>Ga0194133_10000748_pt1 | contig 62146 bp, 72 predicted proteins | sample TA2KigOf40mmetaG_FD_155448 | JGI IMG/M metagenome (GOLD analysis project Ga0194133, IMG submission 155448) | Freshwater microbial communities from Lake Tanganyika, Tanzania - TA2015055 Kigoma Offshore 40m | ecosystem: Environmental > Aquatic > Freshwater > Lake | place: Tanzania: Lake... | reverse complement strand
CTGCTGCCCCATCCTCTCACGGGCATGGTATTCACAGCCAAGCTCCAACGATCCGCCTGTTCAGTCATAGCGGGTACGCTGTGCAAGAGCCAACTGGGCCATACCAAAAGGTCTCCTTGGTTCACTGTGACTTCCACAGTGGTCTTGGCATAAGGGCTGCGCTGTGCTCGCTGCGGATCTAGATCAAATATCATGTTATACACACCCCATGCTCTGGGATCTGGTTTATGGAATCGTATGCGATCCCGACCTCCGGGCAGATCCCAATACCAACAGGCTGCTATGACCGAGTTACTGTGTATGTGTTCGTGCGTGAAATCGCTGATTTGGCTGTGATTGATCCAACTGGTCTGTGCTCGTTGAACGTCTACCATGCCCAAGACATTTTGAGCATAGTCTGTGCAACATCGTTCAATGATGTCACGAAGATCTGGATAATGATCCAAAATATGACAGTCTAGACTGTAGCTGTGACTGCCGCGATGCTCTAACGGCTGCTGTCGGAGACTGACCTGCCAAGGCTCGGGATCTATACCATATCTGATCACTGCGGTAGGAAACAGGTCTAAAATTTCTGCTTGCATGGTAATACTTAGCTAAGTAAGTGACAAGGAGATACAATGAGTGATTTTATGCAGATGCCTGCACCAGAACCAGGCGAACCCCGAAGACACAGCGACCTATTGATCACGCCCCCATTGCACGTGGTAGAAGATCTATTCACAGACGAAGTCAAAGACTTTCTAAGACACTGTGTGGTAGATCCTAGTGTGACCTATGGATTTTTTGGTCCTAATCGCAGCGCAGACATCAGAGTATATGATTGGAATCAATACACTCACATGGTCTACGATAATGATCGAGAAATCAGTCCTTTGTATAATTTGCTGGTGCTGCCTTTGTTGACAGCACTAGATCGCACTGATCGAAAACTAGGCCTACTGTTCAAGATTAGAATAGTCAACAGTCTGCCCACAGATACGGATAACAGCAAACCCCACATAGATCTCAGTGGCCCGCATCAAACGGGCTATTGGTTTCCCGAAACCAGCGATGGCGCATTGAAAATCTTCAAGCAGAGAAGTTGGATGCAGCAGTGGGAACTGCCGGAAACCTATGATCTAGCACATGAGCTGGAACCCAAAGCCAACACATGGTACGACTGTGACGGTACACATTGGAGAATCACCGGCCGTCCTAGTGAACATTCTCAGCGTTTCTGTGTGGTTTATAACTTCATAGCCGAACCAAAAAATCCTTGACGAATAAATACTTGTCTAAGGAGTGGTTATGACAGCATATAAAGTTATGGCTCGTAATGTTAAAACCAACATGCGAGTACAAAGACAGGATCTTAGACAGCACATCACTGCAGAAGCCGAGGCATGGCGGTTAGCCCAAAACTTCGCGGCGCAGATGCAGCAACGCGGCCAAGATCAATGGGTAGCAGAAGTTAGCACTTATTCAGTAGATCAATAATTTACAAACTTGGTGTCAGTGCTGATATATACAGCTATGACACAACGCACAGTTAAAAGATTATGGGTATTCGCTGACAGTTTCGGCGTCTGTGACCCTAAAAAAGACAACCCCAGAGTATGGTCCAGGCAACTGGCTAAACGCATCAGTTTGATGTTGAACGAGCCCATAGAACTGTTCAACTACAGTCTTATAGGCTGTTCACAAGATTGGACGGTGAACAGTTTCATGAGTTTTCAAGATCAGATACTGCCCGATGATTTCGTGGTCATAGTGATGACCAGCGCCAGTAGATATTGGTATTTTGATGATATGCCCACATTGACTAATTGGAACATCATAGATCTAGATCAGCATGTGGGCAAAGAGCGAGCTCGATCGGTTGAATTATATCTCAAACACATACAACGTCCTGCATTAGATCATCTACAATCTGTGTGTAGACTATCTTTGATAGCTTATTACGCACAAATCAAAGGACTGCGTAATCCTCTTATAGTGAAAGCCTTTGATGATAAATTTAATCCCTGCGATACCTGGAGTAATTTGGATTGGGCCAAAGGCTTTCTTTCAGCGATACAATTTGCAGAATACGCTGATCAGGAAGTAGTAGTGGATTTATACAATCAAACAGGATCCGGATATTTCAAAGGCTATGATTGCAGATATAATCACATGTGTCTCAGCAATCACGACATACTCAGCGAACTTCTAGCAGAACAGTTAGTCAACAAAAAGGTAGCCGACATATCTACCGGTTTCAAAACACAGTTGATTGATAAGAATTGGTATAAAAACGAAGATTTTATGTTAGATGAATTAAATCCTACGGCCTTGAAATATTATTTTGAAAATATCCACAGCAAAGGAGAAATCCTACCCTGGAAACGCAGAGTAGGCGTAGAATTTCTTGGTAAGTTTAATCGTACAGATAATTAATGGTATCTGTGTTTTCTCGATAGGTCTTAGCGCCGTTTTTATGATGGAATTTGCGGGCCATTTCAGTCTTAGGACTTAGTGTAACAAAAGTGTTTACCTCTGGCTGCTGCGATTTGATATCTTCCTGTGCCTGTTCAATTAATGTACGACCTGCACCAGCAGCGTAACTCCAAATAGTATAGAAAACAGCCGTGGAAGTGTTGACTGCTACGTCTGCTAATTCTTCTACAGAAGACGGTATCTTGCCTAAAAATTTAACACAAGTCACTGCCAATGCCTCGCCTTTATCGTCTTCCAAAACATACACACATCCTTTTTGATCAATCCGCTGTTCAACTGGAATTTCGGGACGTACCGGATCATCTTTAACTAACGTCAACAATTTTTCTGTGATTTCCGTGCAGCGTGTTAATTTCATGGTTTCTGTGTGGTAAACGAATATTTATATAATTGTTATAATTTGGTATAATCACGCGGTGAGGACCGTTGACCAATAAATAATTTTACAGTATAATAGTTATACTTTCAATATAAAAGGAGTCCAAATGTACGCAACTGCAACTTATCGATCTGCTGGAGAAATTAACTCTGCAATGGGTCGTGTCTACGGCCATATGGGTCTGGCATTATTGACCAGCATGATTGTTTCGCTGCTGGTTAGTAGTAATGCCGCCTTAATGACCTTTTTCTTTACGGGTGCAATGAAATGGATAGTAATTTTCGCTCCCTTGATCGCTGTCTTGGGCATGAGTCTTGCCTTTGATAAAATGAGCAAAAGTACCTTGCAAATTCTTCTGCATGGTTTTGCTGCTTTGATGGGATTAAGTTTTGCCACAATATTTGTGGTTTACACTCTAGGTTCTATCGTGTCAGCATTCATGGGGGCCGCTGTGCTTTTTGGTACGATGAGTTTTTACGGTTATTTTACAAAGAAAGATCTCAGTGGATGGGGATCATTCTTATTTGTCGGGCTGATAGCGATCATAATCGCTAGTATCGTTAATCTAGTTTTAGCCAGCTTTTGGCCCGGACTAGTTAATAATGCAGTGCTCAGTTCTGTAATTTCAGCTTTGGCAATTATAATCTTTGTGGGTCTTACTGCCTATGACACACAACAAATTCGTCAATTAGTGAGTTATGACAACAATGGAAAAGCGGAGATTATGGGTGCATTGAGCCTGTATCTCAACTTTATTAATATCTTCCTTAGCTTGTTACAACTTTTTGGTAATAAGAACGAATAACTAAACAGTAGAGTTTTGTTGTTCTAGAGAGAGTTGGTCATCCTCCAACTCTCTTATTTTTTCTGCTATTTGATCTATTAGACCGAGATTGCGCAGGATCTTAAACACTAGATTTTCTACACTCCATTCTCCGGCCCTAGCTAAACCTGCCTTACGCATTTTAGTAATTTTTTCTTTAACTCTGCGTATTTTCTCAAGATCTTTACTGAGCATGGCAGATTCAATTTCACGCATGATTCCATCTTTTTTAGCTTCTACCGCAGCATCATCTACTTCCGGTTTGATTTTCTTAGGTTCAACCAGCCATTGATTTTTTAGTATGCTATACACACCTGTGCTGTGATGTTCTTCATCTTCGCCTTGTACATAACACTCTACAGGCAATCCTTTGATAGTGATATCGTGCTGTTCGGCCCACAGTGACTTTTTGGCATTAAAAAGCTCTCTTTGTTCTTCAGACGGAGTTCCGGGAATGATCAGATGAAGATCTAAATCAGAATAGTCAGTCCACGTATAATTGGCATTTGAACCAGTTATAGTATAATCCTTAATGTCTAGATCTACGCCTACAAATTCTTCAAAAGCCAAGGCTATTTTTTTAAGTTTTTCTACTACTGCGGGATCTAATTCATCCCCTGACCATATTTTAGGATTAAGGCGACGATTAATTGTGACAAATGAAGAACGTTCGTTTAATTCTCGTAGGCGCATTCATTATTTAGCCCACATTAAATGGTAATTTGCCAAAGCACTATTATTATAAAATTCAGCGATTAAGCGACAATACCTGCCTCTGCGTTCTAGCACAATTTGACAGTGATCTTGTGGTTGATCTAGCAACCATCTCGTTTGATCGATACCGATCGTTTTGTGTACCTTAGGCCAATCTATTTCAATATATTCGTTTTCTAAAGGCAACCATTTTAACAATTCTACTTTACTACTCTTCATCACCGAATTGATTATTTAAAATTTCTCTAAGTTTTGTGCTCTCAACATTAGCACGTACTCTGCCTAAACTTGCACCTTTTGTGGGATCTTCTATTCCACCGTCCGCATCAATTTTAGGCTGATGAACCGTTGATCTAGCTTTGATGCTTTCGATAATACTAGAACTGCCTCTACTAGCACCATTGTGGCTTTCTTGTTCTTCTTCTGGGAGGTCGCTGATTTTTAGTGTTTCTAAATTAAACTCTAGATCTACTTTTTGTCCCACACCCGACGAGGAACGTGTTTTCATCAACTGTATCTGATAGCGTCCTCGTTCACGCATGGCGCGACTGGTAAAGATACCAAACACATTGTCGGCAGTTTGAATCTTACTCAACCCGCCCGAAATATGGCTATGATCAAATTCAACTTCTTCAACAGCGCCACGATTCAACTGTGCCGCAGTTACTAGAATACATTGTTTCTCCATCGCGAGATTTCTTAATTCTTCAGATACATATTTGTCTTTGATGAATAAGTTTTCTGCCGAAATCTTACGACTAGCCGGCATTAAGAGATCCAAGTAATCTACCAGCAGTACATCGATCTTAGAACCTGTTTTGATTTCAAATTCTTTCATGTATGCTCTAAGATCATTAGCAGTTTTACCGCTAGGCATATATTTAATCTGGAGTTTTCCTGCTTTCTTTCCTATAATACGAACTTTCATTTCAACATCGTCAAGCTCTTTGAAAATTTCTTTAGTCGAAATGCCAGTGGTCATTGCATCAATACGCATAGCTACCAGGTCTTCTGAAAGTTCTAATGTTAGATATAGAACGTTCAGCCCCTGAAGGCACCAGTTAACACCCAAGTTGGCAAGAAACAACGACTTACCTGCACCACTACCGCCAGCAAAAATATTAAGCTCACCGCGATTCATACCTCCAAACAATCTACGATCTAGGGTGGGCCAACCAGTAGATATTTGACCATTCTTATCTTTGATGCGCATCAGTCTAGCTCTAGGATCTTCAAAGTAGTCTGTGCCAAGATCCTTGGTTAAGGATATTTGAACTGCTTCCTTGATCATAGATTCAACTTGTCCGTAATCTTTCTTTTCGAGTAGATCCGCTGAGTTAATGATAGCACGTTCTAGAGCTTTGTGACGAGTGAAATGCTCAAACTCATCCATGAGCCAATCATTATGTCCTTCTTTGATGTCTTCTGGCTTTTGTAAATCTATTCTACAAGATGCGTTAACCATATTATAATCTGGCATTACTGAATATTGTTTAGCATAGATATTAATAAATTCAGCAGCATCTTGTAACTTTCGATCGAACAATGTGTGATCGAAAATGCCTTGGCACCTCACAAATATTTCTGCGTCGGCCAGCATTAATTCTAGATATAATTTTTGTACTTCGTATCCGTAATCTTTAATCATCATTTATTATACACTAATTTCCATGTGCTTTACAACCCCAAACTTCCAATCCCATTCTCTAAATCTTTCATGATATAAAACAGCACCTATGCTAGAGCTCGGATCTCCTGGTTGAGGTAGGCTCCAACGATATTTCCACATTGGCTCAACAATTTTTTTATTGGCCTTAGAATTCATTGCGCATCCCCCCATATAAACAAGAGATTCGGCACCAGTTAACTTTTTAGCTTGATTATGAATTAATTCTATTTGCCTTTCAAAAACTTCTTGTACTGCTGCGGCTATGTCGTGTCTATCTTGTTCAGTCTCAATAGGATGCGGCCAGTCAGTTACACCCTGATGAAGATTTTTCGGCATACGCAAAGTAGGTAACATATAATCTAGAACAGTTGAATAGAATCGACTAGAATCACCCTTGTCGCTCATCTGCTGAAATATATGTTCTTCTAGAATAGGTTTTAATCCTATGAGATGAGCAAATGCAGAATAAAATAATCCAAGACTATTAGGATAATTGCGACTCCAAACTTTTTTTATTTCTCCGTACCTGGCTTCCCATATGGTGGCGCACTCGAATTCGCCTATGGCATCTAAAACTATAATAGCCGCGTGATTAAATGGACTAGTATAATAACCAGCAGCGGCATGACTGCCATGATGAGGAGTGTAATGTAATTTAGCATATTTGATATTGATCTTATTAAGATATCTTCTAGGTAAATCTTCTAAATCTACTACTCTATGCCATTGGCCGGCCTTGGCTTGCCTTATTTTTTTTAACCACGGTCTTTCATACCAAAAAATATGAGCCGGGCCACCATAATTAAACGCTCTATGGATTAATGAAGAATCTAGATGATCTGATTTACAAGACTCAAACATCGACAGTCTGCCATTGGCAAACACTGCAAGGCTACTGCCGTGATTTAATGCGTTAATTCCCCAGGTAATCATTTGTATATAAACGGATCACGTTTTTTCAATTCTTCTAAACGTTTTTTCCAAGCCCTTCTCTCTTTGAATTTTGTATAAGGATAAATCAATAATTCGATTATTTTTTTAAACATTTTCAATTTCCAACTCGTTTAAGAGTTTCCTTTTTTCAATTTCTATTTTAGCCGGATTAGTTGTGGCAGTTTTAATAGCATCTACTGTTACAAATAATCTACCATATTTTTTAACAGCATCGGCACAATCTTTAACATTTTTTTCCCACGTAGGAAATGCTATGGCCCATCCAAGTTTTTTTGCTTGATCAATTAAAACAGATCCGGCTTTGTCTTGATCAGGTATAACAATTACCTGTTTGCCCATACTGTTAATTATCCTAGATTGGAGATCAGATACTTCGTTAGTGAGAAGACCCACTCCTCCGATTGACAATGCATCAAACTGTCCTTCAACTACAAATATGTATTTGTTTCCTTCTTCTTGATTGTCTAAATTGTATACAAAGAAAGGATGTTGATCTGAAATATATTTGGGCTTTCCTTCTGTGATTTTTCTTGCTGTGTTACCTACTATTTTTCCATTATAAAAATATGGAAGAATGATTCTGTCAGAATAACCTTGAGCAGGGCTCCAATAAAAATTGCCGTCAAACGGATCGTGGCCTCTGTTAACTACGTAGGATATAACTGGTTCTAATTCTAAAGATATGTCTTTCCAATATTCGCCATTTACCCAATTCAATAAAGGCATTGAACCCCCCGGCAGATCTTTCTCTGAAAATACTGCTCTAGGCTCAGATATTTCTTGTTTATAATCTGTGCTTTCTGTCTTGAGTGCTTCAAAAATTAATTCTTTTATATCGTCATCAGAAGCGCCTAACCAGCGACAAAGATTTTTAAACTTTTCGTTTATATTCCTTCCTGGTTGCCAACTGGCAGTGAATTTACAATTGAAGCAATTGTAGACTATACCATCTCCGAATGTCACACCTGCACGTTTCCTAGTGTCAGACTTATGTCCTCTATGATGACAGCAAGGAGCATTGAAACTAGTCCATCCGCTCGGGCTAGTTTTTGTTTTAGGTGGCAGTAGAGTTCGAAATTTATCTAAGACAAGAGCCATGTTTATAGTATACTATCTGTAAAGTATACTGTCAACAGTCCCATAATTAGTTAAAGTAGTATCGGGAAGATGTTTTATTCTAAACCAATTGTATTTGCCAACGATATTTTGATATAAAATCGAATCTTGATCAGCTACCAGAGTTTCTAAATTAGTCCATGTCTGTGGATTACCACCTTCACTCAAACTGCCTTGAATAAGTATTGAACCACTGAAATTGGTCATATTGAATTGGAATGTATGAAGGCTCTGTGGCGAATTGGTTTCTGGTTTAGCATCGATAATACTGCTTATAAAATATTTTTGATCTCCAGGATTGAAAGCTTCGAAATTTTTAAATGCAATTACCCTCACACTATCTACTGGTTCGCCTTGTAAGTTATTGCCGATTTCTATGATTGCATGGGTGCCATATTGGCTGTCGATATATAAAGGATCTTTTTGGGTTACCGAATAACTTCCATCTCCCAAATCTTGTCTTATCTCTCTAATGACAGAATAATGGTAAAATCCCGGCTCTATTGCTGATAATTCAGATTGTGTTAAAGTAACAAAAAAACGACCCTTGCTTGTACTAGAATCATTAATGTCTGCACAGTCTTTGCTTAATAGCAATTTCTGGGTTTCGGGATTAATAAGACTAAAAACAAAGTTATACCCTGAAGTGCTAACAGCTTTTTGATCTGAATTTCTTACTTGTAGATCTATTCTATTATCTACACCTCTATATATTTTAACGGTTCTATTATACACTCTACGATACCTCTCTTGAAGCCAATCAGAATGCAAATTTGTAAATACATCAATTAGATTTGGATATAAATAAACTGAAATTGCTTGCATACGTTATGGACCTTTAGCAATATTTATCTATGAGAATAACAGAGAATTTACAACAAAATTTTCCATTCATTAGTGTACTTAATCACGTAGATCAAGAATACGTGGGAATCATCATAAATCAAGACGCTCAGGTCACTAGTATGTATGATTATACCTTAATTAAAACAGAACAGGAAAAACAAAGATTTTTAGAATTGGGTGAAGTTTGGTGGTGGGAGAGTAATCGTCAGATTCCCATCAATATCTTCTTGTTACGAGAAATCACTGATTTCAAGTATATAATTAGGAATTTTTCTACCAAAGATGTTAAGATACTATTCGGGCCATGTACCAGCCTTAATGATATTATAGTAAAACGAATCAAGAGAAAATCTATTACTTTAATCCGAAAACCTACTTAACCCCTACGATCATAAATCTATTAAATCCATTTTGATCATATTGAAATCGTTTTGTTCCTTCATAAAAACATTCTTGTAATTTATATCTATTTAAAAGTTCATTAGATGACGAAACTTTATTCACATGATCACTATGATCTAAGTCGCTGGCTTGCAAACATACTATTGTATTTTCAGGAATATTTTTCCACCATTGATCTGAAATCATATGTTCCACCGCACTGTTTACAATAACGTCCGGTTTAGGATTGTAGCTTAAATGATTTATATCGACAGTATGAGCTTTGAATTCCCATGCCTTCCATACCCAAAGATTGTTTATCGCATCGGCAATATTTTCACAGGACGGATCGATATCGAAAGATCTAATTTCTTGTATAGGTATTTTATTTCTGGTTCTGATTAACAAATTAGTTATACCATACCATCCTGCCAGTATCCATAATCTATATCCTTCCTCTGTAGGACGATGTTCATTCAATGCATCTTCTAATCTTTGAACTAGCCAAAGTTTAGATTGCATCTGGGCAGAACTAAAAGAATCAAAGTCCATCAAGAATATCCATAACTTATTTGTTCACATATGAGATTCATCTGTACAACAATAGCCATGGCGTAGGCAATAGCGTGGCTTTTTTTAAAATAATATTCACCAGTCTTTGGAGGAATCCACACTTCCGTCATGATCTCCGGCCAAGTCTTCCCAATCAAATTCCTCTTCGCGGGGCGGATCATAGCTAGGACGGCAGCTAATTGTTCCACTGAGGTAGGGCAAGTCTTCCTCAGAATTGCACCATGGCCGTTCAAATGAAATAATAGACTTACAAATTGGTCGTCTAAAAGTAATTCCCATAATGGCTCCTGTTTCATTAATTGAACGAGATGTTCCTCGTTTTTTATACCTTTATAAATGCCAACATTCAAAAAATCAATTTTAAAAAATCCTTGTTCTTCCGCATGTTCATAGGACAATGTGCATAAATTCTTTATAGGATCTACAGGAACTTGATGCATGTATACACCGGTATTATGTTTAACTAATTCATTATTTTCTATGCGACTCGCACAAGTATATTGAAATAATTTCAGTGCTTGTTCTCTGTCTACAAAATCTATGTCGATATCTGGCATTATTGCAATCTCGTACTTTCAAATAATAATAATGGAAGTGTGTCTGCTAGAAATTGAGCATACTCCTCAGCATCTTCGTCGTCGTTAAAACCAGAAAATTGTACCATTACTGTATTATCTTCGGTCAATCTAACTTCAATATCGATGTCATCTCTAGAAATAAACTCTTCATTATCTTTTAATTCTTCAATTTCAGGATCTGGTCTTTTAGGCATCAAAGTATCTTGGCCTCCCTTACAATGTCTTTAACCAGTTCAATATCCGCAGGCAACGATTTAAATTTTTTAGCCCAATAATTAGGATCAATAATCGCTCCAATAATATCCAACTGTTCGTCGTTCATTCTTTTTAACATATCCTTACCCGACTTGGTATTTAACACTAACCAAGGACTTATTAGTCCTTCTTTTATATCGTGAGCAGCTCTGTTCAAGTTAACATATGCAAAATAATGCTCCCATTGTGCTTGATTTTTGTCTGCCCAATCCATCATGGTTGTAATACTTCTTTGCACAGCTCCGTCGGCAGGTTCTATTTTTATTAGGTCCTGTATGTAAGTTTCATATAGTTCATCACGACACCAGTGATCTAATTTTATTCCGCTTTTGATGACAAACTCGATAAATCTTTCAGGATATATAGGTGCAGCGTTCACTAAAAAACTACCGAATTTCACGAAAGCTGTATAGTAAGGACTATTTGCAAAATCATCAAATGTTTTTTGTGTTTTTCCTTTTTGAACGAAGTCGTAAAATTTTTGAAATGTCATTAGACCGGCTTGAACATGTTTCTCATTTTTACTTAGATGTCTTCTTTTTTGCTCGCAGATATGCACTGCCAAAGTTTTTTCTTTGGCAAAATCTTTACCGCAGTATTCGCATTTAAAACTTGATAGCATTGATCTCTTTTTTGTCCCAACCGAGGCCTTCGCAATATTGTTTGATTTCTTTGTCTGTGGTAATAACTGCAAGTGTTTCAAGATCGCTCCACTTTGTTGATGGAAAGAGTTTACCTAAAAACTCTACTTTTTTGTTCTTTACTGTTCTCAAAGGTATGTATTCGTGAAAATATGTTCTTTTACTTTCGTGGCTACACATACACAATGTCTGCCATACTAACTTAGGATGTTTTTGAATAGCTGCCCAATTTTTATTGTAAAATTCATTTACTGTTAAAACAAAATGTTCTTGCAATTCTCTATTGTTAGATTTAACATTACTGATATATCTATTCAAATTCCAAAAATCGGCTTTGATTTCTTTTTTACCTTCTTCTTCAGCAGCATCCCAAAGTTCTTTCATGCCGATATCTACAGCAGGAATAATTTCTTTGAAAAGATCAATATGTTTATTCGGCATCTTGTTTACTCAGATGATAAAGTATTTTAACACGTTCTATGGCTTCTTGCAACATGGGATTTGAACGAGATTCCTTCAGTATATTTGACCATTCAACTTCGAGAAAATATCTATCGGCAATATTAGAAATAGTAGGGTCGGGATTATAATCATATCCTATAACTTTTCTGGTGCTAGGATCAGCGCCAAATTCTCTAGCATAAACTGTGTCGCCGTTACGTTCATATATGTATTTGGCGTCCGCTTTAAGTGTTCCCATTTTTGTTAAACCCCACAGTTTCTCTTTCAATATCGTCGTGATCAAATTCAGCCCAATATAATTCAAAAGCCACTGTATCTTCTAGTGCTTCGAATTGATGATATTCACCCGGTGCCACTTTAGTATATTGACCGGCTGCAAGACATGTTTCATCTACAAGATCGTAATTATTTTTCCATACTCTAATGATCATCTTACCTGATTCTATAAAGAAGCCATTCCACTTGTATTTGTGTTTATGTTTAGAGCAGACTCCGCCTGCTTTAGCTTCAATACGATGAAATTCCAGAACTCCGTTGGCTTCCAATAATTCTGTTATTCCCCAAACTTTACCTGATTTCATATCGTTCCTTTTATTTTCAAAAACAAATATTCATGTCTTTCACACCAGCGATAATCAAATATAGGATCTCCGGGTCCAGTCAGCACAGATGCTCCTATATAAGCCCATGTGAGCCACAATAATCTTCTTGTGTAATGACAACGTCTTGGCCATAGAAGATATTTAAGTTCCCATCCGATACATCTTCTTTTGAACGCCTCGTCATCTGTTTCTTGCCACATAAGGCTGTCCATTGGCATCAAATTACTTTATCTAAATGAATGATTTCACTTTGTCTAGAAATTTCTTTGACAAAAAATACACAAGGCGGATTCTCCTCGTCACTTAACGGTACAGTTAGTAATTGTCCATTTTTCATTTTAGGAAAATACCAGCGAACATCTTGATAGATGTTTACGATTTCGATAGGCATATATTCGCATTTAAATCCTTTGATCGGATTGAACACAAATGCATCAAAGCCTCTTTCGTTCAAACTTGTTAAGGGCAACACTTCGGGATCTAAACCACAATCTTTGTCGCCTACTACCATACACCAATCTAGAGGCATCTGTACTTCATGTCCTCCAATGTTTAATAATATAGCAGGACTATTAAAAGATTCTAAAAAGATCAAAGGCATAAAAAAGAAATCTGGTTCGGCAGGATTTGAATTATCTAATACCGAAAATCTAGTATCTTCGTCTACTTCGTCTGGCAAATCGTTCAAATCAAATGCCACGTTGTTTAATGTTAAAATTTTCATATGTCTACCTTGGTTATTGTAAAGGGATAGTTGGCCTCTTTGTAATATTTTTTTCGCTCGGTAAGATGACGTTTGGCATACTTACATGCACTGGTGATGTCCCAGATCTGAACGAAGTCTTTGTCTTCGGCTTTCCTAATGCCTCGTCCAATACTTTGTATAACCCTGACAAAGCTCTTTCCGGGCTCCAGAAGAACCAGATTAAAAATCCTAGGGATATTAATACCCACAGCGGCCACACCATAAGTCGCCACAATAATCTTGCCGTCACTAGTTTTAATTTCATCATATTCTTCTTTCCTGTCGCTTAATTTAACAGCACCAGAAATGAAAACTGCATCTGACAATAAATCCATAAGTTTATTGCCGGTGTCTATCCTATTGACTAACACCAATGTATTTCCCGACGCCGATATCTCTTTAATTTTTGAGCCGAACCAATTAATTCGTTCTTGATTGGTTACAAGATATGTATACTCATCTTGATAACTTCTAAATGCCTGCACTTCGTTAGTTTGAAGAATGTTAATGTGTAATTGTGCTAATACATCTTTTTGTTGTAGCTCGTGTGCAGACACTTGATTGATCACTGGTCCTATACTGGCCAACAATCCTTGATATTCCCATTTTTCTTTTGGAACTGTACCAGTAAGTCCCCATCGAATAGCACAATTTTTAAAGTTTTGTGTGAGTAACTTGGTTAACACATCGGCCTTGGCTTGATGCACTTCGTCTACGATAACGGCCACTACACCTTCGCAAAATTCTGCTAAGGTAAGTGTTTCGTCATCATAGCTTTTCTTATCTAATATGTTGAGACTCTGCCATGTACAGATAGTATGTGTTCTGTTTAATTCTTTGCGATCGCCGAAATATACGCCAACGTCTAGGTCTAGATTTTTGTAGTCTTCCTCAGTTTGGACAACAAGCGATTTGTTCGGAACAATAACCATCGTACGGCCATATGCCTCACAAAGATGCGATAACGTCGCTGTAGTGATAGTTTTTCCTGCACCTGTAGCTACCTCCTGTAGAGCTTGATGATTTTCTAAAAATTTATTAACAACATCATATTGATAGTCACGTAACACGATGGATTTGCCTGCTTCCGGATGTCCCTTAGGCCAAGTCTTTCCTCGACTGGACCAATAATTTTCATCGATGATTTCAAAATTAAATGCGTGATGTTGTCTAAGATCTTCTACTTCTATGTCGTATCCTTCCTCGTCGATGATCGGGATAATAGTGTCAATATGTGCCAGATATCCAGTGCCCCCTATACCGAAATAAGTTTTAGTTCCGTCCCATCTTCCTAACTTATAAGCCGGCATATGTCGAGCATACGGAAGATCAAATTTTAATTTGTTTACGATTTTTCTCCGTGTTTCCACACTGAGCCCTTCGACTTTTATATTGACCTCATCTCGTATGACTATCTTACAATTTGACAATTTTTGACTTCCTTGGCGCAGTCGGTTTAACATCTCCAGTATAACACACGCATGGGTGAGAATGTACCCACGAAGAAGTTATCGGCTCGGCATGCGGAGTGTAACTATTTGTTAATATAATTTTAACATCTATAATCTTAGAAAACAACCACTTGGGGGGTTTGTGGTGAAAAATTAAGATTTTTCCATTCTCTACCTTGCCGCCAAGGCCATTGCTTTTGATCCAATAATTTAAAACAGATTTATTATCGCTGTCTTCTCTAAAACAAACTTTCACGTCATCTCTAGAAACGAATCGATCACTGACCTCTATAAAATGTTTGAGCCATTCTACCACATCTTTAGTATTTCTATCTAATAATACCGCCGAAATACCACCCAGATCCATATGTACAGAAAAGAAGTCATCTAATGATTTAAACCAGAAGAACTTTTCTTTCGATGAACAGATATTTTCTAACAAAGTTTTATCGGTCTTATTAATCATCACCGGATAACCCATTGTCTTAGCCAAAAACATGTCTTGTAAAAGTGAGTTTTTCTTAGTTTTTTCCCAAAATTCTAATGTGCTGTCTGGAGCATTTTTTAAGACAACGTAATTTTCGTTTATGACTCCATGCGTAACAATGTGTTCTTGATTTTGCCATATTTCCTCAACTTCACTGATCAATGACAGAAACGAATCGTCTATTTCAAAAGCATTTTTTTGGCAAAATTCATAAAGTTGTATGAGATTATAGTTGTAGGCGTTCAAAATTCGTAACTTCCGATCATGATCCCATTGACTGAACCGGCCGCCTCCTATATTTTCTATTTCTGAATCAAAATCTTTCTTAAGAGAATATGGAAATTTCATGCAGATGCCGATACTTTCCTCATTTTTTTCCACATATATTTTCTTAGAAAGATCAATTACTCTAAAATTGTGTTTCCATACAGGATTTAGCAATGCCTCATCATAGTCTAGACCTAATTTCTTAACAGGCACCCTATACTTTGACAAAATTTTAAGAATAAAATTACCTTGATTTTGAGTTAATTGATTTTTATTGATTAATTGATAATTAAAACTTTGACATGTGTTTAACTCGTGACTGGTCATAACATTACTGTTACTTGTACAAAGATCAAAAAATTCACAAAATACGTCTTCGATATAAACAGATCGGGTCATAGTAATATAATATAGGTATTTGACCTAAATGTCAAGAAAATTCTAAATTTTTAGAATTCTCTTTATCGGTATTCCTTTAGAAATTTCGTCCACTGTCCATTCTGAATGAACTAATTTTATAAACCAATCTTGTCTATCTTGTAAGTGGGGATTTTCTATATTTTGCATCGAATCACCGACCGGATAGGCCAAACTACTCTGATCAACAATGATCGGTACACCGCTTAGAGCGGCTCGAATTCCCGGACCGCTGTTATGATTTACAATACAATGATAATTGTAATCAAAATTATAGTCATCGTAGGTATTGGGTATTTGTTTAGGTTGATCGATTCGAACATTTTTGACATTTATTGAAAATTGTGATCGAGGATGTGGTCTTACCGCTATTGGAATATCGGTGTAATTTTGAATTTCCTGCACCTTGTTCTCGACCCAATGTGCCATGCGAGGATTTCCCTCCCATTGAAGACTGTGTTCATGCTGACATGCAATTAAAATTTCTCTACGGCGAGTTTTTAATAAAGGCTTCAATTCAACACCTAACTTTTTTGGCCGGTCTGGATCAAGATTTTCATAATTTCCAAAATTTCCAAGTCCGTTTATGTGGTTGAAACTGATTCTCCATGTTATGTTTCTAAAAATATTTCCTACTTCTATGATCATTACAGGCCGGCCTTGTTTTTTTGCCTGTTGATACACCTGCTGATTACCTTTCATTCGTCCGTGCCATAAAACTGACCATATGACATCAATGTCTTGTTCAGAATTTACCACTTCGTGGCCAGAATTTCGCAACCCTTGCGCCACTGCGGCAAAAATAGGAGGACTGTTTAAAGCACCGTGTTCTTGATGTAATTTGAAGCGCATAACCTTCACTAAATATATGAGTATTTAATTGCAAATCATGGGGAAATTTTCAAAACGAATAAAAAAAGTCAACAAACATTACCGAAATGGTCTTGTGCTGGGATCTGCATTTGGAAACATGGAAGATTTATTGGAAAATACTTCTACAATTTTTTTAACTTTTCCTAAAGATGAAACACTTAGGCGAAAAAATTTAATTTATAGAGAAGATTTAGAATCGATACATGCGTTATATGACATAGATTTCGTTTTTATTGATAAAGACCTAGTACATTTGATCCCTGAGTTAAGGCCGTTGTGGAAAAGGATACAGTGTCTACTGATAGTTGAGGGAGATCCCTCAACTTCGATGGAATTTAATAAATTTTTAAGAAAGGAAAGATTTCAAATAATAGAAATCGGAAAAAATTGGCATATTTGGAAAATACAATGAAAATAGAAGTGGTAACTACCTTCCATGAACAGGGATTGAAACAATACGGTCAGCGAATGATCGATACTTTTGTAAAAAACTGGCCTGAAGAAATTATTCTTAATGTTTATCCAGAAAAATGCAATCCCAGAGTACCCGATCACTCTAGAATTACATTGACAGATTTAGATAGCGTAAAAGAATTGACAGAATTTAAAAATATTTGGAAAAATGTCAATAAAGCCAACGGCAATGTAACCGATGATCCAATAAGATCTAAACGCAAGGATGCTGGAAAAGGATTTAAGTGGGATGCTGTAAGATTCGCACATAAAGTTTATGCTATTTTTGATTGTGCAAGAAAAAGTGAGGCAGATGTACTATTCTGGATGGATGCCGATACTGTTTGTCACAGTCCTATCCAATTAAAAACAATAGAAAAATTTTGTCCGCCTCATATAGATATAGGTTATTTGGGGAGGGAAGGAAAATATTCAGAATGTGGATTATATTCATTGAATTTGCGATCTCCGTGTGTACAATCTTTTATAAGAGAATTCCAACGAATGTACGATGACGCTGAATATGGAATTTTTACTTTGGCCGAATGGCATGACAGTTTTGTATTCGATGCTGTTAGAAAAAAATTTAAATTACAAGAATACAACTGGAGTCAAAACATAATTAAAGGTGAAGGTCATCCTCTGATCAACAGCGAATGGGGGGCGTATTTAGATCACCTCAAAGGCGACAGGAAAAATTTAGGCCGTAGTAAGGTCAACGATTTGAAAATAAAAAGAACTGAAAGTTACTGGCAATGAAAAACTTTATTATCTGTCTTTCAAAGATTGAAGCATCGTTAAAAACGGCAATTGATCTAAAAAATAAATTAGAAGAATACGGCGAAGAAGTAGAACTATTCGAAGGAACATATGGCCACGATGCTGTTAGATTAATGGAAGAAGAAAACAGAAAATTGCATCCGTGGGGTATAAAAGGTCCAGACAAAGTTGATCCGTCCGTAGATTTGGAAAAAGAAAATCCGAAATCTTTTACTCCGGGAGTACGAGGATGTTTTTATAGTCACTATCGATTATGGCAAAAATGTGTTGATTTAGATGAACCCATAATAATTTGGGAAGATGACATAAAATTAACAAGAAAATATATTCCTATAGATTGGGAAGATGTACTAGTATTGGCATTAGGACATCCTACAAAAAGCGGAAAGTATATGCACTATTTAGAAACTCCGGAAGGTGATCCAACGGCAGAAAATTACCATCAAAGCTCTATGCCTGGAAATTGCGGATATGCTATAAAACCACATGCTGCTAAAAAACTTGTAGAAGCATATTCTAAAACCTTTTTACCTGCAGACAATGCCATCAACCAACATCATGTTAGAATCCAGATTCATAATTATGTTATGGGAATCGCAATGGTGAAAAAGGACGGTAAAAGAAGTTTAACAAGAACAACCTTTTGGGAAACATATAAATGAAAGATAAAATATTATGGATATGTCCGTCAAGAAAACGTCCTGAAAGATTACAAAAATTAATAACTTCATGGCTCAATACTACTGAAGAATATTCAGATTTATTGATAGCTATTGATACCGATGATACAAGTTATGATGAGATGAAACAAAAATACACTGAATTAATCTGGGAAATTAACGAACCTATTCACGGATCTTTTCTAAATTTACTTAATTATATTGCTGTAAAATATTCTACAACATATCGATATATTGGTTTTATGGAAGATGATATTGTTTTTGAAACAAAGAACTATGAAAAAAGATTTATAAAAAAACTAAATGAATTAGGAAGCACAGGAATAGTGCATGCCAAAGACGGAGTAGACAAAAGAAAATTTATTTCTATTCCTGTAATTGATTCGAATATAATTCGAAGGTTGGGATGGTTTGCGCCTCCCTGTCTTAGGTCTTTGTGGGCCGATAATTTTTGGCGGGCTATGGCGACTCATTTAGATACATATTATAAATTTGAAGATGTAATGATAAAACATTACCATTACAGTAAGCACTCGCACATAGAAAAAGACGAAATAAGCAGTATTGTCGATTCAAACTACGGTAAAGATGCAGAAAGTTATAGGCTATACATGGAAACAGAATTTTTAAAAGATATGGAAAAATTGAAATGAAATACTTGGAACAACTAGTTAATACTGTCATAGAAGGTATAGGGGATAGCGATAAACATCTTCTTACTTTATATTCTATTGCACTTTCTATTAATGCCAAAAATATTTTAGAATTAGGTGTTAGGCACGGATCAACCACATTGCCATTATTAATGGCATGCGATATTACTAATGGAAAATTAGAATCTATAGACCTTGAAGAAACAACATTCAAATGCCCTAAAGAATTTGAAAAATATTGGACATTTAAAAAAGCAAATGCATTAGAGATATTACAGGAAAAAGCCAATCAAAAAGAAAAATATGATTTGATTTATGTTGACGATTGGCACTCATACGAGCATGTCAAACAAGAATTGGAATATATAGACCAACTAGTTAGACCAGGAAGTGTTGTATTGCTACATGATCTTATGTATGGAAATACGTGTCCTTATTACCATGTAGATCTTACGACATGTTCTCCTCAATGGGCCAATGGTGGTCCTTATAGAGCTGTAGCAGAATTAAATCCCAACTTTTGGGAATTTTCTACAATACCTAGTAATAACGGACTAACAATTTTGCGGAAAAAATATTCAAGTAAATATTAATATGAAAAACAATAATACATATCTGGTTTTAGGATCTGCAGGACAAGTAGGTGTTCCTCTTTGCGAATACCTTAAAGAAATCGGACACAAAGTGATTACTTTCGACATTGAAGATAATGAAGATGAGGACTTAAGAATTTCAAATAATAAAAAGTTGGATCAATATATGGTCGACTGTGATTTTGTTTTTTTCTTGGCATGGGATGTTGGAGGATCGAGATACCTAAACAAAAATCAAGACAGTTTTGATTTTATTCAAAATAATATTAAAATAGTAAGTAATACATTTGACTTAATTAAAAAATATAATAAACCGTTTTTATTTGCATCTAGTCAAATGGCAAATATGGGATTTTCTTCTTACGGTGTTACAAAAAACATTGGAGAACGAATAGCTGCATCTCTTAATGGCATCACAGTTAAATTTTGGAATGTATATGGTCCCGAAACTAATCCGGAAAAATTTCACGCAGTTACAGATTTCGTATTAAAGGCAAAAAATACTAAAGTAATAGATATGATGACAGATGGCAAAGAAGTACGACAATTTCTTCATGCTACCGATTGTTCAAAATGTCTTTATATTTTATCTACAAAATACAATGAGTTGCCGAGAGACAAGGAATACCATGTAACAAGTTTTGAATGGACTAGTATAATAGATGTAGCGAAGATTGTTGCTTCAAATTTTCCGGGCACAGATGTTGTTCCGTCTAGAGCATTTGATGCTGTGCAAATGGGAACAAAAAATGAGGCCGACCCCTATATTTTAAATTATTGGAAACCAGAAATCAAATTAAAGGATGGTATTAGAGAAATAGTAAAATTTATGGAGATGTGAATGAAAAAAATTTTAGTGTTAGGGGCCGGTGGATTTATTGGATCTCATTTAGTTAAACGTCTCAAAGCAGAAGGTAATTGGGTTAGAGGAGTTGATCTAAAACATCCAGAGTTTAGCTCGACTTCAGCAGACGAATTTATAATTGGAGATTTAAGAGAACAAGAAATTTGTAGAAATATTATTACAACCGACATAGATGAAATATACCAATTAGCAGCAGATATGGGCGGGGCAGGTTATATCTTTACCGGTGAGCACGATGCTGACATTATGCATAATTCGGCTACTATTAATTTAAATGTGGTCGAGCAAATTGTTGCTAAACAAATTAAAAAGGTTTTTTATAGCTCTAGTGCCTGTATGTATCCTGCTTATAATCAAGAAGATCCCGACAATCCTTTATGTTCGGAAGAAAGTGCATATCCTGCTGCGCCCGATAGCGAATACGGATGGGAAAAACTTTTTAGTGAAAGATTATTTTTGGCATTAATGAGGAATTACCGAATTCAAGTTCGAGTGGCTAGGTACCATAATATATTCGGACCTCAGGGAACATGGGCAGGAGGAAGAGAAAAAGCTCCTGCTGCTATGTGTAGGAAAGTCGCTGAAGCTGTGGACGGAACATATATAGAAGTATGGGGTGACGGAAAACAAACTCGATCCTTCTTGTTTATCGACGAATGTGTGGAAGCTACTATTAGATTAATGAACAGCGATTTCTCCGGTCCAGTTAACATAGGCAGCGAAGAAATGGTCAGCATTAATCAATTAGCTCAGATGGTTATAGATATTTCAGGAAAAAAATTAACTATTAAAAATATATCTGGTCCTGAAGGAGTTAGAGGTCGTAACTCTGATAATACATTAATTAGAAATAAGTTAGGTTGGGATTACAAACAGCCATTAAAAACTGGATTAGAAATAACATACCAGTGGATCTTTGATCAAGTTTCTAAAAATAATTACAAAGATAACGAACTTAAAATTTTATTGAAATTAGGAAAAACTAATTAAATTTGTAATTGTGTCTAATACCGTAATCTAATATTGATCCTATATATTTTTCAATAAGCTGTAGTGCTTCTTGAGATTTCCATTCTTCTTCTGTGAATTGCGACCATGCAAGATGTTCATGCCAAGAATCTCTTAATTCCGGTTCTTTAGGATTTTTCCAATCTTTAAGTGTATTTTTCTCAGCAGCCCATGTCGTGCATGGTCCTAGACTAATGACCTTTTTTCCGTACCAGAATGCCTCAGCTGTTATGGCAGATCCTTGTGCTACAACTAGATCTGCCCAATCTAAATCTTTGAATAAGGATTCCCATCTTAGTCCTGATTTGCCTTTCTTGTATCTAATTTTAACATCGGCTCCTGGAAATCGAGTAGACATATATTCAGCCCATCCCCAACCGCTAGATGGATCCCATATAGGCTGTGTCATCTTACTAGGAGCGATTAATACACGTTTTACTTCTTTGACTTTCCAAGGATGTCTTTCTAAATTCAATAGATCCCATCTCGAATATGGGATATCTAGTATCTTGGTATTAGCCCATGAATTTATACTATATCTCCACCACCATCTTGTTTTACGTATATGATTTCCTAGGTATCCTCTTGCTATATAAATGCCCGGTTGATTGAGATTTAAAAAGTTTCTAACTTCTGGTCGAAGAAGATCTGCTCCTATTATAATAGGAACATTAGCATTTACAGATTCGTGGCTATCTACCCTATTTAAGCCATTCCAATTTTCAAACCATCTAATACCTTCTTGGTAATCTTTTTCTAAAATTTGTAACATTTTAAATAAATTTTTTCATATGCTGCCAGCACTCTCCGCTTTTTAGCTCATCAAAGTTCCAATGAAACATCGATAGCCGTTCAACCCAAGCCTGTCTATCTGGCAACAATGGATTTTCTATTTGAGTAAGATCAGTGTTAGCGATTTCTGCACATTGACTTCTTATTGGATCTGTAACGAAAATAGGCACGCCCTCGATAGCAGCCCCCACTACCGGACTAGAATTATAATTAATTGCAGCCCAGCAATCATTTAAATCATCAACTAAATTTTCATTGTAACTCAACAGCACACGCTTACTAAATTTTATCTTGCAACGAGGCATCCTGTGATTAAGATAATTCATAGCATCTTTGTCACCGGGATGGGGTCTTATGATTATAGGACGATCAGTATATTTTTTAATTCGATCTATAACATCATTAGCCCAATCTTGCACATCGAATCCATCCATGCTCCAACCACCATTTCTTTGTAAACATAACAATATATGACCGCCAGTGTTACGATATTCTTTTAAAGAGATATTAAAATTTTTGCTAATTTTTTTCCAACGACTGGGATCAATTTCTGTATCGCAATATATTCCGGAATTAGGAAAAATGCCATTAAAACTATATCTTAGATAATGTTGTGGATTATTCTTATTTGCATATAAAAATAAATTGCTGTCAACACCAACTACATACTTCTTTAATCTTAATTGTTGTTGGATAACAGTATTTCTTAATATTAAATGCTTGCTGACCGGCACGCCAGGAGCAGTCCATCCTTGTATAACAGCTACATCCGAGGGTCTGTAATGATGATCATTATAATCAAATACTAACTCTCCGCAGCGTTTTACACCTTCAGAAAAATTCAATAAGAGATCAATTTTCTCTTGACTTTTTTTATTGGGTATTGATCCGTGATAAACGGCTACGGTTGACATTATCTACCTTTGTTTTTTTCCGACAGTAATTTCTTATTGTCTTTGTTAATCCAATGTTTAAAATAAGAAGCAAAATGTGTATTAGACAATGCATCTATATTAGAACAATCTCTGTGGCATAGATTTCTATATGATCTTTCAGTGCATACATGTCCGAGGACCTGAGCATCATATGGTCTCCATAATCCTAATAGTGTATCCTCATCTAACCATGCTTTTTCGTATGCACGAACGAAACGATCAAATTTTTCTGCTTTTTGATTAAAAATCACAATCCCAGATTCCCAGCAATCTTCGCGATCACCCGAGTTCATTACAGCTACTGGTTCGACAAATTCAAAATTAAAAATTTGATGCGGCATCGGAGATAAAGTATTTTCTACGTCGGCGTCAATCCATATAATTCTTTCGTCCATGCCCCTGTTCCTAAGAGCAGTAATTTGTGCGCAGGCTTTACCCCAAAATTTTCTTACCTTAGCTCGATCAGCAACTCTTGCGTCTAGGTTAGGCACATACAATAATTCTTTATGAAAAGGAATATCTTTCAACCAATCTAAATCTCCATCCTTTTGGTCTACATATACAGTTATTGGTCCGGGAAAACTATTCCATGTTCTAACACAATATTGTGCTGTATCGTACCAATAGTTTTTTGATACGCTAGTTATAAAATGCAAATTCATGTTTATCCTTTTATATATATTATGTCGTCGTCATAGGATCCTACGGGGATATATCCTATTTCGTTTATAAATTCGTTATAGAGGTTTACATCATATCTATGCAAACTTTTACTTGAATTCCCTCCAGTAAATTCTACAATCAGTACAGGAGAATTCTTGATGATGGTAGATTTTGCTCCTAACAATACTTCTAGCTCCCAACCTTCAACATCTATCTTAATTAAATCTATCTCTGTAAAATTGTGATCATCTAATTTTTTAGTTTCTACTTGATATAGTTGCCTAGGTGGTTTCTTCGAAGGTTGTTGATATTGATCATCCAACAATTGAAAACTTCCGCTGTTTTTTAGTGTTCTATATGCAGCATTTTTTATCGATGTTTCGTTACTTAGGGCATAATTAAAACATTCGACGTTTGTTAAATTGTTGGTGTTAGAAATCAAACATTCATAATGCTCTAACATAGGTTCAAAAGCATAGACATTTTTAAATAACTTGGACCATTGTAACACGCTAATACCTATGTGAGCTCCGATGTCTATAACAGTTCTGTGATTTTTTACATGAGATAATGCTATATCTCTCGACGGTTTTCCAAAATTTAATATTTCGTTATTTTTTTCTAGAGTGTAAAAATAACTATCTTTAGGAAGTCTTAATTTTTCCATATGTTTCTTCTATTATTCTCTTGGCTGATCCATCGCGCAATTCATTATTATGGAATTGCAAATAAGCTAAGTGACAAGCCCATGCGTATACTTTGTCTCTATCGGGATAATAAGGGCTTTCAATCTTTGATAGATCGTTGCTAGTTACAGGACTAGCAGCATGGCTTGGTGCTAGTGTGAATGCAGGTATACCATGTAGTATAGATTCTGTAGCAGAATTGCTATTGAAAGTAACTAAACAATGTACGTCGTCATCTAACGCTTCTTTGAGAGTGTTATGTACCATTCTGTCAGTTCTGCTTTTCACCCTTTCTCTTACTACAATTTCTTTATCGGTATATTGTTTAATAACATTGATAGTTTCTTCCAACCATTGCTCTAAATGAAGACCATAAAATCTCATAGGCTTATCGTCTGGTTTTGCTATTAAAATTTTTCGACCGCCTCGTTTCCAAGGGCTAATGGGAATCATTAATTTTTTAAATCGATCATCCCGCCTAGAAATAATATCTCCGGAATATTGTAAATCATTTTTTACTATACGATGATAATATTTCCAACCCATGGGGTTTAAAGGTCCTTTTTGATTTCCTAGATAGCCAGTGTCAATAAAATAAAAATCTCTAGTGGTTCGCCAACATTCTTGTATGATTTTCTTTTTCAGTATACCTCGTATTACTAATGGATCGTTTGAATCTTCAAAGATAAAATCTTGAGTAGACACTACTCGCCCACCGGTCCCTATGGCGAACATGTTTACATATTCATCCTGGCCGTCTTTACTAAGAAATAACCAATTGTTCATATATCTTTCTGTTGACAATATTCTGTGTAGATTCTTTCTCTATGCCATTCGTTGCTAAAACTACCTTTATCTGCAAACTCGTGGAAGCATGGAGAACCTAAGGTATAATGAACTAGTTTAGCATCAGGATTATGATCATATTCAATATCTAACCAATTCCATTCTTTTGGGATTTCTCCTATTAGGTCATCAGTCAACCAAGAAAATCTATGTACTTGTGCGCCAGTGGCATTCTGAATATAGTCGGGAGTTACTAATTTATTCGCAGAATGCTTACAATTCCATAATATAACACTACTCCAATTTTTTCTAGGATAATTTTCATTCTTAGATCCTAAATACTTTTCAGTCATTCTAGTTGAATATTCATGTTTTACTACCATTACTGCTTTAGATTCGTCTCTAAGATTCCAAAGATTTGATATGTCATCTCTCAATAACATATCTCCGTCGATGAATAACGCCCAGCCGTTATAATTCATTAGGTGAGGAACTAAAAATCTACTGTATATGAAATGGTTGCTGCCGTCGGTGTGTGTTTCTTTGTAATCTTTGAGTATGTTTAAAGCTAACGGCGAAATGCTGACGGGCTGACTAGAATGACGAATTATACTGTTTGAACAGACGTGAAAGGCTATGGCTTCTCTGGGATCGTAACCTATAAACACAGGAATCATTTTCTTTCGATGTCCTCTTCTATACAGTTTTCTCCGTATTGAATTTCTACGATCTTGCAAGGCTCATCATATGGATTATGTAGCTGATGCCAACCAGTCACAGGTATATCGAATTCAGAATGTTTTTCTAATTCTTTGGTCGGTAATTCATATCCGCTAGTGGTTAATTGACGAACTGCTGCACGACCCTCGCTGACTATCCAATACTCTGATCTAAAAAAGTGTCTTTGCATAGAAAGGCTCTTACCCGGATTTACAGTTAATTCTTTCACTTTCATTCCGGGAACTTCGTGTAATACTCTAAAGTATCCCCATTGTCTTTCAGTTTTCGGAGCCTTCCATTCTTCAAGAATCCAAGAACTAGAATTCTTTTTATCTTCGCCCCCTATTCCGAATTCAAAACAAATATTAGGATCTATAATATCCATTTCTGGAATATTTTTAGCTGTTCTATCCCCACCGTTGGCAAAAATTAATTCGGCTTCAGGATAATGAGCCCTTACTTGTTGAATAAATGATTTAGCAGATCCGTCTGTGTCATCAAACGTATAAACTTCATCTACCATTGACAGATTGTTTATAACGCATAATCTTTCGTTCCAAGGCATAAATGCCCGGCCTTTTTTCCTTTCAAGCCAGTCGTCACTGTTTAGGCCAACGATTAAATGATCGCCTAGGGTTTTGGCAGCTTTGAAATAGGCAATATGCCCAGAATGTATGGGGTCAAATCCCCCTGTGACTAGCACGATTTTTTTCATGCTAGTATTTATATGCTCAGATAATTGTATTTTTTAGATTAGATTGCCAATATTCCGATTCTATTAACCAGTTATAATAGATTTCAAATCCTTCTTCTATATCTATTTTTGGGTCAAAATTAAAATCTCGTCGAGCTGCTGTAATATCTAAAGCACCCCTGCTGGGAAAGTCTGCATCTTTTTCTCGAACTTCAATACTGCCTTTTCCGACTAATCTTACAGCTAGTTCTGCTGCTGCTAATAATGTTTTACTGTGACTTTTCGTGATATTATAAGTTTGATTTATTGTTTTTTGTGAAAGTGTAGCATTTACAAAACCATCGGCGGCATCATCGACATAGGTAAAATCTAAAGTTTCATTTCTACCATTTACCTTAAGAGTTTGTCCTCGCATAGCAGTCAAAAGAAATTTGGATATTACTCTATCCTCCACATCTAATGGACCATATACTGCACTAGGTCTAAGAATGGTATGTTCTAATCCGTATTTTCTAGAATAATCACGTACTAACCATTCTCCGGCTAATTTCAATATGCCATATTGACCCTGAGGTCTACATATTGCATCTTCGCTTACGAAATTTGTAAAGTCTCCGTAGACCATACTACTGCTAGCGTAGACGAATCTTCGAACTTTGTGTTTCACAGCTTTTTCTAGCAACAATAATAAACCTGTGCTCATTACGGCACTGCCCCGGACAGGATCAGAGTTTACTACTTTTTGTCTAGGAAATGAAGCTAGATGAATGATAGTATCTATATTATGACTAGGCAATAACCAATCAAAAATGCTGCTTTGCATAATATCCATTTCATGGATTTCAACATTGCCTATTATTTTTTTACGCTCATTAATTAGATAATCTATTTCAGATTGAGGAATTACTCCGTAATTTGTACAACTATCGTAGACTATAACTTTGTGACCAAGTTTTGTCAATTTACTAACAATGTTATGACCTATAAGACCCAGGCCACCTGTAACTAATACATTCATAATGTTGCATCTTCTAATCCGGCAGTTCTTAATTTAACAATATTTGATAACTGCCATTGTTTGATATCTAACGCTTTGATAATGCCCAACCATTTATTTCTTAACAGAGCAAAATCATTTATAATCTTTTCAAAATCAACGACGTCAGCCTCGCCCTCTACAAATTTTTCACAGTCTCTAGAGGACAGGCTGCGTTGATAATTTTCAAGATATTTACGAAAATGTTGACTGCGCAGTCTGCGTAATTCGATGTTAAGATATTCTAAAACAGCTTCTATCTCTTGAAGTTGATTAAATCGATTTTCAACGATGCCCGGCATTGCAGCAGATGCTTTTTCAATATTTCCTGTTATGCGAGCATCTTGTTTTGCAGCCAACAATTCGGCTTCATAAAATGCCACGGCATCTGGTATGTTTGAAATGTCTTTTGAAACTCGATCATACCAATTCATTTATTCCTCATCTTCGTAGTAATCGTTTTCTTCTTCGATTTCTTCGCCGTCGATAGCATAATCAATTGCATCGTCTAGATAATTGTCGACACCAACGAGTCCTTGCAGAGTTGATTCTTTGATACCATAATCAAGCAAAGTATTAACAAAATCTGCTGCAAGATCTTTGCGATGTTTCTCAGGAATATGTTCAATAACTAATGTCCAGATATCCGCAATCAAATCTTCTTTCATTCCGCAACCTCCAAGTTTAAGTTAACAGTATTAGTTATCTCAGTTGCAGTTTTTTCACCATGTTTTGAAATGTCTTCCATTAGTTTATCTAGGCTACCGGCTTCGTTACGTTCCCATTCCTTGCGATAAAGTTTGATAATTTCGCCGTCGCTAGTAGTATATGACAATCTATTGCCGTCTTTCTGAAGAATAGTTTTTCCTTCAGCAAGGTCGACAAGTCCGCTATAGGGATTCATACCGGTTTCGTAAGGGATCTTGACCTGTACTGATTCAAAAGGCTTAGCGTAACGTGTTTTCATGATCTTACAGGCTGCACGTATACCTTTTACTTCAGTGATCTTGTTGCCATCCTCATCTTCTTTTAGTTTGAGTTTTCTCATGGCAACCACGATAGAACTTGCGTAAATGAACCCTTGTCCGCCTGAGATCTTGTCGTCTGGATCAAACATGTCTTGGCTAGCGTATGTGTGATTAGTCGCTACTAGGCCAATGTTCAGGCTACCAAACATGTTCACACAATTACGAACTAGGGCTGTAAGGCTCTTGGCTTTCCTACCAAGATCGCCTTTTAAATCGCCTGCCTCGAATTGATTTACATCTGTTGGCGTCAGTAACATTCCTAAAGAATCTAATACGAATAATACCTTAGGACGACTATCTTCAGGCATGGCTTTGTATTCAGCAACAAATTCTGTAATAGTCTTAGCTACATCATCAATCATAGCCATGTTAAGTTTGAGAAGTTTATCTTCGGCGGTATCTACACCTAATGCCTTAAGCCAATCTTCATCAAGAGCATTTTCTGTATCGATCAAGATAGGATAAATTCCTTGTGCCTGCGCTGCTTTAATAAGATTGCCAGAACAGATATATGATTTGCCGGCACCAGATTCACCAGCAAACACAGTGACTTTACCAAGAGGAACACCTTTATGAAAATCGCCGCTGATCAAATAATTCAATGCATAGTTACCTGTTGAAACCCAGTCTGTGGGATCGTTGAAGCCGATACTAAGACCTTCGATACTCTTAGTAATAGACTTTCTAAATTTTGAAATATCGAATGCTTTTGCCATGATTAACTTTCCAAATCCTTAGAATTCCACTCTTGGATAACTGCAAGTACTTCTTCTTCAGTGTTGCACATTGTTTTAGTGTTTTTCCATTCTTCTTTTTTATCTCTACCACCAATTTCAATCATCCAACCGTTGTCGTAACGATTGAGTGTGATCTGTTCACTAACTTTTGCTAGTTTGTCTAATTTTGCCATTTTTATTCTCCTGTAATGGTTAGAGAGTACGGACATTAGCCCGTACTCTCGAGTTTAGTTATTACTTTTGACGATTGCGAATCATGGCAAGGATATCTTGCGCACGACTAGCACTTTCTGTTGAAGCTGCAGGGGCCGCCGGCTTTACTGCTGGAGCTGCGACTGCTGGTTCTTCCCAGGGTGCTTCTTCTTCGCTGGCTGTTGGTGCAGGTTTGGCAACTGGTTTATTAGGATCGCCTGTGGCAGCATTCATGCCCGCAGGTTTAAAATATTGGCCCCAACGATCCATGTCATAGGCTTCTCCGTTAACCGAGGCTTCAAACATTTCCTTCATAACCTTAAGTTCAACATCGGTTGGTTTCTTAGGTAGGAAATCTGAAAGATTAAATAGACTATATTGGCCTACGGCTGCTTTTTCAGCGTCAGTTAGTGTACGTTCGCGACGACTCCATTTAGAAGTAGAGTAATCAGCGAAACCACCTTTGCTGGTTTTTGCGATACGGAAGTCAACACCACGGAGGTAGTCGGTTGGCAACTCTTCCAACTCTGGGTCCATCAATGCTGAACGGATGATTTGATAAATCTGAGGACCGATGATAAATCTACGGATAGGATTTTCTGGGGTCTTTTCTTCTTTGAGAGCATCTTCAACTACAAAACCTTGGAAGATATACGAACGTTTCTTCCAATACTTACGACCCATTTCTTCAAGACTCTTGTCTTTGAACCAACCACGTACTTCTGATAGAATAGGACATACTGATCCATCGTTGTACATTTCTACACATGGTACTTGCACCTGTACTTTACGATTATCGGTTTCTCCCTTGACGCCTGCGAATTCTAATTTAATCATCGCACGTTCTACCCAGAAGAAAGTGTTGTTGGTATTACCGTCAGGTAAGAAACGTACTACGGCTTCTTTGCCTTCTTGCATGTTCCAGTGGGGGTAAATTGCGTTGTCGCCGCCGCTTGATGTAGAGCCTGTGCTCTTGTTTTGTGCTTCTTGAAGTTTAGCACGAATTTCTGCTAGTGTTGCCATTTTATAGCCTCCTTATGCCTTTGTGTAAATGACTGTTATATGCCTTTCGCATAACATATATTATGCGCTTTTTATTTAGCTTTTGCAATAGATTGTTAATCAAAACTGAAAATAAATTCACCAAAAAAATCCACGGATTAACCGTGGATTTTTTTATATTGTAAAAGAGCTAGTTGTCTAGCTAAGAATAATCTCCACTTGATATATTCAGGAAGATCATCTTCGGCCAGTTCTTCTAATTTTGGTCTGCTGTAGCTTCGATGTACTGCATCTTCAAATACGTACACGATTTCACAATCATCAAATATTAGAACAACTATTCGAGTTGGATTACTTCTTAGCAGGCTCGGCTTTTTTAGCGTCGCTTTTGGCAGGCTCGACCTTCTTCTCGTCTTTCTTAGCGGCAGGTGCGGCTACGGCTGGCTTGGCTTCTTCTTTCTTTGCTGGGGCAGCTGGTGCTTGTGCGAATGCGGATACTGCAAATAGGGATGCGACTAGTACTAATGCTGATTTCATAGAAATCTCCTTTTAAAATTAACGACAGCGAAATTGCTGTGCGTATATATATAACGCCTTACAAAAACTTACGTTGGCTTTCTGGCCAAGGAAATGGGCACCAAAGTGCCCATTTTAATTTATTTAAAAAAAAATTTAAAAGCCCGATAGTTCTTTAATTCTTGCTAGTTCGGCTAGCTCTGGATTTTGATTAGTATTTTGTTGTGGTGCCATTCTTTCTACAAATTTTCTTGCAACTTGTTCTGCCTGTTCACCAAACTTCTTGCCTACCATTGTGCAAACGCCTTCTGGGCCTTTGGGGAATGTTCCCGAATCACGATCATAAAAACTGTGAATAAATTCTGCTAGATCTTGTACGCTGGTTTTTTGTTGCATTTCTGAAGATTCTTTTTCTTCTTGATCTGCACCAAATCCTGCTGTTGGTTCTTCATCTTGATCGCTGTCTTTACCGTCTTTTGGTTCATCTACGAAATCACCGAAGTCTAATTGATCTACTACTTCTGGTGCATTTGATTCTAACCAATCTTTGACCAAACCTCTGACGCAGCCGTCTGGATCTTCTTTACTTTGATCTTTGATTTGTTTGAATAATTGTGGATCTTCTATGATGCCTTTGAGACTTTGAATAGCATTGCTTCCGTCTACGCCTGCAGGAAAATGTTGTTTTACTAATTCTTGCAATTTTTGTAGTGCTGCCTGCTGCTCTTCATTATCGCCGCTGGTAATTGCCGATTCTTCTCCTAGGCTCATTACCCAAGATTCAAAACGATCAAAACTATCTTCTTCGTTAAAAACAACTTCGGCTGTGTCATTTACTGATTCTTCTGTTGTCATAGCGACTATGTCGTCGTAGCCTATGGTGTTATTTTCCTGCATCAATTTATATAAAACAGGAAAAACGGATTTGATGTCTTCTTTAAAATTTCTTACTGTAAATTTTTCTGTGTAATCTTCAATTACGTCTTCTGGAATGTCAACAGGCTGTTGTGTTTGAAAAGATTCCTTATATGCTGCATAATAACCTTGTTTACTCAATGCCTTAATTTGTTCTCTTAATTGATCTAATGCCTGAGTAGATTTTTCAACTATAGAATTTGTTTCATAATTCATTAGATCGTTTCGAACAACATAATTTGAAAAACTTTTTAGCTGTGCTATTTCTTCACTCATTTGTACTATACTCTTTCCTAGCTCGTCGTAAGGAAGTCCGCCATTGGCCACATGGCGTTGCATAGCTCGAGCACCGGCCAAATGAATGAATGGATATTTAAACCTCTCACCGTCTTGATTTTCAACAAAAAGTGCAGAAATATTTCTAGTTCTTGCTCCTGGTTGCTGATCATCTGTTAATGTTTTGCTGTGCTTAATAATTAATCTTGTATCCATTAATTTCTGATAGCTCATAGTCTTGCTACCGTACATAGCACTTTCACTCATAATTGATTCTCCAACGGGTTTCACGATTGTATCCTGTGTTTGTTTTTGTGGTTGATTATGTTGGCTTAAAAAAGCATAATCTCTTTGATCTAAATTGTCTTTGGCAATATCTCTGGTATCGAATGCCATTAATCTTCTTTTGGCAAAAGAGCGCAGTTCTTTTAAAAAACCGTACCAGTTATCTTTTTGATTGCCGTCCATTGATTCTGTAATGCCCGAACTGAAATACACTTTCATAGAATTAGGTTCTGCTAGACTAATACTGACATGCCCTATAGGCGTTTCACCTTCCATGTAATCAAAATCAAAAAACCGTGCTCCTTCAGGATTAATGGTGATTTGGCCCATTTCATTGCCTAATTTAAGGCCTTGAAATCTGCTTCTAATTTTATAAAATAAATCGGTGGCGATATTGTTAGTTGCATCCATAGTTGTATTTATTCAAAATCCTGTGCTTACGAATATAGGCATTGGCATTTGATCTTCGGTGAGTTTGTCTGTCATTTTTTCATAGATTTTAGGATCCCAATCACTAAGTATCCCGGCCATTCTTACGATTAATAAAACTGACGAAATTAAATCGTCGTTTTCTCCTGTTTTAGCCCTAAATCCTATACCGTTAGCTACGTAATTTTTTAGCTCTGATATAAAGGGTTTGCTATAAATGGTCATTTTATTTGTTTCTAGCATGTGTTTGAATTGACTACATGCAGCTATTTTGCTTTTGTGTGTAGTATTAAAACCCTTTCGGAATCTTCGGACATGACCTTTACGTATAGGTTCGCTAAGGAAAAGACCAGGAATATTTTCTTCTCCTATATTTTGTATACACACTAACGCACTTTCACCAACTGTATTATTTTCTACAGAATAATAAATCTGGGGATGCCCGCCTTTTTCTGCTCCTCTATCCTGTATGTACTTACAAATTTCACGCAGATGTTTAGTCTGATTCTGTACTGGCGTAAGATTATGGTGCCACTCTGCTACCTGAATCATGGACGGCATTTCAAAAACCTGTATAGCAGAATAGTCTCCGCCAGTTCCCATAGATGGATCTAAAGCAACCAAATAAGTGGCCCTAGGATCAATGTCTTTATACCAACGAGTTTGACCCATGGTCAATGTTGGTTCTATACCTTTTAAATCCGCAAGTTTGACTGCATTTATAAGGGTTTCATCAAAAATCAAGAATTCACAATCGAATTCTCTACGAAAACGCTCTTCGCCAATCTTAGCTCTCTCAGTCTTTGCCCAGTTTTCATCTCTGTCAGGATGCTCGTGCCAGTGTGCATAATAAGAAAAGAATCCATTGACACCTAATTCTTGTTCATTACCATACTCGTCAAATTTATTGTTTGCTTCGGTCCAGATCATTGCGAATTGATCCTCGTCCGAGTTTGGAGTAGATGTGATTATAGCACGGCCGCCTGTAGATAATGTTGGCGATAGTGCTGTCCAGAATTCTTTGGCTTTTTCTGGCGGCTGCACAAATGCGAACTCGTCGCAGTAAATCAGTGATAATGATTTACCACGACCTGTGTTTTCTGTAGTTGTTGTTGCTTGTATTCTACAACCATTGTCGTATTCAATCGTATTACGATTATAACTGTAAACACCGGCACGGATAAAGTCAGGTAGATTTTCATATCCAAATCGATAGCGATTCATTATATCTTGCGCACCTTCATATTTGTGGGCAGCGATTAGAATTTGCGATTCAGGAACAAATTGTGTAAACCATAAAAGATATCCTACAGCACAGGTAGTTTTTCCCATCTGTCTTGGTAGCATTGCTATAACATCTTTATGATTATGATATGCCTCTATTAATCTTACTTGATATTCATACGGTGCGAATGAAATTGATCCTCTAGTCGGATGTTGTATCTTTAAAAAATTTTTCATGAAGTACAGAGGTCCGTCATTTGGATCCATACATGCTTCAAGATGCTTGACTTCCTCAAGTGTGTATTTTTGAGGGGCGTGAGCTTTTTTAATTAAATTACCGTCTAGACTTTTTGCCATACTCTTATTTAATGAAAAAAATAGGGCCTTCCGGCCCTATTTGAAGTTGATTAACTTAGGCTAATGTTAACGAAGTAGCTAGAGTTACGTCTGTACCTCTAAAATCGACAGCGTTAACACCTACTGATGATCCCATGTTACGAATACGTGTTTGTAACTCGGCTGCACTGGAGACATTTTTGTCCATAACCACATAGACTAGACCAGTGGCTGCATCTACTACAAAAAATGCCAATGGGTTTAATTCTTTGACTAGAAATTCTACAGCTTCGTCTACAGCATCATCTTCAGCGCGAAGATCTCTGTTACTGTTAGAAACGTTCTGTACCTGGATAACAAACATATTACAATTATCCATATATAATGTTCCTACGGTATTTCTTAGACCGTTTACTCTAGTGAATGCCGCCATTATTTAACTCCCTTTGACTCGTTTAATCTTCTTAATAATTCTGCACGAATCTGTGAACGTAGATCTGTGCCTTCTGCAGCCATAGGATTATCTCCTCTATATGGCCTGTCACTGTAACTTTTCTTTGGTTTATGCAAATCGTTGCCGTCGGGAACAGCAGCATCCATGCCTTTGTAATCTACATCATCATGTCCGGCTAGACCGTTAGCCCACTCGTCTTTTTTCTTTTCGTCGTCTTCAGCGTCATGGTCGTCCATATCGTGGTCACCATCACCGTCAACATCTCCCATAGATTTTTGAATGATATCGATTTTATTATCTGCATCTGGTTCAGGATGATCGCCTTCTTTATCTAAGTCAGGCAGCATCTTGATGGGAGGCATTTCTGGTTTGATACTCATGATGCTAGTTTCTGGGCTCACCGATGGTAACGGAGGCATGTCTGGTTTCGCCATATCTGGATTGACCTTAGCTACCAATTTCATGATCTGTTCGATGTTGTCCATTCCCTGAGCATTTAAATTAATGCTTAGACTAGGATGTGCAGGAGGAGGTTGATCCATTGGAGACTGCATACCTGGCATTGGACTACCGCAGTTTTCTGCAGGAATAGTTTCGGCCACAGGTTGATCTAATTGTTGCATCTTGGCTAATAGTTGTTGAAAATTCATGTTAACTCCCTAAGGCGCTTTTTGCACCTGCTTTATCTTGTTTGGCCTTAGGCAACTTGTATTCTGTTTGTACGCCATCTTTTTGACGCTGTTTGGCCGTCTTGCTTAACTCTTTAAGAAATCCTTTGTTAAAATCAGCACCGAAATAATCTTTGTGATTGATTTTAGCTACTTCCTGCACTACTTCTTCTTCGTAAGGTTCGTCGCTGCCCCGTACTCTAAAACTTTCATCATCGATGCCCATAGATTTAACATCTAATGCGATTTCAGGAGCAGTAATTGGGTATTCACAGGTTACTTCAAACATATGAACTTCACAATTTTTCTTGGTAGGAAAATCTAATGGCAATGATTGTATAGGGCTAGTGCCGGTTTTTGATAACTTCATTACACTGCAACGATCTAATGAAGTTTTTAGTTTTTCTTGGAAAGATTCTGGCAAATCGCCCGCTACTTTAATTTTAAAGCTATAGGTTTTTTTGCTTTCAAAAAGGTATTCTTTAAAAGTTTTCATATGTATATTTATTCCTTTTTACCTAATCTTTTGAGTAGTTCATTACGATCTGATATAACATAACCTTGTCCATTGATTATATCGTTGGGATCTTCGTTGTTATCCTTGTCTATTTTATATTTTTTTAACTGTAGATCTATAGCTTTGAGCTTTTTTTCTATTTTCGCACTTTTAGCATCTATGGCATTTTTCATCATAGTGCCTGCTACTTCAAAAATACGTCCGCTATATCGTACCTCTACATTCATGCCAAGATCCATTAGATCATCATAAGCCTGTTCGGCCTTACTGGCTAAATCATCTAGTTCTTTTTCACCTAAATCGTCTAATTCTCTGATAGCAGGAAGGTCTTTGGTAAGAGCAGCTACCGCTTTATAGCTGTCATCTAGATCAGTCACTTCTTGATGATCTACTGCTTCTTTTATTTTAGCTGTAGATTCTTTTTTAGGCTTTTCTTCTAGATTGAATAATTCTTCTAATTTTTTGGTCATAGTATACTTATCTACGTTTTGAACCTTGATGGAAAATATCTCCCTCGTTTATTACCCTGAATCTAATACCCTGTTGTTTGCACCACGCCACTGCTGCTTCCCATTTGGCAAGATTTTTTACATATTGTTCTTGATTATACAAACTCTTACCCACTTGTTCTCTTAATGTTTGACTAGCAGGCTTCACTTCAACGACTTCTGCGTGTTTTTTACCATTTTTATCTTTATAGACTATAAAAAAGTCCGGCACGTATATGGTATATTTTCCTGTTAAGGGATCTCTATAAGGTATCTGAACACTTTCGCTGGCCCAATTTTCAACTCCGGGATGTTCATCTAACATACGCATGAAAACGAATTCCCAACTTGATCTAGCCAAAGGCGTTTTCTTCCCTACATATTTGTCAGGGTTCTTCATCTCAAAACGACCTTGAGCAAATTTAACCATTAGGCAAAAATATTCCTAGTTTGGTTTTCTTTGTCAACGTTGACAATTCTAAAGCCTAGTGTGCTGCTTGATCCTCTGTTATTGTTTAGAATTTCCCCTACTAATGCGCTTAATTGAACGCCGCTTAACTTTTTTAATGTATCTAAAAGTTTGAAAACCGGAGCACCATCTAATTTAGCCTGTTTTAATAAAACTGCTGCTGTTACTTCTGCTGCATCTTTATCGAAACCTGCTGATTCGAAAAAACCAATTGCCGCTGTAACTTCGTTGGCGTTAAACTCTAAAGGTGTTTTGCCGTATGTGTCAAAAAATAATTTGGTAGCAGCTCCACTATCTTCCTGTGGCGGGACTGGAATATTTGCTGACACATCAATCTCCTGGAGGCGGCGCTAATCTTTTTTGTACGGCTTTAACCGTAGCATCGGCGCCATTATTTTTAGGAAAGGCTGCACCGACTACGCCTCCTACAGTATTAACTATACCGCTGAGTGCTGCCGGACTTGTAATCAACCCTATGGTTTGCTGTCTGATTCCTTCTTTAGTTAGGCCGCCTATGTTTTTAGCGGTGTTTAACGCCTTGATCGCTGTGCCTAAAAAAGCTCCCGGACTAGAAAAAGCATTTCCTCCAGCAATATCTCCAAAGACACTTTCTAACCCATCTAGTACACCACCTTCTCCAAATAAATTACTTACGCCACCGCCTGCCACAGTCAACGGACTTGGTACAGCATCATAATAAAGTGTGGCAAAACCCTTTGGTGTGCCGGGGGCTACTTCGCCTGATTCGTATGACACAGATTCATATTCAATGTTCATAGACATGTCGTTGAATTCATTAGAATCGTAAGCAACATCTCCGTGTTGCCAACTAGTTATCTTAGGATTAATTAATTTATATCCTAAAAATCGTCTACGACTCATAGTATAGATAGTAATAGATTCAAAAAAGTCATCGTTTTTTCCTATCTTATCTAGACCATATCTATAAGAATCTGCCACTGATCCGGTCGTTCTCAAATTTGTTTTAAAAAATGCCTTTTCAGGATTTAATCTGTCTTGAACATACGTGCCCATGTACAAAGCCCACATGGCATTCATCACACCGTGGCTGTCGTCTCTAAATTTCATTGACAATGGCTCGTATTGAAAATTCTTATATATAACATGTTTTCTGTTATATTGATTCTTTGTCACTGTGTCAAATTTATACTTAGGTAAATCTGAACTCTTAATCAGGTAACCAATTTCATCAGTGTGTTTGTTTGAAAACGTAGTAGATGTAAGCACTGATTTTCTAATTTCGAATCGCACGTAGAACATAAATTTAGTTCTAGGTGCCAATCTGTAATAATTAGGTAAAAATAATTTAGATGCATGACGGTAATCTGCCAGGCCGCCTTTGGGGTTAGTTAATCCCCCTAGTACACCGCTAACGAATCTACCCACCGCACTGCTGCCGCCTTGTCCCGATAGAAATCTTGTAAATTTATTTGCCATACAAATATTTATGCCATAAAAAAACCTGGGTTTTAACCAGGTTTTTTATTTTCAATCTAGAATTAAATTTAAGCTGAACGTCCTGTGACTGCGTCTCTAATCGTTCTACCAACTAGGGCACCGACACCACGATCAATACCGGAACCAGTAGGACCAGCAAACTGTACAGCATTGTCGTACTTGATAGTCAATGCGATAGTCATTGGTTCGTTAGTACCGTAATTCTGTTCGCCGTAATCTGCTCCGCTAACGAAACATCCGTATAGTTCCCATTTTTCTAATACTGCCGGTTCAAATGCACCGTTACCGCCGTCTAAGGTTTCGATGTTCATTTGGAACTTATAATCAATACCAGAACGTGCAGACGCCTGTTCCATAAAGTCATATTGCTTCTGAATCTGTTGACCCACAAGTTTTTGGATTTGACCGTTGGCATCGTCTCTTAGATTAATGGTTACATCTTCCCAGCTCGGCTTACCTGCTAGTTTTACCTTTGAGTTGTAAATGTCTATGGTCATTTCTTCAAAAGACACATTAGGTCTTTTGACATCAGCGACCTGTTTGGTCAATTCAGTGCTGGCCTCAACTCCAAATCCTAAAAGGATCACTCTAAATCGATACTTGAGCTTTGGCATTAGCAGAGCGGTACCTGAATTACCGCCTGCTGGTGGAATCGAAATCCTATTTAATGAAGTTAGTGCCATTTTTAAATCTCTCCTGTGTTCTTGACACGCAATGGAATGTAAATAAACTCAACTGCCTTAGTTGGCTCAATTGCGATATCGACATACAATTCGTTACGATCAATTCTGCTTGGCGTATTGTTTGACTCATCGCAAACAACTGCGAAGTCATATAGAGCTCTCAAACCTACCAATTCAAGTAATAAGCTCTCAACAGCACCTTTGATTTCATCTCTAGTGATCTTATCGTTAGGTTCGAAGATATACGGACGAGCTAGTTTGTTTAGCTGACTGCGTAGGTACACCACTAAACGTGCTACGTTGATTCTGTCTAGTGCAGACGCATTTCTTGCACGAGTTTTTTGACCGTATGCAACTAAACCGACCCCAACAAAGAACGGAATTGGATTTACTTTTAAATCATATAGTGTATCTCTTTGACCTTCGTTCAGTGCAACACTTTGGAATTCGCCAGTGTCGGCATCGATATAGCCAACTGCTGTAGCATTTGTAATACCGCCGCGTCTAGTACCTGCTGGTGCGAACCATGGATAGCTGACCTGATCGCTTAGAGCTATTGTTCTTAGCATCATATGACTAGCTGGAACCACAGCATTTGCACCACCTAAGTCTGTGGTAAATCCGTTCGGATAATAGACTGCGGAATATTCGTCATAGCTAACGATACCGATGTCACCATTGTCTAGTGCGCCATTAGCATTGGTACCCCATGCTGTTAGGCTAGTGGCATCTGCTGGTAAACGCAATGGACTGTCGCCAACTACAAACGCTGTAAGACCGCGATCAATGTTTAGATTAATCAGGTTACTGAATGCTTCTGGATATCCTGGGCAAGCGATAATGTTGAAATTTCTACGCTCTTCATCTCTAGCCTCTGCACTAGTATCGATAACGCTCTTTAATTTTTGAACTATTAAAGCACGTTGAGCTTTGCGTCCAAAGCTACCAGAACCATCTTCATTATTCGGTGATGCTGTTACCCAACGATCGGTTGCGTATCCGCTCATACCTTCACCTGAAGTAAATGATCCCAACGGTGAGTTGGTAGAATCAAAGCGAACGTTATCTTGTGCTGTATTGATGTAATTGTTTGCATAACGCTTGACATTGCCGCCACTTCTACGCAGATTCCATAGCAACATACCTTTTGGATATAGATCTGGGTCGGGACAATCGGGATCTACATAATTACTTGTTAGCAATTCTTTGATCGTGCCTGCTTCGTCGCCTGTTGCACCGCTGATTCCATAACGTGCATCTGCAAATAAAACACCTTCTTCTGTAGTTTGATCTGTCTTATCCATCAACTGCCATTTTTCAGCAACTGTGGCGCCGCCGTCGTTATTGAATCTGTAAATTGTTGGAAAATTTTCTAAATCAGCTGTGCTAATCCATAGATCACCATTTTTCAAAGGTGTACCATCGCTTTGCACAGTTGGCATACTAGCAGCAACAATAGGTCCTGCAGGATCTGTTTTGTCTCCTGCGGATGCCGCGTAATATGGACTTGTAGAATGCTGATATCCTACCCATACAGCTCCATTATGCACCATTATGTCTACTTCGCCGAAGTTTGGTGTATACCATAATTGTCCATCTTCTGGTTCGGCTAGCGGTTCATCTGGTGATGCACTAAATCTTAATTCGTCGCCGGCTAATGCAATAAAATTAGATGCCAGATAATCATGAGGGTCTGCCGGGGCTAAACTAGATAAATCATAAAAATTAACTGTACCTTCGCCATCTTCTATGTCATAAGGTACAAAAATATCTGCTAAAGGTGTGCCGGTTCCATCTGTGAAATGAATATCTCCGCCTGCTTTATGACTGATCTGTAATTCATTTTCTGCTGTTACTTCGGCTTCTACATGAGTGAAACCAGCAGCGTTGATGGCTGCTGCGATAGCGTTAGCATCAGTGACTCCTGAGCCCGAACCAGATATAGCTGTGAAAGTAACTGTGACATCTGCTGCTAGTGCCGCTTCTCCAGCAACTGTTTCTGCTACCTGGAATGTGTATGATCCTGCAGGCAATGTACTATCTTCAATCACAGCAGATCTGATTACGGTAGCACCCGATGCTTTCTTTTTCCATATACGGAATTTGGCTGTAGCATCTTGTCCTAGTTCACCATCCGAATTAGATTGAACATAAAGACTGTCGGATGCAATATTTTGACCACCGCCACTTCTATCTAAGAAATATATGGCCGATTCTGTGTTAGCATATATAGGTGCGCTGTACTCAATCCATGTCTTAGTGGCTGAGTTCCAACGCTTTACTCTCCAACGAGCACCTTGATTTGGTTCTGTGGTCTTGATCCATATTGAACCACTTGGTCTTGGTGTTGCACTATTTGATTTCCAAGTAGGCACTTGAGTGTGTGGCGTTTGTTGTAATGATGGAGGAAAATAAGTTCCAGCTGTGATACCTAACGCTGTTAATACAGAAGCGTCTCCTGCAACGTCTAAAGCACCTTTAGAAGACGAAGTAGAATCGCCAGCACTAGAGTCTTCTCCGTCTACATAAATTTGTAGTCCACCGCCTACTGCTTTGGCGCTTATTCCCTGTGCTTCAGCTAATGAACTAATAGATGATGCAACCGTAGCCCTTGATGCGCCGCCGGAAATATTAATAGTATTTCCATTTAATTTTAGTACACCGGCTGGCAGTACCGTGGTTGTTGTGCTGGATACAGTTGGCCAACTGGCTTTCCATTCTGGGCTTCCTACTAATACCCATTGTCCTGCATCAACTGCTCCGCTAGTAGAAGTAATAGTTCCGCCTGGTGACTTATACCAAAAGGTTGCTAATTCTCTAGATGCTGTAAAAGAACCTGTGCCTTCTACAGTTTGAAATACTACAGCATAATCCCCAATAGACCCCACAGAATCTCGTGGAGCATTAGATGATACTTTAGATTCGTCATCGTCTGTTAGTACGATTGGAAATTTAACTGCGAATTTTTGTCCGCCTGTGGTAGTTGCTGCTGCTCCGTTCCATTCTTGGATTCCCCAAGCTGTTGCCTGTGTGTCCACCCACCATGTTCCATCGATAGGTTCTGCTCCCGGAGCGGTCGCCTGTGCTTCTAATTCATCTAGGTTCACATCAGCACGAACAATAAAAGCTGAATTAGACACTCCTAGCAAACTGTAAGCTGCTAGAAGACCATATTCGTTTCGTTCTGATCCGTGGATTGGTGTTGAACTTGCTGTCTTTTCAAAGAACGGTACACCGAATGTGTCAACAAGCTCTCGTTGACTTGTGATCTTAAACACTTTGCCAGAATTGGCCTGTGTTGTTCCTACAGCAGTGCCTGTGCCTGCCGCATTTGATTTATTCTCTGCAGTAGCTACTACGATAAGAGGAACAGTACCTGGCTCAGCAGGTGTATAAAAACTCTCATCAATTACCGTAACTTCTACGCCTGGGGATACTAGTGCCATTACTTATTCTCCTGGTAATAGTTGCTCATATTATTTAGCGGTAAGTTTAAAAAAGAGCCACTTATACTAGGAGAAAAAGGGGTTAAAAAGGTGTAAATATTTGCATGAGACCGCTTTGTAAGTGTGGGCAAAGGCCTAAGGCTATTAATTATAAGAAAAATAACAGAATCTATTATAGAAGTCTGTGCGAAATCTGCATGGCACATGGAATAGGATACGGAATACCTAGATGGCAGAGAGCAGGATACAAAATGAAAAATCTATGCGATAAATGTGGAATCAAAAGTACTCACAGAGAAATTTTTAGAGTATTTCATATTGACGGCAATCTAGATAATTGCCGTCATAACAATCTAAAAACCGTCTGCTGTAACTGTGCTCAGATCCTTGGCAAGGAAGGCATCTCCTGGAGGCAAGGTGATCTCATTGCTGATTATTAATTTTACCTGATTATAAAGATCGTCAATAGAGCCGTCATTTTCTATAATATGATCGAAATCAGTACCGACCCATGCAGTTTCTGAAGCATGTATTTTTAATTTTTTTAATTCGTTATGAGCAAGATTACTTCCTAGTTGATTAGCGGCCATTGCATATTCGTACCAATCTGGCAAAGATCCTCTTTTTACCCATAAGATCTTTCCGCCTGTATTTCGGATACTTAAAATCTCATTGGGGAAACGACAATCTGAAATAACCACAGAATCTTTGCTACTTCTGAGTTTATTTTCTAATGACGCGATCCAAATGTCGTCATGAAATCCTTTACGGCAGACCTCTGTGCCCCAGTACTGTAGAACCCAACGTGGAGTAAGTGTGGGCATGTCTAGACGCTCGGCCCACCACGGATCTACTTGTTCTCGCCACTCTCGGGCAGCTTTGGTACGCCCTTCTAGCATGGTCCTGTCCCAACCGAACACAGAACTTACTGCATCCTTTAATGTATTGGCGAAGCTCTCTCGCCTAAATTCGTGAAAGTTTACAAGATAGTCGGCGATTGTGTCCTTGCCGCTGCCGATGAATCCGCAAATACCTATGATCATAATATTCTCCAATTAAGAACATTATAACAGATCCGGCAGCGAGAATCAACCTTTAATAATATGGTTTTGGTGTTTTTGGTTTGCCTGTGTTAAGGCGATTGGCTAATACGCTGGCAGTATTGATAGATTTGGTTCTCTGGGTCCTGCGAGCTGCTTGTGTTTTGGTACGAGCTCTTGTGGTCTTCATGCGCTGTGCCTGTGCCACGTCCATGGGCTGGTGGCATTTGTTGGGATGACTGACCTGGCGACCTGCTCTGGGACCAGTGGTGCAACGAAATTTCAGTTTAGTCTTTCCGGTTCTGGCAGTGTGTTTACCTACTCCCCAGACCATTTTGGCACTTTCCGTATAGAATTCCTCATCAGATTCAAAAATAAATTCAGAAGCTTTCATCCTATGATCCAGGTATATCCTTGGCCTCCCGGAACTAATTTCATTAATTCATCTGTCAGTCTGTCTAGATCAGCTTGACCTTCTGATTTCATGGATGCTCCGTTAAGAGCTGTTCCTCCCTGTGGTCCTGCAATACTGGCAAATTTTTCTCTAGCCTGTCCTAGCATGATTTTACAGTTAGCTAGGCTGTAGTCTTTGATCCATTGTCCTGCATAGGTGTCTTCTATGATCGCAAAGTCTGGTTTGGTATTATATACCCATAGTAATACTTCTTCACTACCTCTAGGACGCTGTTGAATCATAAGTTTACGACTTTGAGGTTGCCATGTAAAATTAATAAAACTACCAAACATCTTGCCTATTAACTCTTGATAACCGCTGAATAATTCATAGGTTAAAAGTCCGCCCATGTTTGTCGACGACAACAAATAGGTATTAGTATAGGCTAAATTAAAAGGTTCAAATACTGTGCCTCCCGATCCGTTGCCTGTTCTAGAACCGACGCTGCGTCTAAAAATTTGACGAACTTGTTGTATTTCTTTGGGCAATACATATTCGTTCTGATTTTCGTTTAATGTCAAAAATGCATAACTTTCCTCTACTGCATTGTCACTGCGTTGGCGAAAAACTCCAAGAGCTCTATCTACAGCAGTTTGAAAATGTATAGGATCTAGTTCTATGTCGATCATACCGTCGCCTAGCATGGCTTTACAGTACTCGTAGACTTTTTGGCGGGCTTGGTCAATTTGGCTCATACAAGTATTTATCGTAGCGGTAAATATACTACTATGCCAAGACTTTCGCTCTATCGCCCGGAAAAGGGCAATGATTTTAAATTCATAGATAAAACCGCCTGGGAAATGTTTCAAGTGGGCGGAACTGATGTTTTTATTCACAAATATCTAGGTCCCGGATCTAGCATAGAGGAAACGCCTGCAACACCTACATACGCATCTAATAGTGTTAATAATATACAAGATCTATTATTTCTAGAAAATAGAGATAGGAAATATGACAAAGATGTTTATCTTTTGCGAGGTGTTTACAACATACAGGATACTGATTTTAACCTTAGTCAATTTGGATTATTTTTACAAAACGATACTATTTTTATAACATTTCACATCACAGACACCGTGGAAAAAATTGGTAGAAAATTAATTTCTGGGGACGTTATAGAATTACCTCACCTTAAAGATGAGTATGCTCTTAACGATTTGCAATTTGCACTTAAAAGATTTTATGTGATCGAAGAAGTAACTAGAGCAGCAGAAGGATTTTCTGTAACGTGGTATCCTCATCTATATAGAGCTAAATGTAAACCTCTTGTTGATAGCCAAGAATTTAAAGAAATATTAGATCTTGCGGCAGGTGAAGGTAGTGATCAGAGTCTCAGAGATATAATGAGCACCTATGAAAAAGAGATGCAGATCACTCAAGCTGTTTTAGATCAAGCCGAATCAGATTCTCCTAGAAGCGGATACGATACAACTCGACATTACATGCTGCAAAAAGACAGCGAAGGAAAACCTGAGTTAGTCACAGTTGATAGCCAGTCTTTAGATGCAAGTGTACAAACTAGAGCTACAGATGCAGATGGTAACCCTCTCAGCGATGCCGATGGTAATCCTGTTTATGTAGGATCTACAGCATCTACTATATACCAAAGTCCAGATTATGATGGTCCTGCTATAGGAGATGGCGACGGAATACCGCCTAATGGGGCTCCTTTTACTGCTGGGATCGCATTTCCGCTACAACCTACAGAAGGACAATACCATTTACGTACAGATTATTTGCCTAAGAGGCTATTTAGATTTACAGGAACAAGGTGGGCTAAAGTGGAAGATGTTACAAGAATGACTATGAGTAATATGGGATATGAGGATGTTGCTGACGGAGGAAGTCCAGACAATGTATTTTTAGACAAAGATGTTCGTTTAACACAAAAAACTACATTCATCAATAATCCAAACGTAAATACCATCAACGGTAAACCAATTAAAGAAAAACAGAGTCTAAGTAAAGCTCTTAGACCTAAGGCAGACGAATAATGGATTTTTTCTACGACGGCCAGATACGCCGATATGTTACTCAATTTATGAGAGTGTTTATCGGTTTCAAATATAAAACCGGTGACGGAGCATTGCGTCATGTGCCCGTGATGTACGGCGATATGACTAGGCAAGTGGCCAGTATAATTAAAGAAAATTCAGAAAATAAAATGCCCACGGTGCCAAGAATATCTTGTTATATTACAGGATTAGAAATGGACACCAGCAGATTATCGGATGCTACGTTTGTTAGTAAACTTAACATACGTGAACGTGCTTGGGAAGAAGTAGACGGAGAAATTGAATACAAGAGTGTTCAGGGAGGTGGATATACCGTAGAACGACTTATGCCTACTCCGTTTAAGTTAAAAATGAAGGCTGATATCTGGACGTCTAACACCGATCAAAAACTTCAACTTACAGAGCAGATATTAGTTTTGTTTAATCCTAGTTTAGAAATACAAACCACAGACAATTACATAGATTGGACTAGTCTTAGTGTTTTAAATCTCGTTTCGTTGAATTTTAGTTCACGAACTATCCCGGTCGGAACGGAAAGCGACATAGATATTTGCAGTATGGAATTCGAAATGCCTATATACATAAGTCCTCCTGCTAAGGTCAAAAAACTAGGAGTTGTTCGCAATTTAATCATGAATGTATTTTCAGATACCGGGGATGTTTTGGCCCTAGATGATTTAATATATGGTGGAGATGCTAGTGTTAGATTACCCAATGTTGAAGGTAAGTGGAGGCTGTTACTGCTCAAAAGCGACAACGGTAATGACAATGACTATGATTGTAGCATCGTCAGTCCGGCTGAAGTCATACAAGAAACTGGCATCGAACCTCCAACAAAAACTGGAGATAGAATCGATTGGGCTAAAGTTCTAGATATCTACGGCGGATATGTTCCCGGAATCAGCAAGATTTATTTCTTACAGGCAGACGGATCTGAGATAGAAGGCACTTTTGTAGTCAACGAAGTAGATCCAACATTTTTATTAGTTAGCATAGAAGACAAACCGTCTAACACTATTATCTATAGTTCTGTTTATCCTAATGGTAGAACCACCGTAGATGCCATCGTTGATCCTTACAAATTCAATCCAAGAAGGCCCAACAAAGAGGAAACGGATCAAACAGTAGTTGTAGGCACTAGATATCTTGTTTTAGATGATGTAAACAACAGTCCTAACGTAGGAGGAAACACTGATCCATCGCCTTCGTATCCCTACGATGGTCCTTATAGTTGGAAAAATATCGATGGATCTGATCCTGTTATAAGAGCCAATACTATAGTAGAATGGGATGGTAATCAATGGATAGATCTTTTACCTTTATGGGAAATTTCATCGTACCCTGTAGGTAGCGGTATTGTCTATTCTCAAGGAGATATAGTTATATTTGATGGTACGGTTTACCGAGCATTAGCCAATATAAACGAATTAGATAATACAGTAATTCCTGAAGAAAATCCAAAATTTACAGAAATAAGTTTGCTTTTCCAAAATTTAAAAACCGGGATACAATATCGTTGGAGCGGTGATGGTAGTTGGTATAAGAGCTTTGAGGGCGAATATGCGTCAGGATATTGGAGATTTAATCTAGATCCGCTATAAGTAAAGGTATGCAACAGCGTGCCGGTTTATTATTTCTTGCGAAAAAAAGTAATCGCATTTTTTTGATCCTAGAAGACGAAAAGTGGACGGTTCCTACATTTCCTAGATCATCATCATTGCTTGATGATTCTAAATCTTTGTTAAAACAATATTCAACAGGTAGACTTTTGCCTATAGAATTATATCTTAGCGAAGATAGAGGATTCGAATATGGAACATATGTATGTTTAGTAGAAGATGAATTTTTCGCAGATAAAAATCAAACGATCTGTTGGGCTAACATAAATGAATTACCAAAGAATTTACACACAGGTCTTAAAACAACATTAAATAATCAGCTTATTAGAGCAAAATTAGAAACTATATTGGTGCTAGAAAATGATCCCATCGTTAATGACTAATCAAAAATTTATAGAAGATTTTAATCGTTATGCAAAAGACATCAGTGACATCACTGATCAATCTTTAAGATCTGAACTTAATATACTTTTAGGTAGGCTAAAAGAACAGGTTGGCTATATAGATAAGAATCACCAACAGCTATTGGTCAGCGGTAGGATTCCTACTGAAATAACTGACATTAGAGCAAACATCATATCGATCAAAAAATCTTTAGATTCTAAGATCGATATGTGGAAACGTTCTAAATTTATTGTTAAGCCTGGGCTTCTCCCCAACGAAGAACTACCGAGCACGGAGTAGCAGTTCCTGAAACCTTAATAATATTAATAGCTAATACATCGGGACCATTTGGAAATGTTCCGCGGCCACCTATAGCAGTGGTAGTTAATTCTTTGAGGTTTAAAAGACTTAACGCTGTCGTTGAACCGGGGTTTGTTACAAAGGCAAACACCTGCTCTCCTGGCAATGCATACTGAGGATCACCAAATTCAAAAGTAACTGTGGCTGCAGAAGATAATGTTGCATTACTGTTCTGAGTAAATGTTACACGTCTTATCGTAACATTTGCTAGAGTCCTAGTTACAACCGCAGCTACGGAAGTACCCGCAGGAAATTGTGTGAATGCGGGTGCTACTCTAGTACCTACCGCAGCTCCGGATGCGTTCCAGGATGCGTTGGTAAAGAACAGATAGTTAGTGTTGGGATAGCTAGCAGCAGTCTGTGGAACGGTTACTGTGATTACTTGATTGGCATTTGTCGCAGATGTGGCGCTGGCGTTCAAGCTCATGGTAATGATAGTATGAGGTGTCGCTCCAATCGTTATACCGTTTCTTTGAATGTTTATAATAGTTCTACCGCCCACTAAGAATGTAGCATTAGATACCAAATCTCCAATTTGAATTCCGCTTATGTCGAAAGCCGCTGTGGTAAGAACAAATGTATTTCGATCGTTTCTAAATGCATTACTAAAAGTCGTGCCGCCGGTACTATTTCCTATCGCTGTAAACGCACTTGACAAAGCTCCTTGGATAGTAGCAGTAGAAGTTGTGATAGGAGTCCCGCCCCAGTTTACCGAACCACCTAGCGCGATCTGTGCGAAGCTAGGTTGGCCGCCTGCACCCGAACTAGATAATCCGTTAAAAATAACGTTAGCAGGATTAGCTGGATAGTTTCTTGGATTTAACACTCCTTCTACTACGATAGCCCCTGTGCCTGTATCTGCTGTAATAGCGATTTCAGCCAATAATAATTGTGCTCTATTTAATAAATCTCTTTCACCTAGGTCACCTGTGAGAGCATTTGACACGCTAGGAGCTAACCTAATCATAAATGCAGTCTGCTTGGTTGTACTGGCGCTTAAACCTGTAGCAGCGTAGTTGAATAGATATCCTCTATCTTCATCGAACATGCCGTCTGTCAATAACGCCGATCCCCAATGGCTAATAGTAGGCGAGCAAGTACAACTGACTAAAATTACACCGACTCCTACTGTATGAGTTGTTGCAGATCCTGCTGTAAATGTTCTATTTTGACCTGCTGTAAATGCAGTCATAGATGCTGCTCTACTTAGATTCGTAAGAGTATTTCCGTTTTTACCGCTATAAGAAATCAATTCATTGTCTACATAGACGATGCCATTTGTTGGAAAATAATAAGCGTCTTGAAGTGTCATAGACTGCGCTACAGAATTTATGGTAGCCATCAGTTTGCTTTTAGCACTGATATTTTCAACTTCATATCTTACAGGCAAATTAGCTGTTCTCATGTATGCTTCTGTGGTTACATTTGAATGTCTGAATTTATGTAAGAATACAAATCTACCATCTCCACCACGCAACATGAATTCAACAAATCCAACAGCGTACCAAGAATATTGCATACCTAACATTTGCATACGCCACGGTAATATGTTATATCCGCTGGGGCCGGTCCCATCCAATCTATCTATATTCCAATCTTCTTGTGGTACAAGGAAATCTTGTGTAACGGCCATTTTCGCACCAGATATGTTGTTAGCACCTCTCCAGTCAGGTGCAACAGTCATGGATGTTTGGCTGGTAACATTTGTAACAGTATGACTCATACCTCTGATCACTACTTTATCTCCAGCCTTTAATTGATCTTGAAATCTTGTTCCTGAACCTGTAACTAAGTTACTTTCCACAGTGCATGCCACTGTGCCTGTTAATTGGTTAGTGCTAGAACGTCTTACTACAGACAGCCTCGTGCCATCGTATTGATAAAATAATCCGTTTTGTTCGTCAAACGCCCCAATTCTCACAGTTGATCCATGCCAGTATTTTAATATAACCTTGGCTTCTGCTCCTAAACTGGCTGTTAATGTGCTTAATACCACTAGGGCTCTTACCCTAAAACGTCTTGCATCCACTATACTTTCTATGACATATTCGCCATTATATTCAAAACTGGTACATCCTATGATTTCAACCACGGCGCCGGGTTGTAAACCATGATCGGTGTCATCACAGGTAAATGTTATGAAACTATTAACTGCTAAAGCTGCTGCCGTAGCACCTGAAATATTATAACTAGGAGCAAACAATCCTCCGGTGGTGTACATAACACCCTTACCTGATTGATAACGTATATATTTTTTACTCTGTCTAATCGATTGAGCAGAATGACTTGGGCCGCCGGTGCCTAATTGAACACCGCCATCAAACGGTCTATGTACAAAGAAGCTGTCTGGTCTAACGTTGAGAACGCCGGTAATAGGTGCTGCTGACACGCTTATAGTTCCTGTTGTTCTAGCAGGATATCTTAATGATGTTGGAGTAGGTACTTGTGTGATAACAAATGGACCTGCTGCTAACGAATGATTGGCCGAAGTTAATGATATACTCAATGCTGCTGTTCCACCGCTGGCTACTACTGCAAATATACCTATACCTGAATAGTTTCCGAAGGCAATTTCTTCCCATGTAGCAGAGCTAGCCAATGTTCGATCTGTCCAAGAACCGGTTTCACCTGTAAAAGATGTCAAGCATTGTGTTCCGCCGTCCGCTACTACAACAAACGTATCGTCTCCAAATGCTGAACAATTCCAGTTAGCACTAGTTGGTAAAGTAACTAAGGTCCAACTAGTACCGTTCGTTGATAAAGCAGCATTAGTCGTACCTCTAGCTACTGCAATAAATCTAGAATTACCATAAACTACGGTGCTCCAAGTACTTGAAGCCGGCAATGCGCCTGTTGCAGTCCAACCTACACCACCGTCTGCTGAGAAAGCAGCCGCTGTGCCCCCGCTTGACACAGCTATAACATAAAAAGACGAACCGATCAGTCCGCTAGTCACATCTGACCATGCGGCGCTTGAAGGCAAAGTAGCAGCAGTCCATGTTTGTCCGTTGACCGAATATGCTGCTGCTGTTCCTCCACTGGACACTGCGACAAAATTACCATTAGCAAATGTAATAGCTGACCATGCGGCGCTTGAAGGCAAAGTAGCAGCAGTCCATGTGTTTCCGCCATCATTCGACCAACAAGAAGCATTGCTGCCTGTGGCGATTGCCATAAAGTAATTGACAGCACCTATCGTTCCTCCGGCCACAGCTACCCAGTTTGCTGCTGAAGGCATTAATCCTCCAGCGGTCCATGTTTGTCCGTCTATAGATTTATTAGTAGCAGAGCTACCTGTTCTTATAGCTACAAAGACTCCTGCATTAAAAGCAGTACCTACCCATGTACCCGAACTACCAAGTATTCTATTTGTAGAGCTGAAGTCGGGCGCCGGTGTTGAGGTTACATTAGATAATACTGTAGTTCCCGGAATCAATCCATGAGCACTGGCGAAATCTACTTGTATAGTGGCAATAGCACCTACATTAAGAGTAGTACCGTCTGGAATTTCTCCGGTAATAGCATCGCTGATGGACATGGTAGGATAAACTATTATGGTATTTCCTTCGAACGGTGTTCCTGTAGCTGTAGCTGTTAAGATAGATCCTGAGCTAGCTGCGGTTACCGTGACTGTGCAATCATTAGAAGGACTAGTGCCATTCAATGATGTTCCTAGAATTAATATTCTATTACCTACAAGATAATCAATTCCGCCGTTGCCTACACCTACAGTAGCAGAATAAGATCCACCGCTTCTTACTATTGTAAATGTTGCACCTGAACCTGCTACAGCTATGTTTGTGACAGGCAAACTAGTATAGGTAGCATTTCCAGTAGCGCCTACCGGTGAGCCATTTATAGTAAAATCTACCACAGCCTGTGTTCCAAACGAGACCCCATCTACGGTAATAACGATGTCGTTGACACCATCATCGCCACCAAATAAAGTACCATTAAAAGTTATTATATCTCCGGGATTATGAGACGAACCACCATTAAATAATGTTATAGAGTATGCTCCGGTACCTCCAGTTCTTGTTACAGACAACGAAGCTCCAGAGCCAGAACCTGTAGTACTAGATTGTGTTTGATTAATATATACTGCACCACCAGAAATAGATGTGCCTGTGGCTGTGAAAGTCTGTATAGCGCCACCGCTGTCAATAGAATCTACAGTAATAGTAACATCATTAGCCGGACTTGTTCCTCCTAAGTCTGTTCCTAATATTTTTACTCGATCTCCCACTGCGTAATTTGTACCGTTGTAGGTACTGTCTCCAGAATCAATCACGTTGTAATTTCCACCCGATCGCGTGACTGTAAAAGTAGCTCCGCTACCTATACCATTGATATTAGATCCAGATACCCCAGTATTAGTTCCATTGGCTCCTACATATGATTGTCCAACAGCGTTAGAAAGGAAAAGAGTATTGCCTGAAATACTATTGATAAAAACTGCATTATTAAGGCCATCGTCTATGGCCATTCCTTGCTGTACTCCTGCTAAAGTAACTAGTTCGATACTTGTGTCAGTGGGCGTTACTGTTTCTGCAATGTTCCTTGTGATAGTTCCAGATCCAATAACTCCTGATATAGACGAACCTGGAACGATCAATGGGCTTCCTGAAATTGGGGAGCCGGGAGTTGGTGAGGTTCCGTTAAATGCTATCTGTAAAGATCCGTTGGGTGTGTCGAATTTTGATATTACAGTAGAATTAGCACCATTAGAAAAAACTGAGAAAGTAGGCGTTCCGATCGCTGATCCCGTGAAAAATGCAGCTTGTCTAGCCTGTACGAAAGTAGTGAATAAACTTTCGCCTAATGTTGTTCCTACCTTTGCAGAACTATAATAGGTAAAAGTAACTGAGCTAGGTACACTGAATATGATAAAAGATCCTTCTGCTCTAGAAAAACCGTTTACAGCAGTATTCAGACCTTTGATCGTGATCGCAGTGCCTACAGAAAATCCATGAGATCCAGTGGTTGTTATTGTGATCAATGAACTACCAAATCCCCCGGTGTTGGTCGATGCATCTGTGGTTACGGCAGAGATAGAAAGATCGGTTCCAGGCACTTCGTACACAGAAGGATAGCTTCTAATCAATCCCAGTGCTTGCCATTTAGTGGGCTGTAGTCCGTATTCAAAGTCAGCGTCTAACATGGCCTGAGGAGCGGCAACACGCATACGTTCAATCGCATCCGTACCGAATTCCCACGGGCGAATAGTTTGATAGGGTTCTTCTACGAAAATTTGTATATCTGTAGATGTAGATAATGCACTGGTATCTGTTGATAATGATATTATGCTGATACAATCATTATTTTGCCACCATGTTGGAAAATCTAAATCGCTTAATAAATTTCCATCGCCGCTGCTTCTACCATTTTTTAATTCTATGGTTATTGAATTACTAGAGTCAGCAAAATTGTATAGAATTTGTCCTGTATTGGTATTAGTGATTAATAAAATATCGCTAGGATCATATTTGCCCTGCAATTTAACACACGATACTCCAGGCTGCTTTGATGGCATAGCAGGAATACCGTTTTGAATCACCGTGCCAAAGATATCCCATAGAGTAGTGTTTCTTGCTGATGTTCCTGCTTCTGCGTTTTGACCAGTGTATTTTACCTGTGACACAGCAGTCTGACCGTATGTGGGTGTAACCGTAGTATTGGTAAAAATAAAATTGTTAATTAAATCTCTTAGATATTGTTGACCAACAATTTCTGGGCTCACATCTCCTCTGATTTGTGGTTCGCCATTGATCCAAAAATAATCTGCAACGGTTCTAGATTTTACGTTTCCACCGTATCTTAAATCATGTATAACCGCATCAATAAAATATCCTACGTCTCGAACACATTTTTCAGGAGCGTATGTATAACCATTATATGGAGAAATATTATTCGTGATTTGATTGTTAATGAAAGCCACTACTTGGGCTTGTAAAAATGCTTTATTAGCACTCAGCAATGCTACTGCATTAGGATATAGATTACTGTCCTTGCTAATGCCTGGTTCAAATACATAATTTTTTATCTGTTTCTTTGCCATTTATCTATCCTTATGCTCCAAAAGCAATTGAAAATGCAGCTATCTTTGCGTCAACGTAATCTTTTCTGGTAAGATGTGTTGCAGCAGTCGGTAAATTTGTTGACGAAATGTCACTGGCAGATACATCGCCAGTGGCAGATACATCGCCAGTGACAGTAATATTAGAAGTAACCGTTACATTACCTTGAACACTGAGTTCGCCGGTGCTGTCACCTGGCCCAACGTTTAAAGATTTGAAATTACCGTGACCTGGATCTTTTAATCCTATATCTATATTGTCTATAGATCCAACTGCTGCTACTGAGTTTATCTCTACATGCCCATTAACAATATTAACATAGGGCGTTGAGCCTTGTGCAACTGTAAAATCTCCATCGACTGCTAAATTTTCTAAGATTCCTAATTTTGTTAAGCTACTGTGCTTAATGTCGGAGCCTAAACTAACTACAGAATCGGTACTGTCAATTATTAATATTCCGTTGACTGTGAAATTAGGCGCTACATTAAGTTGGCTGTTGAATAAAACTGAGCCGTCTACTGTGAGGTCTCCGTTTTCGTTGACAGAAAAACCCGGGCTTTTGAAGCCGCTTTTTGACTCTAAAGGTATGTAATTTATTGACATAAGATCTCCGTGTTACTCCGACTTCAACTTCTACAAAGACTATTAGTATTTATCCGAGCCAAAAATTTAGTAACTAGTGAGATCGTTCTGTGTATAATAGTAAGTTGCGCTGAAAATTACCTTGGACCCAACTAACAGTTGAGAATCATCATAGGTACTGTCATTAGGACTAGTAGAAGGATTAGCTATTAATTGAAGCTTAGAAGCAGTTACAACCGCCGATAAATCTACTAATCTTTCATTGAGACTATTTCTTCCATAGATCATAACATTGGCCTGCTCAGGACCTGCTACTACCATAGCTTTGATAATTTCTTTTTTGGTGTTTCCTACATCTACAACTATGGTATATTCAGCGGCCATGAAATCGCCCACATACCATTCATCGATAACAGTGTCTTGAAATACAGAAATCCAAGGGCCTTTATAAGAGAAATTTACTCCGTTTTGTACTCTTAGAGTATTTTTCACGCCTTGAAAGAAAAATTTAGCAAAATTCATCATAGTAGTATATTTAGCAGAAATTAAAAAAGCCCTTACGGGCTTTTTTATTCATTAGGAATATGTATTAATTTTTCGTATTCTGGAAGATACAGATATTCTATATCTGAATTTTGCAGTGTCCATATAGCATCATCCAAAGTTTCGACTAAGGGTTCTCCTCCTAGATTAAAACTGGTATTAAATAGTATAGGAATTCCTGTTTCTTCTTTGAAAGTTTTAATTAGGTCGTAGTAATGTGGATTTTGCTCACGATTAACTGTTTGAATTCTACAGGTATGATCTTCGTGGATGATACTAGGAATCTTTTCTTCAATACCGGGCTGACAATTCACAGCATACATCATAAACGGACTATTTTTCATACCACGCAAATCGAACCATTCATGTACATCATCTTCTAGAATACTTCCTGCAAATGGGCGGAAATATTCTCTGCGCTTGACCATGTTTACGTAATCTTTACCGTCAGAAAAAGTAGGATCAAATAGCACTGAACGATTACCTAATGCTCTAGGACCGTTTTCACTCCGACCTTGAAAGATGGTAACAATATTTTTTCCACGAAGTAATTTTACGATATCTTTGTGATCGGCCTTAGATAATGTAGCGTTCTTAACATTTGATACTTTTGACTGTATTTCATCGGCAGTATAACAGTAAGCCGGTCCTAGATAAAGTGTGCCATAAGGACGGATAGTTTCGTCATTGTACATACCATGCCAGAACATCAGAGCGGCTCCCATAGCAGTGCCCGCGTCGTTGCTGATAGGTTCTACGTAAATTTCAATTCCGCTATCTCTCAGTTGTTCTAGATAATGATAATTAGCTACACAATTTAGTCCATATCCTCCGCTGATAACCACTTTGTTTTTGCCGCTTTTTTCAACAGCGTATTTGATTAGTCTAACTACTTGATCCTGAGATTGGGTTTGAACAGCATAGGCCATATCTCTGCGATTCTCCATATAGGTAACATCGTCGTCGATGTTTTCCGGATTTTTTTCTAATTCATCGAAAAGATTCATATTAACTACACTGCTCATAGGATATTTAGGAATGATTAGATTTCTATTTGATAAAACAGTCTTACCTATTGGATCAAACAACGGAGGAATCTTATCGTTGGGTTTTCCGTAAGGAAATAATCCCATAGTTTTTCCTGCTTCAATAGCAGAAAATCCACAGTATTCTGTAACACCTTCATATACTTTTACGATACCTGCTCGATCAGTCAACCAGGCTTCGTGTGTTTCTCCAGTTTCACCTAAAGGATCCGAACTAAATTCTGGCATGAAAGCGGTGGCCACAGGATCTCTAGTACCGTAATGCTTGTATAAAGTTTTGAATTCTGCAGGGTAATCGCAATTAACGATCGACTCAGTTTCCCAAAACCAAATCTGACTGCCGTTATATTCCATAGGAAAAAATGTACCGGCACCATCTACAATCAATGCTACTGCATCTTTAAATCCGCTGCGATAAAATGCGCAGGCTGTATGCAATTTATGATGCATATAGCTCATATCTATAACTTGGGGATGGCGGTGAAGATTTTTTACCTTTCTATCGATCAAACCTAATTTCCTTGCCATACCTGTATACACATCGTCTCCGGTATAATCAATTTTACCAGCAGTTTCTTGTAAACTTTGGGTATGAGCGATCACGAGATAATCTAGTTTATCTGTATATTCTAAAATCTTGACCATAGAAGCCAGAGGACCGCCATCATATTTTTGTCTTGTTAATCTTTCTTCTTCTATGCTGAAAACTATTTCGCCGTCTTTAAGCAAGCAAACACCGGAATTGTGTCCTCTCGCGATTCCAGCGATCCAAACTGGTTTTTTTTCATTTGCTATCGAAGTAACTGTCATTCTTTTTTCCCTAGTACATGATCAACTATTAATGTAGTAATATCTTCATTCATAGTCATTAATTTTTCATTCTTTCTGTCTACTCGTTCGTCTACTGTAATTCTTATAGGACTGAATTCTCTATGAATTTCACCCATATCTAATACTTCTACTCCTTGTGTATCTGGATAACTTACATTTATAGGATAAGTAGATCCCGTTACAGTTGTACATGGAGTTTCCATAGCGTAGGCCAAATGTTGTCCTACAGAGTCGCAGCCTAAAAAATGATCGCAATATTTGATTATAGCCGACCATATTCTAATATTAGTATTTTCTGGACTGGCCACTTCGTCTTTTAATTTCGCATCGCTTAGGTCTATTTTAAATTCGCTCATCATGATAACTGCAAATCCGGCATTTTGTAATTTCTTGATGATTTGTTTTACATCTTTAAGTTCAAAACTTCTTCCGGTCTTATCTACCAGTGTTTCATCGATGTATTCTATGCCGCGACCAAAAGGTTGAAAAACTATAATTTTATCTTTTTTGAGCTTTTTCTTTACTTCGCCGACAACGTATCTGCCATTTAACAATTCGTCTTTGGAAAGATATAGAGATGGTTTAGACAGCGTTCTAATACCCTTGTCATTGATCTGAATGTCGAAGGCCTGTCCTATTGAACATTTTTGATTATAATACTCCCAGATTCTATAAGGTTCTGTTGTCACTATTTCAAGATCTTTTAATTTGTCTTGAAATAAATTTTTATGCCATATGTCATAGGTTCTAGAATCTAAAGTTGGATGTCCTTTAAAAACGTCGGTTCCGCCTTCACATACGATAATAAAATCTTTGTCTCCAGATTCTTTTTCATACAGTTCAAAAGCAGGGATAGAACAAATCATCCTGCCGGCTCCGCCGTTTATAAAAAACGCTTTTGATCTTGTCATTTAAACTCCAATAAGAAAGGCCTAGTGTTGATTATATATCCTTACGGATATAAGCACAAGGCCTTTTCTGAGTTTAAATTAAGCTAGATTTGGAAACTTTGGCCAACTGAATTTCCAATGATCTACATTCTGATAACGAGATTTAGCTGTTTTCAAGAAATCACTGTAGGCTCTAATGTCAGCAATAACTTCATTGCTGTATTTAGATAGATCGCCGGATAGAATTTTTTCAAATTCAATTTTTTGAAGTTCAACACTTTCCCAAAATGATACAGAATCTAATGGATGAGAATTAAATTTAGGACGAGTAAAAATCTTTAGGTTTTTATCGTATTTCAATCCTTCTATGGCATGGCAAGATCCGATCACTCCAGACCCATCTGGATAAACAAATGAATATTTTTCGCCGGTAGGCAAAGATTCTTCGTAGTCCGCCACAGTTCCGTGTGTGTAACTACTTGTAAGATATGCAGCTTCCCATGTATTTTGTTCAGCGTCAAGAATGGCGAAATCCCAAATATTACCGTCATCTACAATACTAGCTTCTAAGGGGTCTCTTTCATCTCCATATCTTTCTACGCAAACCACTGATCTAGTTTCTTCTTTGATTCTTACCAAAAGAAAACGCGGACCTTGATATTCGCATTCAACTGTGAGATTTTTACCAGCCGATTGCTTGTACGGTTCGTCTGGTAGTTGATGTGTAAATTTTTTTGTAATCATTTTTACCTCGGAATAAAATTAATTCTTACTGCTCCATATCCGCCGCGCCATCCAAAATTACAGTGCTCGCCGCAGGGTGTTGGCATTGTTCCACCTGTTCCTGTTGGCATAAATGGAATACATGCCTGCATCTGATAACATCCGCATGATTTATTTGAGCTCCAACAAGCCACCATCGGAATACCTCTAGCTGGACTACGTCTCATCGCGTTTAACATAAAGATAAACTGGTGATAACCTGATCCGTTCCACTGAGAGAAATCTTGATCGCTTTCAAAACCATGCGTAACAACAGCGCCATCGCAGGCAAACAAACCTGGAGGAATAGCCACGTGTGCTTGTGTTGAACATGGGCAATTACTATAGCATGTGTAGAACGTAGCGCAACTGAATCCGCCGCGCCTATTAATGTCGCCGCCAAACGATTCTGCACAACATGATCCAGTACCAGAACCAAAGTTACAAACAATACCGCAAGTACCGTTAGATAGATTAGTAAAGCAGAATCCTCCGTTTTGATAACAGCATAGTACTGCTGCACTCCCTGGAGCACAATAAGAAGTGCCTCCTCGACCTCCCTGAGCACACAGACAACCATTGGTAGCTGCGCCTGTGTAAGGGTTTCTACCGGTCCAGCAAACTTGTGTTGGTTCGGAACATCCTTTGAAACAGAATGTTTCTGGATTACCGCAGCTGAGTCCAACTTGTCCGCAGATCTGGCATCCTGCCACTACGCATATACATTTTCTAGACCAAGCACCTGGATTTCCAGGAAGTCCTACTCCGCAGCATCTAATAGACGGAGAGCTGCCTCCAGCTCCCCAAATGTCTATGATAACTCGTCCTGTACCAGGCGATTGCCAACAGAATATACCGCTGGGATGGAACTGTGTACCAGCAGAACCAGACGGAACATAAGTCCATAATTGACCTTTTTCTAGATTAATCTCATCAGTGTCTATCTGATTTATTTTATTTTCAACTAATTGTCTTAAAGTTGCCATTTTAGTACGCTGAGCCTCCATCTGTTGGTGTGTATCTAATCCTCACACTACCGTTGCCGCCTCGCCCTCCATGATCTCGAACGTCGCCGCAGACCGCAGAAGGATATCCTCCCATACCTGACGGGGCCCAAGCTACGCAACCAAACGCTTCGTAGCATCCGCATCCCACACCACCACTCCAGCACCATACTGGTTGAACGTATGAAGGATCTCTCGCTAAGGTTTGAATTCCGGCCATCTGTGTCAGTGCATTCGATCCAGATACTCTTGAGCTGGGACTGTCGTGTTCTCCTATGTAGGTATAAACTCCTCCTTCTGAGGAATATCTCAAAGGAGGTGTTGCTTGATGGTATTGCCAACGACAGCTGGCTTGATTTCGTACACAGTCTAACCATCTTGTACAAGAAAATACCCCACAGCAGTTTAGATCCCCGCCAAATGCACACTTTATACCTCTCATGTTCCATTGAACACATTCTGCACCTACGTTACAGGTAATACCACAGGTACCATTGGCTAATGCTCCGCAAATCTCTGCTGTACCTATTAGTTGCCCGCAGTATCTATTTCTTGCAAAACATAGGTATGACGTCATAGCATCGTTTGAACAGTAGAATGTGCCTCCGGCGCCTCCTTGCGCACACATGCAACCTCTTGTCGCACCAGCGGTACAGCATACACGTCTTAGACACCCGGTGTCTGCAGGATTAAAAAATCTAGCTGCTGTTGAAGTATCGTTCATGGGCTGACTTCCCATGGGCTCACCATTGCCCCAGCCCCATGGGTTGTTTCCTCTCCATGATTTTTGTGTTTGGGCGGGATTGTATCCACCTTCAAACAAAGGATGGATAGCACAACCGAACCAGCACAAACCTACAGATTCTGGATCATCACCTCGATTGTATTCTGGTGTGGCGCCGCAGCCTCTACCTATAGAACCGCAGACATAGTTAGTTGGACAAACACATATGCATTTTCTAGATACCGCTCCCGGATTACCTGGCACTGCACCGCCGCAGCAGCAGCCGCGCCCTGTGCTACCACCTGGCCCGTATATTTCTATTACAGCGATACCGAAACCTGGAGGTTTCCAACAGAAACCATTGCATAAACCAGTATATTCATTACCGTCGCCAAATACCCAAATACGTCCTTTTTCTAACTGATCTTCAAATGCCAGTTGTCTATTTCCTAATAATTGTGTTAATAATGCCATTAGAAAGTACCTCCTAGTTTTCTCGGTACTTCACCGTTGACGTTCGTACCTCTGTACGTGATTCTTATAGCTCCTGGACCACCTCTGCGTCCAGAATCTCTAACACCTGGACACACCATGGCGGCTGTACCTGCTACACCAT
>Ga0194133_10000745_pt1 | contig 62266 bp, 52 predicted proteins | sample TA2KigOf40mmetaG_FD_155448 | JGI IMG/M metagenome (GOLD analysis project Ga0194133, IMG submission 155448) | Freshwater microbial communities from Lake Tanganyika, Tanzania - TA2015055 Kigoma Offshore 40m | ecosystem: Environmental > Aquatic > Freshwater > Lake | place: Tanzania: Lake... | reverse complement strand
TATATCAAGGCACTAAGGGCTGATGTTTGTGCAAAAAGTATGCATCTAAAAAAAAACACTCCAAATAATTTACGCGTAAGTGCCTGAATATGAAGTGGGCCCACTTGGAATCGAACCAAGCACCTACTGATTATGAGTCAGTTGCTCTAACCGAATGAGCTATAGGCCCAAATTTTGGGATTTCCCATTAAATCAAAATCTGGGGTGATTACCTTAATGACCTTGGTTTTGGGACTGCAATGTTACATATTTGAGTTGAATTTATCAACCTTCCTTGCGGATGAAAATAAGGCCAGACCTAGAGCTAATCGTCTTTGATTTGGGCAATGTGCTGATCGACATCGATTATGCCAAAGCCATGTCCCAGATGAAGTCGGTCCTTCCCAATGCCCTGCATCCCAAGGTAGATCAATGCTATGCTGCTGAATTCCACAAAGCTTACGAAAGGGGAGAAATAGATTCTCCAAGCTTTCGCAATGCCTTTCGAGACTACTTTGAGCAAGATTGGTCAGATAATGAGGTAGATGCGCTTTGGAATAGCCTTTTGGGAAGTCTGCCTGCTTACCGATTGGATTTGGTTAGGAAACTTAAATCCCAATATCAAGTGGCCATCCTCAGCAATACCAACGAAATCCACATCCAAGCGGTAGAAGTCATGCTTGCCCAAGAGTACGGGATGGATAATTTCTCTTCACTCTTTGATTGGGTTTTTTACAGCCACCAGGTAGGCTTGGCTAAGCCGGATCGGGCGATCTACCAACACCTAGTGGATACAGTGGGAGTTGATCCATCACAGATTCTTTTTTTCGATGATCTTTTAGCCAACGTGGATGGGGCTGCCGCTGTAGGGATTCCATCCATTCGGGTAGAAGGCCCCCATACACTTTTAGATTTTTTTGCAGATGTATACCACTAAAGAGTACCTAATTCATTCCCTATTATTGCTTCTTACCCTTTTGACTACCACCTTGGCGGGGGCAGAGTGGTTGTATGGTAAATCCATCTTGGCCTCAGGAGAAGCGGCGCTGACCTGGACCTATTTCATCCGTTCTTTAACCTTTTCCGTACCATTTGTGGGGATTTTATTGGTGCACGAATTGGGACACCTGATTACATCCATCTACCACAAGGTACGCTGTACTTTACCTTATTTTATTCCTGCTTGGTTGGGATTTTTGGGAAGTCCCTCCTTAGGGACCTTTGGTGCCATCATCCGTATGAAAGGAAGGGTTAGTAGTCGTAAAAAATACTTTGATATTGGAATTGCAGGCCCACTTGCTGGTTTTGTGGTTGCATTTGGTGTCTTGACCTACGGCATGCTGACCTTACCTGGACCTGAGTACCTCTATGAGATCCATCCCGAATATGCAGACCCAAACTTTAAAGGCTACGGAGAAGATGCCTTGGAGTTTGAGTTAGGAAATAACTTGCTCTTTTGGGCTATGGGAGAGCTGCTTGCAGACCCAAATCGCTTGCCTTCCATGTCGGAATTGATTCATTATCCCTTTTTGTTTGCAGGCTATTTGGCTTTATTTTTTACAGCACTCAACCTTCTGCCCATAGGGCAACTGGACGGAGGGCATGTGCTTTTTGGGTTATTTCCTAAGTCCCATGCACGAATTTCTCTAATTACTTTTTCTGGGTTCATGACCTTTGCTGGCTTGGGGGTGATACGGCCTTCCTTACCCGTGGATGATCTGCTCCTTCGGATACCTTTGTACCTTGGTTTTCTATACTTCTGCTTTTCTAAATCCAGCCTATCTACCCTCAATAGGGTGACCCTAGCCTTGAGCATAGGTGCCTTTCAATACCTGCTGGTATTTGTTCAACCTGCTTGGGAAGGATATCCTGGCTGGTTGTTTTTTGGATTTTTGTTGGGAAGGGTAATGGGAATCAACCATCCTGAGGTGCAAGGATTCCAAGCGGTAGACAGAAACAGAAAAGTGCTAGGATGGATAGCCATATTGGTGTTTATCCTTTGCTTTTCTCCTCAGCCTTTTCAGATGAGTTGAATTTGTACTTAAAACTTTGTACAAAGTACGAAGTACAATGTACCAAGTATCTTAAAAATGAAGATTGGATTTCGAAATGGGTTGGCTGAGAACTACTTCAAGAATCTTCAATTGACGATAGCTGTTCGATATTAGTCCTTATTTCGTACCTCACATTTGATTACCTACCTGAAACATAGCACAACTCGGATCCATACTTTGTACTTGGTACTTGGTATAATGTACAATTTGCCCTAGAATTGGTTGTCACTATTCAGGCAAGGCTCTGAAAGCCAAAATACCACCCACTACGTTACGAACCTTATTAAATCCTTTGGATTCTAAAAACTGTTTGGCATTCCCACTTCTTGCTCCGGAGCGGCAATGGACGATGATTTCCTGATTTTTTAATCCATCCAGTTGAGCCAATTGCTGAGGAAGTTGGCCTAAGGGAATGTTATTGGCACCCAAGTTGTCTTCTTCGTATTCCCACTCTTCACGCACGTCTATGAAGTGAAAAGGTTTACCACTTTCTATTCTTTCTTTTAATTCACTTACAGTAATGTCTTCCATATTAATTGCTAACAATGATTCGGTAAGTTGATACTCCTGACTCTCCCTGTACATACAAAAAGTATAGTCCAGGAAGCTGCCCTGTAAAATTAAGCTTTTCACCATTGCCTTGCGAACTTCTTGGAAGTATTACTTCCCTTCCAAAGGCATCCAACACCTGGAGCTTGGTAAATTTACCTTCTACCATCACTTCTTGAACTACTGGATTGGGATAAATCCTAAGGGTATTTTCTGGAATTACTTCTCCACTGGCTTTGCCCGTCTTGCTGATGTGCGGTCTAATGAGCAATGCTCCTTTGACCTCCTTATTTTGCTGCCAACCTCCTCCAACATTGTAATATATTTTATCTCCGCGGTCATTGCTTTTATCTAGTCCTACCTGCAGGAAGTCGTTGGTAAACTGGGTGAAGCCTACATAAAATGTGCCTGTTATGGATATGACTTGCTCCAAGGGAAAATAATGAATGGATTCCCCCTGCTTTTTGGCCGTTATAACCACTTCTTTCGAATACAAGGGTTTTTTGCTAAGGTCAGACCAAACTTTTAAATCTATTGTCTGATTTATTTGCCTGGAGTTGGTAAAATTTATGGAAATTCCCTTAAGAAAGACACTTTCTGGACTGGTATATTGCACTGCGAGTTGCCCAGCTTTTTGATTTACTCCCGCAGCATAATCGGCTACCCCTTGGTCATATGCAAAGTAATCTCGCAATGCAAAGCGAGTACTTACCCTATCGTTGTCTCGAAAATCAACTTGAGGGTATCGTACCGTATCCGAAGCATTGATTTCGAAAAGAAGGCCATCTCCCGTAATGAGGGAAGTTTCTACAAAAAGATCTCCAGCTAACTTAGGAAGAGGAATTTCTGTAAAAGTCCTACTCACTATACTTCTTCTTTCCAAGGCATTGGGAACAGGATTGAAGGGGGTAGTAGCATTGATAGGAAGCAAGGTGTTTCCCGTGCTATCGCGTAGGGTAATGGAATATTCCATGGCCTTGAATCGATTTTCTAGGTTTTGAAACTCACTTCTTACGGGTGTCCATTTCCCTGTCTGGTTTTTTTCTAGAAGTTCCCATGGATAAGCCCCAAACTCTCCCAATCGCAGGGTAGAAACTTGAGTGAGGGCACGATCAGGATAGCTTAGATCTGTAGCTAAGCCCCAAACTCTCCCAATCGCAGGGTAGAAACTTGAGTAAGGGCACGATCAGGATAGCTTAGATCTGTAGCATTTCGCCGGGTGTTGAGGTACACATAATCTAGCAGCCAGGCATCAAAAGGTCCACTCCGTCTTCCTGAGGAAAAAAATCTAAATTGAAAGGAAGCATGTTGCCATTCTGGTTTTATTTGAATGATTTCCTGAAAAAAACGAGTTCTATCTAGTTCCGAACCGCCCTGTTTTTGCCAGATAGTGATCCAAGTTCCTTGAGGATCCAAAATTTGAAGTATAAAAAGGTCATTGCTATCTGGAGCTTCCGCTTTTCCGCCCGCCTGCCAAAAAAAACTCAAATAAGTACTCTGTTGGGAACTGGAGGAGCTCAGCGTCAAGTCTATTGGTAAACTTGTCAGAAAATCAGCTTCTCCTTGATCTTTGGCTTGAACGGAATAGGGGGATCCTTCGCTGTCTACCCCATTAAATACTACCGTACCTAAGGAGGGAGGCCTATTGCCAATGGTTTCTGTATAGCTTACTCCTTTGGTAATCCATTTTGAGGCTTGAATTCCCTTTGAAAAATCATCCCAGAAGGGAAGCGTGGCCGTGGTATTTTCCTTAGCTTGAGGCTGGTAAGTAGAATGATGAATCCATGGATTACGGTCAATGGGCCCAAACTCTATTACTTGGGCAAGAACGGTTTCGTTCCAGCCAAGCAAGGCCATCCAACAAAAAAAAACATGGTAAAACCCTCTCTTCACCCCTTATTTTTTTGCGACCCAAAGATCCACTAGGTCTCCAGTTCTTACTTCTGTTCCTGCAGGGGGGCTTTGCAAATAAATTTTCCCTGCAGCCACCGAATCAGTTCTAGCATAGGTCTTTCTACCAATTCGAAGCCCTGATCCCAAAGCCAAAAATTCTGCCTCTTCTTCTTCCATACCAATGAAGTTTGGAGCATTGAGCAATTGATTCCCCATGCCATCTCCAACCACCAAATCGACTTTTGATCCTTTTGGGATTTCAGCACCTTCTCTTATGGGTGCTCCCTTGTAGCGTTGTTCTAGGACTACATTGATCCCTATATCTGGGACATATACGATGTCTCCTCGCTCCAAACCAATGTTGGCTAAAATTTCTTGCACATTTTTCAAAGGCATGTTGATCAAGCTTGGCATTTTAAGGATAGGAGCATTTCTAGCGTTGAGGGTAAGGTAAATTTTACGATCTTTTTTTACCAAGGCATTTGCCTCAGGGAGTTGCTTTAAAATAGCCAAAGGATCTTGCTCAGTGCTGAAACTAGAGTCTGGAGAAACTTCATATTGCAGAGAAGAAGCTTCGAGCAATTCAATGGCTTCTTCGTAATCTAGACCGCTTAGGTCAGGTACGGTTACCGTATCCCCATGGTTAGTGTATAGAGGCAAGTAAACCTTTAGAAATAAAAATCCAAGGGTAATCGAAATGGCAATGATGATGCCCAAATTGATCCCTACTTTTTTTAGTTGCTGGGTAAATGGTTTCATTTTTCTAGAACTGCTGAAGTAAAGATTTCCGCATGATGTATCAACGTACAAAGGTGGTAAAAAGTAATAATATCCTAAAAAAAATACGCCAAACCCTAGGACTCGGCGTATTTGAATTATTGGATAAGGACACGTTTGATTTCCTGCAGACTTGAACTATTTATTTTGAAAATGTACAGGCCTGAGGTAAACATCTCCCTACTGAAGGTGTAAGTTTGGTTTAAGGTATTGGGGAAGGATAATTCCCTCACGATGGCACCTGTAGCGGAGATAATTTGAATGCTTACATTTTCTCTTTTGGGGAGGTTGAAAGCAATATTGACAAACTCTGTAGCAGGGTTTGGATAGATGATGGTGTTTCGCTCTGCAGGAATTACAGGATCTGGATTAGCACTCAAAAAGAGCTCCAGGTTGTCTAGGTAAACCGGTGAATTTTGCGTTCCTGCAACATCCAGTACAAAAGCCAAACGAATTTGTTTTTTTCCTTCTCCCGCGAATTCGGTAAGGTTGACATATTTTCTTCGGTAATCCGAAGCACTATTGGGGTTGGCAGCGCCCGAAGTAACGGTACTGAGAGCTGTCCCGGCAGCTGACCAGATCACTTTGTATGTTTCCCCTTCATTGGCACTAGCAAGTAGGTAAAGTGTAGTGCCCGGATTGACCGCTCCTGCAGCCAAGTCGAAGAATACACTAGCCTGCCTGCTTACCGATAGATCAAAAATTGGAGTTCCCATCCAATAAGAATTTCCATCAGAAGGATTTTGAATCCTAGCCACATTATTGGGTCCTGTTGCACTGCTTACTGAAGTTACTTGCCATGCATTCTGATCGTTTTCAGGATTTATGGTCAGCCAAGGAGCGAGGTCTGAGCTAGCATTGAAATTTTGCCTCCAGGGCACTTCCAACCTTCCTATGTTTTCGATATCGTACCAATTGACTTGAGGAGCGGCAGGGAAATTTTGATCAAAATTAGGTTCTGAAATTCCAAATTTCAGGTTATTTTTTCCATCTACCGTAGAATTGGCCAAGGTTACATTGACCGATTCACCAGGTTTGATGGCAGTTCCTGAACCTAGAAATACGCGGTTACCTGCATTATTGGTATTTCTAGAGAAAAGAAACTTAGATACCGGTAAGTTGCCTGTATTGGTGATTTTTACGATTTCTTGAGCGTGGTTACCGGAACTTATGGGATTTGGTGCAAGCACTTCATTGATAGTCAACTCATACTTAAATTCCTCCTTGGCCAGTACTCGGATATTTCTCAGATAAATATTATTTCCAAAGGCATTTTTTGTAACCAAGGCTAGCCTAATTTTCCCTAGATCCTTAAACTTAGATAAGTTGACCAGCTCGGTTCGGAATTGAGTCGCAGAGCTGGGAATAAATTCATCCACGGTAGGATCAGAGGTTTGCAGCCTAGTTCCACTTTTTTTGTAAGGAGGAGTAATGATATCGAAGTCCACACTACATTCTGCAGCAATAGCAATCAACAATTCGTCTTGAAATCCTGCTTGGTTATATGGACCATGTGCCACTTCAAATACCAATTGGGCATTGGGGTACTTGCTCAAGTCGATTTGAGGAGAAATAAAGTAATCGAGTTGCCCTTGGGCCTCGTATTCGTAATGACGAATAAATAAGCTGGGCTGAGCTACCCCATCCAAGGTTAGGGTTGTTTTTTCCCAGGTCAAGGATTGATCTGGATTGCCAATAATCCAGGTGCTAGGTAGCGTATTCAAAGCCACGGAGTAGGGGAGAGTCAATTGACCTTGTTGTACCGGTTTGGTGCTCAAGGAATTGTTGCTAGGCACCAAGTCTGCTAGGTCATTGACTTGTACGATGGTAAAAGCAAATTCATTGAATTCTCCGTTGGTATCCAAATTACCAAAATTTAAAATCGCCTTTTCTGTTGTCCTTAGGTTAGTTGCAAAGCGCTTGGTTTCAATCAGCCTTCCATTCCACCTGAATTCTATACTTACGGAAGTCACGAAGTCATTTCCACGGTTTTGCACCTCTACTTGGGGTGCAATGATGGTTTGGCAAAGTGCATCTGCAGGAGAAACAACCTTCAATAGGGATACATCTCTAGTGGAAAGTTGAGGATCTCTTGTGGCTCTATTATTGACCAAGGTCACTCTTCTGGGACTATTGGCCAAGACCACATCAAATCTATTTACCTGACCCTTGGTGAAGAGGTTCATGCAGGCATCTGGTGTATAATCCATATAGTTTTGGATCATGTTGACATTACCGCAAGAGAACCTCGAGTAACTGACATTGCAGATATTGTTGGGATTATCTTGATTGGGAGTATCCAAGACAAAGTCATCTACTTCACAACCTCCATCTCCCCAAATATGACGTAAACCAAAATAATGCCCTACTTCATGGGTGGCAGTTCTGCCTTTGGTATTGACTGCTGTGCCGGGACCCATCCCAAAGAATCTATAGTCTACAGTTACCCCATCACGAATGGCTGCAGTAGGAGCGAAATTGAGACCTGGTAGGTTAGAGGTAGGAAATGTAGCATATCCTAGGTAAGGAGATACCAAGGGTACTACCCAGATATTGAGGTATTCTTCGGGATTCCATTGGGAGAGCTGCCCGATTAGGGTTGCATCTTCTGGACCATAAGTTGTTTTAGTTCCTTGTCGTCGTACAATCCCATTGGTGGGAAGTCCATTGGGATCTTGCTTAGCTAGGATAAATTCAATGTTGGCATCTGCTGCCACAGGTAAAAATTCTTCTGGAGTTCTGTTTGCATCTGCATTCAATCGTCTGAAATCCTCATTTAAAATGCGAATTTGCTCCAAAATCTGCGCATCTGAAATGTTGGCTTCTACTCCTACGGCTGTACCGTTGTGAATGACATGTACTACTACAGGGATGACTCTTAGTACTGCTTGAGTCATCAAAAGCTGCGGCTGTCGATTTTTTTGATTTATTTTTTGATTGATCCAATCCTCAAATACGGCTTTGCTTCCCAATACCCCAAGTTCCTTTTCTTGCTGGGCTTCGATTAGGGTGTGGGCACATTTTTCAGAGTGACTGTGGGTACTGGTTTGACCTACGTTGGCATGAAAATCTTGAAGGCTAAATTTTTGTCCAAAAGCAGAAATACTTGAACCTAGAATAAGGCTTATTCCAAGAAAATAAAAAAGACTTTTTTGATACCAATTTTTCATTTATTGTGGATTCAAGCAATTGAAAGGTTAACAGCCTCTACCCGCGCTATTTCTGGAATGGCTCTTTTAATGGCTTCTTCCACACCTGCTTTTAAGGTCATGGATGACATGGGACAAGAACCGCAGTTTCCCAACATTTCAATTTTCAATACAGCCTCGTCGGTTAGCTCTACCACACGTACATTGCCTCCATCTGCTTCTAGATAAGGCCTAATGGTATCTAAGGCAAACTCAATTTTTTCTCTCAATATGGCTTCCATCACTAAGACTTAAGGGTTAATTTCTACGCGTTCTGTTTTTTCTAAAGAGGCATTTCGTATGGCGACTTGTCGGGCAACTTCCTGGGACAGCGCGTGATAAGCACCTTGTGTTGCCCCTGCCTTTAAAACTGCCGGAAATCCAGTATCCCCACTTTCACGAATACTTTGCACTATCGGAATCTCTCCTAAAAAAGGTACCTGGTAGGTCTCGGCTAATTTCTTGCCTCCATCCTTTCCAAATAAGTAATATTTATTAGAAGGAAGTTCTTCAGGCGTAAAATACGCCATATTTTCCACAACACCTAAGATAGGAACGTTAATTTGTGCCTGTTTAAACATGGAGATTCCCTTGCTTGCATCGGCCAATGCAATTTTCTGTGGGGTAGTTACGATGACGGCACCTGTAACTGGTACTGTTTGAACCAAGGTCAGGTGAATATCTGAGGTACCGGGAGGCAGGTCAATCAATAAATAATCTAGGTCGCCCCATTCCACATCGGAAATAAATTGACGCAAAGCAGAGCTTGCCATAGGTCCTCTCCATACCACTGCACTGTCGGTGGGGGTCAAAAATCCTATAGACATCATTTTGACGCCATACTGCTCTACTGGGACGATGCTATTTTTTTCTCCTATTCGTTTTACGGCAGGCTGTTCACCTTCTACATTAAACATGATAGGAATAGAGGGTCCAGAAATATCAGCATCAACCAATCCCACTTTGGCTCCAAGTTGGGCCAGCCCCACAGCCAAATTGACCGCAGTAGTTGATTTTCCCACTCCTCCTTTACCAGAGGCGATCGCGATGATGTTTCGAACTTCAGGTAAAATAGGGGTGGCCTCCCGGACGGTGGATACTTGAGAGGTCATTTGAATGTCATAGGTCCAAGAATTTCCGAAATCTTCTTCTAAAACTTGTAGGCAATTGTTTTTAATTACTTCCTTAAGCGGGCAAGCCGGAGTAGTCAAGACCACCTTAAAGCGCACCTGTTTGCCTTCGATGTGGATGTCTTGAATCATTCCCAAGGAAACCAAATCTCGCTTGATGTCGGGATCTTGCACTTTGGAAAGTGACTTTTTCAACAATTCTGCCGTCAGTTGCATCAAATTCTTTTTTTTTGCAAGTTAGTTTAAGAATGCCTTATAGAAAAACCCTTCTTGACTCAAGATGAAATTACCTTCGGAAAAGATTTCGTTTTCAAGAGGACCTACTTTTCTCGGTATAGTGATTACCTTTACTTGCTAGTTTCCTCCTATGTCCATCAGCAAATTCACTTCCGATAAAGTAAAAGAACGCGCAGATATTGTCGAGGTGGTAGGGGATTACATTCCCCTCAAAAAGAAGGGGCAAAATCTTTGGGCCTGCTGCCCTTTTCATGGGGAGAAAACCCCTTCATTTTCGCTTTCTCCTACCAAGCAAATCTATAAATGCTTTGGTTGTGGGAAGGCAGGTGATCCCATCCAATTTGTCATGGATATCGAAGGGATTGGGTTTCAAGAAGCCATCAGGCAGTTGGCCAAAAAATATGGCATTGAAGTAGAGGAAGAGGCATCTCTGAGTCCGGAGCAACACCAAGAACACAACGAACGGGAGAGTCTCTTTATAGCAGTCAATTTTGCAAAAGATTTTTTTGTAAAAAACCTCGGTACCGATGAGGGTAAGGCCATAGGTTTGAGTTATTTCAAGGAGAGAGGCTTTACCCAACAGATCCTTGAAAAGTTCGATTTAGGCTATGCCTTAGAGGGTTGGGATCACTTGTTCAAAGCAGCAAAAGCAGCTGGCTTTGAGGAGGAGATATTGCTGAAAGCAGGATTAATATTACAGAAAGAAGGGGAGACCGAACGGCTCTACGACAGGTTTAGAAATCGGGTGACCTTTACCATCCATAACGTCAGTGGAAAGGCCATTGGGTTTGGAGCTAGGATCCTTACCAAGGATAAAAACCAGCCCAAGTACATCAATTCTCCCGAGACTCCAATTTACCACAAAAGCGACGTGCTTTATGGCATGTTTCAGGCCAAAAAGGCCATTCGCGAATTGAATAATTGCTATTTGGTAGAAGGGTATACCGATGTAATATCTCTGCACTTAGCCGGAATTGAAAACGTGGTAGCTTCTTCAGGCACTTCCCTTACGGAAGGACAAATCAAGTTGATTCAACGATTTACGCATCAAGTCACTGTACTATACGATGGGGATGCGGCAGGTATTAAGGCTTCTTTGAGAGGAATTGATTTGCTTTTGGAAGGTGGGCTTCAGGTAAAAGCAGTGACCTTTCCTGATGGGGATGACCCTGACAGTTATTCTAGAAAAGTAGGCACGCAGGCCTTCCAAGATTATTTGAAGGAAAAGAGCCAAGATTTTATAGCCTTTAAAATTAGCCTTTACAAAGACGAAATAGCCAAGGATCCGATTCGCAAGGCGGGAGTGATTCGGGAAGTGCTTGAAAGTATTTCTAAAATTCCAGACCCCATTCTAAGGTCTGTGTATGCCAAGGAAACTTCTCTGCTTTTGGATATAGAGGAAGAGATTGTTCACGTTGAACTGAATAAGCTGCTTCTTAAATCTCAAAAGGAATCCTTCCAACGTAGCAAAGAACAAAAGGAGATGGAGGAGCAGGTCGCTGATTTGCTGCCCCCCAAGCAAAACCTGGACTCTCATGACATTTTTCGCATTCAAGAAAGAGAGACCTTGAGGCTTTTGATCAATTACGGCGGGCATCCTTTGGAACAGGAGGAGGGGTATTTTTGTCAATATATTTTAAATGAGATCAAGGAGGTGGAGTTTAAAACTCCTTTGTACATAAAGATGCTCTCCCTCTATAAAAATTGGGTGGAGCAAGGAACACCGCCTACCCATGCTATATTTTTAAATCAAGCAGATGCAGAAGTAAAGCAAGAAGCCATTGCACTTATGTCCCAGAAACATGAGGTTTCGGCCCATTGGAAAGATAAGTTTCAAATTTTTATTCAATTTGAATCGGATGATTTAGCACATACCGCCTTTAAATCTATTTTAAGACTAAAACGAAGGCTCTTACAAAAATTGATGGAGGAAGCCATTCAAAAAATTAAAGAAGCTGAGTCTACTGGCCAAGACCAAAATCAGGTAGGGGAGTTTCAAACCATTTATTTGGAGCTTAAAAAAATGAAACTTTCCATGGATAAGGAATTAGGTATTGTAGTAGGATAGTAACAAACTTTATTTGCTTACTTCCTGTTTTATATAGAAAGAGGATACATTTGTCAACCCAAATCAATTTTTAAATCAATTCTAGTGGAAAAATTCATTCTTGATCCCATTGAAGATGCCATAGAGGCCATTAAAAATGGCAAAGTGATTATTGTGGTTGACGATGAAGATCGTGAAAATGAAGGTGATTTTGTATGTGCCGCCGAAATGGTGAGTCCAGAAATTGTCAATTTTATGGCTACGCATGGGAGAGGACTTATCTGTGCTCCTTTGATCGAAGACCGGTGCGAACAATTGGGATTGGACCTTATGGTAGGCAACAATACTGCTGCCTTTGAAACCCCATTTACCGTTTCGGTAGATTTGATAGGGCATGGATGTACCACCGGGATATCCGCTTCAGATCGCGCCAAAACCATTCTTGCCTTAGTAGATGAAGGTATTCACCCTAGTGAATTGGGAAAGCCAGGCCATATTTTCCCCTTAAAAGCCAAGCGTGGAGGAGTACTTCGGAGGGCAGGTCATACCGAAGCGGCCATTGACTTTGCACGATTGGCTGGTCTAAAGCCAGCAGGGGTGCTAGTTGAAATCATGAACGAGGACGGAAGCATGGCTCGTCTTGAGGATTTGGTAAAGGTTAGGGATAGATTTCAATTGAAACTGGTATCCATCAAAGATTTGATTGCTTACCGCTTGAAAAATGAGACCTTGATTACCAAAGAAATCGATGTAGATATGCCTACGGAATGGGGTAGTTTTGAGCTTGTGGCTTACCGGCAAACCAATACCCAAGAAATTCATTTGGCCTTGTGTAAAGGCACTTGGGAAAAGGATGAACCCGTTTTGGTCAGGGTACATTCCTCTTGCGCTACGGGAGATATTTTTGGTTCTTGCCGCTGCGATTGCGGACCCCAACTTCATGCTGCCATGCAGCGTGTGGAGCAGGAAGGCAAGGGAGTTGTTTTGTACATGCATCAAGAGGGTAGGGGGATTGGTCTGATCAATAAATTAAAAGCCTACAAACTTCAAGAAGAGGGAATGGATACCGTGCAGGCCAATTTGGCTTTAGGATTGCCCATGGATGGAAGAGATTATGGGATAGGCGCTCAAATTTTGAGGGATTTAGGGATAAGTAAACTCAGACTACTTTCAAATAATCCTCAAAAGCGTGTAGGACTTTTGGGATATGGATTGGAGATCATAGAACAAGTTCCTATTGAAATTCAACCTAACCCTCACAATCAAAAATATCTGCAAACCAAAAGAGATAAAATGGGGCATTCCATTTTAAAATAGTAATTATTTCCCTTAAGTTGCCTCGTTTGGATAACAAAAAGGTGATTTTCCCGTGTACTTGCTAGTGAAACGTATGAAAAGATTAATCCTTTGTTCTTTACTGTTTTTAAGCTTCATTGCTGTACTTGAGGCTCAAAATAAGTTTCCCTCACAAATCTGGCACAAGGGTAACCTGCAACTTATTGATGGAACTTCGTATTCGGGATTATTGAAGTACGATTTGGACAATAATATGCTTCAGCTGCAAACCGAAACCGTAATTACTTTTACCGCCTCCAATGTGGCAAATTTTGATATTTACGATGAGACTTATGGAGGTATACGGAAATTTTACAGCTTACCTTATGCCTTAAGTGGAGATTACGAAACCCCCATATTTTTTGAAGTACTTACTCAAGGAGATTACTTAGCATTACTTTGTAGAGAATACATAGCCACCGACACCCGAGGCATGAACAATTGGGGAGCTATGGGGATGAATCCTTTTTGGGGACCTCAAAATTTTACGGGATATCGTCTCGCTTTCACCTTTTACTTTTTAAAGGATGGCAGTTTGGAAAAGTATAACATGAAGAAAAAAGTACTCTTTGATTTGCTTCCAGGATACGATGAAGAACTCCAACTGTATATGCGAAAAAATCGCCTTGAACACGATAAAAGAGGCGATTTGCTCCGCATATCTGCTTATTACAACGAATTAAAAAAAGGATAAATATGTCCAAGCCCTTGATCCTGGTCTCCAACGACGATGGGATTACTTCCAAAGGAATACGAGTACTGATTTCGGCCATGAAAAAAATTGGTGAGGTGGTTGTCGTGGCTCCTGATAGTCCCCAATCGGGTATGGGCCATGCCATCACCATAGGCGAAACTCTACGACTCTATCCGGAGGATATTTTTGAGGAGGTTTTAGCCTTCAAGTCTAGCGGGACTCCAGCCGACTGTGTCAAGTTAGCCAAACATTACGTGTTAAAAGATAGAACTCCTGACTTGGTGGTATCTGGTATCAATCACGGTTCCAATACTTCCATTTCTGTACTGTACTCCGGCACCATGTCGGCAGCCATTGAAGGGGCCTTGGAAGGATATCCTTCCATTGGATTTAGCTTATGCGATTATTCCTCCAAAGCAGATTTTTCTCATGTGGAGGAATGGGTAGAAAAAATCGCTTTGCAAGTCTTGCAAAAAGGAATTCCTAAGGGAATAGCATTGAATGTAAATTTTCCTCCTAAGCGAAACGAACCGATTCGTGGGATCAAGGTATGCAGGCAAGCGGATGCAAAATGGCAAGAAGAATTTGCAGAAAGGCTAGACCCCAATGGAAGAAAATACTTTTGGATGGCAGGAAATTTCGTGAATTTTGATCTGGGGGAGGATAACGACGAATGGGCCATTGCCAATAATTACATTGCTATTGTCCCCTGTCAATACGACCTCACCGCACATCATGCCATCTCCCAAATCAACAAAAATTGGGACTGGGAAGCATTGGGAAAGTAGCTTGGGTGATGTTTTAATCGTGAGTAGCTCTGCGGTCAGTGATGAATAAGTTGCATAGGCCTGCAACGATTAATAGAGCTCCAGCTAACAACATGGTATGAATCACTTCTTCTCCGAAGATGGTCTTATATAAGAAATTTACACCACCCACGGCTGCCACAATTTGGGGTATAACAATGAACATGTTGAAAATCCCCATGTAAACCCCCATTTTTTTAGGTTCCACTGAGCCGGAAAGCATGGCATAAGGCATGGACAAAATGCTTGCCCAAGCTATTCCGACTAAGGCAAAGCAAATATGTAGCATCCAAGGTTTCGGATTAAAATAAATTAACACATAGTCTATTTCTTTATTGGGAAGGGTGAGGTGAAGCATCCAAGGCTCCGAAATGAAATAAATCAAGATAAAACCTATCCCTCCGGCCACCAGGCTAATTAGGTGAAGAAGCTTTCTATTGATCTTTACTTTAGCCGTAACAAAGGAAAGGAGTAAGGCAAAAAACATGGATACTAATCCGTAGGTACCCATATAATTACCCACCTGATCTGCAGCATTGTTGTAGGCGGCGGAACTCGTATCGGTAGCTTTAAAGATGTGTTCGGTGATAGCAGGGGTAGCAAAGCTCCACATGGTAAAGAAGGCAAACCATGAAAAAAACTGTACCAATCCCAGTTGAAACATTACTTTAGGCATGTGCACAATCAAGCCAAAGACCTCCAATGCTCCAGAAAAAAATCCTCTTTTCTGTAATTTTTCCCTTTCGAAGGCTTCTTTGTCCTCTGGAGGATATTCCTCCGTGGTCAAGATAGTGTAAAGGATAGAGACAAAAAGAACTACTGCACCTATGGCAAATGCAAATTTGACAGAGTCTGGTACCACACCTTTGGCTGCCGTATTGGGGACGCCCAATTGGGTCATTAACCAAGGTAGGTTAGAGGCTATCCAGGTTCCTACACCGATGATCAGGGTTTGCACCATAAATCCATCACCGATGATCAGGGTTTGCACCATAAATCCATTGGAGCGCTGGGATTCTGGCAGTTTATCTGCTACCAAGGCTCGAAAAGGCTCCATGGAAATATTGATAGAAGCATCCAATATCCACAGAGAACCAGCAGCCATCCAAAGCGCTGAGGAATAAGGGGCAAAAAAGAGTGCAACTGTACTCAGAACTGCACCAAAAAAGAAAAAAGGTTTCCTTCTCCCGAACCTGGGATGCCAGGTTCGATCACTCAAATAACCAACTATGGGTTGTACCAAAAGTCCGGTGAGGGGAGCTGCAATCCATAGGAAAGGAATGGCATCTTTTTCTGCGCCAAGGGTCTGGAAAATTCTGGACATAAAGCCTCCCTGTAGGGCAAAACCAAATTGAATACCTAAAAATCCAAAACTCATGTTCCAGATTTGCCAGAAATTCAATCTCTTTTTTTCTTGGGTCATGTTGGGTGTATTTTGCCCCGGAATGATTTTTTATTTCAATCCAGTGATCATGGTTTCGACAGGGAGATGCGTCAGTTCAATAAAAGGAAGTGAAGATATTCGGTGAAAGGCATGCTGCCGTTCTGGCAAAGGGTCAAACTCACTTAATTTATCCAGAAAGGTATAATCCTCGTAAGCTACTGGATGTAATTGTCCATCCACCTGTACCTCATTTAGGTCGAATCCATGCAAATAGATTCTCAATTTGGAATATTGACTGGGTGAATTTCCTTCGCTAGTGCCTATTTTTAAGCTTCCATTTTCGGCTTGATACTGGAATTTTCTAGAGAAAAAGGCTCCTTGGAGATAATCTAATCCTTCGCCTTCATCTTCGAAATGTAGAAATTCAGCATCTTGCTTTCCTCGGTACAGGTGCACGCGAAGCAAGCCGTCGTGCGGGGATTCGGTGTGCATGACCACGGACTGCTGGGTAAATATCCCTCCTGCCTTGACGTAAACCGGAAGATAGTTGAGGGGACAATCCTGATAGATTACTTGATTTCCAGAAAATTTTTGATCTGAATAGAGGTAATACCACTCGCCTTCAGGAAGATATACTTTGGTGATTTCTTTAAAACTTTCTATAGGAGCTACCAAAAATACCTGGCAAAATAGGTATTGATTTTGGAAGGCCTGTTGATAAATAGTTTCATCCTGAGAATAAGAAAGTGCAAGGGAAGCAGCTACAGGAAGGCCTGTCTGGGTACTGGAATAAATTTTACTGTATAGAGTAGGAAGAAGTGAATACCTGAGCTTCAGGTAATTGCGGCTAATTTCCTCAACTTCTTCTCCAAAGGTCCAAGGTTCCGCATCTTTGGTATTGATCATGGAATGAGCTCTACACAGGGGTGAAAATGCACCAATACTCATCCAGCGAGCAAAGAGGCCTTTGCTAGCTTCCCCTGCAAATCCTCCCACATCAACTCCTGCAAAAGAGACTCCGCTCAATCCCAGGCTAGTAACTAGTCGTACCCCTGCCAACATGTGTTCCTCCGAGGAAGTATTGTCACCGGTCCAAGCGGCTGCGTAGCGCTGAATTCCGGCAAATCCAGAGCGTGTCAACACAAAAGGCCTTTTGTTGTCAAGGCCTCTATATGCGCCTTCTTGGGTACTTCTTGCTACTTGTAGGCCATAGATATTCCTTGCTTTTCTATGAGAAGCACCTTCCTGATCAAAATCAAATTCAAGCAAATTAGGCGTGCATTGACCCCAAGAAGCAGGTTCGTTCATGTCGGTCCAAAATCCATCCACTCCAGCTTCTGTATAAAATTTCATTTTTTCAGCCCACCAATCTCGTGCCTTCTCCTTGGTAAAGTCTGGAAATGCACACCATCCTGGCCAAACCTGAGCTTGGTAAAGCTCTCCATCGGGATAAGTCACAAAAAGATGTTGAGCTACTCCTTCCTCGTAAGGGAGGTAGCCTTTTTCTACTTTTATCCCAGGATCCAAAATCACCACGACTTTAAATCCTTTTTCCTTCAATCGGGAAATCATCGCTTTGGGATTGGGAAATTTTTCACCATCGAAAGTAAATACCTTATAGGCTTCCATGTGGTGGATGTCCAAGTAGATGACATCTGCTGGAATGTGCTTGTCTCTAAATGTTTTGGCTACCGAATGCACTTCCGATTCTGGATAATAAGAATAGCGGCATTGCTGAAAGCCTAGGGACCATTTGGGGGGCATTTGCATGCGACCCGTGAGCCAAGTATAGTCGGAAATAATTTTTTCTAGTTTAGGTTGATGGAAAAAATAGTAATCCATATCCCCATCTTCCGCACTGAAATAGACAAATCTATTAGTGGAAGCCCCAAAATTAACTAGAGTTTTATGGGTATTGTCAAAGAAAATCCCATAACAACCTTTGTCGTGTACGCCTAAATAAAAGGGGATACTCATGTACAAGGGATCGTCATTGACCCCGTATCCAAAATAGTCCTTATTCCAGTGGGTATATGCATTACCTGCCCTATCGAGATTACCCGTTTTTTCACCCAAGCCCAGGAATTTTTCATTTTTCTGAATTTTCTTGTAGGAGCTTACTTCAGTTCCCAACCAACAAATGCCTAAACTATCGTCTTCGTTCAGCAATTTGCCTTGCGTATCAAAAAAAGATAAGGAGAAGGTTTCAAGATGTAAGCGTACACGCATCAGGTTTGTGGTCAATTCTACCTGCTTCCCAAAATCTTCAATTTCAAAAGGCGTGTTTTTAGGTTCTACAATGACTGTATAGGGATTGGGTTCAAATGAACTAAATCTACTCGCTTGTACCCGAACGATTCCCTCGGAGTAAACGGTTAGTTTGAAAAAGGCAAAAGCACTACGTCCCTGCAATCCATCGGAGCTGGGATGCCATTCTGTTACCTTTCCAAGGGCTTGGTTTCGAAAAGAATTTCTAGAAAGTTTGGTTTCTGAACTTAAAGATGTCATTCATCAAAAGGATTAAAATTCCAAGAGGAATGGTGCTAAATTATAAACGATTGTGTAGGATAAAAATCGAGATAATGATCGAAAGAGGGTCTAGTAAACATCAAATCTGCTTGCTGGATAAAATTTAAGCTATTCAAACGTTTGCATCTTTTTATCTCCATTTTTCAAAAAATTAGTTTGGATGTACCCTCACCGATGATTTTCGAATCAATAATTCGGTAGAAAGCACTACGGGCTCTTGATACTCTTCTACTGATTTTTTCTTTTCAATTAGGTCCAAGAGCAGTTGGGTTGCTGTCATACCCATACGAAATCCAGGTTGAGCTACCGAAGAAAGACTTGGTTCTACCATTGAGCAAAACTGCCAATTACTAAATCCAACGATACCAATATCTTCAGGGACAGAATATCCTGCTGCCTTACATGCCATAAGAGCTCCTACAGCTGCCATGTCGTTGTTGGCAAAAATGGCATCTGGACATGGATTTAAGGTTTTAAGTAGATTGGAAGTCAATCTATTGGCTTCTTCTTGAGTACCGTGAGTACATTCTACAACCCAAGATGGGTTAGCTTTGATTCCAAATTCACTTAGGGCATCCAAATAACCTCGGGTACGCTCTTGGGAAATTTTTAAGTTAGAGGGCCCTGCCAAGTGTAGGACATTCTTATATCCTTGAGATAATAAATGTTTGGTGGCTTGATAGGCCCCGGAATAGTCGTCTACGATCACCCGAATAGCAGAGGGGATATCTGGTATGCGGTCAAAGAAAACAATGGGATAACCTTTTTCCAAGAGATGGGTAAAATGGTCAAAATCGGTAGTTTCCTTGGAATAACTGACTAAAAAGCCATCGATTTGATTGGAAAGCATCGTCTCTACGCTTGTCTTTTCTCGAGAAAGCTTTTCGTTGGTTTGGGTAAGGATAACCGTGTATCCTCTGGAATTAGCAACTTCCTCAATACCACTTATGACGGTTGAGAAAAAAAAGTGTACTACCTCCGGTACAATTACTCCTATGGTAAAAGACCGACTTTTTCTCAAGGACAAGGCAATGGCATTGGGGCGGTAATTCAATTTTTTCGCCATCTCTTTGACCTTAATCTTGGTCTCCTCGCTTATACCTGGGTAATCCTTCAAGGCCCTAGATACGGTAGAAGAGGATACGTTTAATTCCCGGGCAATATCTTTGATGGTAGCTTGTTCTAGTTTCATAAGAAATTATACTATTCGTAGAAAAAACATACTGTGATTAGTTCTTTCTTGCTAGCTGTTCCTTTTGACTAAGTTAGCTTTATTTTTTTGTTGAAATGGATAATTTTTTTTTTAGCAAAAAAATAATTTTCAAATGCAAACGTTGCCGCAATCGTTTGCATAAAAATTTTCAAGAAAAATACCGTACTAGGTATTGCGTTGGGATTATTCAGGGCTTAAGTTTTGAAAGTAGTGATTTAAAAGGGTTTTTTTCGAGAGAAGGAATAATTCTTTAAAAATAACTATTTTAATAAAATATATAATTTAAAAAAGTAAAAATTAATAGTAACACCCAAAACTCAAACACCATGAAAATTTTACAAAAAATGAAGTGGGCGCTTGCGATTTTTCCAATCTTGGTAGCTTGTGAGCTTTATGAAATGCCGCCCATTATTCCTCAAACGGGAGCAGAAGTTACCCTTCCTGCTACCACCACATTTGCTTTAGTTAAGGCAAATGCTGACAAAAATACGGTAGATTTTACCATCTCTGCCGCAGACTTCGGTACCACAGGTTCTATCAAGTATGAATTGGAAATGGACCTTCCTGGATCCAATTTTGCTGCCCCAGTAAAACTTGGAGAGTCAACTTCCAATATCATTAAGGTAAATGTAGCCGAATTCAATAAAGCGCTTTTGGCTAAGAAATTGCCATTCGCTGTGGCTGCCAACGTGGATTTTCGCGTAAAAGCTTCTATTAATTTGGCACTATCTCCCATCTATGGCAAAACCTCTACCTATAAAGTAACTCCATTTGATGCGACGGTAGAATTACCTTTGCTTCGTGTCCCTGGTGATTACCAAGGTTGGGATCCTTCCAACTCAAAAACGGTATTGTATTCCGAAAACATTGACGACAAATTCAAAGGGTTTATTCACATTCTTGGTGGATCTAGAGAATTCAAGTTCACCACCGGACCAAACTGGGATGTAAACTTTGGAGATAATGGAGCCAATTTAAGTTTGGAATCAGGAGGAGATAACATCAAGGTAGCGGCCGATGGTACTTACGAAATCAATGTAAACCTAGGTGCCAAAACCTATACTATCGGTGCCGTTAGACGTTGGGGTATTGTGGGATCTGCCACTGCCGGTGGTTGGGATACGGATACTCCTATGAATGTTTTTGATAAAACCACCAATTCATTGAAAATAACCACAGACCTAAAGGCTGGTGAATTTAAGTTCAGAGCCAATAACTCATGGGACTTCAACTTTGGTGGAAGCAATGGCAATTTGACTGCAGGTGGTGCAAACATTGCCATTCCTGCTGCAGGTAATTACACCATCACCTTCTTCTTAGGACCTAAAGGTGAAGCCAAGTATACACTTGTTAAAAATTAAGAAAAGCTTTCCTACTTAATTTCAGTTCATTCAAGTAGTTTTAACCGGCATTCGAGCACTTTTCGAATGCCGGTTATTTATTAAATCCTAACCCTCATGACCTTTTTTTCAAGATTCCTGTTTTTCTTCAGTTTTTGCTTCCTGTTTGGATTAAAGGGAATAGCGCAGGTAACGACCGAACCAGCGATTCCAAATGCAGGAGCTACTGTCAAAATCATATACGATGCCTCCAAAGGAACTACAGGATTGAAGGATTGCAATTGTGACGTATACATTCATATTGGGGCAGTGACCGGTGGACCTACTTCCACTACCTGGTTCATTGTTCCTTTTCAATGGGGGACTGCCAATGCAGCCGCCAAAATGACCAAGGTGACAGGACAGCCCAATATCTACACGTATGACTTGGTTCCTAACACGTTTTTTACCAATCCCAACAACCTCACTATCTACCGTCTGGGACTCGTATTTCGAAATGCTGATGGAAGCAAGGAGGGAAAAACTTCCTCCAATTCTGACTTTTTCGTTGATCTTGCCCAAGGATTCGATGTAAAATTTACTACTCCAGCCTCTTCCAGTTCCATTTATTTTGAAGTAGGAGCTCAATATGAATTTAAGGCCTCAGCTACTGAAGCGGCAGACCTGACCATGGAGCTTGATGGACAAAAAGTGGCAGAAGCTAAAAACAGTTTAGAACTTTCTTACCTATTCAAAGCCAGCAGCGCAGGTAATTTTAAGTTGAAAGTGAAGGGGGTAAAGGGCAGCACGGAAGACTCCCAGACCTTAGACATTGTTGTTTTTTCTCCCTCGGAAGTAGCTCCTTTGCCTGCAGGAGCCAAGCTTGGCATAAATTACTTATCCCCAACAGAGGTGATTTTAGCTCTTCAGGCCCCTGGTAAAAGTATTGCCCACGCGATTGGAGACTTCAACGATTGGAAAATACTCCCAGAATACCAGCTCAAAAAAACACCTGATGGAAAGGTGTTTTGGATCAAAATTTCCGCTTTGGTACCACAAAAAGAATATATTTTTCAATACTTGGTGGATGGAGATATTCGAATAGGGGATCCTTATGCTGACAAGGTTTCGGATCCTTTTCATGACCAAGAAATCATCACCCAAAATCGGCACCCAGGCTTGCTGCCTTATCCAAGCGGAAAAACAGAATTTCAGGCAACTTACCTCCAAACCGCACAGGTGCCATATTCCTGGAAAAACACCAACTACACAAAACCTAAGCCAGAAGAACTAGTGGTGTACGAACTTTTAGTTCGTGATTTTGATCAAAAAAGAACCTATCAGGCAGTGATCGATAGGCTAGACTACCTCAAAGATCTGGGAGTTAATGCCATTGAATTGATGCCCATAGGAGAGTTTGAAGGCAATCTTTCTTGGGGCTACAATCCTTCCTTTTTCTTTGCCCCAGACAAATACTACGGTACCAAATATGATCTCAAGCGTCTTATAGATGAAGCACATGGGAAAGGAATGGTGGTCATTTTGGATATGGTGCTCAACCATGCTTTTGGCCAAAATCCTATGGTGCGCCTCTACAACGATGGGGATTATGGAGCACCGACAGAAGACAATCCTTGGTTTAATCGAGTAGCCAAGCATCCCTTCAATGTGGGCTATGATTTCAACCATGAAAGTCCCTACACCAAGGCCTTTGTAGATTCGGTCAACGCTTACTGGCTTACCGAATACAAAGTCGACGGGTTTCGATTTGATTTGTCCAAAGGATTTACCCAAGTTAATTCAGGATCCAATGTAGGCATTTGGTCACAGTATGACCCTTCGAGGGTTAAAATTTGGAAAAATATCTACGATAAGATCAAATCTAAAAATCCAGAAGCTTACGTAATCTTGGAGCATCTTGCAGTAAATGAAGAAGAAAAGGAATTGGCTGACTACGGCATGATGCTTTGGGGAAATTTGAATGGGGCTTCTAGAAATCTTGCTAAGGGGAATAACGATAACGTAGACTGGGCCTATTTTAAAAATAGACAATGGGCTAAAAATGGGCTTATTGCCTACCAAGAGTCCCATGACGAAGAACGGGTTTTTTGGGAAACGATAAATTTTGGCGCTAGCAGTCCATTAAATCTTAGGGATTTGGAAAATGCTGTCAACAGAAATCAATTGATGACTGCTTTTTTCCTTTCCATCCCTGGTCCAAAAATGATTTGGCAATTCGGTGAGTTTGGATACGATCTGGAGTTGAACAATGATCGATTAGGAATCAAACCTACGCGGTGGGAATATTTGGCTAATTCGGAGCGTCAACGTCTATTTAAACTTTACAAGGAATTATTCAAACTGAGAACTAAGTATCCCGTATTTAACTCCCCGAGTTCGGTTAACCTTAATCTGAGTGCCTCATTGAAGACCATAAGTTTGCAACATCCAGAATTGAATGTTTTTCTTTTTGGAAATTTTGATCTCAGTACCCAAGGAAATCAACAAATTCAATTTCCTAAGGCTGGAAAATGGTACAATTATTTTACAGGCAAAGAACTCACCGTCGGGACCTCTCCGGTATCCTTTGGATTGAGACCCAATGAATTTTATTTATTTACGGACAAGGCTTTGCCCATCCCTGAAAAAGACATTATTCAGGCTGATTTTGTCACCTCAATTCCTGAAGAGATAGGTCCAGGGGACTGGATTATTTATCCCAATCCTGCCATTTCCCAGGTAGAGATAGCGCTTCCAAAGGACATGATACAGGCTTCTTATCGAATTTTGGATATGACCGGAAGAGTAATTTTAGACGGAAATAAAGAGAATGATCAAGCTATTTTGGGAATAGATCTTGAGGGAATTCGACCAGGGATCTATATCTTTGAGGCGTTTGATGCCAAACGTATTTTGCATAAGCGTTTCATCAAGCTTTAATCAAACCTAACCAAAATCATGAAATTTAAACCTGGAGTAAAATACGGACACGAGCTTAGGGAGATGTTTGCCTATGCCAAGGAAAATCAATTTGCTTTTCCTGCAGTGAATGTCATTGGCACCAATTCCGTAAATGCGGTTCTTGAAACAGCCAAAAAGGTAAATTCACCCGTAATTATACAATTTTCAAACGGAGGCGCTCAGTTTTTTGCAGGCAAAGGATTGTCCAACGATGCCCAACAAGCCAGTATAGCAGGTGGAATTTCTGGGGCTCATCACGTGCATCAAATGGCCGAAGCCTACGGTGTACCGGTGATTCTTCATACCGATCATGCGGCGCTCAAATTGCTCCCTTGGATTGATGGATTGCTGCAAGCAGGAAAGGCGTATCATCAGGCCTATAAAAGACCTCTCTATAGTTCCCACATGCTCGACTTATCTGAAGAGCCCTTACATGAAAATATAGAGATTTGCAGTTCTTATTTCAAAGAATTTGTCAAATTGGATATGGCTATCGAGATTGAACTGGGAGTGACTGGTGGAGAAGAGGATGGAGTAGACAATTCAGATGTGGATTCCTCTAGGCTATATACGCAGCCCGAAGAAGTGGCCTATGCTTACAGCAAGTTGAAGGAAATTGGGGACTTGTTTACCATAGCTGCTGCCTTTGGAAATGTTCACGGAGTCTACAAACCCGGAAATGTGAGTTTGAAGCCCGTGATTCTCAAAAATTCACAAGAGTATATCAATAAAAATTTTGGCACTACAGGAAAGCCTCTCAATTTTGTTTTCCATGGGGGATCAGGTTCTTCAGTGGAAGAAATTCGTGAGGCCAATAGCTACGGCTCCATCAAAATGAATATTGATACTGACATGCAGTGGGCCATGTGGGAAGGAGTGCTACACTACTACAAAAAGAACGAAGGTTATCTTCAAAGCCAATTGGGAAATCCAGAAGGAGCAGATAGTCCCAATAAAAAATACTACGATCCACGGGTCTGGCTTAGAAAAGGAGAGGAAAATTTCGTTAAACGATTGGAACTTGCCTTTGATATGCTCAATGCGGTGGGAAGAAATTAAGATTTAATTATCCCTGTGGTCCACAGGGGACCTAGGGAAGTCAACTATCCTATTGAACTCAAAAAAGTCACTTTTCCGAGTGACTTTTTTATTCTTCTAATTTATTTATGAAAAATAACATAGCTTTTTGTTTGTTTCTGATTCTTGGTTTAGGCAGTGCTTTTGCCCAAAAGCAACACCAAGAGATTAAGAACTATTGGCCCAAGGCGGGAATCACCTATGAAATTTTTGTTCAGTCCTTTAAAGACTCTAATGGAGACGGCATAGGAGATTTTAAAGGAGTTATCGAAGGTTTAGATTATGTCAAAGAGTTGGGAGCCAATGCCATATGGTTTATGCCCATCATGCCTTCTCCGACCTACCACAAATACGACGTAACCAACTACAAAGCCGTGCATCCCGATTACGGGACTATGGAGGATTTCAAGCGCCTCCTAGAAGAGGCCCACAAGCGCGACATTAAAATTGTGATTGACTTTATTATCAATCACACATCCAATTCCCATCCTTGGTTTGAAGCTTCTAAAATGGGAAGAAATAATCCTTACCGAGAGTATTACGTTTGGGCTCAGCAGGACACCATTGCTTCTTATTTGAATAAAAAAACCGTAACCCTGGACTCGGACAATATTCGCCAATGGCATGATCCCGGTCAGGGAATAGATTACTATTATGGCTTTTTTTGGGGAGGAATGCCGGATTTGAATTTTGATTCTCCAAAAGTCCGAGAGGAGATCTACGAAATAGGTAGATTTTGGTTGGAGGAAGTAGGCGTTGACGGATTCCGCTTGGATGCTGCCAAACACATCTTTCCCGATGATCGGCCCTTGGATAACCATGCCTTTTGGAAGGAGTTTCGTGCTAAAATGGAGGCCATAAAACCGGATGTATATTTGGTGGGTGAAGTGTACGACAAAAAGGAAATAGTTGCGCCCTATTTACCAGGCCTACCTGCATTATTCAATTTTGATTTTCATTATACCCTTATAAATTCCATTAATTCGGGAGATGGTCAGCTCTTAGTGGAGAAGCAGAAAGAAGTTTTGGATTTTTATCAAGCCATCACTCCCGATTTTATTGATGCCACCTTTTCGTCTAATCACGATCAACCCAGATTGCTCAACGACCTCCAAAAAGATCCCGCAAAATATAGGCAGGCCATCGCTATTCTCATGACTTTTCCTGGGGCACCTTACCTGTATTATGGAGAAGAAATCGGAATGTTGGGGCTTAAGCCTGATGAACACATCCGAGAGCCCTTTTTGTGGGACAAAAAGGAGCTGGACCAGGCCAGAGCCACATGGATAGCGCCAGTGAATAGTACGGATGAAACTGTTACTCCATTGGCCTTGCAACGGAAGGATCCCCATAGCTTATTTAATCACTATAAAAAATGGATCGCTCTTCGTAATTCTAATTCAGCTTTAGCCATTGGAAGATTGGAGTCTTCTCCTTTAACTTATCCCAAAGAAGTGATGGCATTTTTGAGAAAATCTGATGATCAGGAGCTCTTAGTCCTTCATCATGTGGGAAAAACAGCTTTAAAAATTCCTCTTCCTAAAGGATTTGAAGAAATTCTTGTAGCCACGGATGGAGTCCAGGTAGGAGAGGGGGGAGTTCTACTTGCCCCATTTGCTAGCTTGGTACTTGCGCATAAAAAATAAAAAGGGGCTTAGGCCCCTTTTTTTTAGGTAGATAAAATACTTGCCACTCGCAAGTCCTCTTCATCTATTTCTTTGTCATCTACGATGGCTTTTACAATGGGGGTATAGACAATTTTATTATTGATCATTCCTGCCATCACATCAAATTTGCCTTGGAGTAATGCCTCAACGGCAGCTACTCCCAATTTGGAAGCCAGGAGTCTATCAAAACTGGTAGGAGAACCTCCTCTTTGTAAATGTCCTAGAATAGTTACTTTGATATCGTAGTTTGGGAAAATGCTTTTTACTTGATCGGCAATTTCTTGAGCCGATCCACTTTTTCCACCTTCAGCTACAATGACAATGTTGGAGGTTTTTTTTGCTCTCGATCTCGTTTTTAGTTTTTCAACTAAATTTTCAATAGGGGTTTTCCGTTCGGGAATCAATATGGCAGCAGCTGCACTACCAATTCCTGCATTGATGGCTATAAATCCCGCATCCCTTCCCATCACTTCTACAAAAAACAAGCGGTCGTGAGAGGTGGCTGTATCCCGTATTTTGTCTATGGCCTCTATGGCAGTATTGCACGCCGTGTCAAAACCAATCGTTAAGTCAGTACCGGAAAGGTCGTTGTCAATGGTACCCGGTAGACCTACAGAGGGGATTCCGTATTCTTCATAGAATAGGTGAGCCCCTGTCAACGATCCATCCCCTCCTATGACTACCAAAGCATCTATTCCATAACTTACCAAGTTGTCGTAAGCTTTACTCCTTCCTTCTGGAGTTCTAAATTCTGCACTTCTTGCAGATTTTAGGAAAGTTCCTCCTCGTTCTAAGATTTGGGTGATGTGTTTGGAATCTAGTTTTTTGATATCGTTTTGAATCATGCCTTCGTAACCTCTGTATATTCCATACATTTCGATTCCGTAGTAAAATCCAGCCCGAACGACGGCGCGTATGGCTGCATTCATCCCTGGAGAATCGCCTCCAGAGGTGAGTACTCCAATTTTTTTAATTGATTTAGGTTCCATAGGTTTGAGTCAAGGCTTTAAACATAAGAGCAGCAGATGCAGGGTTGGTAGCCAGAGGAATATTGTGTACATCACAAATTCTCATGAGCATTTGCACATCAGGTTCGTGAGGATGCTTGTCTAAAGGATCCCTAAAAAATATAACTGCTGCTAATTTCTTCTCGGCTGCCATAGCAGCGATTTGTGCGTCGCCCCCGTAAGGGCCAGAGAGAAGTCTTTCTACCTTAAATCCAGCCTTTTCGATATGAGATCCTGTAGTGCCAGTGGCCACCAGGTCAATAGCACTGCTCTGCAAGGCATCACGGAATCCACTTAAAAAATGCACCATGTCAGCTTTCTTACCGTCATGGGCAATTAAGGCGATTTTCATGAATTAGGATTTTTTAGGTTTGCATCCAAAGTTAGAGAAATTTTAACTTTAAGTGCTTTCCATACATAGAATATACAAGCAATTCTTCCTCAATAAAGTTCCTTTAGACTCCTACCTGCGGCTTCGAGTTTATACTCTTCGAATGGGAAATACTTTTTGTATCCTTAGGAAGAAATTTTATCCTCTAGGAGCAATAAAAATGCATATTCCAAGGCTAATTCTTTCAAGGCATGGAACCTTCCTGATGCCCCACCATGTCCAGCTTCCATGTTGGTATCCTTAGGAAGAAATTTTATCCTCTAGGAGCAATAAAAATGCATATTCCAAGGCTAATTCTTTCAAGGCATGGAACCTTCCTGATGCCCCTCCATGTCCAGCTTCCATGTTGGTAAAAAGCAAGAGAAGGGTATCGTTAGTTTTCAAGTGTCTCAGTTTGGCTACCCATTTGGTGGGCTCCCAGTACTGTACTTGGGAATCATGTAGGCCTGAAGTGACCAATAGATGGGGATAAGACTGTTTTTTTACTTGATCATAGGGAGAATAGGAAAGCATGTAATCGTAGTATTCCTTATTTTTTGGATTGCCCCATTCTTGGAATTCCCCAGTGGTCAGTGGAATACTTTCGTCCAGCATGGTGGTTACCACATCCACAAAGGGGACATTGGCAATAATGCCATGAAACAATTCAGGCTCCATATTTATAACCGCTCCCATCAATAATCCTCCGGCACTTCCCCCCATCGCATACAGATGCCTCGCTTGCGTGTATTTTTGTTCTATAAGGTATTGCGCACAAGCTATAAAGTCGGTGAAAGTGTTTTTTTTCTTCAATAGCTTTCCTTCTTCGTACCAATGTCTACCTAAGTCTTCGCCTCCCCTGATATGAGCTATTGCAAAAACAAATCCTCTATCCAATAAACACAGTCTGTTGGAAGAAAAATAAGCATCCATGCTGTATCCATAGGACCCATAGGCATACAACAGCAGGGGAGAATTTCCATTTTTGGAGAAACTCGATTTTTTATACACCAAAGAGATGGGTACGCTCGTACCGTCCTTGGCTTTTGCCCATATTCGTTCTGAGCCATAATCCTGGGAATCGTATCCTCCCACGATTTCTTGTTGTTTTAATAGAGTTCTTTTTTTAGAAAGCAGATCGATTTCATAGACCGAACTGGGAATAACCAGGGAATTGTATCCAAATCGTAGCACATCTGTATCAAACTCTGGATTGGCACCTATCCAGGCCGTATAGGTTTGGTCATCAAAAGACAAGCTAAAAGAATCTCCTTCCCAGGGATGGATGTGGATTTGAGTAAGTCCATTGGACCTTTCTTGTACCACCAAATACCTAGAAAATAAATCTATGTCTTCTAGCAAAACATCAGGTCTATGCGGAATCAAATCCGTCCAATGCTCCTTTGAAGTAGCCCAAATCGGTGTCTTCACCAATTTAAAATTTTGAGCTTGATCGTTGGTACGGATGTAAAAATGATCTTCAAAGTGATCTACAGCATATTCAAGATCTGGAATTCTTTGTTGTATAAGTCGGGGTTCTTGGGAAGCTTGCGAGGCTTCTATGATCCATACCTCGCTAGAAATGGTACTGGAAGTATGGATGAGAATATACTTTTCTGATTTGGTTTTATGTATGGTGCAAGAAAACTCCTCGTCCTTTTCTTCATAAATAAGTAGGTCCTCGCTGAAAGGCCGCCCTAACCTGTGTTGGTAAATTTGATAGGACCGAAGCGTATCAGGATCTTGTTTGGAATAAAATAGGGTAGCATTGTCCTCCGCCCAGACAAAATTTCCTGTAGTTTCTGGAACTTGATCTTCCAATATTTTTCCAGAAATTAAGTCCTTGAAATAAAGAGTATAAATTCTCCTTCCTACCTCATCGGCAGAAAAGGCCAAGATCTGTTGATTGCTTGACGTGGAGGTTTGACCTACTTGGTAGTAGGACTTATCTTTTGCTAGCTGGTTTATGTCAAGAAGTATTTCTTCATACTTACTCTCTTTGGTTTTTTTTCGGCAAAAAATAGGGTATTCGCCTCCCGTTTCGTAGCGGGTATACCAATAATACCCCGATTTAAAATAGGGTACGGTTTGATCTTCTTCTTTTATCCTCCCCTTCATTTCTTGGAAAAGAAGTTCCTGCGTAGCGGTTGTGGGCTGCATCACCTCCTTGAGGTAAGAATTTTCAGCGTTGATATAGGCAAGGACCTCTGGATTTTCCCGCTCGTTTAACCAATAGAATGGGTCTATCCTTTGGTGACCATGAATTTCTAAAAGTTTCGGTTTTTGGGAGGCTTTGGGTGCTTGCATGAAAATTAAATTAGGCACAAGGATAAGAAAATTTAGGCAGTTCCGAGACTTGAAATATATCTTTTAGCGAATGTGGTTTCGGTTGCTAATAGATTTTTTTGATCGATCTGAGAAACTGGTTTAGGGTCCTAAGCAAGATCAAAATTTTTTGTATTTTCAGAAAGGAAACTACTTGGCTAGTTCTACTACTCATTCACATCCATAAAAGCATTAGAAATATGAAATTTTTTAAAGAGTTCAAAGAATTTGCAGTCAGAGGAAATGTCCTTGACCTTGCTGTAGGGGTTATTATTGGGGCTGCCTTTGGCAAAATTGTTTCCTCCTTCATCAGTGATGTGGTCATGCCACCTCTTGGATTGCTTGTGGGTGGAGTAGATATGAAGCACTTATCATTAGTCTTGAAAGAGGCTTACACAGATCAAAGTGGTCAGGTAGTAGATGCGGTTACGCTTAATTATGGCATGTTTATTCAAAATGTGGTGGACTTTACATTTATCGCATTGGTCATATTTATTGTCATAAAAGCCATGAATACCTTCAAGCGAAATGAAGAAACTCCTGTTCAAGTTCCTGAAAAAACGCCAACAGAAAACCTTTTAGAGGAAATTAGGGATTTACTTAAAAAAAAATAAGCTCCTAACCTTGGCTAGGAGCTCAGTGGGTAATATTAGAATTGGTTTAGTTTCCCCCACCTCTTTGGCGTTGGTAAATGTGCCTGTTAAAATCTTTAGCTATGTTTTGTAGCAATAAAATTTGCTTGTAACTCAAGACCTTTGCGGAAGATGCGATAAACGTCTTCTCCTCTTCAAGAAGTTTTTGTTGGAGTTGAATTCTTTGCTGCAGCCGAGATTTAGCCTCTTCCTCACTCAGGGTTTCTGCCCCTTGGCCCAAATCTCCCATCGTTCTCATGGTCGCATCTCTAAATTCAGTGAACTCATTGAATATGGGCCAAAATTTTTCCGCTTGCTCTGGTTTCAAACTAATTCTTGAGGTGATAAAGGCAATTCTTGCGGCTTGCACACGTTCAGGATCTACGTCCCTGGGGGACCTTTGGGCCCAAAGATGCCCTGTGCCAATAATCATGGTAAAAATTACTAGGAGAAATACATGTTTGGTAGTGCTTAGTACCAGGTTTCTTCTTCTGTCCATAGGGGTTCTGTTTTTGAAAATTCTTCTTCTATAATTTGATCTAGTATTTCGTTTGGATTATCTGACAGGCTCAGAATATCTTCTGTACTCCATTGCCCACTCTCAATGTAGAGTAAGGCTTCTTCATCTACGCTTAGTGGTATAAGCTCCTGTTTTTGATCAAGCCCTTGCCAAATCCCCAAGCCAAGCAAAAGCACTGCCGCAGCAGCCCATCCCCATTTAGGGGGAAGGGATAAGCCTTTTTGCCTGGATAGAATTTTTTCAGGTAAGGTATCAAAATATCCTTCGGGTACAGGTTGGGGCTGTAGTCGGGGTATTGTTTTCATTTCGTTATTAGACCAATAATTTATCGGAGGGTTTATTCTTGTTTTAAGGCTTCTTCAATTTTTTTTACGGCGTGGTGGTAACTCGCTTTTAAAGCGCCAACACTGGTACCTGTGATGTTGGACATTTCTTCGTAGCTAAGATCTTCCTCGTATTTTAAAAGGAACACAAGCCTTTGTTTATCAGGAAGATTAACCAAAGCTTTTTGAAGTTTATGTTGAATTTCATCTTCGCTGAGAGCATCACTTGAATCCAGGTAGTTGGCCACTTTTTCTTGGTAGTCGTCCCAAGTAACCACAAATCTCTTTTTCTTTTTCTCCAGAAAAGTAAGGGTCTCGTTGGTGGCAATTCTATAAAGCCAGGTAAATAAAGAAGAGTGGCCTTCAAATTTATCCAAGCCCTTGTAGGCTTTGATAAAAGTGTTTTGCGTAAGGTCATCGGCATCCTCATGGAGGAGTACCATTCTGCGGATAAGTTGGTAAACTGGCCTTTGGTAGGTTTCGATCAATTGCCTGAATCCCAATTCTCTGGTAAGGGGGGTTTGAATTCGATCTAGGATTTGACGATCTATTTCCTTCATAGTTAGGGATTAGACCATAAACACAGACAGGGGTTTAATCTAATGGATTTTACTACGTGAGGTTTAATTTGTTTCGTTTTTCCCCCTAAAAAACTAGATTTCAACTAGATAATCTAAAATTCCAGCATTTTTTCCCTTGGGTCTTACCAGTAAAAGTGGCAAACGGGTATTGAATTGTATCAGTCGCTCTGCCATACTTCCTATGAGCAAGGCGGTGGATGCGGTCTTTCCTTTGGCTCCAATAATGATTCCATCTGCCTGATGTAACACAGCGGCTTCTACGATTTCATGCACTGGATTGTCGTCATTGTCCTTGGTATATATGGGTGTGATAGGAACGCCTTTCGTATCTATTTTTCGAATAAATTTCTTAAAAGTAGCTTCTGCATGCTGTTGGAGGACTTCGCTAAACTCTTCGTAGCTTTTTCCAGTGAAATGATACCCGGATGGAATGGTAAAAACATTTTGAAAAATGATTTCAGACCTATCTCCATTATTTTTGGCTATTTGAATGGCTTCCTCCAATGCATTTTTTGAAAAGTCAGAAAAATCACTGGGAACAATCAACTTAGTAAGCTTCACTTTTGCTTGTTCGGGAATGATGAAAAGTGAGCATGAAGCCCGTCTTGCCATACGCTGGCAAGCTACTCCTGTGCCCGGTAGAAGTTCTTTTTTGCCAATCAATATCAAGTCTATGGATTTTGATGCGGCTAGTTTTAATACTTTTTTAGAAAGATTCCCCTCTTTTACCACATAGGATATTTCTACGGAAGTTCCCTTTGGAAAATACTTGCCTACTTCTTCTATCATTTCCTCCTTCTTTTCCTGCAGCATGCGATCCATGAGGTCTGGAAATTTTTCCAAAACTTCTGCGGGTAAGGAAAGATTTTTTATGATGTGTGTAAAGTAAATTTTTTTCACCCTATTGGCTTTGGCTAAAAAAGCAGCATAGGTGATCAAGGTTTGATCAAGGGAGGTGAGATCTAGACACACGAGCAACTTCTTTATTGGAAGCATGATCCACTTGTTTGAAAGTATAAGGCTTATTTTACCTGTAATTCAAAGCCTAAGTATAAAAGAAAATATTGGACTTGATTCGCATTAAAAACAAAAAAAAATATTTCTCACTAAAAAAAACGGAAATTAATCCTTCTCTTAGGTTTTGGTTTTGCTGAAGAAAAAGTTTTTTGAGTCCACCTTAACATAGGGCTTATTTCTCTATCCTTTGTATCTTTATGTGATCCGGGCTGTCGACTTGTTCGAACTTCACAATTAAAAAGCAATACCGAGTAAAGCCCTTTTCAAAATCAGGCCTCACCCCAACTCATTGGGGCCTCGCTCAAAAAGCAGGATAACAGTGGAAGGTTGCGAATTTAAGGCAGCTCAAATCTTGTCACTACTAGAGGTTTCGTAACACTCTTAAGCCCGGATTATTTTATTTTTTATCCATTTCCATTCCTCTTTTCCCAATCCTAAAAGGAAAGAACCTCCTACAAAAAGGCCTACAACAATGACTGAACTCACAACAATGTTGAGGATAGGAAATTCAAAACTAGGTCGAAAAGCAAGAGCAGCCATGGTGAGGATACCTAAAGCAAGAATTTTGATGGTTTCTCTACTGAATGGATCTAGCCTTAATCGGGCTTTAAGGAAAGAGTATTTTACCGCATTGAATGCCAGCATCACGGCAGCCGAACCTATGGCTGCGCCTTCTATATCATAGATTGGAATTAGCCAATAGTTGGTTGCTATGAGGAGCAAACTCATTCCCACGGTCATGATCAAATTAAACCTGTAATAAGAAGAAAACACCAATATTTCACTGTTGACTGAGAAGGCGACATCTACCAATTTTCCTAAAGCAATTACTAATACCACCCACTTACCTGCTTGGTAGATTTCCGGGTTAGGAACAAAGGAATAAATTTGATCAATATTGGTCCAAACCAGAGCAAACAAAAGCAAACACACATAAAGCTGTCTGTTAGACAACTCTTTGTATAGAACGTTGATTTCTTTCACCTGATCATTCGCAAAATGGGAAGCAATGAGAGGCATAGCAACTTGAGAAATGGCTCTTCTAGGCAACTCAATGACCAAAGCCATGTAAAAAGCGATGGAATAAATGGCATTGGCTTCCAAACTTACCATAGCACTGATCATCACTGAGTCAATTTTCATGATTAGGGTAGAAGCTGCAGTAGCTAGGAAAGTCACCAAGCTGTACTGTAAAAATGAGCGTGTAAACCCTTGAGGAAAGGAGGTCCAGGAAAAATTAAATTTGAAGACACCAAGCCAAATCAAATACACCCAAACTCCCAGGAAAGATAATCCATAGACCAAAACTAGACCTTGCATAACTTGATCAAAAGTAATCCAGCTTAGCAAATAACAGCTCACCAACATCGAGGTGAGGAGTCGAAGAAACACTTCTCTAAAAAAAGTAGGCACCCCCACCTTTACGTAAGATCTGGCAAAGGCATCAAGGACACTGCTCCAAACGGAAAATAGGGCAACCAGTAAGACAATACCTAGAAAATCAATTACCTGCGGGGAGTTGGTGGCAAAAAGGGATACGATTTGGCTCTTTCCTCCAAAAAAAATCAAGGATACTAAGCCAAGTCCCAACAAAGAAAACCCCAAACTATAGGTAAGTAGGGCGGCTTGATTGGATTCCAATTTGGGAAAATACCGAGTAATTCCATGGCCTACACCTAATTGAGCAAAGGGGACCAATAAGATACCTAGGTCTTGAATGGTCCTAAAGATTCCTAATTCGGTAGAGGTGAGGGCATAAGGAAAGAGCCATAATACATTGATATAGCCCAATACCACACCTATGTACGAGAAAATAGTAGTCTGTATGCTTTGATATGCTATTTTACTCATGGACGAATATTCAATAAAAAAATTGGGAATTCCATAGCCTCCCTAAGGAGTTTAGGATTTAGCACATTTGTCACAGCCTTCAGAGGCTTTGGGTTTTCTGACCAACTTCCAAATTAAGTAGCCCACCGATGCGAGGAGTAAAAGGACTAGTGTTATTTCTTGCCACATCTTAAGAAAAAATTTGGAAAGTAATAAATGCCATAGCATAGGCCAGAGCACTCATATAAAGGGTTTGAATCACAGGCCATTTCCATCCCTTCGTTTCTCTTTTTACCACAGCCAAGGTACTCATGCATTGCAAAGCAAACACATAAAATACCAATAATGAAAAGGAGGTGGCTTTGGTAAATGTTTTTTCCCCGGTGGAGGCATTGATTTGTTGACTTAACTTTTCTCTTATGGTTAAATCATTTTCCAAATCCCTTTCAATGCTGTAGATCGTAGCAATAGTCGAAATAAAGACTTCTCTCGCGGCAAAAGAAGTAATAAGGGCGATTCCAATTTTCCAATCGTAACCTAAGGGTTGAATAGCGGGTTCTATGGCTTTTCCCATAATTCCAATAAAAGAATTTTCTAGAAGCAAAGAACTCGTTTCTGCTTCTATCCTCTCTCGTTCTGCGGGATCTGTAATTTTCTCTAGCTTAATAAGTCCTTCGGTTTGGACTTGCTCCATTTTACTTGGGGGACCATAGGATGCAAGTACCCAAAGGACGATAGAAATGGCTAAAATTAACTTACCTGCTTCAAAAACGAAGGTTTTTGACTTTTCTATCATGGTGAGTCCTACGTCTTTCCAACGTGGAATCCTATAGGAGGGAAGCTCAGTAATTAAAAAACTTTTCTCATCCGTTTTTAGGATAATTTTTAACAGGTAGGCCGTTCCCAAAACTCCTAAAATTCCTAAGATATACAAGGCCAATAAGGCCAAAGCTTGGAGGCTAATCACTCCAGCTACGGTTTCATTCGGAACAGAAATACCAATTAGGATCACATAAACGGGTAATCGTGCAGAACAGCTCATCAAAGGGGTGACCAAAATGGTGATCATTTTTTCCTTCCAGTTGGCGATATTACGTGTGGCCATTACCCCAGGAATGGCACAGGCTACTCCAGAGACTAGGGGTACTATACTTTTTCCGTGCAATCCAAAGGGGCGCATCCAGCGGTCCAATAAAAATACCACCCTAGACATGTAGCCCGTATCTTCTAAGATGGCTAAAAAGCCAAAAAGAAGAGCGATTTGGGGAATAAAAATGACGATACCTCCGATACCTGGTACCACTCCTTCTGCAAGCAGGGAAGTGAAAGGCCCTGGGGGAAGGAGGTCGACCACACGCCTACTGAGGTCTGCAAAAAAGCCATCAATCCAATCCATAGGATAGGAAGCCCAGGAAAAGAGAGTTTGAAAAATGAGAAGTAAAATTCCAAAAAAGATGAAATATCCCGCAACTGGGTGCAAAAACACCGCATCTAAACTTGACTTAGGTTTGGGTATTGTCTTTTTTACCAACACGCTAGTTACCATGTCGGTAATTTTTTTGTAGCGGATCTTTGTCTCTTCCAACTGCGCCTCTTCCAAGCCAAAAGTTGTACCGGAAAGGGTATCTACAAGCCAAGATCTATCAGGTTCAGATACCGCTTTATCTTTGGAGCCAAACCGAATCATTTGATAGGCCTGGTACTTATTTTCAAGTGAGAATCGGTTTTTTACTTCTTCTAACAAAGCATCGGGAACAATTGAAGTAATATCTACGAAGAAAGTACCTATAGAAAAATTTCGTTGGTGAATTAGTTCCTTCACCTCGCTCAATCCTTTCTGATTTCTAGCGTCTGTTTGAAGGATGGGTACTCCTAAGTGCTTGAACAATTCAAAAGTCCTAAGTTCAATTTTTTTCTCTTGTGCCAAATCCGACATGTTGAGCAAAATGGCCAGTGGTAAACCTAAATCAATCAACTGAGTCGCTAGGAATAACCCCCTAGAAAGTTGAGTAGAATCGATGACCATCAATACATAGTCAGGTTTTTTTTCCAGCTGGGGATTATTGAGTACCCGATGAACTATGATTTCATCTTCAGAATTGGGAAACAAGCTGTAGGTACCTGGAAGATCTAAAATTTCAATCGTTTTTCCTCCTACCTGACAGAATCCAATTTTTTTATCTACCGTTACGCCCGGGTAATTGCCAATTTTTTGATTGAGCCCAGTGAGGTAATTGAAAATCGTAGATTTTCCAACATTAGGGTTTCCGATGATGGCAATTCTTGGAGGGGTATTCTTTGGGGAAGAGGGGGAAGTTGCCGCCATGGGGTCAGATAAGTTCAATCCGAATTAAAGCGGCCTCATTTTTTCTCAAGGCCAACAGGGTATCTTCCATTTGAAAGGCCAAGGGACCACCAGAAGGGGCTTTATGCTGCAGAGTAAGGAATTTTCCAGGAAGAAAACCCAGCTCCATCAAATTTATTTTTAATGGGGAGGAAAAAACTTCCAAAATTCTTCCCGATTGATTTAGTGACAATTGATCTGCAGTCATGAAAATAGGCGAACCTGAATTCAAAAATAGTGGTATTTGGAATCAATCTAAAGAAAAAAAGAGGAAGAAATTTTATAGGTATTAATTAAGTAGGATACTTGGACAGCTTTAGTTCATCTTAATGCCTTATTAACTGCAATAAATCCATTTATTCTTAAAAGTTGCCTTTTAAAGTCAAGTGAAAATTTCTTCCAGGGCTTACTAGACCAGAACTGTAGGGACGGTACTGAAGGTCACCTATATTTTCAATTCCTCCTGCTAGAGAAATCCTTGGACTGAGCTGGAATTGTCCGCTCAATGAAAAAATAATCCAAGATGGTGAGTACAAGTTGCCTTGAGAATTGGTAGCATAAATGGCTGGTTTGCTAAGTTCTTCTTGAGGCATTTGATCGAAGGGAACCTCTGCACTATATTGAGCATGGAAATCTATTTGAAAATTGGCTTTTTTGAAGCTCAATTTACTGGTACCAAAAGCAGGCGCAGCATGTCGAGAAGGACTTGTACTCTTATCATCCAATTCTTCCTTTCCTTTTTGCCAATTGTATCGTGAAGTGAATAAAAGGTGTTTGTGAAGAGCTAGCTCAATTCCAGCTTGCAGGCCTTTTATCTCTGCAAAAGATGCATTTTGAAGTGCAAAAACCTTGCTGAGCTGTCCATTGTACACGATTTGGCTTTGTCCATTTAAGGTGCTTTCTCTTCTGACCATGGCATGGTCCAGGAGGGTATAATATCCGGTTATGTCCACTTTAACTATTCCTCCAATTTGTTGGTGCACGTTCAATTCTGCATTGTAGGCATATTCTGGTCCAAGGGAAGGATTGGGAATCAGTACGGTACCTGGGGCTGAATCAAAAATCTTTCCCATATCGTCTACGTTAGGTGCCCTAAACCCTGTGGAGATTAGTGGGGAGAGTGAAAAGTTGGGATGGGCTTGAAATACAATTCCTAGATTTCCAGTTAGGGAAAAATACCGGTCCCTATAGGAAGATACCGGAAGAGGATAATAGGAAAGGTTTTTCGTAAAGTCTGCTTCCAAGGAATTAAGGTTTACCCGCAAGGCCCCTTGCATTTTCATTTGCGTAGATAGCTCGGCAGAGTAATTGCTGTACACTGCCCAAGAGTCCCAAATGGATTCTGGATAGCGGGAAGAAGTAGGAGATAGAGCAAGGTTAGTGATGTTTGTAGTCTCTCCATTAGAAGATACCCGATTTTTCACTGCTTCAATACCGTAGCTCAAAAAGTTTTTATCTCGTATAGTTTTTAAAAAATCAGCATTGATGGAAAAGGCATGTACTTGTTCTTCTCGTCTAAATTCAATAGGGTTACCCACTCTTCTTTCTATCCTGCTTTCTTCAAAATATTGATAGGCCAAACTCAATTTAATTTCATCGTAGAGAGGTGTGGCTGAAGTCATTTTCCAGGCCAATTGCTGCATCATCCATCGTTGAGGTCCGTAATCCCAACGAGCAAACCGAAGTTTACCGTCTCTTTTTTCAATAAGTCTATCGTACCTAGGAACATTGCTGGTGGTGGAATAATGGAAAGCATAGTCTAATTGAACATGCTTTGAAATTTGCAACCTAATTTTTTGCATCAGATTGACCTGACTGTAGGCAGTGCCTACTTGTTTTCTTGGATTAGAATTGGCAAGTTCTACATCCACCCCATTTTGTCTTCTAAGGAATTGCTCACGCAGGTAGGAGGGTTGGCCTTTATTTTTCCCCATGATCAGATCTCCGTAGTTAAAATAACTTGCACTACTTAAAAAAGACCATTTTCCTTTTCCAAAGCTAAAATCCAAATGATAGGTATTTTCAGCGTAGGCTGAGGAATAGCGGGTAAGTATATTTCCTTGAAAGGATTGATTTTCTAAATCAGGACTCAGGGTTTCAAATACCATAACTCCTCCAATGGCATCCGATCCATACATGACAGAACCAGGTCCGAAAAGTATTTCCGTATTCTGGATAGCAAATGGATCTAAGGAAATCACCTGTTGGAGGTTGCCACTTCGAAAAATAGCGGTGTTCATTCGAACACCGTCAATGGAGTAGAGGAGTCGATTGGCAGAAAAGCCACGAATCATTGGACTTCCTCCACCCAATTGGCTTTTTTGGACAAAAACTTCCCCAGATCCCCCTAACCAGTCGGCAGTAGTAACAGGATGCTTTAGGAATAATTCCTGCCTATCAAGGCCTCTTATTTTTCCTGGTACGTCCAGTGCGTTTTGATTCCATCTAGAGGCAGATATGACCGTGGTTTGAAGAGTAAAGGGACTAGGCTCAAGGAAAACGAGGTAATCTTTTGCTTCTAATTGATCCCAAGTAAGCACCAGGGTTTGGTATCCAGATAAACTTAAAATCAAATCGTTTTTTTCCGTAAAAATGGAAAGATTGGCTTTCCCTTCGCTGGAGGTAAAAATGCTTTCTTTTGATTTTTTGACCGTTATTTGTACTCCAGCTAAAGGATTTTTATGCTCTAGTTCCTGAACTTGAATTTCTTGACTAAAGGCTAAACTGCCTATTAGGAAAACTCCGATAAAAAGAAAAAGAAACTTTCGAGTCATAGAAGAGGTAAAGGAAACAAAATTAATGATAGTTCTTTATTACACCTCCATTTTTTGGTTGAATGGTAATACAATTGTTCAGTACCACTTTAGCCTTCTCTTTCCCATTGAAATCATGAGAAATTACTCGTAGGGAACCTCCTTGATCTCCAATAATTTTAAGATGATTTTTTACGTAAGTAGCTTACTTTTGAATCATGAGCATAGAAAAATTCTCTCCTTCACTTTCTTTTCTTGGTGATCAACAGCTTCAAAAAAGACTCTTGGAACTAGGTCAGCTTGCAACTTTTTCTGCAGGTAAAATCATTATGGAGCCTGGTCAATTTATTAAATCCGTTCCATTGATTCTAGCAGGCACAATTAAAATCTTGCGTACCGATGCGGAGGGTAATGAGTTGTTTTTGTATTATTTAGAAGAGGGGGAAACTTGTGCCTTGTCTTTAACCTGTTGCACAGCGTCTAAGCCAAGCGAAATCCGAGCGATTGCAGAAAATGAAATGACCCTACTGTTTATTCCTATTCAAATCCACGAACAGCTGATGGATGAATTTAAAAGATGGAAAGAATTTGTGTCTTCCACCTATCAGCATCGATTTCAAGATTTGCTCACTGCATTGGATGCTGTAGCCTTTAAGCGAATGGATGAGCGTCTGATGCGTTACATTGTTACTAAGATGAAGCAGTTGAAATCCAATGAATTGCATACTACACACCAAGAAGTGGCCAAAGAATTAGGAACTTCCAGGGAAGTTATCTCCCGCTTATTAAAACAGTTAGAGAAGAAAAAGTGGATAGAATTAGGAAGAAATGTGATCTTTATAAGAGATGACTTTGAAGAATTAATTAGCAAGTAATTACTGCATAATCAACACAGGAATGTGCGTGTGAAATGCCATTTGAATGGATTATATGCGTGTGAAATGCCATTTGAATGGATTGGCTTTTTTGAAAAACTTCTTTCCAAATACTTTGATGAGCATGGGCCATCACCAAAATCTGGTCTTGCTCTTGATTCATATAGGTCAAAATCCCCTCGAATACTTGATCGGACTTAAAAATTTTTAGTGGGTATGAATTTTTGGGAAATTTTTTAGTCAGGTATCGTTGTAGACCTAGGGTCATCAACTCTTCGGTAAATGCTGGTCCAGCTACCGCCTCCACATGGAGTAAGCTAAGGTTTCCTTTCCATTCGCTAACCCAAGAAATTATTTTATTTAGCGGGTCGGATTCGTGATCTGCATATTCTACTGCGAAGGTAAAATCCTTCCTTTTGGAGGAAGAAGCTTGAGCGGGGACTACGAGTACAGGACAATCCAACTCCTTAAGCAGGCTAACTGTAACCGAGCCCACCAATGATTTTTTGAGACCTGAAGCACCTTGAGTACCCATTACTACCAGATCTACCTCCTCTTTCTTGGCTATTTTGTGGATGGTAAGAGCAACGTGACCTTCTTCTTGAAAGTAACGCATTTTTACTCCATAGTTTTCATAAGCTGCTAACAGTTTTTTTGCTTGAAGCTTTGATTCTTGGGATATTTTAGCGACGCTAATTGCAGCAGGAGCTGCAAAATCATAGACTGGCTCAATCACATGGGCCATTAAAAGGACATCTTTTTCTTTATTAGCCAAAGAAAGTGCCATTTCCAAGGCTTTGATAGAACAAGCAGAAAAATCAATAGGGACGAGGATAGTCATATGAATTAAAAAATGTTCATTGATTTTTACTCCAATTTGAAAGGATTTGTTGCGCTTACTGGTACATTTAATTTGAAAAATGAAATCGCCTCTTTTTTGGCTTTTTTTCTCATCTGCTGGTGTAACTTTTGTCACAGCGAATAGTGCCCAATGAATTTAATTTTGTATTTCTAATAACTATGTACTAGTGCATGGAACTTCACCTAATTTTAGGATTTTCAGCGGCCCTTTTTATTGGAATTACTCTAGGCCTCATAGGTGGTGGGGGATCTACCTTGACTTTGCCAGTTTTGGTTTATGTTTTAGGTATTGATCCAATTTTAGCTACTGCCTATTCCTTATTTGTGGTGGGTAGTACCTCCCTTGTTGGAACGATTTCTTATTTGAATAAAAAATTAGTCGACTATAAAGCTGCGCTCGTTTTTTCTATACCTTCTTTTACTGCAGTATTCTTAACACGTAAATTTTTGGTTCCCTCCCTACCTGATCCACTTTTGCATGTGGGGGAATTCGCAGTTTCGAAAAATTTGGGAATTATGATATTTTTTGCTTGTATCATGTTGGCCGCTTCGGTAGCTATGATCCGAAATCCAAAACCTAGAAATGAGGGGGAGGCAGGGAAACCTCAATTTAATTTTCCATTGATTGCAGGAGAAGGGGTGATAGTAGGATTGATCACTGGTGTGGTGGGGGCTGGAGGAGGATTTTTGATCATTCCAGCTTTAGTAATTTTGGCAAAATTGCCCATGAAAATTGCAGTTGGTACTTCTTTGGTGATTATTGCAGCAAAATCTCTTATTGGATTTTTAGGAGATCTTTCCACCCAAGATATCGATTGGCCGTTTTTATTGCTTTTCACGCTAATATCTATACTTGGTATTTTTATAGGTAGTACCTTGTCCAAAAGCCTTGATGAAAAAATTCTTAAAACAGCCTTTGGTTGGTTTGTGTTACTTATGGGAATTAGTATAATTGCCATGGAGTTGAGTGCTGTTTGACGTACACTATGCAGGAATACATACGCATTTTGGGAGAGGGGTATCAGGGGTATTGGAATTACCTCATTTCAGAAATTCTATACCCTTCTTGGAACAATTATTTTTGGTGGCTTGTAGCGATATCATTGTTTGTATGGGGATTGGAACTTGTATTTCCTTGGCGAAAAGATCAAGCAGCCATTCGAAAAGATTTTTGGTTAGATGTTTTTTACATGTTTTTTAATTTTTTTCTCTTTTCTCTGATTGGATACAATGCGATTTCCAATGTAGCTGTAGAGGCTTTTAGTGATTTTTTGAGATGGATAGGCATAGAAAATTTAGTGGCCTTAGAGGTATCTTCTTGGCCGATTTGGACTCAATTTGTGTTGATGTTTGTATTGGCCGATTTTATTCAATGGAACGTGCACCGATGGCTTCATTTTAACCCTTGGCTTTGGGAATTTCATAAGGTTCATCATTCGGTGGAGGAAATGGGTTTTGCAGCCCATTTACGATTTCATTGGATGGAAATAGTCATTTATAAATCTGTTCAATACATTCCCTTAGCTATGATTGGCTTTGGCTTATCAGATTTTTTTGTGCTGCACATGGTGACGATCTTAATAGGTCATCTCAATCATGCCAACCTGAAGCTTACCTATGGGCCGCTAAAGTACGTACTTAACAATCCCGTGATGCATTTGTGGCACCATGCCAAACAAGTCCCAGAGGGTAGTAAAGGAATCAACTTTGGTATTTCCCTAAGCCTTTGGGATTACCTCTTTGGAACTGCTTACCTGCCGAATCAAAATGAACACGAACCTTTGGGATTTGATCAGGTAGAGGCCTTTCCCAAAACCCTTTGGCGGCAAATCACCTATCCATGGAGCAAGAAAAATAAAGCTAGCTAAGCGAATAGCTCACTAAAAAAAACTGATTTTCATTTACCGCTTGGGCATTTTATTCAATGCAATTCCCCTTTGCATTCTGGATTTGAAGGTGAGTAGGTCTTCTGGGGCTTTTTTGCTGTGTTTCGTACTACGGCCTTGCACTCGCTTTCTCCACATGCGGAATGAACTTGATTTCATATTTCTTCGCATGAGGTCTATGGTCTGAGACTCCGTAATGCCAAATTGGCCGTAAATGGCATCAAAGGGGGTGCGGTCTTCCCAGGCCATCTCCACGATACGATCTATTTCAAGTTCAGTTAGTTCCTGGATATCTCTCATATTTTTAAAACTTTAAAGCAGGCTTAAAGGTTTAACTATCAAAAAAAGGGGTTCATTTTATTTTTAAAGTAGCATTTTTTCATTTTATGAAAAAACAACACCTGCCCTCCAAAATTTGCATCCATTGTCAAAGACCATTTTCATGGAGGAAGAAATGGGAAAAAAACTGGGAAGAAGTCCGCTATTGCTCTGAGCGCTGTAGAGGGGAGTCTAAGAAAAAAAACAAAGCTTAGCGATACGCAGCGATATAAAAACCTAACCACAACAGTAAGGGAAACCCATAAGCCAGAAGAACTACAACACTAGATTCTCGTATACTTCTTTTACTTAGGGTATGAAATCCAAGAACCCAAGCAGCCATATACAATACTTCGAAAGTATTGAGATGGGATAATGTATAGTGGTAACGAAGGTCCACCTGATCGGCTCCTAAAAGCCATAAGGCAGATAAGGGTTCGAAATTTTGAATTTGTAAATAAGTGGTAGAGGGGGATGGACTGAGAAAAACTAGAAATCGTATCAATTCTGGTATAATAAACACGGCCTCAGCTACCAAAGCGAATTGCCAAAGAGGTTTGTACCTGACCTTATAGCCAACCGCCAAGCCAATGGACCAAAACAGAAATGCGATTACGGTACACTTCCAAAGCAAGGCAAAAGGAGTCCATACGTAATTTAAGGTATTGAAAATATGAAAGAAAATAAGGTCGCCTTGGGCATCCAATCTTTGACTATCTGGAATAGCTTCTAAGATCAAGGTATTGGTCAAATACCGGATGCAGATGAAAATGAGTACGATAACCAGAAAAAAAAGCCTTTTATCGAAATCTAGAATTTCTTCTATCTTTTGAGCTATGGGGGTATGGACTTTTGCCATTTTCGCTTTTTCTACACCTAAAGCTAAAACTTTGTTTTCATTTCACCGTAGATTTGCTAGACAAACGGAAGTATTACCATGCGTGAGGGCTTGAAGATGGCTGTTTTTTTTATCATTACCGGAGGGTTGCTATCCTTAGCAACCTTGCTCACGGCACAGACTACGGGTACACCTACTTCACCTTATTTACTTTTGGACAAAGGATTGCAGTATCGAATTACCAAGTCCATCAACAGCATGTACAATTTCGATTTTGCGACAGCGGAACGGGATTTTTCGGTCATCATGTACCAGTACCCCGAGCATCCTCTTCCAGACTTTTTAATGGCACTAGGATACTGGTGGAGGATAGAAGTAGATATCACCAACACGCGCTACGACAATATATTTATTCAATACTTAGATCGGGCCAATTCCAAGGCAAAAAAAATGCTGGATGCAAATCCTAAAAACAAGGAGGCTGCATTTTTCTTAGCGGCTGGATACGGTTTTCAAGGAAGGTTGTATAGCGAAAGGAAAAATTGGACCAAGGCCACATTTGCTGGGAAAAATGCTTTGAGTTATATGGAAATGAGTAGAGGGGAAGCAGAGTTTAACCCTGAGTTATTATTAGGGGATGCCTTATTTAACTATTTCGCCGTCTGGATACCAGAAAATTACCCCTTACTCAAACCCATTTTGGCTTTTTTTCCTAAGGGAAATAAAAAATTAGGACTCACACAATTGGAAACTGTGGCTTCAAATGCATTTTATACCCGAGTAGAGGCGCAAAACTTTCTTTTTAGACTTTATGGATCAGAGGAAAAAAGGCCTCAAGATGCCTTACGAATCGCAGAATACTTGCATGAAAAATTTCCCAATAATCCCTATTTCCATAGATCCTATGCCCGCTATCTGTATACGATTGGCAAGTGGACTACAGCCATGGAGGCTTCTTTGGAAATCTTAGATCGGATTGATAAAAAACAATTTGGTTACGAGGCCACAAGCGGTCGCTATGCAGGATTTTACTTGGGTGAATATTACAGCAGAATCGGAAATACTGCAGAAGCAAAAAGATACTACGCAAGGACAGTGACTTTTGGTGAAGAATCCGAATCTCAGGAAAGCGGCTATTACCTATATTCCTTACTTGCACTGGGTAAAATCGCTACAGCTGAAAAAAACAAAGCACAAGCTAAAATTTATTTCAATGCCTTGAAGAGGTATGCCAAACGCAAGCATCCTGCTCATGAAGAAGCGAGGGCGTTTATAAAGAAGAACAAACTTTGAGACACTGAATAGGAGATTCTTGACTCTACACAGGAGATAATTTGATAGAGTGAGACTCTAATTCAAAAATTAAATGGATTATTTGTTGAAATACCTATTCACTTCTACAAAATTTTGGATAAGTGGTAAAATTCCTTTCTCGAAATATAGAATTTTAAGCATTTTTTGTAATTTTGCATCTTATAAAATTTCGTAAAATGAACAAATATGGATAGCAACATTCGAATTAAATTTGATAAGATAGACCGCAGCATCCTTGAAATCCTTCAAGGCAATGCAAAAATTACCAATGCCCAACTTTCTAAGGATATTGGTCTTTCTCCTGCGCCTACCCTAGAGCGAGTTAAAAAATTGGAGCAATCTGGTATTATCAAAAGCTACCATGCCAAGCTTGATCCTGAAAAAATTGGTTTGGGTGTAAGCACTTTTGTGTTGGTAAGCCTAATTGGACACAACAAAGGCAATATTGATGCCTTCATGAAGGAAATCAACTTGATTCCTGAGGTAATTGAATGCCATCATATCACAGGTACTGGTGATTTTATTTTAAAAATTATAGCCAAAGACATTACGGCCTACCAAAAATTGATGTTAGAAAAGGTATCTGAGATTAAGGAGGTGGATTCTATGCAATCCATGGTCATATTATCTACTTTTAAGGATTCAAAAGTCCTTCCGATTCCCGCGTAATTTGGTAAGTACACACTAGAAGGGTGGCTAAGCCACCTTTTTTTTTGAATTTTTGATCATGGAAAACCCTTGGCAAACAAAAAAAATTACTCCTGTCTATGAAAATCCCTGGATTCGAGTGGAGCATCACGAGGTAATTAACCCCTCAGGAAAGGAAGGGATATATGGAAAGGCCCATTTCAAGAATAAGGCCATTGCTATTGTTCCCGTAGACAAGGAGGGCAACACCTGGTTGGTAGGTCAATACCGCTACACGCTCGACACGTTTTCTTGGGAGATTCCCATGGGTGGAGGCCCTTTGGGGAGTGATGTCCTCGATTCAGCCCGCAGAGAACTTAAAGAAGAAACGGGATTGAAAGCTACTTCCTGGACACTGCTTCAAGAAATACATACCTCCAATTCGGTCACAGACGAAACAGGATATATTTTTTTGGCAGAAGATTTGGAAATGGGCGAACCTGAATTTGAGGATACCGAGGACATAAGTATCCTTAAAATCCCATTTACTGAGGCACTAGAATGGGTAATTTCCGGAAAAATCACAGATTCCTTGAGTGTAATTGGTATTTTATTGGTTGCTAGAAAATTAGGGCTTTGATTTTATGGCCATACGGAATCAACTTAAAGCAACTTTTTTCTTGGCGTATCCGGTGATGTTGAGTCAGCTGGGGCAAGTTTCTGTGGGGATTGCCGATTCCATGATGGTAGGAAGGTTGGGAGCGCTACCCTTGGCTGCTTCCTCTTTGGCCAACAGTATTTTTTTTGTAACCCTGATGTTTGGCATTGGAATTTCCATGGGGGTGACTCCTCTGGTTTCTAAAGCCGCTGGCAAGCAAAAAATAAGTAGAATTACCCGCTTGTTTGGTCATAGCTTTTGGATCAATGTACTTTCTAGTATCCTTTTATTTTTGTTTGTTCTTGGCTTTACTCCCTGGATGTCCGTCCTGAACCAGCCCGAAGAAGTGACCGAGTTGGCCTTGCCCTATTTGCTGATTATCTCTGCATCCTTGATTCCCTTGATGATTTTTCAAACTTTCAAACAAGTGGCAGAGGGACTCTCCATGACCAAGCAAGCCATGGTCATTACCCTTTTTGGAAATTTGGTGAATGTATTTTTTAATTGGCTACTGATCTGGGGTATTTGGGGATTTCCTGAATTGGGATTGAATGGAGCTGGCTGGGCCACTTTGCTCTCTAGAGTGGTGATGATGGTAGTAATGGGAGGCTACTTGCTGTATGCCAAGAGGTTTGAGGTATACCACTTTAGTTTGAGGATAACCAAACCTAGTTTGGCAATTGCTACTCGAATTTTAAAAATCGGAATCCCCACGGGTTTCCAATTTATTTTCGAAGTCTCTGCATTTAGCGCTGCAGCCATCATGATGGGTTGGATAGGAGTAAAGGAATTGGCAGGGCATCAGATTGCCTTGAATTTAGCTTCCATTAGTTACATGATGGCTACTGGATTGGCTACGGCGGGTATGATCCGGGTGAGCTATTTTGTTGGGGTGGGAGATTTTAGAGGAATGCGGGAAGCTGGTATGGTCGCTTTTGGCATGGTGATCTGTTTTATGTTTTGCTGTGCACTGGTGTTTTTTGGAGCTAGGTTTTTTCTTCCCTCCTTGTACATCCAAGATCCAGAAGTGATATCCTTGGCCGCTTCTTTATTGGTTCTTGCAGGATTTTTTCAAATTTCTGATGGAATTCAAGTGGTTGGCTTGGGGGTGCATAGAGGCTTAGAGGATGTAAAAGTTCCCACCTTGATTACTTTTTTTGCTTACTGGGGACTGGGTTTGCCTTTGGGATACCTGATTGCATTTCCTCTTGGATACGCCGAACGAGGAATTTGGGTAGGACTGGTAATTGGGTTGAGTGTGACTGCTATCCTCCTTTTGTATAGATTTCATCGACTCAGTAAAGACAAGGTAAAGGCGCTGATGGCCTAGTAGGTTTTCTTTTGTTTTCTTTTCAAAGAGGATCTTCTCTGAAACTTGTATCTTAGCATAACATCTACTCCCAGAAATGAAACGATACGTATTTATTCTTTCCCTTATTCTCTTCTATCAGCTCACCTTTGCCCAAGCACCGGCTGTCCTTTCTACTCGGGATCAAGCGCAAGTCGTGGATGCATGGCTAGAAGATCGTATCCAACATCTCCTACCTGCATTAATGAAGGAAACAGGGATTGATTGTTGGATTGTCATGTCTCGTGAATACAACGAAGATCCAGTAATCCGTACACTTTTGCCGGCAACTTGGCATGCAGCGCGAAGAAGAACTATATTGGTCATGTACCAAGCCCATACAGAGTCCCCAGTGGAGACCTATGCCATCGCTCGCTATGATGTTGGAAAATCGTTTAAAAAAGCCTGGAATCCGGAAGTACAACCGGACCAATGGGCAGCCTTGATGGACCTCCTTCAAAAATTAAATCCCAAAAAAATCGCTCTCAATTTTTCCAAAGATTATGGACATGCCGATGGATTGACCCATTTTGATTACGAAGAATTTAAAAAATACTTACCAAAAGATCAGCATAACAAGCTGGTTTCGGCTCAGACCTTGGCCGTTCGCTGGTTGGAAACTCGTACCCCATCCGAAATGGCTACCTATAAGCATATTCAAGAGTTGGCCCATTACATCATTGCTGAAGGCTTGTCCGCTCAAGTCATTACCCCAGGAGTGAGTACCACGGAGGACGTGGTCTGGTATTATAGAGAAAAAATAAAAGAAATGAAGTTGGATACCTGGTTTCATCCTTCGGTAGATATTCAAAGACCAGACCCCAGCTCTCAAGAAGCCTTGCGTTCATTTGCTCAGCGACCTAGCGAACAAGTCATTCTCCCAGGCGATTTACTTCATATTGACTTTGGAATCAGTTATCTAAGACTCAATACTGATACTCAGGAATTGGCGTATGTACTCAAGCCAGGAGAATCAGAGGTACCCAAGTACTTGCAGGAGGCATTTCAAGTGGGAAATCGCCTACAAGATATCCTTACATCCCAGTTTGTTGTGGGTAGAACAGGAAATCAAATTTTGAAAGCCGCTCGAGAACAAATGCAAAAGGAAAGAATTAGGGGGAGTATTTATACGCATCCCTTGGGATATTATGGGCATGCAGCAGGTCCTACCATAGGCATGTGGGACAACCAAGGGGATACCCCTGGTGCAGGGGATTTTCCTCTTCATGCATCTACTGGGTATGCCATAGAATTAAACGCGGTGGTTTATGTCAAGGAATGGCAGAAGGATGTGCGCATCATGCTTGAGGAAGGTGCCTTTTTTGATGGTAGCCAAGTAACTTATTTTAACGGGCGTCAACGGACCATAATGCCCATACCCAGGCCAAATAATTATTTAGGAAATTAAATTGGGTACTTTATTTTTTGATCTCTTTTGGTTCCCATTAAGATCAGAAAACCAAGAGCTGCTACACCAGCAGCAAAGAAAAACACGAGTGGGAAGTTTTTCGGGTTATTATCATAAAGCCATGCAGCTACTATGGCACCCAGTCCTATACCCACTTCTAGAAAAATATACATGGTTGCCAAGGCTCGGCCTCTAAATTGATCAAGAGATCGGTCCACCACCCATGCCGTTGTGGTAGGGCTATACATGCCTACTGCAGCACCAAATAGTACTGCGGAGCAAAGCAAGATGGTTTTACTTGTAGCAAATCCTATGGCCAGCATGGCTGCTACCATGACTAGGCTGGCTACCCGCATCACCACTACACGACCCAGACGATCGGAGGTTCTGCCTGCGATCAAACGAACTCCTAAGGATGACAAGGTAAAAACAGCAAAGAAGAGCCCTTTATTCTGTATCCCCAAGTGGGTGGAAAGGTCGGGAATGATGGTAAGCACTACCCCAAAAGAAAAGACAGATAAAAAAAGTATTCCTGAAGGCAAAAGAACCCTTTTTTCAATCAATTCATCTTTTTTAAGGGAAAACATCTTCCACTGAAATGCAGATTTTTCTGTAAGCGTTTCTTTAAGCCTCAATAAAATTAATATGGAAAAAATCGAGGTGAATGAAGAACAATAAAACAAAACTTCAACGGGCCAATAACTTGCAATCCAGCCACCTATGGCTGGCCCTGCAGCCATACCCAAAGATCCAAACAGAGATTGCAATCCCATGGCTTCGCCTCGTTGATAAAACGGAACAATATCTGCCACATAGGCCGAAGCTCCCGTAGGGGTGAATCCTGCGGAAAAACCATGTGCAAATCTCAAAAACAAAAATCCTCCTACAAAGCTGAGCACAGGATAGAGCAGGCTCACCACAAAACATACCCCAGCTCCCACCATCATCACTGGAATTCTACCTAACTGATCAGCTAACTTCCCACTAAAAGGCCTAGAGAGCCCTGCCGATAGAGTGAATAGTGCAATTATTAGGCCTTTGTAATCTTCTCCTCCCAAGGAACTCAGGTAAGAGGGGAGTTCAGGAATGATCATATTGAAACTTGAAAAAAATAAAAAGCTACTCATGCAGAGTAAGAAAAAATCAAGAGTGAAAAAGGTGGGTAAAATCCTCATGAAAGAAATATAGGAAAATAAAAGGCCGAAGAAGATCTCTCCGGCGATTCAATTAATTTTTTGAGGCATCCTCCTCACTTTGCGCGAGCAAATAAGCTTTCATGAATTCATTTAAGCCTCCATCCAATACTCCTTGCGCATCGGAGGTCTCATGTTCTGTTCTATTGTCCTTGACCAATTTGTAGGGATGCAGCACGTAGTTTCGGATTTGTGAACCAAAGTCTACCCGAAGCTTGGAAGATTCAATCTTGGCGATTTCAGCGTTTCTCTTTTCCAACTCCAATTGGTACAATCTAGACTTAAGCATTTGCATGGCCTTTTCTCTGTTGGCCAATTGAGAGCGCTCCACCTGGCAAACCACTACAATCCCGGTGGGCTTATGGGTTAGCTGCACCTTGGTTTCTACTTTGTTGACGTTTTGTCCACCCGCTCCTCCTGATCTAGAGGTATGAAGTTCCACGTCTGCAGGATTGATTTCTATTTCTATGGAATCGTCTACCTCGGGATAAGCATACACGGAAGCAAAAGAAGTATGCCTTCTTCCTCCCGAATCAAATGGGGAGATTCGAACCAACCGATGAACACCTGTTTCTGATTTTAAGAATCCATAGGCCAAGGGTCCTTCAAAAAGTAGGGTTGCCGATTTGATGCCTGCAACTTCTCCTGGCTGTAGATCAATTTCACTTACTTTAAACCCATTTTTTTCGCCCCACATGATGTACATGCGCATGAGTATCGACGCCCAATCGTTGCTTTCTGTACCTCCTGCACCTGGATTGATTTCTATCACCGCATTGAGTTGGTCCTCTTCAGCCGAAAGCATTTTTTTCAATTCCAATTCTTCAACGGCCTCTTTTGCTTTGGAGTAGTCTTCCTTAATTTCATCTTCAGATACCTCTCCCGCTGAGAAAAATTCATACAGTACGTCAAGATCTTGTATTTTTTGATCCAAGGATTCAAAAGAAGTCGTCCATCCTTTTCTCGCCTGGATTTGCTTCATGGTCTTTTCTGCTTCCTCAGGATTACTCCAAAAGTCTGCTTGGGCCGAAACTGCCTCTAAGTCTTGAATTTCTACTTTCTTACGATCGTAGTCAAAGGTACCTCCTCAAAGCCGAAGTGCGGGCTTTCAAGTCTTTCAGTTGGTCTGAAGTCATCTTTCTAGTGGTTTAATGAAGGTGCAAAAATCTATAAAAAATATGGCTTTTACCAGAAATCTATATTACTACATGCCTAATTCCACCAATTGCACTTTATTTTTTGAAGAGAGGGTAAAATAGGTGTACTTCCAGGGGATTAATCCAACACCTACTCCCAAGAGCACTGCCGAAACAGAAGCCAAGCCAGGATCTATGTAAAATCTATTTTCCCGGTAAAGATTATTGATGCCTTCCAAGGCAATGGCCATACTTCCAGACCCTAAAAATAAAGCAGATAGCTGTTTTAAGGACCTATTTCTTGGGTCCTTGTCCCGGATATCAATAGCCACAAGATCGGAGGGCTTGAGTATATTTTCCGAAAGGTAGATATAGTCCTTATCTATGTTTACCACCACATCGCTGACAAAATATCCCAGGGCTTTACTTTTATAAGTAAGGGTTTCCCCAGGATAGAATCGAAGTTGGGTATGCTGATTATTTCCTCTTTTGAGTAGGATAAATTTTTCTCCTTGGCAGTGGGCTTTTTCCAAACCTAACATCCCCAGCAAAGCCCATAAAAGCAAAGTTTTAAAGGATAAAAAACTGGCTCTCCCGTTCATGACTAGACGGATCTAGGTTAGATTTTTATGATCCAGGAATGGGGATCTGATATCTCCCCGTATTTGATTCCATCCAATGCAGCAAGTACTTTTTTAGAAAAAGAATGGGAAGAATAGGGGGGTAGAAGGTAGTCTTTCCCTTGGATTTGTATCTTTTCGATAAAAGCTATGGTTGCTGCAGTCCCTACTCCAAATGCTTCTTCTAGGGTTCCTTTTTCTAAGGCTTCTTGCAAGGCAGCTACGGTAAGAAATCGTTCTTCAATGGCTTGACCCCAGTCTTTGGCAAGTTGAATGACTGAATCTCTTGTTACCCCCTTCAGGATAGTCCCTGTGGTGGTAGGTGCTGTGATTACTTTTCCATTGATTTTAAACATCACGTTCATAGTACCACTTTCCTCGATCTGGGTATGGGATTTGCCGTCGGTCCACAGCAATTGCTCGTATCCCTCCTTTTGAGCCAGTAATGCAGGATAGAGCGATGCGGCATAGTTGCCTGCAGCCTTGGCTTCCCCTGTACCCCCTTCTACTGCTCTGGTGTAGGTAGTTTCTACCTTTACCGATACGGGTTTGCTGTAGTATGCACCTACAGGACAAGTAAAAATCATAAATCGGTACGTTTCAGAGGGTTTTACACCGATATAATTGTCCATGGCAAACATAAATGGACGAATGTATAGACTAGAACCTTTTTCTTGGGGCACCCAATCCCTATCCAAGTCCAACAATTTTTTTAGCCCTTCCAAAAATATTTCCTCTGGAATCTGGGGCATGCACATTCTTTTTGCTGACTCATTTAACCTTCTGGCATTTGCTTCAGCTCTAAACACCAACACCTCTCCCTTCACATTTTTGTAGGCTTTCATTCCTTCAAAGATGGCTTGCCCATAATGGAGGGTAGCATTTGCGGGATAAATTTCCATTGGTCCATAGGGTTCAATTCTAAAATCACCCCATTTTCCATCCTTATAATCCGCCACAAACATGTGGTCAGAGACTACTTTACCAAACACCAAGGAGGAAAAGTCAATTCCCTTGATTTTTGAATGAGGAGTTTTATGAACGGAGATGGAAATGGGAGAAGCCATAGGCAAATGGAAAATGGAGAGGTTGGGCTATAATTTTCTAGTTCAATGAGATTTTATAAGGTAGGCATTACCTCTTAGGCTTCCAAGTCAATTCTTCCACATGCAACTCTTGGCACATTTTTCTACCTAGCACAAAAAGGTAATCGGAGAGTCGATTTAAATAGCGAATTACCAATTCTGAAACATGTTCTTCAGACGCCAGTTCTACCACCACCCGTTCTGCTCGCCTACACACTGTCCTAGCCAAATGGCAAAAGGATACAGAAGGGTGACCTCCTGGAAGAATAAATGCAGTCAATACAGGTAATTCCTCATCCATGGCATCGATTTCTGCTTCTAAGAGTTCAACGTCTTTTGCAAATAAATCAGGTTTTTTCACATTTTCTTTGCCAGGTACTGTGGCCAAATCAGCTCCGATGGTAAATAACCTGTCTTGAATTTCTTTGAGAACGATAGCTCTTTTATGATTTACTTCTTGATCTCTTAGCAAGCCAATGTAGGAGTTCAATTCATCGATTGATCCATAGGCATCTATACGTAGGTCTGATTTGGGCACACGCACCCCACCTAAAAGTGAAGTGATTCCTTGGTCTCCTGTTTTGGTATAGATTTTCATTTACTTCTTATTTCAACTACGAATGGATTTTATGTTGAGGCCTGAAAGCAAAAGCAATTAGGCAGGAACTGCCACTCCTCGGGTAGGGTTGGGATTGACCTTGTCTGACTCCACCAAACCATCCCTAAGCCTGACCACACGGTGGGCATAATGGGCAATATCATCTTCGTGGGTAACCATAATGATGGTATTTCCTTTGGAATGAAGCTCATGAAAGAGTTCCATAATTCCATAGGAAGTTTTTGAATCTAGATTACCTGTAGGCTCATCGGCAAGAATGATAGAGGGGCTGTTGACTAATGCCCTGGCAATGGCCACACGTTGTCTTTGTCCTCCGGATAGCTCATTGGGCTTATGACTTGTTCTATCTGCCAATCCCACATTTTCCAAGGCTTTGAAAGCGATTTCTTCACGCTCTGCTTTGGAATAGCCTGCGTATACCAAGGGAAGGGCTACGTTATCTAAGCAGGTAGCTCTAGGAAGGAGGTTGAAGGTTTGAAAAACAAAGCCAATTTCTTTATTTCGGATATCTGCAAGTTCGTTTTCGCTCATATCGCTTACATCCTTGCCTGCCAAAATATAGGTTCCTGAAGTAGGGGAGTCAAGGCAACCGATAATGTTCATCAAAGTTGATTTTCCTGATCCTGAAGGACCCATAAAGGCCACATATTCGCCTTTATCTACAGTGATACTTACGGACTTAAGCGCTTGAATTATTTCAGAACCCATTTTATAGGTTTTGTTGATTTCCTGGGTTTCAATGACCTTGCTCATGTCAATTTTTCTTTTGTATTGGTTTAGTATTCTTATGTTTTGTTGATTTCCTGGGTTTCAATGACCTTGCTCATGTCAATTTTTCTTTTGTATTGGTTTAGTATTCTTATCGATGCGGAGATGGTGATAAAAATACAACAAAAGTCTTAATTCTTGGTAGCTGTTTTGGGTTGAATGGTGTCATCTGGCATCCATTCTCTGAGTTGAAGCAGGGCTTCATTGGCATAATTCACCAAACCCAATTGGCTTGCAGCCTCAATTTTTCGCATCCATAGTTGGGGATCTTTGTTGAATTCACTTGCAGAATTTAGAATTTCATAGCGAGCCAACAGGTCCTTTTCTTGATCCGAAGCGCTCAAGACTAGGGGAGTAAGGTAGGGATTGGCCGTTAGGGCCTCGCCAACATTCAAAAATTCCAGGTAAGGTTTTAGAGAACTGGGATTGGTCCAATTGACTTGCTTAAAAAAAACTAAAAGTTCATCAGGAATTGAATTACTCTCTTTGAGGTAAGAGGCAAGGGATTGGAGTTGGTCTGAATTTAAACCATGTGCTTTTTGTGCTAGAAGTCGCTTGGCAACCACTTCTTTGAATGAAGAGGAGGGAAAGGATCTCCATTCTTGAAATAATTTTTCAGCCAAAGAGGTATTGAATCGAGATAGCCAATTTTGCTTCCATAGGTTATTTTCACTCGTTATTGTTTGATTTGCCAAGGCCAAAGAATCCTGGCTAAGCAAGGCAAGATGTACGATTGAAGGGGCTGAAAAGCCTTTTTCTTTAGAGTAGTTAAAATCTCTGCTTGCCTTTTCAAAATCAAGTTGCTGGGCATGGATAAGTCCAGTGAGATTCAAATAATAAGCAGCATCGCCGGGGTTTCTAAAAGCGAGACCATTCAGATTTTTTATAGCATCGGCTATTTTCCCCGCTCCTAAATTCCTTAATTGGGCCGTTTCCTGAAGTTGCATGGTGAAGGAGAGAAATTCCTCTTGTGATGCCAAGGAATCTAATAAGGCAATCTCCATGCTTGGATCATTCAAATTTGGGGTAGCCAATAAATTTCTAAAGCCGGCATGAATCAACATGGGAGAAGATTCTTTTTCGATTAAGGACCTAAGCTTTTCCCATTCTTCTTGGGAAACTTCTGCTCCTTTTTTTCTACGAGCCGCTACTTCATTGATCAGGCTTACCAAATCCTTATCCCGATAGAGCGTGAGGTCGGGAACGTTCCCCAGTTTGAGCTGCAGGGCCAACCAAGTGGAGGGTAAAATGGTGGTGGTGGAGGGACTATCGGTGATCAAGGCCAAGGCATCTTCCTTGCGCTGTAACAGGGTGTATACTAAAGCAAGATTTTGGCTTAAATAAGGATTATTGGGAAATATTTTTAAGCCATTTTCCAAATAATACAAAGCCTCCAAGGGTTTATTTTCTCTCTGTAATCGTTCGCTATGAAGGATAATATTGTCTACTTGTGGGGCTTCAGCAAAACTTTCTTCTAGGTGTTCTTTTGCTAGGGTAGGCTGCTTGAGCTGCAGGAGAAGCTGGGCCAGCAGGTACTTGGCCTTCGGGTTGTGACGGTACTGATCCCAACTATCTTCATAAAATATACTTGCTGCCAAGGGCTCTTCCGTTTGGTAGTAATAATCTCCTAGGATATTGCTTGTGGTGGAGCGGACTTGGTTGGCTACAATGGCATCCAGGTAGGTGATGAGTACCAAAATACCAATCGTTCCCCCTAAGCGAAGGTGATAGTAGGGCAATACAAAGGGTTTGTAAAGTACGAGATGTACTTTACCCTCTTTGAGTAGGGGGGAGAAATTCACCAACAGGTAAATGAAAAAAAACAAGGAAAACCCAAGTTGGGAATACAAAAAGATATGGGTAAAAAGATCTTCTGCAGCTTGATTAGCAGCTATGCTAATTTTCCATGTTGTCCATAGGGAAAGTCCAAACCCAAGGATATATAGCCCAGATAACTCTTTTAAATTTCCTACCAAAGATGCTGACTGCTTGATTTTTTCTTGGGTTGATATCCACCCTAAAATTCCTAATGGAAACAAAAGCCAGAGGCTGTAGGGTGCAGGAAATCCTAAGCTCAGATCTCCACTCAGTTGAAGCACCAAACAAAAAAGAAGCCCAAGCCAAAAGATTCCCACACCTCCGATTTGAATCCAAATCTTAGTTTTTAAACCCCGATTGGCTTTTGAGATCACTAGGATACTTCCAGAAAGTAATCCATGCCCTTGCCAAGCTACCCAAGCCAAACTCAATCCTAAAGCCAAGATCAAGCCTTGTTCGGCAAGGTAAAGTCCAGGCCGGGGTATGGAACTTAAATTGCAAAGTAGCCCAACGGCCAATCCCGTAGAAACAGCGATTAGTAGCCATCTTTTCCAAAATGACAAGCTAGTAATCCAAAAATGAAGGTAAATCGTGGGACCTAGAGATCCAATCAGTAGTAAAATGAGAGGGATGTTGGCATTAGCTCCTCCTACATTTAGGCCATTGGCATTGAATAAGGTAAGCAGGATAATCCACCCAATTCCTGCCCCTAAAAATTGAATTCTTTGAAATTGACTGATGTATGCAAGTGTGGTAATGGAGATTAAAAGGACCACGCTTCCAAAAATAAAGCTTTCTATAAGGGTAAAGGGGAGTGGTAAGGCGTGATAATTTTGAAAAACCAAAACCAAATCCACTTCAATGGGTACCACAAAAACACCTAAGTCTACTGCATTGAAGGGTACAGCTAACCTATCTAAAAAAGAAGCCAACTGAAGGTTAGGATAGGGAAGTTGTATTCCTATCCGAGAAGAGAAAGCGAGTAAACATCCTATCCCTAGGAAAATGGTGGTTGGAATAGAAAGAATAGATTTTTTAGGTAAGGAATTCATGAAGGGTCTACTCTACCACTTTGGGAACTTTAAAAAAACTACCGTCTTGTTGTGGGGCATTTTTTAAGGATTGGTCTAAATGACGACCTACCTTATCATCCCTAAAAGCATTGATTTCTGAAGTCATGCTGGTGAGGGGCTCTACGTTCTGCGTATCTACTTCTTGGAGTTGCTCTACCCAGCTAAGGAGTTGCTTCATGTCTTTTAGCATGCGTTCTTCTCCATTCGGATCAAATTCCAACTTTGCCAATTGAGCAATTTTCTTGAGGGCTGTTTTATCAAGCGTCATGATGGTATGGGCTTTACCTTAAGCCAAGTTTTCGCGTTTTGAAAGATTCAATTTTGATTCAGGATTATCTAGTAGCAATTGCCTTTGTATTACTTCGAAACACGATGATTTAATAGATTCTAAGGATTCAAATTCATGTGGATGAAGAGGTGCATGAATGACCATTTTGGCATGAGACCTTCGAAAAAGAATTTCCTTTTCATTGGGTAAAATTACATGATTGTATGACAGGGTGACTGGGACGATAGGTATTTGTTTTTCTATGGATAAGCGAAAGGCCCCATCTTTGAAAGGAACCATGTAAGGAGGGTTATCGGTGTAGATGCCGCCCTCAGGAAATAATACGATTCCACTATCGTTTTCCAAGGCTTCTGCTGCTCTTCTCATGGTCTCGGCCCTACTTTTCACATTGCTTCGTTCGACAGCGATATGTAGCTTTTTGAAGTAATATCCAAAAAATGGAATTTTCCGGATAGATGCTTTTCCTACAAAAAGAACATCTCCAGGGACAAATCCCATCATGGCTACGTCGAGGTAACTAAAGTGATTGGCTAAAAAAATGTATGGAACATTTTTTTTCAATTTTTCCTCTGTCTTTACCTCTACAGGTAAAAAAATCATCGAAAAATAAACCTTTGCCCAGATTCGGTTGATTTTCCTTCCCCACTTTTTCCAGGAAGGGAACCAAATGCAAGTGAGAAAAAAAGGAAATATCATAAAGAAGGTTAGCAAAAAAGATGCCCCTGCGAAGTAGGTGTATATTCTTCTATTCCATTTATTCATGGGCAACTCTTTAGTTGGGAAAATGCAGAAAGAATATTGACATCATTTCCTTTACTTTTGGATCAATTGCAGCAGGCTATTAAGTATTTTATGTAAGTCCTCAGTACCTGTACTTCTTTATCTGATTTATTTTCCTATTCGATTCTAATGATTCAAAAATAATTAAACATTTAGCTTAGGTTTCTATTTTTTTTACCCGCAAGGAAGTTCCCTCGGTAGATATTACTACTATGTTTTCACCTTCATCTAAGAATTCTCCCCTAGAATAAGCATCGTAAATCACTCCATCAATCACTATTCTGCCACTAGGCCTTAGGCGAGAATGTACTTTTCCTATTTTACCTAATAGGTCATTGGCATAGTTAGATGCTACGTAACCTGCATCCCGATCTAGCGTGCCTGCTAGAGTCAGGTGCTTGAAAGCACCCCATTGATTCACTTTGGGTGTAAGCCAAATCAGGACTCCCACGGATGCCAATGAGGCAAGGATTACGGTGAGTATCGAGGAGAGAAGTTGGGAGGTAGGTACATACTCAAAATTAAACACTTCGTTTGGGAGCATTCCCAGAACTAATCCAGTCAAGATCAACACTATACCCGCCACACCAAATACCCCAAAGCCGGGCAGCACAAGCAATTCTACAGCAAGCAGAATAATACCTACTATAAAGGCCAATATTTCCCAGTTTTCTGCCAAACCATTGAGGTAATAGGGAATAAAATACAGCAAGGTGGCTAATATGGCAAGGACCAAAGGAAATCCAATCCCTGGTGATTGCAATTCAAAATAAATTCCTCCTATGATCATTAAAATCAGAATTCCGCTTATTGCTGGATGTAAGAAAAATCCGATAATGGAATCAATGGTTTTCTCCTCGTAGGCAATTACGGTAGCATCGCTTAGGTTTTGAGCTTCCAGGATGGCAGATAGGCTTGAAAACTCCCCTTCGCAAAATCCATTGGCTATGGCCTCAGAAACAGAAAATGTGACGACTGAACTTGAATCAGAAATTCCTTCAATAACTATTTTTTCGTCTACCATGGCCTCTGCAATTCTAGGATCTCTTCCCGTAGCTTCAGCCGTACTTCTCATCATGGACCTCATGTAGGATTGGTACTTGTCAGGAGCAGCAGCACCGTCAGCTCCATTGACCACTGTAGCAGCACCTACACTAGATCCAGGGGCCATATAGATGCTATCGCAGGCAATAGAGATGAGGGCTCCAGCAGATGCAGCGTCCTTATTGATAAAGACATAAACAGGGATTTTAGATTCTAAAATTCGCGTTCGAATTTCATCCGCATCGGTCACAGCTCCACCATAGGTGTCCATTTCGATTATGATAAGGGCCGCTTTTTGTAATTCAGCTTGTTCCATAGCCAATTGTACCCTACGATTCATCACGGGATCTATGTCTTGATCAATAGCGAAGGTAAAAACCTTTTTCCCGGTTCCTTGAGCAAAGAGTACACTTGAAGAGGAAATAAGTCCTAAAAGAAGAAAAAGAAGGTTTCGATACATGCCTAAAATTTTCAAATCAAAAGATAGCAATTTGATGGCTATCCTTCTACAGGAAAATGCAAAATCTAACCTATAGGCCAAACAAGTCTTTTGTCTTGGATGTGAGTCATTTTTTCGCAACTGACTTTTTTAGCATTATTTTTGTTAACTAATTAAGAGTTTTCTTTTTGATCACCCCAAACGTTGCGATTCCTATGTTTCCATTCGTCCGCCTTTCATTTCTTTGTTTTTTTATGGCGGTATGTAGCCTTTCTATTGCCAAGAAAATTCCAACTTCTGAAAGGGATTCCATTGGAATGCAGCGAGTAGGGGATAAAATGTACATCGTACACCAAGTGTCTGCACAGGAAACCTTATTTTCAATTTCACGGAAATATGCGGTACCCATGGCTGCTATTCAAAGTGCCAATGAATCACTCAAGCAAGGACTGAAAGTAGACCAAAAAATCTTGATTCCTTTTGGTGATTCTGCTTCTGTAAGCAATGGAATACCTGCAAATGAGAAAGTACAAGAAAACAAGTCCGAATCAGTCACTCCCCAAGTAGAGGTGTCGATTCCAAGTACTGAATCAAAATCCGGCACACGTCATGTGGTGAAGGCAGGTGAAACCTTATTTGGCATTGCAAAAAAATACGGAATTACCGTTGTTGATTTAAAATCCTGGAATTCCCTTACGGCTGATAAGGTTATCGTAGGTCAATCTCTT
>Ga0194133_10000740_pt1 | contig 62517 bp, 57 predicted proteins | sample TA2KigOf40mmetaG_FD_155448 | JGI IMG/M metagenome (GOLD analysis project Ga0194133, IMG submission 155448) | Freshwater microbial communities from Lake Tanganyika, Tanzania - TA2015055 Kigoma Offshore 40m | ecosystem: Environmental > Aquatic > Freshwater > Lake | place: Tanzania: Lake... | reverse complement strand
TAGGTTTTTTCGATGTAATCGACGGTCAGGGGGAAGAAATCCTGGCCAGGCTTGGCATCGTTCTTGGCCACCACGGTGGCCAGAACCACCGTACCGCCCATATCGAGCAGCACCGCTCCGGTGGATTGACGCGCGATCTCGCCGGTTTCGAGGGTAACGGTGTGCTGCCCCCACTGGAAAGTTTTCGTGACTTTATTAAACAGGCTCATGTTTTAGCTCCGTTGCATGCGGGGGCATGAGGCTGCCCCTGGGGCCCGAAGCGTGTCCGAAGAAACACGATGCCATTCCAGAATCAGCCAAGTGGGCTGCTTGTGGAATGACACAGCGCGTGTTCGTTTGACCTTGCTCCGAAGTAAAAAGCGCCTGAGCCAGCGAACCAACCCAGGCGCTCCGTTCTGTCCTGCCCGGCTTACTTGCGCAAGCCCAGCTTGGAAATCAGGGCCGAGTAGCGATCGGCGTCCTTGGCCTTGAGGTAATCCAACAGCTTGCGGCGGCGGCTGACCATACGCAAGAGACCGCGGCGACCGTGGTGGTCCTTGCTGTGGGTCTTGAAGTGGGGGGTCAGCTCATTGATGCGACCGGTCAACAGGGCGACCTGCACTTCCGGGCTGCCCGTATCCTGAGCCGAGCGGGCATTGGCCGAAACGATCTCGGCCTTCGATGGCTTGCTAATCATGACAATTCCTTGACTTGCGAACGCTCTAGTCCTAAAAACCGAGGCGCCGTGCGGTTTCATACGCTTTCCTGAACAATTTCAGAAAAGCTCTAGATTATAGCCTTAACCAACGCTCCAGACGCTCAACCCCCTGCCGCAAGCGCGCAAGGTCGGCGCTGGCAAAGCACCAGCGCAGCCAGCCCTGCATCTGCGGCGCCACACTTTCGAAGAAGGCGTTGCCGGGCGCCAGGCCCAGGCCGGCCTCCTGAACCAGGCGCTTGGCCAGCAGCAGACTGTCGTGGTGCGCAGGCAAGCGCAAGAAGGCATACAAGCCGCCGGGGGGCGCGGCCACCTCCACGGTCGGCAAGGCCGAGAGCAGGGGCACCAAGGTGTCTCGGCAACGCCGCAGGTGCCCAACCACCTCCGGCGTAATCTGATCGGCGTGATGCAGCGCCGCCAGACCGGCGCGCTGTACAAACACCGGCGCGCAGGAGGTGTTGAATTCAAGCAATTTGCCCACCGCCGACATCATGGTCCGGGGCAGCGTCAGCCATCCCAGACGCCAGCCGGTCATGAGGAAGCTCTTCGAGAAGCTGTTGACCACAACCAGACGGTCCTCGGCGGTGGCCAGATCCAAAAAGCTCGGTGCGCAGGCACCCTTTCCGGCATCAAAATACAGTCGCTCATAGACCTCGTCAGCCACGATCCACAGGCCTGTTTTGCGTGCATGCGACAGGATCTGCGCCTGCTCCTGACCGCTAAGCGTCCAGCCGGTCGGATTGTTCGGCGAGTTGATCACCAGGGCACGGGTATCGGGCGTCAGCGCCTCCAAAAGCTCCTCCATGTCCAAGGACCAAGCACCCTGACGGGGACGCAAGCTCACAGTGTACACGCGCGCGCCCATCACGCGCGGCTGCGCCACCAGATTGGGCCAGACCGGGGTGACCACCACCACCCGGTCACCCGCATCGACCAGCGACTGGGCGGCAATCATCAACCCATTGACGCCCCCCGAGGTCACGGCGATGCGATCGCTGCTCAGGGATGCAGCGCCCGCCGGCCGCAAAGCGTTGCTGTAAGCGGCCAAAGCGTGCCTCAATTCGGGCAGTCCCAGGTTGTGGCTGTAGAAGGTCTCGCCTGCGCCTAGAGAGGCGCTGGCGGCCTCGCGTATGACGGTAGGGGTGACCTCATCGCTCTCGCCGAACCAGAACTTGAGTACATCCGGGCGGTCGAGCGCGGCATTGGCCACGACCCGGATCAGGGACTCCTGCAAGCCGTCAACGAGCCCTCTCATGGCATCACCTCTGGGGCCTGTCCATTTTGCAACCATGGGCCTGCTCGGCCTGATCGGCACTAAGGCTTCTGATCACCCGAAAGCCATAGCCCGAACCTTCGGCGTCAAAGCGAACACCGGCACTGCCCTGCTTGTCCATCAGCACCACACGCAGGGCCTGCTGGAACTGGTGATCAGCGCTTCGCATACGGCCAGTATGCCCGGCCAGAGCGACCTCGGCTCGACCGAGTTCCTGGGCGACTGCAAACGCCTCGAGGCTTTGGGCCTTCTCGATGGACTGCGCCAGCGCCTCCATCATCAACTGCATGCGCATGTGGATGTAGTCATCCTGGGGCCTTGGAAATCTCTGCCGAAAGCTCTGATAGAAATTTTGCGCAGCCTCACCGGGCACATTGGCAAACCACTCGGCCACGGCCACCACCTTGCCCACACCCGCCTCTGCCAACACGCCAGGCACGCCCAGAGCGTTGCCGTAGAAAGTGTAAAACTTGCCTTCAAAACCGACATCGCGGGCAGCACGCACGAGCAAGGTCAGATCGGAGCCAAAGTTACCGGTGAGCACCGCCTGCGCGCCGCTGGCCTTGATCTTGGTCGCATAGGGAATGAAGTCCTTGACCCGACCCAAGGGGTGCAGCTCGTCGCCGACGATCTGGACATCGGGGCGCACCAGGGTCAGTTGTCTGCGCCCCTCGCGCAAGACGGCCTGCCCAAAACTGTAGTCCTGTCCGATCAGATACACCTTCTGCACTGACCTGTCCTCGCGCAGCACCTGCATCAGCGCTGCCATACGCATATCCGCATGGGCGTCGAAACGGAAATGCCAGAAGCTGCAGCGCTCATTCGTCAACGCCGGGTCAACCGCCGCGTAGTTCAGAAAGATCACGCGCTTGCCCGGTTCGCGCTCGTTGTGCTTGCCGATGGCATCCACCAAGGCAGCGGCCACCGCCGAGGAATTGCCCTGCATGACGATACGAATCCCGTCATCGATGGCCGAGCGCAAAGCCGAAAGGGCCTCTTCAACCTGTCCCTTGCTGTCATAGCGGACCATCTGCAAGGGCCGCGCGCCAGAGTTCAGCTTGATGCCACCCCGGGCGTTGACCCGCTCGGTGGCCCAGACCAGGTTGCGCAGCGCCGCCTCCCCCCCGGCCGCCAGCGGCCCCGACAAGGTTTCGATCATGGCTATACGCACCGGGGCCTGCGCCCAGGACAAGGCGGGCAGGCAAGCGATCCAAAAAAACAGGCTCCAGCGGCTAAAAAACGCGCGCATTCAAACTCCTCGGGTAAAAAATCAGTGACTTAACTCAGTCAGGCCCCAGCGGGGCCGCACATCGAAGGCGTACGCCGTGCTCGAGGGCGCCAGGCCCGCCTGAATCCGCATACCGGCGGCCAGCGCAATCATGGCGCCGTTATCGGTGCACAGACTCAGTTGCGGGTAGTGCACTCGAACCCCTCGCGGCGCGCAGGCACGCTCAAGCTGCTCGCGCAGCCGACTGTTGGCCCCGACACCTCCGGCCACCACCAGGCGTCGCAACCCGGTCTGATCCAGCGCCGCCAGGCTCTTGGCCACCAGAACATCCACGATCGCCGCCTGGGTGGACGCGGCCAGATCGGCGCGGCGCATCGGCAACTGATCGCCCAGGCGCTGCGCCTGGGTCAGAACAGCCGTCTTCAAGCCGGCGAAGGAAAAGTCTGAATCACCGCTGTGCAGCAGGGGCCGGGGCAGCTTGAAGGCCCGCTCGTCCCCTTCCAAGGCCAGTCTGGCCAGGTGCGGGCCGCCCGGATACGGCAGGCCCAGAAGCTTGGCCGACTTGTCGAAGGCCTCGCCGGCCGCATCGTCTATGGTTTCGCCCAGCAGCTCATACTGAGCTACGGTACGCACCTGCATGAGCTGCGTGTGCCCGCCGGAAACCAGCAAGGCCAAAAAAGGAAACTGTGGCGGATCGTCCCCCAGAAACGGCGACAACAGGTGGCCCTCAAGGTGATGGATGCCCAGCGCCGGCCGGCCCAACGCAGCAGCCAGCGCACAAGCCAGACCGGCACCGACCAGCAAGGCGCCAGCCAGCCCCGGTCCCCGGGTGTAGGCCACGGAATCGAGCTGGTTCACGCTCAGGCCGGCCTGCTCCAGCGTTTGTTCCAAGAGGGGCAGCGCACGCCGAACATGATCGCGGCTGGCAAGCTCGGGCACGACGCCGCCATAGGCCTGATGCAGATCGATTTGGCTATGCAGGGCTTGCGCGAGCAGCCTCGGAATGTCGCGCCCGGAGGCATCGACCACCGCCACCCCGGTTTCGTCACAACTCGATTCAACGCCTAAAACAAGCATGGGGCGCAAGTGTACGAGCCGGATACGCACAAAATGTCCAGAAGTTATTCTTGGCCGGGTGCGGCACTGGCAAAGCGCCGACATCGGGAGCCCATGTCGAGCGCCCCCTTTCAGGCCAAGTTATCGGCTCGACCGCATGACTTGATCCACGCCTTGATTGGCCAGCGCATCGGCGCGCTCGTTTCCCGGGTCGCCGGAATGGCCGCGCACCCAACGCCAATCGATGTGGTGCTCACTGCGCGCAATCAATTCATCCAGGCGCTGCCAGAGGTCCACATTCTTGACCGGAGTTTTGCTGGCGGTGCGCCAGCCCCGCGCCTTCCAGCCGACCAGCCACTCAGTGATGCCCTTGCGAACATACTCGCTGTCCATGTGAATCACAACACGGCAGGGACGCTTGAGGGCCAACAAAGCCTCGATGACCGCAGTGATCTCCATCCGGTTGTTGGTGGTCTGCGCCTCGCCGCCAAACAATTCCTTGGTTGAGGAGCCGCTTTGCAGCAACACGCCCCAGCCACCCGGCCCCGGGTTGCCTTTACAGGCGCCATCGGTGTAGATGATGACTGAGGGTAAGGAAGCGGAGCCAGCGGTGCCCAACTTGAATCATCTCCAAAAAGTAAGCGGCGCGAGGTTAACAGATGGCTCAAGACGAGACCGACCGCCGCCCCAACGCTCATGTCGCATCGGTGGGCGGCGGTCGGTGTCGGCGCATCACTGCCGCGCCGGCAGGCGCGCGTTGCCCCGCCCTGCGCCAGGCCGGCTCGAGCAAGCGAACACCGCGCACCCTTTTGACAGCGACTACGAAATAAGCCGCCCCCAGGATCGGCCACCAACGCGCGCCCAGCGAGTCCATCCAGGCCATCCGCCCGAGCCATTGCTCATCGGCCAAGGCGGGTCGGTAAGCTCCAAATCGCGCGGATTCGACCTCAAAATTGAGCAGTCGCAGCCACTCCCTCAGGCGCCAATAGGCAATAAATTCTCCCCGCTCGGGCAAAAACAGCTGCCCTCGCCCGACGCGCCGCATCCAATGGCCACGCCGCTGGCGCCAGCCCCACAGGCTGGCCGGATTAAAACCGCTGATCACCACCCGCCCCTCCGGCACCAGAACCCGTTCAGCCTCGCGCAAGGCGTAGGGCGGATCGTCACTGAATTCCAGGGCGTGCGGCATCACCAGCAGATCGAGCGAAGCCTCGGGAAAAGGCAGCGCGGCTGAATGCAAAGTCAAGGCCGCATCAGGCGCCGGCAGATCCCCGCCCGGCCACCCCTCCAAATCCGAACCGATGGCCCGCCACTGGTGGGGCATTCGGTTGTTGCGCAGGGCCTGCAACTGGGGCAAGCCCAGTTGCAGCGCATGAAACCCGAACACATCGGACAAGGCTTCGTCGTATTGACGCTGCTCCCAATCCAGCAGGTAACGCCCCGGCGCGGATTTGAACCATTGAGCCAAGCCTGTCGGTTCAGAACGCATTGTGCAGGTGTCCGGGGATGTCACTTGACCGTCCGACCCAATCGCAGATTGACCTGCCGTTGCGGCCGGCCTCACCAATTTGAGGGGTTTTAACGAAACTTGCCGGGATTCTAGACAGGCTCCTGCGGGGCCGGTGCACAATGCGGGCAACGGATGACCTACCCCTTAATCCCATCATGCACAGGGCCAACTCCCCCGCGCCCGCTGGCTGGCCCCTGAGCCGGCTGGCCCTCGGGTCCTTCATGGTCGCGCTGCTGACCGGCTGCGCGAGCGGCACTTTGGCGCCAGTCCTCACCCTGCCGAGCCCGGCTCCGGCCGCAACGCAGGTGTCGACCGCGGTGGGCGCCTTGCAGGCCGGCGACACCACCCCTCAGCCGGCCGTCCAGACCAGGGCGCCCGCCCCCCCTGAAGTCAACCCAGCGAGCGCGTCGGCGACCCCGCCCCAAGCGCCCCTCCCGGTCCAGCCGGTTGTTCTTGCAAACCCATCGACGCAACCGCCCGCCGCAGTCAGCGACCGGTCGCTCGCCACCCCGGCCCCGACTCCCGCCCCAGCTGTCGCCCCGGTCGCGCGCCCTGTCGCCGCCCCGATTTCGGCTCCGGTCGTCGCGCCGCAAGCCGCGTTGGTCTCTGTGGGCCAATCGCTGAGCGCTCCACTGGCTCCCGAGCTGGGTTCGGTTCCGGGCGACCTATGGGAACGCATCCGGCGTGGCTTTGCCATGCCTGACCTGACGGTCGACCTGGTCAAGCAGCAAGAAAGGCTTTACACGGCCCGGCCCGAGTACCTCGAGCGCATGGTGGAACGGTCGCGCAAATATCTGTTCCATATCGTCGAGGAACTCGAGTTGCGGAACATGCCCACCGAGCTGGCCCTGCTCCCCTTCGTCGAGTCGGCCTTTAATCCGCAAGCCGTCTCAATTGCGAAAGCCGCAGGCATATGGCAATTCATGCCCGCCACCGGTCGGCATTTCGATCTCAAGCAAAATGTCTTCCGCGACGACCGCCGCGATGTGATGGCCTCGACGCGAGCCGCCCTGGACTACTTGCAAAGGCTGCACGGCATGTTTGGCGACTGGCATCTGGCGCTGGCCTCCTACAACTGGGGTGAGGGCAGCGTGGGGCGAGCCATCGCCCGCAACCGCAGCGCGGGTCTGGGCACTCGCTACCAGGATCTGCGCATGCCCAACGAAACCCGCTACTATGTGCCCCGCTTACAGGCCCTGAAAAACATCGTAGCGAGTCCGCAACCCTTCAATGTAGATTTACCGGTCATTGCGAACCACCCCTACTTTCAAGATGTGGAGATCCGTCGGGACATCGATGTCGCTCTGGCTGCGCGGCTGGCCGATGTAAAGCTAGAGGACTTCAGGGCGCTCAATCCTTCGGCCAATCGGCCGGTCATCCTGGCTGCGGGCACTGGCAAGATTCTTCTGCCCTGGGACAACGCCGAGGTATTCAAGCGCAATGTGGAGGCTCACAGCGAAGGTCGGCTGGCCAGTTGGACCGCCTGGACGGTGCCCAGCACGATGAGCGTGGCCGAAGCGGCCCGGCGCGCAGGCTGGGTGGAGTCTGAGCTGCGTGCAGTGAACAACATTCCGCCGCGGATGCTGATCAAGGCCGGGTCAACCCTGGTCGTGCCCAGGGCCCCGCATGTGCAGACCGATGTGCCCGACCAACTCGCTGACAACGGCAGCCTGTCGCTGGCCCCAGAGGGCGGAGTCCGGCGAACCACCGTCAAGGCACGCCAGGGAGACACGGTGGCGCTGATGGCGCGGCGCCACAAGGTCAGCGCGGAAAGTCTGGCCGAATGGAACAAGGTGGGAATCAACGCCGGCTTCAAGGCCGGAGATTCAGTGGTGCTGTTTCTGCCTGCACGGGCTTCTGCGAATCAGGCCAAGCCCAAGCCAGGCTCCCAGCCGGCACAGAAGAAAGCCGCCCCCCGAAAGAGAAGCGCCGCCCCAGCTAAGAAGGCACCCGAAAAACGCTGAACCGCGGGCCGACTCAGGCGCGATAACGCGCCTTGGACCTACGGACAAAATCGTTCGTAAAGCTGCGATTGACCGCAATGCGATCGGCGGCCAGGGAGGGCGTCAACTCAGCCACGGCACGCAGGGCCGTGCGCGCCGCATCCGGCGGCATCAATCCATCGGGCGAAATGGACTCGCGGACCTTGGAGAAGGAGGCGAGGTACAAGGCCCGGTCGCCTTGGAAATAAGGATCCGGCACATTTTTGATGAGGTCGCCAGGGCCGGCCGTCTGCAACCACTTGAGGGCATGAACCATCGCATCGGTCATCGCCTGACAGGTTGCCGGGTGTTTCTGTATGAAATCGACCGACGCATAAAGACAACTGGAAGGCAGCAAGCCCCCGAGCAGGTCAACGGTGCCCTTGAGGGTTCGGGTGTCGGCCACGATCTTGACTTCACCCTTTTGCTCGAGCATGGTCATGACCGGGTCAAAATGGCTCAAGGCATCGATCACGCCGGAACGCAGGGCGGCAGCGGCCGAGGAAGAGCGGCCGACCTCGATGAGATTTATCTCTTGCAAGCGCAAGCCCGCACGCGCCAGCATGTGCTTGACCACCAAGACATCGGCTGATCCGCCCTGCGCCAGGCCAATACGCTTGCCCCTGAGGTCGTTCAAGTTCTGGAAATGCGGCAAATTGCGGGTGGAAATGCCAAAGGCCACCTGCGGAGTGCGAGTTTGCACCAGAAAAGATTGGTGAAACAGCCCTCGTCCCTGCAAGCTCAAGGTCTGCTCGTACGGCCCCCCGCAAACATCAAACCCGCCATCGAGCATCAACTGCAAAGCGCGAGAGGGCGAACCAGCGTCAGTGATTTCGAGTGTTAAGCCCTCTTGCCGAAAAAAACCAAGCTGATCGGCCAGGGTCAGGGGCAGGTGCTGGAAGCCGCTCTTGTCTCCCACCACCAGTTGCACGCGGCTCTTTTCAAGCCGCGCGGCGGCTCCCACCCCCGGAGCAGACAGGGCTGTGGCGGCTAGGGCGGCGACCGTCAAGAGCGCACGGCGCCTGGGCAGACCATCGCGAATCACGGCATCTAGGAAAGAGCAGAAGTCCTGATGCCAAGGATAGGCAGTGCTTGCCAAAACCGCATCGGGATGATCCCCTGCGGGTTTTACCTGATCCTCCAAAAGATGGCTGAAGGGTCCAGACCCAAAACCTCTCAGCGAAAGCCGAGAAAAAGGATCGCCACATTGACCAAAAAAGCGAACGCCCAGGCCAGGCTGCGCAGAGCAGCCCGGTTGGTCACATAGCAGTAAATATAGGCAACCCGAAAAACAACGAAGGCCAGCGCCAGCAGATCGAGCAGCAGCGGCGAAGCCTGGAGATGCTGGGCGGCAAGAACGGCAGCGAAGAAAAAGGGCAAGGCCTCGAAACTGTTCGACTGGGCGTTGTTGGCGCGGGCCCGCCAATCGCCCTGCCGAGCCAGCCAGGCACGCGGGTCGCGGTTGTCATAGCCCCCCTCTCGCGGCGAGATCGTCATCATGCCGGACTTGGCAATGCCAGCGCAGACGATGGGCAAGAGGGCCGCCACCAGGATGCACCAGTGGGCCAAGGTGAAGACAGGCAGTTCCATAAGAGCGTTACCGATGAGTCTTTAACGCCGATCAACCAGCGCGTGCGCGATAGTACCCAAATCCACATACTCAAGCTCGCTGCCCGCTGGAACGCCCCGGGCCAGTCGGGTCACCTTCAGGCCAAGACCTTTGAGCCCCTGGGCAATCACATGCGCCGTCGCCTCCCCCTCGGCGGTGAAATTGGTGGCCAGGATGACCTCCTGAACCGAGGGATCAGCCGTTCGAGCGTCCTGCGCGTCGCGGGGGGCCAGTCGATCAAAAAGCCGATCCAGTCCGATATCCTGGGGGCCGACCCCATCAAGCGGACTGATTTTGCCCATCAACACGAAGTACAAGCCTTGATAGGCCTGCGTACTCTCCATCGCCGCAAGGTCTGCCGGCGTCTCGACCACACACAACCTGCTGCGATCGCGGCGCCCATCGCGGCAGATGGCACAAACCTCATCTTCGGTCAGCGTATTGCAGACTTTGCAATGACGGACCTGCTCGACCGCCTGTTGCAGGGCCGAGGCAAGCTTGAGCGCACCGGGTCGGTCGTGCTGCAGGAGTTGGAAGGCCATCCGCGCTGCCGATTTCTGCCCGACCCCGGGCAGCCGCCCCAGGGCCTGCAGCAGCGTCTGTAACGCCCGTCCCTCAGCCATGGTGGGCGAGGTGGCAAGAGCGCGTCACTTTGGGCCCGCGTTCAGAAAGGAAACTTCATGCCGCCCGGCAAACCCGGCATGCCCGAGGTGAGCTTGCCCATCTTCTCCTGGCTGGTGTCTTCGGCCCTGCGCCAGGCGGCGTTAAAGGCCGCCGCTAGCAAATCCTCGAGCATGTCCTTGTCCTCACCGAGCAAACTCGGATCGATCTGAACCCGCCGAACCTCGTGCTTGCATGTCATGGTGACCTTGACCAGACCCGCGCCGGCCTCGCCGGTGACCTCGAGCAGACCCAACTCATCCTGCGCCTTCTTCAGGTTGTCCTGCATGGCCTGAGCCTGCTTCATCAGCCCCGCCAGTTGTCCCTTGTTGAACATGTCAAATCCTCGGTGAAAACAGCCCGGACAAACGGCCGGGCACGAACGCAATCATACGGTGCCACCGGCTTGCGATGACCAGGGTTTGATGCTGCCCGGCACGATGCGAGCGCCCCATTGCCCGATCATCTGGCGAACGAAGGGGTCAGCCTCAATGATCGCCTCGGCCTGGCGCTGACGCGCCGCCTGTGCAGACGCACGCCGAAGGGCTTCGGTGTCACTGACTGGCCCGAGCTCGAAGGACAGGCGCTCGGGTGCCGGATCAAGCCAGCGGCGCAAAGCTTGGAGCAAGGCATCTCGGGCCGCCTCGTGCAACAGCGCCTGCTGCTCAACCCGCAAGACCCAGGTCGCACCCTCGGCACGCAACCACTGCGCATGCAGAGCCAACTCGCGCGCCAAACCGGTCAGCGCCTCATCGCTCACCAACTTGCTGACGCACTCAAGCCAATCGGGTTCGGCCCCCGGCGGGTGTGCCCGGGCGGGCTGCGTGTTCTTCGGAGCGGCGAGTTCGACTGTCCGGGCCGTTAGGGGCCCGGCCTCAAACTTTTTTTCGGCTGCGACGGCACCCCCCTGCGCCACCGATTTAAAGGGCAGCAAGCGCAGCAGCACCATGGTCAACGCCGCATACTCATCGGGCGCCAGGGCCAACTCGGCCCGGCCATGCAGACACAAGCTGTAGAGCAAATGCGTCTCATCGGGCGGCAGGGCCAGGGCCGCAAGCTCATGCGAGTCGGGCGAGCTCGTCGGCGCTCCCACCTGCAGCACGGCCATGCGCTGCAGAACGACGGTCATCTCCTCGAGCGTCGCGTCGGCGCTGAGCCCCTGCCGCCTGAGTCCTTCGCAAAGCTCGACCACGCGCCGACCATCGCCCTGGGCCAAAGCCTCGATCAACTGGTGGACATGACTGTGGTCAACGGCTCCGAGCATCTGGCGGACCCCCGCCTCAAGCAAACGCCCGCCGGCAAATGCGATGGCCTGGTCCGTCAGGGACAAGGCGTCGCGCATCGAGCCACGGGCAGCGCGGGCGAGCAGATTCAAGGCCCCGACTTCAAGCTCAATGCCCTCTTGGCCCAACACCAGGGCCAGATGCTCAGCGATCGTCTCGGGCGCCATCGGACGCAAATTGAACTGCAGGCAACGCGATAGCACCGTGGCCGGCACCTTCTGTGGGTCGGTCGTGGCCAGGACAAACTTGAGGTACTCCGGCGGCTCCTCCAAAGTCTTGAGCATGGCATTGAAGGCGGTGTTGGAGAGCATGTGCACCTCATCGATCATGAAGACCTTGAAGCGCCCTGCCACCGGCTTGTAAACCGCCTGTTCCAGCAGTTGTCCGATTTCATCAACCCCCCGGTTGGAGGCGGCATCGAGCTCGGTGTAATCGACAAACCGCCCCGCATCAATATCCAGACAAGCCGGGCAACGCCCGCAAGGCTCGGCTGTGATACCGCCCTGCCCGTCTGGTCCCATGCAGTTGAGCGATTTGGCCAAGATGCGCGAGACCGTGGTCTTCCCCACCCCCCGGGTGCCTGTAAACAGGTACGCGTGATGCAGGCGCTGAGTTTGCAGGGCATTGACCAGGGCCTGCACGACATGCGTCTGCCCCACCATCTGTGAAAAGCGACCCGGACGGTACTTGCGAGCTAGCACGAGATAAGACATCGGCGCATTCTAAGGCGGCGCCCTGTTGCAGCCCCTCACAAAGCAAGGGCTTGAATCGTCCATCGATCCGCCTCGGGACCTACAATGGCGGTGACGGGCCTTCCCGCATGGCTAAGCAGCCAACCGGGTCAGGTGGGGAACCAAGCAGCCCTAACTGTGGCGTCAGTGCCGGGGTCAGGCTCGTCAACCCGCTCGCTTTCGGCCCGCTGGCTTTCGGTGCCTCACTCTGTGGGCACTTCGATGAGTCGACCCTGAGGCGTCAAGAAGGCGGCGCGCACCTTTTGGCCGGGATGCAGGGCGCAGACGGCGCGGGCATAGGCGCGCAACTGATCGAGCATGTGTATCTGGGGCGCCCAGCAGGATTTGTGGTCGAGCACCCACCAGGTTCCGTCGCGGTCTTGGACCAGCCGGTCCAGGCGCTGCAAGCGTCCCTCGTGCACCAATTCAAGCTCATTGCCCTGCCAGAGCAGGCGGTCTTTCTGCCAGACCCAAGCGCCCTCGCCCTGAAGAATCGATCGCGCTGCCTCGGCCGCACGCAGAGTCTGCTCGGCGTCAAGTGCAAATTCGCCGGCGACCCGACCCAGTGCTTGCGCCTCGACCGTGCCCCATTCGAGCAGCCGATGCATGGCCAGGCCGATGCGGGCGGACTCCGTCAGGGTCTGATCCTGCGCGGCTGGCTCAGACAAGGCTGGCCAGCCAGCGGGGCGCTCGGGCAGAACCGGCAGTTGCACCTTCACCTGCCCCGACGAAGTCTGCGCGCCGTTTTGCAGCGCCTCGGCTACTGTTTGCTCCTGGACATACGGCGCCAAGCGCCTCCAGGGGGAACCGGCGCTGTCGCGTCCGCTCTCGCAAGACGACAGGGCCAGCGTGCGCTTGGCCCGGGTCGCCGCCACATAAAGCAAATTGATCTCTTCCCTGTCCTGGGCACGCCGCTCCCGCGCCAACACATCGCGACAACAAGCCGGCGGGCGAGACTCACTCTGGAGAAAAACCAGCCGGGTCGGCTCGGCCCCGGGCCAATCGACCAACACGCCCATGGTGTCGGCCCTGCGCCGACCCGCATCGCTGTTGAGAATCAGCACCGTATCGGCCTCCAGCCCCTTGGCCCCATGCACCGTCAGCAGACGCACCGCATCGGCCCGATTGGTTTTTGGAGCCTTCAGGCCTCCGGCCTTGAGCGCGCGAACCAAGCCGTAAGCGCTGAGATAGCGCCCCCCCTCCAGGGTCAGGGACTGCATCATCAGGGCCTGCAGACGCACCTGGACCGCCTCACGCTGCAAGGGCGGCGCTGCAGCGGCATAGCGGGCCATGACATCGCCGTCCTCAAACAGGGCTTGCAGGGCGTCGTGCGGCGGCAACTGGGCCAGCCAGCGCTGCCAGCGACTCAAGCAAAGACCTGCCGAAAGCAGGTCAGCCGCCCAGGGCTGCGCCCGCAGGGCCAGGCTGTCTTGGCCCTGCTGCAGCACAGCAAGCCAGGGTAGCGCCAGCTCAGCCGCGCATTGGGCCAAGACAATCAGGGCGTTGCTGTCCAGACCAAACAAGGGCGAGCGCAGCACCCGCGCCAGCGAAAGATCATGGCGGGGCGAAACCAAGACATCGAGCAAAGCCACCAGATCCTGGATTTCGCAAAACTCGATGAGCTCCATCGACTCATCAATATCCGCCGGTACGCCGTGGCCGAGCAAAGCTGCCTGCATCGGTAATAAGCGGTCGCGCTTGCGCGAAAGCACCATCACATCGCCCGGGCCCAGGCTGCGACGCTCGAGCTGGCCCGCAACCCAGGCTGCTGCCTGACGCACTTCGATATCGATTTGTTTTTCCTCGGGCCACCAACGCGACTGTTTGAGGCTATCGCGCCAGGACAGCTCTTCGGATGCACCGGCCCGTTTGCCGACGATAGATATCTGCGGCAGCGCCACCACTTGGCCTTCATGCTGCGACTCGGTGGTGTGGGTTCGGTAGTCATCGAACTCATTTGCAAGCACCGCACTGTGCATGACCGCATTGACAACCTGCACCACCTGCCCGGCGTTGCGGCGGGTGTGGTCGCAGCTGAGCAAGTCACCGCCGAGGGATGCCCTGACAAAATCACGCGCCTCGAACCAGACCCGCGGCTCGGCACGCCGGAAACGATAAATGCTCTGCTTGGGATCACCCACGAAAAAAACCCGTATCGCGCGAGACGCTCCGGCATAACTGGCCAGCCAGGCGTGCATCGCCTGCCACTGCATCGGATTGGTGTCCTGAAATTCATCGACCAGCAGATGCTTGACTTGCGCATCAAGCCGCTCCTGCATCCATCCGGCAAGCGATTCATCCGATAGCAATTCCAACGCGGCCCGCTCGAGGTCTTGCATATCAACCCAGCCCCGCTCCTGCTTGAGCGCGCGAAATTGAGCGATCATCAAACGGCTCAGTCGAGTCATGCGCTGCTGATAAGCCCAGGCCTGGTCCTGACTCTGTACCTCCGACAACTCCAGGGCCAGGGTGCCGGCTTGACGCACAAGCTCCACCGACTGCGAGCGACCAAACTTTCTCGGCGAGCGTCGACCCGAGGCATCGGTGACCAAGAGCGCCGCGAGTACACCGTCGAGGTCACCTGTCTCCAGGGCAAGCTTCAAGTGCTGACCCTTGGCTGCAAAACTCGGCGCCGACAACTTGCACAGGAAATCGGCAGCTTGCCGCAACAAGGCTGCCTCAGGCGCACTGCCAAGCACCGCCCGCAAATCCGACATCTGAGCAAACCGGGGAAACTGCTCCTGAAAGCGCTTGACCGAGGAAACAACCCGGCCATGGGCGTCAGCCCATTCAAACTCGGTGCGACGCTCCAGCGCCGTCTCCAGCGCCTTGGCGACCTGGTGCCTGCCGTGGTCCCGCACCAGAGCCTCAAAATCGGCCTGGCTCTGCGGCTGCTCGGAGACGGCGCGCAAAAATCGCGGCCAAACCTGTCGGATGGCTGCACCGTCATCCTCAAGCAATTCATAGGGGACTGGCAGTTGCAGGCGCTGCAGCACCGATACAGGCGCAGCCTGCAGCAGGCTCGCAAACCAGCCATGAAAAGTTCTAAACTCAACCGACTGCCCGCTGGCGAGCATAGAGGCGTAGAGCTGCTGCAGTCGTTGGCACAAGCGCTGGGCACGCTGCGGCTGGTCAAGTCCCTGCACCCCACGGTCGGCCAAGGCCTTGAGCAAAGTGACTTCATCGGCGCGGGCGTAGTCCTGCAGCCATTCCTGCAAGCGCTGTCGCATCTCGCCGGCAACCTTGCGGGTAAAGGTGATAGCCAGAATCTCCTGCGCTTGGCAAGAATCGCCCTCCTCGTCGGCCAACAAAGCCCGCAGAATGCGCGAAATCAGCATCCAGGTCTTTCCCGCCCCAGCGCAGGCTTCGACCGCGATGCTGCGCCGGGGGTCGCAGGCGGCAGCATAAAACGCCGCTGCCTCGACCTCTTGGCCGTTGATCCTGAAAGCCGCTCGTTCGCTCACGATGGCGCGGCCTCGCTCAGAAAGTCGCGCCGGCACAGGCCACGGGCCTGACAGTGCGTACAGGATGCCCCTTGACCAAGAGCCAACAGGGGCTCTCCGGCATGCAGGCGCTCGAGGTCGTGACGCACGCCTTCGAGCAGCAAGTCACGCAGTGCCTGAATCTGCGGCTGGGGTTCGGAGTCCGTCTCGCCCCGATCGCTGAGGGCCAAGTACATCGCATGAAGCAGGTCCTCCTCACGCAGCGCCGCGTAGAACGCCAACTGGGTGTCTTCGGTGCTCATCCGGGTTCTGGCACGCACCTTCTCTTTTCGCTCGGTCTTGTAATCAATCAGCAAAATCTGGCCTTGAGCGTCGCGATCGATACGGTCGATTTTGCCCACCAGCAAACACGGGCCGAGCGGCTTTTCGTGCCAGGACTCGGCCAGCTCAAAGCGATAACCTGCTTGTTCGTGCTGCTCCAGCCACTGCAGATAGGCATCGCGCAACAAGGGCCAGGCCGCACGGTGCGGCAAGAATGCAATCGGATCAATGCCGGCGCGGTCCATGGCTTGCTGCGCGGCCCGATCGAGCAGAGCGCCGCGGCCGGCGCGATCGACAGGATCAGCCCGGTCAGCCAGCGCTTCATGGAAGTAGCGCAGGGCTTCATGCACCCACCGGCCCAGATCGCGCGCATCGACAGCGCCGTCGAGTTCCTCGGCCTGGCTCAAGCCAAGTTGTCGCAAGGCAAAGAATCGATACGGACAGGCGCGCAGGTCTTCATACGCCGAAGCCGAAAGCCGCCTGACCGGCAGGCTCTGCCCCTGGGCCTGGGCCAGCGGTACCGGCTGGGCTTGCAAGCAACGCTCCCCTCGCGGGTCACTGCCCTGGGCGCCACCGGCCTTCAGCCTGAGCTCCTGCACGAAGAGCGCAGGCATCAAGGCCTGACCGTCGTGGGCAGTGCGCCAAAGGATGTCCACCCCCGGGTGATTCAACAAGTGCTCGCAGATGCGGCGTGTCTCCAGTGCGGCCTCCTGCCGGCCCGCGAGCCCCAGCAGCTTGCGTTGCCGCTCGCTCCAGGGTCCCGGCAACTTCGGTCGCGCGGGCAGATTCAGCTCATCAGCGCCGGGGAGAACGACTGCCGCAGGCCCGCGGCCGATCAGCTGTCCGATCGGGATCACCAGGACCTGAACCTGATCCGGATGGCGCGGCACAAAAACAGCCGACTCCAGGCAGCCTCTGACCCATTCCAAAAAGTCGTCCTGCGACAACATCTCGGCACTTGCGAAAACCGGCGGGTCCCGCTCGTCGCTGAGCCACAGGGCCTTGACAACCGCCTCGCCAGCTGCGTCGTCGACCAAGGTCTGCCACAGCCCGAGTTCCTGCAAGCTGTTGCGCAGCTCGAGCAGCCAACGAATCAGCGACCGCGGCCTACGCAGACGATCCAAGACGGGTTCAAACTGGGCACGCAAGCTTTGCGCCGCCGGATGCGCCGAGCGCACCTCCTTCCACCATCGCAAGCGGGAGCGACGCAGCTGGGCCTCAGCCTCATCAATCGACACGGCCTGGCCCGCGGGCAAGTGCTTGAGCCAAGTCAACATCTCATCGCAACTGACAGCCGGCCAAGCAGCCCGCAAAAAGGCCATCACAGCCGCGGCCGCGCGGGTGGTCGACAGCGTCCAGCCGGTCTCGTCCCGCACCGCGATCTGGCGAGTGGCCAGAAGCGCACTGATACGCCGTGTCAGCAGGCGGTCCTGGGCGATAAGGGCAACCGGCTCGCGACCGTTTCGCAAGTGGGCCAGCACGCTGGCTGCAGCGCGCTGCGCCTCTTCCTCAAAGCTGGCGCAAGCCTGCAGCACGGGCGGCGCCAGCTGCGTGCGTGGCTCAGCGGGATCGACCAGGGGCAGGCTGCGCCCGCGCTCACCGAGACGCCTGAGCAGGCTCTGCGCCAGCGGGTCGGACTGCCAACCCTCGATCACCAACATCAGATCCGGGGGCTCCTCAAACAACACATCGCTGGTGAACGACGAGGCTGCGACCCAGGCCAAGGCCATCTGTGCAATCGTCGCCTCGAGTCGCAGTTCAGGCAGATCTAGGCCCTCAGTCAGGCGAGCGGACAGGGCCTTGGCCCAGGCCAGACGGGCAGCGGGCTCGACAGCGGCGGCCAAGCGCGACAGCGACTGGGCAGCCTCGAGCAGGCGCGGCCCCAGTTGCGAGCGTTGCGAGGCCAAGCCGCCCTCGCCCAGCCACCGCCATGCGGTCAGCAGGTCGGGGCCCGGCTGGCCGGTGAAGTCATCCATCCCGAAACGATGACCGCCACGGGCAGCCCACAGGCTCAGCGACCAGGTCTGCGTGGTCTCGATCCGGGGCAGAAAACTGGCACCGTTGCGGGTACGCTGCACCCAGGCGCGCCGGGCCGGCGCAATCAGCTGCGCGTAGGGCACGAGCACCACGCAACGCGAAGGGTGACAGCCCCGCTCTTGCATCCAACGATCCGTCTCGTCAGCCAGCCAGAGCCAGCGACGATCGCTCATCTGCATTTGGGGTTCGATATCGCACAGCATGAGGCGTAGTTTTCAGGGCGGGGCTTGACTGCGGCCAGGCCGATCAGAGGACTCGCCTCACGCGATGAGGCGGTTTCTGCCACAATTTCTCCAGATTATCCAAAACACTGCGCGCGCACGAAAGGAAGTTTTCCATGGCTAGCGACCTGATCAAACACATCACCGATGACACCTTTGAGAGCGAAGTACTCAAATCGAGTCGTCCGGTGCTGGTCGATTATTGGGCTGAATGGTGTGGCCCATGCCGCATGATTGCCCCCATCCTTGACGAGGTGGCGCAAGGCTACAACGGCCGGCTGCAAGTGGCCAAGATGAATGTTGATGAAAACCAGAAAGTGCCGGCTGAATTTGGTATCCGCGGCATTCCGACGCTGATGCTGTTCAAGGAAGGCCGGGTGGCCGCCACCAAGGTTGGCGCCCTGAGCAAGGCCCAGTTGACCGAATTCCTCGACCAACAGTTGGCCTGATCCAGCCTCGGCCCGGGGCGCCTGCCGGGGCGCGGGCCGGGGTCCTTTTCTCTGTCATAATCCTGCGCAAGGGACCGGCCGCCCGAGCCAGGCACCTTCGGAGGCGGGAATCCAGCGATTCCCAAGTTAAGCCCCAACTCTCCCCCCCTTGTTCGGCAGTCCTCGCAAGCCGAGTCTGCCCCTACGCAGGATCATCCATGCATTTGAAGGAACTCAAGGCACTGCATGTGTCTGAAGTGCTCAAGCAGGCTGAGGCCCTTGAGATCGAAAATGTTGGCCGCATGCGCAAGCAGGAGCTGATGTTTGCCATTATTAAAAAGCGCGCCAAGACGGGCGAAACCATCGTGGCCGATGGCGTGCTCGAGGTACTGCCCGACGGCTTCGGCTTTTTACGCGACCCGGACTCGAGCTACACCGCCTCGACCGACGACATCTACATCAGCCCCAGCCAGATCCGCCGCTTCAATCTGCACACCGGCGACATGATCGAAGGCGAAGTGCGCACGCCAAAAGACGGCGAGCGCTACTTTGCGCTGAACAAGCTCGACAGGATCAACGACCGCGCGCCCGAACAGAACAAGCACAAGGTGATGTTCGAGAACCTCACGCCCTTGTTCCCGCGCGAGCAGTTCAAGCTCGAGCGGGAGATCAAGGCCGAGGAAAACCTCACCAGCCGCATCATCGACATCATCGCCCCCATCGGCAAGGGACAGCGCGCCCTGCTGGTCGCGCCGCCCAAATCCGGCAAAACTGTGATGATGCAAAACATAGCCCACGCCATCACTGCCAACTACCCCGAAGTCAAAATGATGGTCTTGCTGGTCGACGAGCGGCCAGAGGAGGTCACCGAGATGCAGCGCAGCGTGCGCGCGGAGGTCATTTCTTCGACCTTCGACGAGCCGGCTGCCCGCCATGTGCATGTGGCCGAAATGGTGATCGAGCGGGCCAAGCGACTGGTCGAGCTCGGTAACGATGTGGTCATTCTGCTCGATTCCATCACCCGATTGGCCCGCGCCTACAACAATGTGCTGCCCTCCTCAGGCAAGGTGCTGACCGGAGGTGTGGATGCCAACGCGCTGCAGCGACCCAAGCGCTTCTTCGGTGCGGCCCGCAAGATCGAGGAGGGCGGAAGCCTGACCATCATCGGCACCGCGCTGGTGGACACAGGCAGCCGTATGGACGAGGTCATCTTTGAAGAGTTCAAGGGCACCGGCAACTGCGAGATTCACCTGGACCGGCGTCTGTATGAGAAGCGCGTGTTTCCGGCCATCAACCTCAACCGCAGCGGCACCCGCAAGGAAGAACTGTTGCTGGCCCCGGAGATCCTGCAAAAGTCGCGCATCCTGCGCCAGTTCATGTACAACATGGACGAGATCGAGTCCATGGAGCTGATGCTCAAGAACATGAAGGCCACCAAGAACAACCATGAGTTCTTCGACCTGATGCGGCGAGGCGGCTGACGCCGCTGCGCCCAAACCGATTCAAACCTGTCATAATGGCGGGTTTTCTGCGGAAAGTGCCAGGGTAAGGGCCCGGGTGGCTGCCGCGACTCAAAGGAAAGATCATGAAAGAAGGCATACACCCCAATTACCGCGACGTCTGTTTCCTGGACATGTCGAACAACTTCAAGTTCGTCACCCGCTCCTGCGTGAATGCGAAGGAAACCATCAAGATGGACGACGGCCGCGAACTGCCCTTGTTCAAACTCGACACCTCCAGTGAATCACATCCCTTCTACACCGGCACTCAAAAGTCGGTGGACAACATGGGGGGCCGGGTCGAGAAGTTCCGCAACCGCTTCGGCAAGAGCAGCACCGACAAATAGGTTCGGCCCTTAGCCCAAACTAGCAGCCTGTTGACAGGCTGCTTTTTTTTGTGGCCCGCAAAAACCCCGTGGCCGACGCGCAGCCGGTGGCGGGGCGGCACAATCGGTGCTCCCTGCCTGGACACTGCCTTGAACCAGCCCTCCCCCGCCCTCGTTGCCCAAGCCGCCGTCAGGCGACTGCCGCGCTGGGCTCTGGCCCTGTTTTGCAGTGCCTATATTCTGGCCGGCTTCTTAGGCCGTGACCCCTGGAAAAGCGCAGACATCACGGCCTTCGGCACGATGCTGCAACTGGCCCTGGGCGAGGTCAGCTGGTTGGCCCCCCAGGGGCCGGCCGACCACGGCGGCTACGACAGCCTCCTGCCCTTCTGGCTGGGGGCGGCGGCCATACAGGGCCTGCCCTTCCTGGACTCCGCTTTCGCTTCACGCCTGCCCTTCATGGCCCTGCTGGCTCTGGCGATGGCCTCCACCTGGTACGCGGTCTATCACCTGGCCCGCAGCCCGCAAGCCCAGCCGGTGGCTTTTGCCTTCGGTGGCGAGGCTGACCCGCGCGGCTATGCCCGGGCAATCGCCGACGCGGGCCTCTTGGCGCTGCTGGCTTGCCTGGGCCTGGCACAGCTGTCCCACGAAACCACGCCGGCCCTGGCCCAGCTCGGTTTCAGCGCCCTGCTGCTCTACGGCCTGGCCAGTCCCCCGCGCCTGGCTCGGATACTGGTGACAGCCCTCGGGTTGATCGGACTGGCGCTAAGCGGCGCGCCCACCGTGGCCCTGCTCCTGGGTCTGGGCGCCTGCCTCATCGAACTGATGCACCGCGCCGAATCACAGACTGCGCCAGGGATCGCTTCACGCTGGCCGCTGATTTTGCTGGCGCTGACCCTCGGCAGCGTGGGTCTGGCGTGGCTCCTGGGACTATGGCACTGGCGCATCGACCTCGAACCCTGGGGTCAAGCAGCCCGGGATAAATCGCTTTTCTCTCTGGTTCGCCTCTTCGTGTGGTTCATGTGGCCGGCCTGGCCTCTGGCTCTTTGGACCTTGTGGCAGTGGCGCAGACAACTGAGCAGCCGCCATGTGGCCATTCCCCTGTGGTTTCTGTTGGTCGTCATCACCTCGACGCTCCTGACCACGGCCTCTGACCGCGGGCTATTGCTATCTCTTCCTGCCCTGGCAGCCCTGGCGGCCTTTTCCCTGCCGACACTCAGGCGCAGCGTCTCTGCCCTGATCGACTGGTTCACGCTGATCTTCTTCTCGATCTGCGGGGCCACCATCTGGGTCATCTGGATCGCGATACAAACCGGTGTACCTCGCAAGCCGGCGGCCAATGTGGCCAAACTCGCCCCAGGCTTCGAGCCGAGCTTCTCCGCAGTGGCACTCATCGTGGCCCTGATCGCGTCGCTGGGCTGGGCTTTCCTGGTGAAATGGCGGGCCGGTCGACATCGCAGCGCCCTCTGGAAATCACTGGCGCTGCCAGCGGGCGGGGCGACACTTTGCCTGGTTTTGCTCATGAGCTTGTGGCTGCCACTGCTGGACTACGGCCGAGGCTATGCACCCATGGTGCGACAGGTACTCGAGCGCATCGACCGCGGGGCTTGTGTACAAACGCTGGGGCTGTCGACCGCCCACCAGACCGCCCTGCGCTACCACGGGGAACTGCAACTGAAAACCGCGGGGGCGGACTGCCCAACCCTGCTGGTCGATCGACAGGCCCAGGAACGCTTTCGCCGTGAATTCGACGACGGGGTCTGGACGCAGGTGGGCACAGCCAGGCGGCCGACCGAGAAAATTGACGACCTGCTGATCTACCGGCGCACCGCGGCCACTGAGTCTGGCGCACCGACCCGTGAGTGAACTCAGGATCCTGGTTAAGCACGCCGGCACCGTCTTGATCGGCCAGTTGGCCATCATGGCCTTTGGCGTGGCCGATACCGTCATTGCCGGTCGCCATAGCGTCGAAGCACTGGCGGCCTTATCGGTGGGATCGGCGATTTACATCAGCGTGTATGTCGCCCTGATCGGTATTGTGCAGGCGCTGCTTCCGATCTGGGCCGAGATGCGGGGGGCCCACCAGGACATCGAGCTCGGCCGCTCCGTACGGCAAGCCCTGTACCTGTGCGCAGGGGTCGGGGTGTTTGGCACTGCGGTGCTGTGGATGCCCGGGCCCTTGCTGCGCTGGGCCCAGGTACCCCCCTCCATGCTCGCCGATGTCGATAGCTATCTGCGTATCCTCGCGGTGGCCTTCGTGCCCAGTCTGCTGTTTCGACTCTACAGCACGCTCAACCAGTCGCTGGGCCGGCCCACGCTGGTGACCTGGCTGCAAATCGCGGCACTGGCCGTGAAAATCCCGCTGTCCATCTGGCTGGTCGGCGGTGGAGCCGGCGTGCCCGCCATGGGCGCCGCCGGTTGCGCCTGGGCCACCCTGGTGGTCAACTACCTGCTCCTGTTTTTAGCTTTGCATTTGCTGCGCACCCAGGACCTGTACAAGCCCTACCGGCTGTGGTCGAGGATGGAGCGGCCCGACGGCGCTCAACTGCGCGAATTTCTTCGCCTGGGCCTGCCGGGCGGCCTGGCCTATCTGGTGGAGGTGACCTCCTTCACGCTGATGGCGGTGTTCATTGCACGGCAAGGCGTGGTGGCTGCCGGCAGCCACCAGATCGCCGCCAGCATGACTGCCATGCTGTACATGGTGCCCCTGTCGCTGGCGCTGGCAGCCAGTTCCCGCGTGTCGTTCTGGATCGGCCGCGGTGACCCGGCACAAGCCCGGCGTCTGGCCCTAATGGGCTTGGGGCTGGGCCTGGCTTGCGTACTGCTGACCACGGGCACAGTGGCCGTGCTCCATCGCGAGATTGCCGGCCTGTACTCGAACCACGCCGCGGTGGTCAGCCAGGCTGCAGCGCTGCTCCTCTGGGTTTGTGCCTACCATCTGGCCGACGCAACCCAGGCGGTTTGCATCTTTCTGCTGCGTTGCTACCGAATCACGCTGCGACCGCTGATCATCTATGGCTTTATGCTCTGGGGGGTGGGTCTGGCCGGCGGCTATGTACTGGCCTACGAAGGCCTGACCTGGGGTCCGTGGTCCCTAGCAGCCCAGCATTCGCCCGCCATCTTCTGGATCGTTGCGACGGCCGCGCTCGCGGTGGTGGCCGCCAGCTTTGTGCTGATGCTGCTGCGCGCCATGCGCCTGAGCCTGGCGGGCGGACATCACGCCGCCTTGAGTTGGTCCTCGGGCAGACCACTGCGCACCCGCGCAGCCGGCACGAGGATGGCAAAGCGTGAACCCTGACCGACCTCGCTCTGGATGTTGAGCACAGCGCCATGACGCTGCAGCACATGCTTGACGATAGCCAACCCCAGACCCGTGCCTCCGGTCTCGCGTGAGCGGCTCCGGTCGACGCGGTAGAAACGCTCAGTCAGGCGGGGCAAATGCTCGGCCGATATACCCGGGCCGGTATCACTGACAGAAAACTCGCCCCGCCCGTCCTCCAGCAGCCGCCAACTGACCTCGATCCGGCCCGAGGCGGGCGTGTAGCGGACCGCGTTGCTGACCAAATTGGAAAAGGCACTCTGCAACTCCGAGGCAATGCCGCAGAGCTGACTGGCTTGATCCTGTTCGAACTTCATGGTGTGCTCGATACGCCCCATGTAAGACGACAGAGCCCGCGCGTCAAGCTCACACTGGGCCATCAGAACCCGCACATCCACCCAGTCGCTCATGCCCGGCAGCGGGCTGCCCTCCAGGCGCGACAAGGTCAGCAAATCGCTGACCAGCGTCTGCATGCGCTCCGATTGCACGGACATCAAGTCAAGGTAACGCCGAGTCTCCTGCGGCGACAGATCCAGGGTCTGCATGGTCTCGACGAAGCCGGCCAACACCGTCAATGGTGTGCGCATTTCATGCGAGACATTGGCCACAAAATCCCGGCGCATGGCCTCGGCTTGCTCGATCAGGGTCACATCGCGCGACAATAAAAGTCGCCGGCCCTCACCGTAGGGATGCAACTGCAAGGACAGCCTGACCGGCCGCACAGGAGTACTGGCCCGCCCGGCAACAAGAACTTCGGCTGAAAAATCACCCGCGGCGTTGTAAGCGTGGAAAGCCGGGTCACGGATCAGATTGGCCACATATTGTTTGAGATCGCGCGCCGCGTCCAGGCCCAGGTGCTGGGCCGCCGTGGAATTGCACCATTCGATTCGTCCCTCCGGATCGAGCAGGATCACACCGTTGGGCGAGGCCTGAATCGCCGAGAGCATTTCCTGCAGGCGCAGCTGACTGTCCTGGCGGCCGCGCAAATAGAGCTTGAGCAGGCGCGCGAACCGGTCAGCCACCTCGCCGACCATCCCGCCGCGGGGAGGCTCCTGGTGGGCGAGGATATCTGCCATTTCATCCATCTGCGCCAGTTGCAGTCGCCGCAACCAGGCCTGCAGACGAATCAAGCGGGTTGAATCTCGCAAGATCAGCACCACCGCCGCGGCAACAGCGCCCCCCAAGGCTCCGGGCCAGCCTGCCAAAAGCCCGCCCAGCACGGCCAATCCCAGCATCAGCGCCAGCAGGACCAACAGGCGCGCCATCATGACGGAGTCCCCTGGCCGACACTGAGCCTGTAACCCGCACCGCGCACGGTCTCGACCATCGGTCCGGCCTCGCCCAGAGCTTCGCGCAAGCGCTTGATGTGGACATCGACTGTGCGCTCCTCGATGAACACATGGTCTCCCCAGACCTTGTCAAGCAAATTGGCGCGGGAGTGAACCCGATCTGCATGCTTCATCAGGTAATGCAGCAATTTGAATTCAGTCGGACCGGTTTTGAGTTCGCGCCCCCGAAAACTGACCCGGTGGGCTGCCGCATCCAGCGTCAAATCACCCACCTTCACCGAGTCTTGGACCGCCTCCGGAACCCGTCGACGCAAAACCGCCCTGATGCGCGCCAACAGCTCCTGCGTGGAGAATGGCTTGGTCAGGTAATCATCGGCGCCCGAGTCCAGGCCCTGGACTTTGTCGCTCTCCTCGCTGCGCGCCGTGATCATGATGATGGGAACCGCCTTGGAACGCGGATGCTTTCGCCATTGCTTGGCCAAGGCAGCGCCACTCTGGCCGGGCAGCATCCAGTCAAGCAGGATCAAGTCAGGAAGGACGGCATCGACCTCCCGCTGGGCCTGTTCGCCATCAGAAGCCCAAATCGCTTCAAAACCACTGTGGCGCAGGTTCACCGCAATCAACTCGGCGATCGAGGGCTCGTCCTCGACCACCAGAACCCGCGGCAGCTTCCTCATTGAGCAACCGACTCGACCTTGGCCATAGGCGTATGCCGCACATCCTCTCCCTTGACGATGAAGATGATCTGCTCGGCAATGTTTTTGGCATGATCGCCCACTCTTTCAATGGCCTTGGCCAGGAACAGCAGATCCAGACTGGGCGAAATCATGCGCGGATCTCCCATCATGTAGGTGATGAGCTTGCGCAAGAAGCCGTTGTATTCGTTATCCAGCGCATCGTCTTCCTTGAGGATGGCCACCGCCACCGAGGTGTCCAGACGGGCAAACGCATCGAGCGATTTACGCAACTGACCAGCCGCCATTTCGCTGGCCATGCGCAACTCGTAACTGGGCAGGGAGCGCGGTGACCCGCTCTCGATGATGGACAGAACCATGCGCGCCATTCGGGCAATTTCGTCGCCGGCCCGCTCCAAATCGCGCGTGGTGTTGGCAATGGCCATCAGGAAACGCAAGTCGCGCGCGGTCGGTTGGCGGCGGCCGATGGTGGAGATGATTTCATGATCGATGTCCACCTCCATGCGATTGAGCCGGGACTCGTTATCGAGCACCTGCCGAGCCGTCTCCGAGCTCAGATGAATGAGCGAATAGACCGCCTGATGAAGTTGCGACTCGACCAAGCCGCCCATCTCCAGCACATGCGTCGAGATGGAATTGAGCTCAGCATCAAACTGGCTTGAAATGTGTTTGTCACCCATGATGGCCCCTTAAAAATGTGATGCTTACGCATCCATCAACCAAAACGCCCGGTGATGTAGTCCTCGGTCTCGGTGCGCTTGGGTTTGAAGAAAATCTGCTGTGTCTGTCCGTACTCGATCAATTCGCCCAGATACATATAAGCGGTGTAGTCGCTGCAGCGGGCGGCCTGCTGCATATTGTGCGTGACGATGGCGATCGTGTAATCATTCTTCAGTTCGTGCACCAGCTCTTCCACCTTGCCGGTTGAAATAGGATCGAGCGCCGAGGTAGGTTCATCGAGCAGCAGGACCGAAGGCTTGACCGCCACGCTGCGTGCGATACACAAGCGCTGTTGCTGACCGCCCGACAAGCTCATGCCGTTTTGCCCGAGCTTGTCCTTGACCTCGTTCCACAAGGCCGCTTTGCTCAAGGCCCATTCCACCCGGTCGTCCATGTCACTGCGGCTTAAGTTCTCATAGAGCCTGACCCCGAAGGCGATGTTGTCGTAGATGGTCATCGGAAACGGCGTCGGCTTTTGAAACACCATACCGATACGGGCGCGCAGCAAATTGAGGTCCTGACCCGGGTCAAGAATGTCCTGGCCATAGAAATTGATCTGCCCTTCAGCGCGCTGGCCCGGGTAGAGGCTGTACATGCGGTTGAGGGTGCGCAGCAAGGTGGATTTGCCGCAGCCCGAAGGCCCGATAAAGGCCGTCACCTTGCGCTCGACGATGTCGAGCGAGACCTCCTTGAGGCCCTGAAAGTTGCCATAAAAGAAGTTCAGATTTCTAATTTCCAGCGCATTGCGGGAGGCCGCAGGCGCTTGTGCGGCGGTCTCGGCAGGGGCTTCGGGAGCGTCGATCATGGGTGTACCTTTAAAAACTGAGGGCTCAGGACTTGACCTTGTCGCGGAACAAGACCCGGGCGACGATGTTGAGAGCCAGCACGGTCAGCGTAATCAAAAGAGCGCCCGCCCAGGCCAGGCGTATCCAGTTTTCATAGGGGCTCATGGCGAACTGGAAAATCACCACCGGCAAATTGGCCATCGGCTCGCCCATCTTGGTACTGAAAAACTGATTGTTCAGGGCGGTAAACAAAAGCGGGGCGGTTTCACCCGAAATACGCGCCACGGCCAGCAGCAGGCCAGTGATCACCCCGCTGCGGGCCGCGCGCAAGGTGACCAGGGTAGTGACCTTCCAGCGCGGCGCGCCCAGGGCAAAGGCCGCCTCACGCAGACTGCCCGGCACCAGCCGCATCATGTTCTCCGTGGTGCGCATGACCACCGGAATGGCAATCAAGGAAAGCGCCAGGCTGCCGGCATAGCCCGAGAAATTGCCCACGGTGGCGACTGCAATCGCATAGACAAACAGCCCCAGCACGATGGAGGGGGCCGAGAGCATGATGTCAGTGATAAATCGGGTGAACTCGGCCGTTTTGCTGGTGTCACCAAATTCGGTGAGGTAGACGCCCGCAAGGATACCGATGGGGGTGGACACCAGTACCGCCAGACCGACGATCATCATGCTGCCGACCACTGCGTTGCGCAGTCCACCGCCTTCAGACCCCGGAGCGGGGGTGTCACTAAGAAAGATATTCAAGTCCAGGGCGGCCAGGCCATTACCAAACAGGACCACCAATATCCACAGCAGGGCCGCCAGACCAATGACCATGGCCACCATGGACAGAGTCAGGCCAATCTGGTTGGCTCGGCGGCGGCGCGGGTAGAGGGCAGAGGCTTGCAGCATTTTCATGATTGAAACTCCGCTTCTCAGGCGCCTTTGGAACGCTCAGCACGCACGATCATCAGCTTGGCCAGGGCCAGCACGACGAAAGTAATGACAAAGAGCAGGAAGCCCAGAGAAAACAGGGTGTTGAAGTGCAGATCCTGAGCTTCGCCAAACTCATTGGCCAGCACCGAGGCAATCGAAGTGCCCGGCGAAAAAAGGGTAGACGGCATTCGATTGGCATTGCCAATCACAAAAGTCACAGCCATGGTCTCGCCCAGCGCCCGGCCCATGCCCAGCATGACACCGCCGATCACGCCTTTTTGCGTGTAGGGCAACACGACCTTGCGCACCACCTCCCAGGTGGTGCAACCCAAGCCATAGGCCGACTCGCGCAGGATGGCCGGGGTGATCTCGAACACATCGCGCATCACCGCCGCAATAAACGGCAGCACCATGAAGGCCAGAATCACGCCCGCAGCCAGAATACCCAGTCCATTGACCGCCCCGCCGAACATCCAGCCGATCAAGGGCATGCCGCCGAGTACCTTTTGCAAGGGGACTTGCACATAGTCGGCAAAAACCGGCGCGAAGACAAACAGGCCGAACATGCCGTAAATGATGGAAGGCACGGCAGCGAGCAACTCGATGGCAGTGCCCAGGGGCCGGCGCAGCCAGACCGGGCAGGTTTCGGTGAGGAACAGAGCAATGCCGAAGGCCAACGGTACGGCCAGCAGCATGGCAATGCCAGCGCTCATCACGGTGCCGACAATGGCCATGGCCGCACCAAACTCCTCGTTGACGATGTCCCACTCGACATACCAGAGAAAGCGTAGCCCGAATTTCTGAAAGGTCGGCCAGGCATTGATAAAAAGCGAGACGATGATGCCGCCCAGGGCCAGGAGGACCAGCAGCGAAAACGCCTGAGTCAAACGATGAAAGGCCATGTCCTGCCAGCGCTGCCGGCGCGCCACCGCCAACATGTCGGCACTGGGCGCCTGAGCAGAATGTTCGATTGGGGAACTCATTGAAGAAACCTGACTGGACACGCTAAGACCCTCTCATCGTAACCAATACCGGCCGACCGGCGCGGCGGGCTCCCGCCCCACGAAAGAGGAGGGGGAGACTAGGTACGGCTTACTTCAGGTTGATCTGCGACCAGACGCGCTTGCGGATCTGATCGGTCAGCGCATCGGGCAGCGGCACATAGTCCAGCTCGGCAGCCATGCCCTTGCCGTTCTTGAAGGCCCAGTCAAAAAACTTGAGCACTTCACCCGCGGCTTGCTTGTCCGTCGGTTGCTTGTACATCAGGATGAAAGAGGCGGTGACCACGGGATAGGACTTGGCACCGCGCTGGTTGACGATGGACAAACCCATGCCAGGCACGCTAAACCAGTCGGCACCGGCAGCGGCCGCGGCGAAGGTGTCGTCATCGGGCATGATGTACTGGCCGTCGCGATTCTGCAGGGCCATGACCGGAATCTTGTTGCGCTTGGCATAGGCGTATTCCACATAGCCCAGGGCGCCACGGGTGCGGCTGACATTGGCCGCCACCCCCTCATTGCCCTTGCCGCCGACGGAGGTTGGCGCTGGCCATTTGACCGCCGCGCCCTTACCCACCGTGTCCGCCCAGTCCTTGCTCACTTCAGAGAGGTAGTCGGTCCAGTTGAAGGTCGTCCCCGAGCCATCGGCGCGGTGCACCACGGTGATGGCGGTGTCGGGCAGTTTCTTGCCCGGATTGAGGGCAGCCAGCTTGGGGTCGTTCCAGCGGGCGATCTTGCCCATGAACATCTCGGCCAGCACCGGCCCGGTCACCCGCAGCTCGCCGTTGGCAAAGCCTTCCAGGTTGAACACCGGGACCGTGCCGCCAATGATGGCCGGGAACTGCACCATGCCATCCTTGTCAAGATCGGCCCCGGACAGAGGCGCATCAGTGGCCCCAAAGGCGACCGTCTTGGCCCGGATCTGGCGAATCCCGCCCGAGGAACCGATGGACTGGTAGTTCAGGCCAATACCGGTCGTCTTCTTGTAGGCCTCGGCCCACTTGGCATAAATGGGGAAGGGAAAGGTGGCGCCGGCACCCGTGATATCGGCCGCCCAAACCGACAGGGGCGCCGCGGCCAGCAGGGCGGCCAACAGACCAGACTGGAGAAAATGACGTTTGGAGCTCATGGAAAATCCTCGAGTGGGTGAAAAAATGGATAAGGAGAGCTTAAAAGGTAGATATGACAGTCTTGTGACAGACAAAGCCGGGTATGCCGCTGTGGGGCTTTTTGATGCTTGCCTTTCGATTTCTCTCAAGGGGCCCTCCCCGCTGAGCGGAGCTCCAGAGCAAGGACCTCAAGCACGCCTGTCACTGATCCGTCATCCGGCTGTCATATGATCCGCGGCGCAAAATAAAGCCGCCTTGACAAGAGAGCTCCCAAAGCGTCAAAGACCGGCTCACGACAACAGATCGCCACCCATGCAAGACGGAACCCGGCTCGCCGCTGTAGACCTGGGATCAAACAGCTTCCGGCTGGAAATTGGTCAGCTTGACCACGGCCTGATCAGGCGCTCGGACTATCTCAAGGAAACGGTGCGTCTGGGTGCGGGTCTTGATGAAAATCGCCACCTCAGTGTCGAGGCGATGCAGCACGGCTGGGACTGTCTGGCTCGCTTTGCAGAGCGCCTGGCCGGCTTTGGTCGCAGTCAGGTGCGAGCGGTGGCGACGCAAACCCTGCGGGAGGCCCGCAATCGGGCCGTCTTCATCGCTCGCGCCCAAGAAATTTTGGGATTCCCGATCGATGTCATCCCGGGGCGTGAAGAAGCCCGTCTGATTTACATGGGCGTTGCCCATCTGCTGCCCGACAGCGACGAGCGGCGTTTGGTGGTCGATATTGGCGGCCGATCCACCGAGATGATCCTGGGCCAGCGTCTGCAAGCCCAACACATGCAGTCCTGGAGGGTGGGCAGCGTGACCTGGTCGCTGCAGTATTTCGGCGACGGGACGCTCAGCAGCCGGGCCTTTGCGCGCGCCGAGGTGGCGGCCAAAGCCGTCCTTGAGGAAGCCCTGCCCCAATTTGCCCGCCCACAGTGGGACAAGGCCTATGGCTCGTCCGGTACGGTCAATGCAGTGGCCGATGCCTTGCTGGCCTGCGGCTGGGACGACGGCATGATCAGTCGAGCCGCGCTCGACTGGTTACTGGACAAGTTGCTCAAGGCCGGCCATGTGGACCGGCTGCGGCTGGAGGGCCTCAAGGAGGACCGTCGCGCGGTCATTGCCGGCGGACTGGCGGTGCTGCGGGCAATTTTCGACCTGCTGGATCTCTCGCAGATGCAACCGGCCGACGGCGCACTCCGGCACGGGGTGCTCTACGACCTGCTGGACCGGCAGGACCTCAAAACCGACCTGCGCAGCCGCACGGTCGAGCACCTGGTCCGCAAGTTTCGAGTCGATGCCCAGCAAGCGCAGAGGGTGAGCCTGACTGCGCAGGCCCTTCTCACCCAAATGCTCGACGCGATCGACCTACCCCGACTTTGTCGCAAGCTTGACTGGGCATCGCAACTGCATGAAATTGGCAGCCATGTCTCGCACCAGGAGTATCACAAGCATGGGGCCTATATCCTCGATCATGCCGATGCGCCCGGCTTTGCGCTGGACGAACTGCACCGGCTCAGTCAGCTGGTGCTGGGCCACCGCGGCAAATTGCGCAAGATGGAGCCCTGGTTTGAGGATCTGATCTTCATGCGCCAACTGCTGGCCCTGCGCCTGGCCGTGATTGTTTGCCATGCCCACCGCGACCCGGATCTGTCCGGCTTGAGGTTGCGCACCGAAGGCCCGAAGGTGCGACTGGAGGTGCATCCCGACTGGAGCGCTCGTTTTCCCCAATCCATGCACCTGATTGCCGAAGAAGCACAGGCCTGGGAGAAAACCCCCTGGCCGGTGCAACTGGGCCATCGGTAAATGCACAGGGGAGTCCTGTCCGGCCGACGACAAGGGCTACAAAAAGGGTATAAACTATTTATACCGTTTTAAAGGAGACTGTTCCAATGCCCACCGCCACCCGGAAAACCCCGGCCCGTAAGGCCAGCGCCAGTTCCTCCACTGCCCGCAAAAGCACCCAGCCGGCCACTCAGGTTCGCAAAGCACCTTCTCCTGTCAAGGTTGCACCGGGCGGACAAAAACCCAAATCTCCTTGGGCAACGCCTGCCACTGCAGTCAAACCTCCCCGTTCCAAAGCGACCCAGGCAAGCCAGGCCAGCAAACCCAAGAAGCCCAAACTGATCAGGGACAGCTTTACCATTCCCAAGAGCGAATACGAGGCGATTGATGCGCTCAAGCGCCGCGCAGCCGCCCAAGGCCGATCGCCCAAGAAAAGCGAACTGCTGCGCGCCGGCCTGATGGTGTTGGCGGGATTGTCGGACAGTGCCTTCGCGCTGGCCCTGAGCAGCGTGCCGGCCATCAAGACCGGACGACCCAAAGCCTGAGATCGCCGCTACAGAAGGTCGGGCGACTGCACAGCCAGCAGAACCGTTTGCTCCAGCCCTTCGCGCTCGCGCGAGCGCAGCCACCAGACGGCGCCTTTGCGCACCGACAGCTCGGCTTGTGGCAAACCCAGTAAGCGGGCTGCCACCCGGCCCAAGGTGGGCTGATGGCCCACCACCAGGACGGTAGTCTTAGCGACCGGCCATTGGGCCAGTTCCAGCAGATCCTCTGCGCTGCGCTCGGGAGCAAGAGACTCACAGAGCTTGAACTTGCGGCCCAGATTCAAGGCGGTCTGCTCACAACGCAAGGCGGGGCTGACCAGGACCCGGGTGTTGTCGGGCAACTGATGATCCAGCCAAGTGGCCATGCGAGCGGCATGCTTTTGGCCCCGGCCGGTCAGGCTTCGGGCCAGATCATGGTGATAAGCCTGCGACGGATCTGAGCTCGGTACCGGCTCCTGTGCATCGGCATGACGCCACAAGACCAGATCCATGGGCTAAGAGTCCCTGACGCGCTTGACCGCCGTATAGCGTGCCATCAACGCCGATTGGGCGCTGAGCTTGCGCTGGCCGGCGGCGGGCGCCGTCCTGACATAGCTCCCGTCCTGGGTCAGTTGCCAGGCGTCGCGGCTGTCATACAGATAGGCGACCAGACACTCATCCATCAGCCTTTGCCGAATGGCCGCATCGGTGACAGGCCAGGCCAGCTCGATGCGGCCGAACATATTGCGATTCATCCAGTCGGCGCTGGACAGATAGAGCTTGTCGTCCTGACCGTCTGAGAAATAAAAGACGCGCGAATGTTCCAGGAAACGCCCAACGATCGATCGGATGCGTATGTGGTCGGTCAGCCCGGGTAGTTGAGCGGGCAGCATGCAGGCCCCGCGGACAATCAGGTCAATCTGCACACCCTGCTGGCCGGCCTCGATCAGGGCTCGGATCAGGCCCTCGTCGGTCAGCGCATTCATCTTGGCCACAATGCGCGCTGGCTTGCCTGCGGCTGCCGCAGCGCCCGTGGCAGCAATACAGCTGAGCAAAGTCCGATGCAAGCCATGCGGGGCCACCAGCAGACTGCGCAGCGCGGGCATGCGGCTCTGACTGGCCAGGTGGTAGAACACATACTCCACATCCTGGGTGATGGCCGGGTCGGCCGACAGATAGCTCACATCGGTGTAGAGCCGGGCAGTTCACGGGTTGTAATTGCCGGTGGACAGGTGCACATAGCGCTTGATGGATCGGCCCTCGCGGCGCGCCACCAGCAGCATCTTGGCATGGGTCTTCAGGCCGAGTACGCCATAAACCACCTGGGCGCCAATGGACTCGAGCATCTCGGCCCAATTGATATTGGCCTCCTCATCAAAGCGCGCCTTGAGTTCGACCACCACCATCACTTCCTTGCCGCGCCGCACTGCCTCGCGCAGCAAGGCCATGATCTCCGAATCCGCACCCGTCCGGTACACCGTTTGCCGAATGGCCAAAACCTGCGGATCCGCAACCGCCTGACGCAGGAAATCCAGAACGCCATCAAAGCTTTCGAACGGCTGGTGGATACAGATATCGCCCTGCTCAAGCCGATCGAACACACTGCCACCGGCAACCAGCGCCTTGGGGTAACTGGCCTGATAGGTCGGCCAGAGCCAGCGGGGCTCGGCAGCCAGGTCGATGAGCTGGGTCAGGCGATTGAGATTGACCGGTCCGTTGACCCGGTAAAGACACGCTTGCGGCAGCTCGAATTGCTGCACCAGAAAATCCGAGAGGAACTTCGAGCAACCGGAGGACACCTCCAGCCGCACCGCCTCGCCAAACTGCCGATGCTCCAGCCCCGCCCGCAGCGCCATGCGAAGGTCGCTCACATCTTCTTCCTGCACCTGCAGCTCGGAGTTGCGCGTCACCCGGAATTGGGAAAACTCGTGCACCTCACGGCCGGGGAAAAGTTCATGCAGATGGGCCCTGATGACACTGGAGAGCGAGACAAACAATTTCTTCTTGCTGCACAGACGCTCGGGCAGGGCCGAAATACGGGGCAGCACGCGGGGAACCTTGACGATCGCCACCTCGTTATGGCGCCCGAAGGCGTCTTTGTCGCCCAGCCGCACAATGAAGTTGAGCGACTTGCTGGCCACCATCGGAAAAGGGTGCGAGGGATCAAGGCTGACCGGCAGCAGCAGCAGGCGGACCTCTTTGCGGAAGTAGGCTTCTACCCAGTCGCGCTGCTCAGCATTGCGATCACCGTGCGAGACGATTTCGACGCCCTGGCGCCGAAACTGTCGGGCCAGAATGTCGTTGTAAGCGGCGTACTGGCTGTCCACCAAAGCATGCGCAGCCGCTGAAATGGCTTCGAAGGTGGCCAATCCGGCGGCCCCCGAGCGCATGGCACTGACATGGGGCGCCATGCGCACCTCAAAAAACTCATCCAGGTTGGACGAGACGATGCACAAATAGCGCAGCCGCTCGAGTAAGGGCACATCCTCGCGGGAAGCCATGGCCAGGACGCGCTCGTTGAAGGCCAAAATGCTGCGATCCCGATCCAGCAAAGGAATCAGGGCGGCGGGTTTCTCCGCAGCCATGTCCGCCGACCTCGACGCCCGGGCGAATTTCTTGGCTGCGGTCATGATGGGAAACCTTCGCAATTCAAAACTTGGCGTTAGGCTAGCTCTCCGATATGACGACTTCGTGACAAACCCCAGCAGAAGCCTGGGCAAAGTGCCGTCGGTATCGGAAAGGCAGATCCTCGATACGAACCATGAGCGGCAGATCGGCCACATTGAAATCCGGGTCCCAAGCCGGCGGGCCTAACACCTTGGCCCCCAGGCGCAGGTAACCTTTGATCAAGGCCGGCGGCTGGACCTCCAGGCAGTCATCGAATTGCCTCAGGGGCAAGGCCAGGCGCGGCAGCACCTGAAAATCCAGCGGGGCCAGATGGGTCTGCCTGAGTTGTCGCCAGATGCTGGCCGCTGCATGGCCCCCAGCCTGCAGGGGTATGCTGGCGCAGCCGATCATCAGATCGAGTTTGTTGCGCGCCATGAATTGCGCCAGAGCGCCCCAAAGGGCCAGGATCACGCTGCCCTGGCGGTAGTCGGGGTGCACACAGCTGCGGCCGAGCTCGACCATGCGCGAACGCCATTGCCGAAGGCGGGTGAGGTCGAATTCAAGGTCGGTGTAGAAACTGCCCACCCGGGCCGCCTGTACCGGCGTCAGAACCCGGTAAGTGCCCACCACTTGGGCCGAGTCCATATCGGTCACGAGCAGATGCTCGCAATAATCATCGAACAGGTCGATATCGTGGCCGTCCAGGGGTCCGTTGAGGCGTGCGCCCATCTCTCCCGCGAAGACCTGGTAGCGCAATTGCTGCGCACGCCTGATCTCATCCTGGTGCCGAGCCCAGGACACACGCAGCCGGGACTCGGTAGGTATCGCCACCGGTAAGGGCTCATGCGACATCACATGGCCTGAAGGCCAGTGAATCTGAGCTTGCAAGGGCATCGCTGATAGCATGTTCTTCATGCATTCCTTTCAATTTCTGAAGTTTGAAGATAAGCCGGCGTATGGGCTGACCCGAGCGACTCCAGCCAGTCGTAGGCGTTGGCGGAAAAGCGCAGTCCGCCCGGACTGGTGGAGAGATGATCAGCCGTGCGACGGACCATTCGGGCGGCGACCTGCCTGAGGCCTCCAGCGGCCGGGGCCGGGCCGCCCGCGGGCGCTGAGTCGAGAGATAACGGGTTGCCTGTAGAACTCACCATGACTGCCTGAGTAAGCTGCATAGAATCCGCAAAGTTTCGAATTCGGCTGAGACACGAAGATGTCGGTTTGACGACATTTGCATGACAGCCCATCGCGCAGCCTGCCAAGGAAGGGGCTTGCCATGAGGTTCGGGAAGCACAAAGAGCGTGAGCCACTTGCGGCCCCGCTAAGCTTGAACCCGCCGCCCTCCGAGCCCGACCTTGCCCTACGCCACCCGTAACATCCTTTTGCTGGGCTTGGCCCAGTTGCTTGCATGGGGCTCAACCTTCTATCTAGCCGCCCTGCTCGCCCCGGCCATGGCCGCCGAGCTGGGCCTGAGCAGCACACTTGTTTTTGGCTTGTTTTCGGGGGCTCTCATTGTCTCGGCCGCCACCGGGCCGGTGGCCGGCTCAGCCATCGACCGCCTGGGCGGGCGTGGTGTTCTGATGGCCGCCAGCCTGATCTTTACCTGCGGGCTCATGCTGATGGCGCAAGCCGACAGCATGATCTCTCTGGCGGCCGGCTGGATGCTGCTGGGCTTGGGGATGGGCGCCGGGCTGTACGAGGGGGCCTTTGCCACCCTGGTTCAGCTCTATGGTGCGCACTCACGCCGGCCGATCACCGCCATCACCCTGATCGCGGGCCTGGCCAGTACCGTTTGCTGGCCAGTCACCGCCTGGCTGCTAACGACGCTGGGCTGGCGAGAGACTTGCATGGTCTGGGCGGGGGTGCACCTCTTGATCAACATACCACTCTACGCGGGTCTGCGCAGACCCGAAGCGCAGACCAACCCGGCACGGCCCCGAGCCCCGCTGCCTGACCTGCCGCTGGCACCCCCGATGCAAGGCGCTGAGTCGATCATGCCCGGATAGATCGCGCAAGGACCGGCCACGCCGGCGCTTGTCAGGCGTATCACCGTCCTGCTGGCTCTGAGTTTTGCGCTGACCTGGTTCATCAGCACCGCTCTGGCGGCCCATCTACCGCAGTTACTCGAGGCCCAGGGCCTCTCACCGCCTCTGGCGCTGGCGTTTGCCGCTCTGGTGGGCGTGGCGCAGGTGGGCGGGCGCCTACTGGAGTTTGTCTTGCAGCAGCAGATTTCGTCCCTGCAGTCAGCCCGCCTCGCTGCTGCCCTGCATCCCATCGGCACTACCGCCTTCCTGCTGCTGGGCACGCCAGCGGTGTTCACCGTTCTGCACGGGGCGGGCAACGGGATCCTGACGATTGCCAAGGGCACCCTGCCCGTGCAATTTTTCGGTGCCCCTGGCTACGGACTTCGGCAGGGCCTGATCATGGTGCCGGCGCGGTTTGCGCAAGCGTTTGCACCGCTCAGTTTTGGCCTGGCGCTACAGGCCTGGGGGGCACAAGCTCTGTGGCTGTGCGTTTGCCTGGGCCTGGCCTGCCTGGCCGCGCTGATGGCGCTGCCCCGCCCGGGCGCATCGCCCTGAGCTGATCGCCCGCTCAGGCCAAGCTGACCTTCTGGCCTGCGTGCGAACAAACACCCAAAGGCCTCAAGCGGCCATCGACTGCAGCGCCTGCCTGGCCCTCTGATGCACCTGGGCTGGGCTCAGGGCCTTGAGCCGATGATCGCTCCAGACTTGGCGCCAACGCCGGGCGCCGGGCTGGCCGTTGCGCAAGCCCAGTATGTGGCGCGCCACCGCAGCCCAGGCCACACCCCTTGCGGCCTGCTGCTCCATGTAGATCACCATCGCCTCTTCAATGGCATCGATCTCCAACTCGCGCGCCGGATCCCCAAAAAACTCCCCGTCCCAGCTTGCCAGCCAGGCCGGCTGGTGATAGGCCTGCCGTCCAACCATCACGCCGTCCAATTGCTGCAAGTGGGCATGGATCTGCACCTCATCCGACACGCCGCCATTGAGCACCACGGTAAGTGCAGGAAAATCACGCTTGAGGCGATAGACCCACTCATAGCGCAGCGGAGGTATTTCACGATTCTCCTTGGGGCTCAAGCCCTGCAGCCAGGCATTGCGCGCGTGGACGATGAAGGTATCGCACCCGGCTTGACTGACCCAACCCACGAAGTCGCGCACAAAGTCATAGCTCTCGCAGCGGTCCAGGCCGATGCGGTGCTTGACCGTCACGGGCAGGCTGACTGCATCGCGCATGGCCTTGACGCCATCGGCCACGGTCGCCGGCTCGGCCATCAAGCAGGCGCCAAAAGCGCCGCGCTGCACCCGCGGGCTGGGGCAGCCGCAATTGAGATTGATCTCGTCATAGCCCCATTGCTGTGCGAGCCGGGCAGCCTGCGCCAGGTCGCCGGGCTCGCTGCCACCGAGTTGCAGCGCGATCGGATGCTCCTGTTCATTGAAGTCCAGATGCCGCGGCACATCGCCGTGCAGCAGCGCGCCGGTGGTCACCATCTCGGTGTAGAGCCGGGTGCGGCGCGTCAGCAGTCGATGAAAAAAGCGGCAATGGCGATCCGTCCAATCCATCATGGGAGCGACAGACAGTCGGGCGGCAAAGGTCGCGGGGTGGGAGTCGGTTATCACGGGTCTATAGCCTTTGCACGCATTGTCGGGCATGGTGCGCCCGAGGCCGTCGCGCCCGCAGATCAAGCGGCCGACAACGCCCCGCCGCACGAAGAGCCTTGCCCGGCGGTGCATCCGTAACAATGATCGGCCACCGCGATCGCTTGCCCACTCAAGGAGTGGACCAATAACTCGCGCAGATGCGGTCGGCCGGCGCTGGCCGGCACGGGCATGCCCAGCATCTGGTTGAAATCGCAGTCGTAAAGATAGCCCCGCCAATCCACCGATACCGTGGACAAACACATCAGGCCTGCCAAGTTCTCCGACCGGTGACTGGACCTGAGCAAGGTCATGTAATCGGCAAACTTGCCCTGAGACACCAGCATGCTGCCAAAACGCTGAATGGGCATATTCGCCAAGGTGAAAAGGCGATTGAAGCGCACGCCGAAATTAGCCATCAGAAAGCGCTCGTAGTCAGCTTGCAGCGCTGCCTGCGACGGTGGCAGCACCGGGTTTTGCGGGTTATAGACGAGGTTGAGGACCAGCCCCGAGCCGACTTGTCCGTAGCCAAGGGCGTTGAGCTTTTGTAGAGCCCGTATGCTTTTTTCAAATACGCCCTGACCACGCTGCTGATCGACATTGTCCTGCGAGTAGCACGGTAGCGAAGCCACCACCTCGACGCCCTGCTCGGCCAGAAAATCGGCCAGATCCTCCTGCCCTAGCTCAAACAGGACGGTCAGGTTGCAGCGGTCAATGACGCGCAGTCCCAGCGATCGGGCCTGGCGCACAAGCCGCCGGAAATGCGCGTGGAGTTCGGGCGCGCCGCCGGTGAGGTCCAGGGCCTCCAGGCGCTTGGTCTGAAGCACCTCGAGGACCAGATCGACCGTGGCACCGTCCATCTGCTCCTTGCGATTCGGGCCGGCATTGACATGGCAATGCACGCAAGTCTGGTTACAGCGATAGCCCAGATTGACTTGCAGGGTCTGCAGCGCCAGTCGCCGCAGCGCAGGGAAGTCGCTCTTGCGCAGCAGGGGCAAGGTCTCATGCATGGCACGGTCTCCCCGTAAGAACGGTTTTGGAATGGATATCTCGCGAGCATAATCGACGCTATGGTTTTCGCCGTTGAATCCCCCATCGAAATCGCCGTCATTGGCGGCAGCGGCCTCTACGAAATGCAGGGCCTGCAAGACGCGCAGGAAATCGATGTCACCACGCCCTATGGAGTGCCGTCCGAGAGGATTTGCGTCGGCCGTCTCGGGCCGGCTCGGGTGGCCTTCCTGGCGCGTCACGCCCGCGGACACAAGCTGCTGCCTTCGGAGATTCCGTTTCTGGCCAATATCTGGGCGCTCAAGTCCCTGGGCGTACGCTATCTGCTGTCAGTGTCGGCGGTGGGTTCCTTGATCGAAGACTTTGCACCGCTGGATTTGGTCCTGCCCGATCAGTTCATCGACCACACCCGGGGCCGGCCGCGAAGCTTTTTCGGCGAGGGAGCCGTTGCTCATGTCTCGCTGGCCGACCCCATCTGTCCGGCCCTGCGCGCCCTGCTTGCACAGGTGGCGAACCGGCGAGGCTTTGGACGCGGCCGCATCCACCACGGCGGGACTTACATCTGTATCGACGGTCCACAGTTTTCAAGCCGCGCTGAAAGCCTGATGTACCGGCAGTGGGGCGCGCAGATCATTGGCATGACCAACATGCCCGAAGCGCGTCTGGCCCGCGAGGCCGAGATCGCCTACGCCACGCTGGCTTTGGTGACCGACTACGACTGCTGGCACGAACGCACGCAAGCCGTCACCGCCGACATGGCGGTGGCCAACCTGATGGAAAACGCCAGCAACGCACAAGGCCTGCTGATCGATGTCGTGACACAGCTGCACGCCCAACGACCGTCCAGCCCGGCCCATGAGGCCCTGAGCCCGGCGCTGATCACCCCGGTGACGGCCATGGGCGAAGCCGTCCGGCAACGGCTTGCCCCCTTGCTCGCTAGGTTTGGCTGAACACATTGCGCCGAGGACGGCGCTCCTTCCAAAGCCCGGGGGCGGTGACTATCACCCCATGTGCAGTCCGCCGTTGACCGAAAAGTCAGCCCCGGTGGCATAGCCGCCCTCCTCGCTGGCCAGCCAGGCGACGATGGAGGCGATTTCGCTGGGCTCGCCCAAGCGCTTGACCGGCACGGTGGCCACGATCTTTTCCAGCACATCGGGACGAATGGCCTTGACCATATCCGTACCGATATAGCCCGGACTGACCGTATTGACCGTGACGCCCTTGGTGGCGAGCTCTTGCGCGAGCGCCATGGAAAAGCCATGCATGCCCGCCTTGGCCGCCGAGTAGTTGGTTTGCCCGGCCTGGCCCTTCTCGCCATTGACAGAGGAGATTTGGATGATGCGGCCCCAGCCGCGTTCGACCATATCCGGCACCACCTGCTTGGTCACATTGAACATGGAGTTGAGATTGGTGTCGATCACGGCATCCCAATCCTCACGCGTCATCTTGACAAACATGCGGTCGCGTGTGATGCCCGCGTTGTTGACCAGTACATCGATGGGTCCATGCTGCGCCTTGGATTTACCGAAAGCATCCACGGTCGACTGCCAGTCGGCCACATTGCCGACCGATGCATAAAAGGTAAAACCCAGGGCCTTCTGCTCATCGAGCCACTTGGTGAAATCGCGGGTGGGGCCGCAGCCGGCAATGACCTTAAAGCCATCCTTGGCCAACCTCTGGCAGATCGCGGTACCAATACCCCCCATGCCGCCCGTGACATACGCAATTTTTTGAGACATACCTACTCCTTGTTAATCAAATCATCAAAGTCACCGGAAAGCGGTAACCCAAACAAGCTCAACGCTCCACCGTCAGAGACACGCCCATGCCGCCGCCTATGCACAAGGCGGCCAGGCCCTTCTTGACCTGCCGGCGCTGCATCTCGTGCAGCAAAGTCACCAGCACCCGGCACCCCGAGGCACCGATCGGATGACCGATGGCAATCGCACCGCCATTGACATTGACCCGCGCCGGGTCGATGTCGAGCGCCTTATTAACCGCACAAGCCTGCGCCGCAAACGCCTCATTGAGTTCGAACAGGTCCACATCGGCGGCCCGCCATCCGGCGCGGGCCAATGCCTTTTGCGAAGCAGGGACCGGCCCCATGCCCATGGTGGCCGGATCCAGGCCCGAGGTTGCAAACGAGGCAATGCGCGCTAAGGGCGCAAGACCCAGGCTGTCGGCTTTCTTAGCACTCATGACCATGACCGCAGCGGCACCATCATTGATGCCCGAGGCATTGCCTGCGGTCACCGTGCCGGCTTTGTCAAAAGCTGGGCGCAAAGCCGTCAGGGCCTCGGCGCTGGTCTTCTTGTTGATGTATTCGTCTTCAGAGAAAACGATTGGATCCCCCTTCTTCTGCGCAATCGAAAAGGGCACGATCTCGTCCTTGAAGCGGCCCGCCGCCTGAGCCGCGCCCGCCTTTTGCTGACTGGCCAGAGCCAGCGCATCCTGCATATCGCGCGTAATCCCGTGAGCCTTGGCGACATTCTCGGCGGTGATGCCCATGTGGTACTGGTTGTAAACATCCCAGAGACCGTCGATGATCATGGTGTCGACCAGCTTCCAGTCACCCATGCGCTGACCCTCACGCGAGGCGGGCAGGACATGCGGCGCGGCGCTCATGTTCTCCTGGCCACCGGCAATCACGATCTCGCTATCGCCCCAGGCCACCGCCTGCGCGGCGAGCATCACCGCCTTCAGGCCTGAGCCGCAAACGGCATTGATGGTCAGACCTGGCACCTCTTTGGGAACGCCCGCCTTGATCAGGGCCTGGCGCGCCGGATTCTGACCGCTGCCGGCAGCAAGCACCTGCCCCATGATTACTTCGCCCACCTCACCTGCGGCAACGCCCGTACGCCTGAGCAGGTCAGAAATCACCGCTGCGCCCAGCTCGGTGGCCGGTGTCTTGGCCAAAGCACCACCAAACCGCCCAACAGCCGTTCGTGCAGCCCCCACAATCACGATATCTTGCATGGTCTTCCTCGATTGAGTCTTGAAAACTAACAGCGGGCACAAGCCCTTATGCCTTGACTTTCACATAGCGGCCCGGCGCCGGCTCTAGTGCCTTGTACTTGCGACTGCCGTAAGCCTTGGGGGCGGCGATCTGCTTGCCCGCATGTGGCTTGAGCCAGCGCACCCAATCGGGCCACCAGGAGCCCTCGTGTTCAGCGGCCCCCTTGAGCCACTCTTCATGAGAGGCCGGCAGGTCGTCCCGGGTCCAGTAGGAGCGTTTCTTTTTGGCCGGCGGATTGATCACGCCAGCGATATGACCCGAAGCGCCCATCACAAAACGCCTTTTGCCCGTCAGGATTTGCGTGCTGGCATAAGCCCCCTGCACCGGCACGATATGGTCCTCGCGCGAGCCGTAGATATAGGCCGGGATGTCGATCTTGCGCAGGTCGATTTTCTGGCCGCAGACCTTGACTTTGCCTGGCTTGGCCAGATTGTTCTCCAGGTAGGTATTGCGCAGATACCAGGCATAAAACGGCCCAGGCAAATTAGTCGAATCGCTGTTCCAGTACAAGAGATCGAAGGCGGGCGGCTTTTCGCCCTTCAGGTAGTTATCGACCACATAGTTCCAGACCAGATCGTTGGGGCGCAGGAAGCTGAAGGTCGAGGCCAGGTCCTGGCCGCGCAACAAGCCGCTTTTACCCATCTGCATTTCCCGCACCCGAACAGCGTGCTCATCGATGAACACATCGAGCACGCCGGTGTCGCGAAAATCCAGTAAGGCCGTCAAGAAGGTAACGCAGTGCACCGGTTTTTCACCGCGAGCGGCCAGCACGGCCAATGCCGTGCCCAAAATAGTGCCGCCGACACAAAAGCCCAGGGCATTGATGGTCGATGCACCAGAAATCTCGCGCACGGCATGAATGGCCCGAATGGCCGCCTGCTCGATGTAATCGTCCCAGGTCTTGTCCGCCATGGACTCATCTGGGTTGCGCCAACTCACCACAAAAGTGCGATGCCCCTGCTCGACCAGATAGCGGATCAACGAGTTCTCGGGCTGAAGGTCCAGGATGTAGTACTTGTTGATGCAAGGCGGCACAAACAGGAAAGGCCGCTCATAGACCTTGGCCGTCAGGGGCTTGTATTCGAGCAGCTGGAAAAACTCGTTCTCAAACACCACAGCGCCCTCAGAGCTGGCGACATTGCGCCCGACCTCGAACACGCTCTCATCGGTCATGGACAGGTGTCCCTGCCGCATATCGCCCATCAGGTTTTGAAGGCCCTGGCTCAGGCTTTGGCCTTGCGTATCCAGGGCCCTCTTGTGAGCATCCGCATTGAGTGCAAGAAAGTTACTGGGGGCCGAAGCAGCCAGCCATTGCTCAACCGCAAAGCGCACACGCGAGCGCGTCTTGGCATCACCCTCGACGGCCTCGGCCATGGCCGAGAGGGCCCGGGCGTTCAGAAGGTAAGCGGCCGCGGCGAAGTGCGACAAGGGACTGGCATTCCAGGCCTGCGAGGCAAAACGGCGATCCTTCAGGGGGGAGGATTGGCCGCCCGCGTTCAAAGAGGCATTCCATAGGGCAGTGGCCTCGCGCACATAGTCCTGCTGAATCTCCAGCAAGCGGGCCGGATCGATATGCACGCCGGCCAGCCCCTCAAGGGACGGCAGGGTTTGAGTAAGAAAACTCGGCGCCGCGGGGATGTGCCCCGGCAACAGGGCCGACAGTGCCTGCTGAAACTGCCCCTGCAGGTTTTTCTGGAACTGCTCGGACGCTTGCGCCCATATGCTTTCAGCGTTCATCGCTTTGTCTCCTCGAGGCCGTTTCTAGGTACGGGCTTTAAACCGAGCACAGCCCATCCAGCAAAATAATGGCAAGATTGTCGAGCCCTTGCATGTCAGCTTGCTGACATAGTTTGGGCAATCCCCTCTAATTTGCGAGCCTTCATGCACCTGACCGCGATCGCCTGGATTTATGTCGTTCTCATGATGAGCGCAGTTGAGTTGGCCAGCCCACAGGGCACCGCGCTGGGCGCTCTGAGCACCTTTGTGTTCTACGGACTTGTGCCACTGGGCATCGTCCTCTACATCATGGGAACTCCGGCCCGCAGGCGTCTGCGTCAGGCGCGGGAGGCTTTGGCTCCAGCGCAGACTGCGCCACAAGCGCCGACAGCCCAGGGGTCAGACCAGCCAGATACAGGCGGCCATGCGACCACCGCTGATGCCATGTCGCAGCAGGCTGCCGCGGTGCGAAAAAAAGGCTGAGTTCGCAACGGTGCACCAGCGGTCACTGCCGTCATTGCCGTAGAAGCGACTCAAGCCGGCTCGCTCAAGCCGCCGGCGCGCCAGGGACGGCAAATCGGCCCGGTATTTGCCTTGCGCAAGCGGTACAAAACAGCGATCGGATGGGGCATCGGCTGCAATGAAAGCCGTCCTCGCCTCGGCCCCAACCTCGAAGGCGCTCGGGCCGATGCAGGGCCCGAGCCAGGCCATCAGCCCGGGGCTCAGGTCGTGGAGCGAACAACCGGCTGCGTCGGCCAAGGCATCGAGCCCCGCCTCGACAATACCGGCCGAGCTTCCTGCCACGCCTGCTGCGAGCCCACGCCAACCCGCATGGAGCGCAGCCACCATAGGCAGGCGGTCATGCGCGATCAAGATAGGCAGGCAATCGGCCACCATCACGGTACAGGCCAAGCCCATCTGCTGGGTCAGGGCACCGTCGGCGCTCAAGCCCTGGTCAGCCTCGTGCTGGAGCTGCACCACCGCGGTGCCATGCACCTGCTGCATGAACACTGGCCTGGCCCGCAAGGCCCGGGTCAAATGCTCGCGGTTGGCCGCCACATGAGCGGGGTCGTCTCCGACATGCTGGCCCAGGTTCATGCTCGCAAACGGCCCCTGTGAATGGCCCCCCGCACGGGTGGTGCAGACAGCTCTCACCCAGGCCGGCGCCGGCCAATCAGGTCTGATCCAGTCGGGGTGCAAGCCCATCAAGCAAAGCGCCGCGGCTTACTCGGCATCGGGGCAGCGAGCCGGCTCGGCAGCCTGGAAGGCCGGATGCTGCATACACAAATCAAAGACGGCACGCACTCTCGGCATGTCATCCAAACTCACCTCGAAGCGCCGGGCGTTGAAGATCTGAGGAACCAGACAGCAGTCGGCCAGCGTAGGGGTCTGACCCACACAATAGGCTTGCCCGCCCCACCGCTGCAGTTGCCGCTCGAAAGACAGCAGGCCTTCACGACACCAGTGCCGATACCAAGCGTTCTTGGCCTCCTCGCTTTGCCCGAGCTCGCGCACCAGATACTTGAGAACCCGGAGATTGTTCAGCGGATGGATGTCACAGGCCACTGACAGCGCCAGGGTACGCACCCGCGCCCTCTCCAAGGGATCGGCCGGCAGGAGCGGCGGATTCGGGTGGATCTCGTCCAGGTACTCCATGATGGCCAGCGATTGCGACAGCAACTGCCCATCGTCGTCGAGGACCGGCACCAGGTTGTCAGAGGACAAAACCGAGAACTCGGCGGTTTTCTGTTCACCCTTGACCAAGTGCACCGACAGATACTCGTACGGCAGCTGCTTGAGGGCCAATGCAATACGCACCCGAAAAGATGCGGAGGACCGGAAGTAGTTGTAGAGCTTCATGGGGGAAGCATAACGCAGGGCCGCGCACCCCGACAGCTCCGCCCTTTAATGACTCAGTCGCCGCCGTGAGCGAGATTTTCGAACTTGGTGTGCCTGGCGGTAAAGGCCAGCTTCGTGGTGCCGGTCGGTCCATTGCGCTGCTTGCTGATGATGATCTCAGCCACCCCGGGCTCCTTGCTCGCCTCCTTGGTGTAGTACTCATCGCGGTAGATGAACATCACCACATCGGCATCCTGCTCAATCGCGCCCGACTCGCGCAGATCGCTCATCATCGGTCGCTTGTCGGTTCGCGATTCCACCCCCCGCGAAAGCTGGGACAACGCGATCACCGGGCACTGCAATTCCTTGGCCAGCATCTTCAGACCACGGGATATCTCGCCCAAGGCCGTGGCGCGGTTTTCCTCGCTCATGCCACTGGAGACCGTCATCAGCTGAAGATAGTCAACCACGATCAGCCCCAGCTTGCCACACTGACGAGCCATGCGACGCGCGTTGGCGCGCAACTCGCTGACCGTCAAGCCAGGCGTCTCGTCAATATGCAGAGCCACATTACGAAGACGCTCGATGGCTTCAATCAAACGCGGCCATTCCTCTTCATTCAGACGGCCAGTGCGCAACCTCACCTGATCAATGCGTCCGATGGAGCCCACAATACGAATGGCCAGTTGCGCAGCGCCCATCTCCATGGAAAACACCGCCACAGGCAACTGCTCATTGAGCGCCACATGCTCAGCAATATTGATGGCCAGGGCGGTCTTGCCCATGCTGGGCCGCGCTGCCAGAACGATCAAATCGCCAGCCTGCAGCCCCGATGTCTGCCGATCCAGATCGATGAAGCCGGTAGGCACGCCGGTGATGTCGTTCGGGTTTTTCGACATCTCCTGCACTCGGTCGAGCAGAGCCACCACCAGGTTTTCCATGCTCTGAAAACCTTGCTTCATGCGCGCACCCTGCTCTCCAATCTGCAGGATTTTTTGCTCAGCCTCATCGAGAATCATCGAGACCGACTGACCTTGGGGATTGAAGGCGCGGGTGGCGATTTCATCGCTCGCGGCCAATAGCTTGCGCAGCACCGAGCGCTCGCGCACGATTTCGGCATAGCGACGCACATTGGCGGCGCTGGGCACATACTGCGCTAACGCATTAAGGTAAGGTAGCCCGCCGACCGCATCGGACTTGCCCTGACTCTGCAGTTGCTCGAAAACCGTCACCACATCGGCTGGCTTGCTGGCATTGATGAGCGCGTCAATGGCGGCGTAAATTAGCTGATGCTCATGGCGGTAGAAGTCAGGCTGCGACAACAAGTCCCCCACCCGCTCCCAGGCTCCGTTGTCGAGCAGCAGTCCGCCTAAAACGCTGGACTCTGCCTCGATGGAATGGGGCGGCACACGCAGTTGGGCAATCTGCGGATCAGGGCTGTAGCTGTCTTCAGGGTCGAACGGTAGGGCAGACATGAGTTTCCTGGAGGACCTGCGATGGTAGCGCCGAGAGACCCCGGGCGAAGTGGACAAACTTGTGGATAAGCGGTGCAGCAAGCGGGGAGATCCGTCTCAAGGCTGTGTACAACGCCAAAAAAAAGCCGCCCGAAGGCGGCTCCTGGGGGGCTGGCCGCGTTTACGCGGTTTCGCCGTAAACCGTGACGGTGATATCGACCGCCACATCAGTGTGCAAAGAAACACTGACCGGATGATCACCCACCAACTTGATGGGGCCGTTGGGCATGCGGATCTGCGACTTGAGCACCGTGGTACCGGTCCGGCCGAGTTCGGCGGCGATGTCCGCATTGGTCACTGAACCAAAAAGACGCCCGTCCACGCCGGCCTTCTGCGTGAGCTTGAGGGTGGTCCCCGCGAGCTTGTCACCCTGGGCCTGCGCCTGGGCCAGCTTGGCGGCGGCAGATTTTTCCAGTTCGGCCCGCTTGGCCTCAAACTCCTTGATGGCGGCAGCCGTGGCGCGACGGGCGCGGCCCGAAGGGATCAAAAAATTACGGGCGTACCCGTCCTTGACCTTGACCACCTCACCGAGGCCGCCAAGATTGACAACTTTATCGAGCAGGATTACTTGCATGATCGGCTCTCCTTCAGAGGGTGCGATGCTGATCGCTGTAGGGCAGCATGGCCAAAAAGCGCGAGCGCTTGATGGCCGTATTGAGCTGCCGCTGATAGATGGCGCGCGTGCCCGTCAGGCGGGCCGGAATGATCTTGCCGTTCTCTGCGATGAAATCGCGCAGGGTATCAACATCTTTGTAGTCGATTTCCTCGACGCCAGCGACGGTGAAGCGGCAAAAGCGCTTGCGCTTGAACAACAGAGATTGAGCATTGCGCTTGGGGCGCTTGTCCTTGGAAAAACGTTTCGGTCCGGGCATGGTGGACTCCTTAGAAGAGAGTGAATTCCTGAATGTGAAAGACGATACTTTTACTGGTGCGGGCGCTGGCCAAAAAACCCCTGAATCGAAACTGCTGGCTCAAATCAGAGCGAGCCAGTTGTTCGGCCACAGACCCGAAGGCCCGGGCTTTGATCGACAGCCCCACCTTCCTGGGGCTTCCCGCTTCCAGCTGCTCGGATTCGTGTTCGAGCACCAATTGAGCGGCGGGCACGCCGGCTGGGGTGTAACGCAGGGTACCTAACTCTGCGATGCGCGCCGACAGTTCGATCGTATTCAAGGGGATACCGCGCCAACGCTCCATGTGAAGCGCTACCGGCTGGCTACTTTAGGCAGCCTCCTGCGCCTGGGCCTTGCGCGCTTCCTCGCGCTCGACGCTGCGCATCATGACTGACGGACCGGTTTCAGCCTTTTTCTTGACCACGGTCAAGTGACGCAGGACAGCGTCATTGAATTTGAAGGCGTGCTCGATCTCGTCCATCACAGCCTGGCTGGCCTCGATGTTGATGCAAATGTAGTGGGCCTTGCCCATTTTCTGGATCAGGTAGGCCAGTTGACGCCGGCCCCAATCCTCGACACGATGCACCTTGCCGCCGCCGGCTGTGATCATGCCCTTGTAACGCTCCAGCATGGCTGGAACCTGTTCGCTCTGGTCCGGGTGGATGAGCAGGACGATTTCGTAGTGACGCATGCAGACTCCTTGTGGGTTAAAGCTGCCCCCCGCGTCAGCGTTGGGAGTGCAGCAAGGAAAAGCTTACCAGTATAGCGGGTTCAGCCTGTAACAGGCGGGCTTGGCGACCGCCGAGGCAAATCGCGCCGGGGGCGGCGCTCCCACAACCCGGATGCAGGCCACAGGGGTGTAGGAGCCGCACCCTCGCGGCGATCGCCCTGCCCCGGGCTTAACCTTGGGCCAAGCGCTTCCAGGTGTCTATGACGGTATCCGGATTGAGCGAGAGCGAATCGATGCCCTCTTCCTGCAGCCAACGCGCCAGATCCGGGTGGTCGCTCGGCCCCTGCCCGCAAATGCCCACATACTTGCCCTGGCGCTTGCAGGCCGCGATGGCCTGAGACAGCATGGCCTTGACGGCTGGATCGCGCTCGTCGAAGTCCTGCGCCAGAATGTCCAGGCCCGAATCACGATCGAGGCCCAGCGTCAACTGAGTCAGGTCGTTGGAGCCGATGGAAAAGCCATCGAAGAACTCCAGGAAGCGCTCAGCCAACACGGCGTTGCTAGGCACCTCGCACATCATGATCAAGCGCAGGCCCTTGTGCCCTCGCTCGAGCCCATGACGAGCCAGCAGGGCGGTGACATCGCGTGCCTGCCCCAGCGTGCGCACGAAGGGAACCATGACCTCGACATTGACCAGGCCCATCTGCTCTCGCACCCGCTGCAGGGCCTCGCACTCCATGGCGAAAGCCTCGGAAAAATCGGCGCTCAGATACCGGGCAGCGCCGCGGAAACCGAGCATCGGGTTCTCTTCTTCTGGCTCGTAGCGCGAGCCGCCGATGAGCTTGCGGTATTCGTTGGACTTGAAATCCGACAAGCGCACGATCACCGGCCTGGGCCAGAAGGCAGCGGCGATCGTGGCCACACCCTCAGCCACCTTGTCGACATAAAAGGCTCTGGGTGAAGCATGACCGCGCGCCACGCTCTCCACCGCCTTCTTTAGGTCGGAGTCGACCGTGGGATAGTCCAAAATCGCCTTGGGATGCACCCCGATGTTGTTATTGATGATGAACTCGAGCCGGGCCAGACCCACGCCGTGGTTGGGAATGAGTGCAAAGTCGAAAGCCAGCTGCGGATTGCCCACATTCATCATGACTTTCAGGTTGATTTCGGGCATCTGCCCGCGCTGCACCTCGGTCACCTCGGTCTCGATCAGACCATCGTAAATATGCCCGGTATCGCCCTCGGCGCAACTGACGGTCACCAGCATGCCGCTGGCGAGTTTCTCGGTCGCATCGCCACAACCGACCACGGCCGGAATACCCAGTTCACGCGCGATGATGGCTGCATGACAGGTGCGTCCACCCCGGTTGGTCACGATAGCGCTAGCGCGCTTCATGACAGGCTCCCAATTGGGATCGGTCATGTCGGTGACCAGGACATCCCCCGGCTGGACCTGGTCCATTTCGCCCACATGGGCCACCCGCCGCACCGGCCCAGCGCCAACCTTTTGCCCGATAGCCCGGCCCGAGGTCAGCACCGAACCCGAACCCTTGAGCTTATAGCGTAGCTCGGCCTGACCGCGCGATTGGCTCTTGACCGTCTCGGGCCGGGCCTGCAGGATGTACAGCAGACCGTCCACGCCGTCCTTGCCCCACTCAATGTCCATCGGACGGCCGTAGTGTTGCTCGATCACCAGCGCGTAATGGGCCAGCTGTTCGACTTCCTCGTCACTGAGGCAGTACCGGTTGCGCAACTCGACCGGCACCTCTGTGGTCTTGACCAGTTTGCCGCTGGCGCGCTTTTCCGCCGCACTTGAAAACTCCATCTGAATCAGCTTGGAGCCCAGATTGCGCCGAATCAGCGCCCGATTGCCGGCGCGCAGCATCGGCTTGTGAACATAAAACTCGTCGGGATTGACCGCGCCCTGCACCACCGTCTCACCCAAACCATAGCTGGCAGTGATAAACACCACATCCTCAAAGCCGCTTTCGGTATCGATGGTGAACATCACTCCCGCTGCGCCGATATCGGACCTGACCATACGCTGCACCCCTGCGGACAGGGCCACATCGGCATGAGCAAAACCCTTGTGCACCCGGTAACTGATGGCACGGTCGTTGTAGAGCGAGGCAAACACCTCTTTAATCTTGAGCAGGATATCGGGCAGCCCGACCACATTGAGAAAGCTCTCCTGCTGCCCCGCAAAGGACGCATCGGGCAGGTCCTCGGCGGTTGCCGAAGAGCGCACTGCAAAACTGGCTTGCTCGCTACCGGCACTCAAGTGCGCGAAAGCTTGAGCGATCGCGCGCTCGAGATCGGCCGGGAAGGGCTGCGCCTGCACCCATTGGCGAATCTGCGCCCCAGCAGCGGCCAAAGCGTTGACATCCTCGGTATCGAGTTGCGCCAGACGATCGGCAATGCGACGATCCAGGCCTGCGTGCGCCAAAAACTCACGAAAGGCGTGAGCGGTGGTGGCAAAGCCGGTGGGAACGCGCACCCCGTCGGGCAACTGCGAGATCATTTCGCCGAGGCTGGCGTTCTTGCCGCCAACCGCCTCGACATCACTCATCCTCAGGTTCTCAAACGGTACGACCAGGGCGGTCGCCTCGAACAAGGGGGACATGACAAGACTCCAGATGGTTTGAAAACCGGGGCGAACGCCATGGGCGGCTGCGAGCCTTGTTCTGATTCTGTGGGGCGAGTGCGGGCCATGGGAGAGCGGTTCGATAATGAGGGCATTGTAGAGGCGGCTCTCGGAAGGGTCGCGCAAGGCAAGGATCTCAGCCATGGCCACCCGCACCGTGTTTTTCATCTCCGACGGCACCGGCATCACCGCCGAGACTTTCGGCAACGCCATCCTCGCCCAGTTCGAAATCAAGCCCAGGCATGTGCGACTGCCCTTCGTTGATACAGTCGACAAAGCGCACCAGGCGCTGCGGCAAATCAATCACACGGCTGACATCGAAGGCCAGCGGCCCATCGTCTTTACCACCCTGGTCAACATGGAAGTGCTGGCCGTCATCCGGCAGAGCAACGGCATGCTGCTGGACATGTTTGGCATGTTCGTTGAACCGCTGGAGGACGAGTTGGGTATCAAGTCGAATCATCGGGTGGGTCGCTTCTCCGATGCATCGAAAAGTAAGGAATACGACGACCGCATCGAGGCCATCAATTTCTCGCTGGCGCACGATGACGGTCAAAGCCATGTCGACCTGCAGCAGTCCGATGTCATCCTGGTGGGCGTCAGCCGCAGCGGCAAGACGCCAACCTCGCTGTACCTGGCCATGCAATATGGACTGAAAGCCTCCAACTATCCTCTTATCCCCGAAGACTTCGATCGACGCCAACTACCCGCCGCGCTGCTGCCCCATCGCAAAAAAATCTTTGGTCTGACCATCGATCCACAACGCCTGGCCCAGATACGCAACGAGCGTCGGCCGAACTCGCGCTACGCCAGCCTGGAGAACTGTCGCCACGAAATCCGCGAAGCCGAGGCCATGATGCGGCGCGAGGGCATACGCTGGCTTTCCACCACCACCAAGTCCATCGAGGAAATTGCCACCACCATCTTGCAGGAACTCAGACCCGAAAGACTGGTCTACTGAGCCGCCGGGCGTACGGGGAGCCTCCAAAGTCAAGGGTTAACCCTTGAGTCAAGGATCTTGACTGAGAACGATTCGCATTTACGGTACACTGGCGGCATGTTCTTCACAGCCACCTCCTCCCGCAAGCTCCTGTCCCGAATCCTGGCAAGCTCTGCCCTGGGCCTGAGCCTGCTTGCCTCGGCCCAAGACCGGGTCCTCAACATCTACTCGGCTCGCCACTACCCGAGCGACGAGGCCCTGTACAGCGATTTCACCCGCTCCACCGGCATCAAGGTCCATCGCATTGACGCCGATGACGCGGGCATTTTGGCGCGCCTGAGGGCCGAAGGCACGGCATCGCCGGCCGATGTGATCTTGCTGGTCGATGCCGCCCGCCTTTTGCGCGCTGAGGCCGATGGGCTGTTCAAGCCGATCAAATCGCCTGCGCTGGAAAACGCCATCCCCGCAACGCTGCGCGCCAAGGCCAGCGCGGAAGGCACCGCCTGGTTTGGCCTGTCCACCCGCGCCCGGGTGATCGTCTACAACAAGGCCCGTCTGCAAGCGACCGATGTCGACACCTACGAAAAGCTCGGTGACTCCAAGTTGCGCGGACAGTTGTGCATGCGCTCGGGGTCGCACCCCTACAACCTGAGCCTCTTTGGCGCCATGATGGAGCACCTGGGGCCGCAAAAAACTCAAGTGTGGCTCAAGGCGCTGGTGGACAACATGGCGCGCAGCCCCAAAGGCGGCGATACCGATCAGATTCGGGCGGTGGCCGCAGGTGAATGTACGGTGGCCGTGAGCAACACCTACTACCTCGCGCGCCTGATGCGATCGGAACAAGCGGCCGACAAGGCAGTGGTCGGAAAACTGGGCGTGGTCTTTCCCAATCAAGCCTCAACCGGCACCCATGTCAATATTGCTGGGGGGGCAGTGGCACGACACGCCAAAAATCCGGATAACGCGATCCGCTTTCTCGAATATCTGGCCAGCCCGAGCGCCCAGAACCACTTTGCCAACGGCAACAACGAGTGGCCAGCAGCCAGGGGGGTCACTCTTGAAAACCCGGCCCTCAAGGCCATGGGTGGCGGCTCATTCAAAAGCGAAACGGTTCCCGTCAGCACGCTGGGCATGAACCAGGTCGCGGTCCAGCAAATGCTCGATCGGGTCGGTTTCCGATAAGCCCATCGCCGCGAGGGCGCGGCTCCCACAGGCACAAGCACGGCCGGCGACTTGGAGTGGGAGCGCCGCCCCCGGCGCGATTGATGCAGCCTGCCCTCAGTTCAGACCCAGCGCGGCAATGCCGGCGCGGGCAATTTGCGCATCCTCATTGGACTTGACGCCGCTGACTCCCACAGCCCCCAGGCACTGCCCGTCCTTGACAATGGCCACGCCGCCCTCGAGCATGCCCTCGATCTCGGGGGCGGTCAGGAAAGCGTGTCGGCCGCCGTTGATGATGTCCTCGTAAACCTTGCTGTCGCGCCGACCCAAGGCCGAGGTGCGCGCCTTGGCTGGCGCAATATAGGAAGAGACCGCCGGCGCACCGTCAAGGCGAGCCAGGTGCAGCAGATGGCCGCCATCGTCAGCAATAGCAATAGTGACAGCCCAATTGTTTCTTTGGGCTTCGGCTTCGGCGGCCGCCGCGATCTTCTTCACATCGGCCAGTTCGAGATAAGGCTTGGATTTCATGGGCACTGCGCTCTGGGCAAGGACAACAAAAGGCCCGCAGTGTAGCGCCGCCCGCCGTACCCCAAAGAAAGCTCAGCCGGCCTGCTCGCTCGCGCTCGCAGCCGTGCGGCCGATTCCCATACAAAAAATAGGAAGCTCTTGACTTTTCGCTGTCGTCCCTAAAATCCGTCCTGCGGACAGACCGATCCGGGCGCCTAGAGGCGTCCATCGTTTCCCTGACCGGGATTTCAAGGAGATCCGAATGAACCAACCCTACCAAACCCTCGATTACGCCAGTTCGCTGCCCTCAGCCGCCGAACGCAATCGCGTACTTCGCAACACCTATTGGCTGCTGGCCCTGAGCATGGTGCCCACCGTGATGGGGGCCTGGCTCGGAGTTGCGACCGGAATCACCGCTTCCCTGGGCGGTATCGTCGGCCTGCTGGTCTTCCTAGGCGGCGCTTTCGGCTTCATGTTTGCCATCGAAAAAACCAAGAACTCCGCCGCTGGCGTCCCGGTTCTGCTGGCCTTCACTTTCTTCATGGGCTTGATGCTCTCCCGGCTGCTGGCCTCGGTGCTGGGCATGAAGAACGGGAGCGACCTGATCATCACCGCCTTTGGTGGCACAGCCGGTGTTTTTGTGCTGATGGCCAGCTTGTCCACCGTGATCAAGCGCGACCTCTCCGGCATGGGCAAATGGCTGATGGTCGGAGCCCTCGTCCTGATGGTTGGCGCCATCATCAATGTCTTTGTGGGGTCGTCCACCGGCATGATCGTCATCAGCATGATGGCCGTGGGCATCTTCTCGGCCTTCATCCTCTATGACCTCAAGCGCATCGTCGACGGCGGCGAGACCAACTACATCACCGCCACCCTGGGCATCTACCTAAGCCTGTTCAATGTCTTCCAGAGCCTGTTGTCCCTGCTGGGCATCTTTGGTGGCGACCGCGACTGAGCCTGAGACTGACGCCTTCAAAGGGACCCTCGGGTCCCTTTTTCATGGCCGCACAAAAACCGCCAGGCTCTCCACATGGGCGGTGTGCGGAAACATATTGACCACCCCCGCGGCCACGCAGCGATAACCGGCCTCCCGCACCAGCACCGCCGCATCGCGCGCCAAGGTGGCAGGATTGCAGCTGACATACACAATTCGACGCGGTGCCGACCAACCCGGCGGTGGCGCTACCGGCGCAATCACAAAGTCCTCGGTTTTCTGCCCGTCCCGGTTGACCCGGGCGCGTGCCGAGCCCTGCGGATGCAAGGCTGCCAGCGACTTGAAAAGTTCAAAAGCGCCCTCGCGCGGCGGATCGACCAGCCACTTATCGGCCGGCGGATCGCAGGCCAGCAACTCAGGGCTCATTTCAAAAAGATTGCGCGCCACAAATTGCGCTGGACTCAGCGGAGACAAACCCTCGGCCTGCCTGCGTTGCTGATTGAACCGAAGGTTTTCCTGCGCCCGCTGGACCAAAGCGGGGCTGCCCTCCACGCCCACAACCTCGCGAGCGCGCGTGGCCAATGGCAGGGTGAAGTTGCCCAGCCCACAAAACCAGTCGGCCACCCGCTCATCGGGCTGCACATCAAGCCACTGCAAAGCCCTCTGCACCAGCACCCGATTAATGTGTGGATTGACCTGAGTGAAATCGGTGGGCTTGAAGGGCATCACGACACCGAACTCTGGCAACTCATACACCAGGGGGGGTACCGCCTCATCCAGTCGGTGCACAGTGTCGGGCCCCTTGGGCTGCAACCACCACTGCACCCCGGGCCATTGCGCGGCAAAACCACGCAAGCGGTCCGCATCCGGGGTAGCCAGAGGCTCGAGATGCCGCAGCACCAGGGCGGTGATCTGCTGGCCCTCGAACAGCCCGCAGGCGAGCTCGATCTGCGGGCAGGTTTCACGCGCCTGCAAAGAGCCGATCAACTCGCGCAAAGGCTCGAGCATCCGGCTCACATTGGCCGGCAACACCGGGCACTGCCGCATATCGGCCACATACTGGCTCTTGCGCTCGTGAAATCCCACCAGCACCGTGTCTTTCTTGCGCACATAGCGCACCGACAGACGGGCGCGAAACCGGTAATGCCAGGCCGGCCCCTCAATCGGTCGCAACCAGCGCTCGGCAGAGATCTTGCCCAGATGTGCAAAGTTGTCCTCCAGCACGCGCTGCTTGACGGCCACCTGGGCACTGCTGTGCAGATGCTGCATCTTGCACCCTCCGCAAGCGCCCTGGTGCAGACCAAAGTGCGGACAGGCGGGCCGAACCCGCTGCGAGGACTCGTGCAAGATATCGTCGACCGTGGCCTTGTCGAAACTGGGCTTGCTGCGCGTGACTCTGGCCGTGACCTGTTCAAACGGCAAAGCCCCCTCCAAAAACACCACCTTGCCATCGGGCCGGTGGGCGATACCCTGGGCATCCATGTCCAGGGACTCGACAAACAGCACATCAGGCTGCACGGAAAGTCTTTCACTCATCCCGTCATTGTCTCAGCCCGCAACGCCAGACCCAGTTCCATCCCCGCGGCAGTACAGGTATCCTTGCAGCCCCTACTGAAAGGAGCAACCATGAGCTGGCCTGTGATGGTGTTTGACATCGAATCGATCCCCGATCTTGCCGGCATGCGGGCTCTGGGCATGATCGACGGCGACGATGACGCCAAGGCCCATGCCACCTGGAAAGCAGCCCGGATTGCCGAAGGCAAGAGCGACTTTGTCCCCCTGCATTTGCAGCGCGTGCTGGTCATCTCCTGCGTCTACCGCAATGCCGAAGGATTGCGGGTGCATTCTTTTGTGGACCGCGAGGCCGAGGGACACAGCCAGGAAGGGCGCATCATCCAGACCTTCTTCAACGCCTTGGAAAAACACGCCCCTCAACTGGTGAGCTGGAATGGGGGCGGCTTTGATCTGCCCGTCCTGCACTACCGGGGTCTCAAGCACGGGGTGGTGGCAAGCAAATACTGGGACATGGGAGACGGTGGCGACCACAACAGCCGCGACTTCAAGTGGAACAACTACATCAGCCGTTACCACATGCGCCACCTGGACCTGATGGACCTGCTGGCCATGTACACCCCCCGCAACAATGCGCCCCTGGATGCCCTGGCCAAACTGTGCGGCTTCCCGGGCAAACTGGGCATGGATGGATCGGCCGTCTTTGACGCCTACCAAAAAGGCCAGCTCGAAGACATTCGCCGCTATTGCGAAACCGATGTCATGAACACCTACCTGCTGTATTGCCGCTTCCAGAAAATGCGCGGCGTGCTTCTGGAGGCGCAGTATCAGCAGGAGATCGATTTCATCAAGACAAGCCTGGACCAACTGGCCCCCGCCGAGCCACACTGGCAGGACTATCTGGCGGCCTGGACCTGAAGGCCCAGCGGCACAGCAGTCAGCACCCAAGGGTTGGGTGCCCGCGCCCTTAGCCGCCGGCTTTCTTTTCTGTGGGCTCGGGCGCAGCCGGCGCGGCCACCTGAGGCTTGCACTCGGCCATCACCTCGAATTTCTGGCCACCGAAGACCAGCGCGTTTTGCGCCGCGCAGATGACTTGCTTGCGGCTGCCCCAGTCGGATGCGGTCATCGCCTTCTTGAGGGAGTCGACGGTCGCAGCATCGGCCTGACCGGTCGTCAACAGGCGCAGCACGCCCAGCCCGAGGTGCCGCTCCGGGCTGAGGGATTTTTCTTTGGTGTAGACGGCCTCCAGGTCCTTCAGGCTCACCCCGGACTCCAGGGAAGCGCGTAGAGCCTGCAACTGCTGCGCCTGCAAGCGCAGCGGCTCAACCTCGCGCTGAGCCTGCTCAAGGGCCTGCGTGGCTTCCTCGAGCTTCTTCTCGGCCTCCTGGCCGCGCGTGGTCATGGTTTCAACCTTCTCGGTATCGGCGCCGACCTTGTTATGCAGATACCAGACATACGGGCCTGCGGCAGCCAGCGCAATGAGCAAAACCACTTCGAGAATCAGACGCTTCATGGTCCCGGCCTCTTTCAGTTAGCCGAAATCGGGCGGCCGTTTTGTGGCTGCACCGGACGCGAGCTGATCTTGAAGGGAAACTGCAGAATCTGATCGCGGGAAATATTGATCGGCTCGCGCAAGATGTAGTAGCGCATGTTCTCGGTACACGGCGGCGTTGAGAGCGAGCCGTCGTACAGAAAGAACTTCATGTCGCGCGGCAGCAGGTTGGCCGGATCAAAGCGCAAACCCTCGGGCTTGACCTCCGGCCCCTCCGACTTGGGGGCATTGGCCCAGATCTGCTTGATACCCGGATTCTCGTTACCCTCGCGCATCAGAACCACAACGGTCACCAACTTGCCGTTGAGATCGCGATGCAGGAAATGAATGCCCATGGGGAAGGTCTTGCCGTCGATTTGCTCACCCGCCGGCCTCTGGAAGGTCAGGCTCACCAGCTCGTAGGGCAGGCTATCAATGCGCATACGGCTGCCGGGCGCCACATTGACATGCAAGGTACGACCATCGTTGAGCACCGCCAGCGGGCCAGCGCGGTAGTCGTGAATCAGCTCGTACTTGACCCGCAGCACCGGACCGGCAATGTTGATCGGCGACTGGCTGCGACCGCGTCCGCACATGGCATAACGCTCACCCCAAAAATCGGGGCCCAAGTCCCCCTCGAACGACCAGGGCGGCAGACTACTGCCCGGTTTCGGATCCGCTTTGCGGGTTGCGTCGTCCAGGCGGCGTTCGGCCAGGGTCTTGGGGGCCTCTTCGGCCGCCTTGGCGGGCTCAGACGCTGCGCCCGCTTCGGCCGCTTTGCCAGCCTCGGCCTGCTGAGGGCCTTTGTCGCTCGCCGGCGCTCTGGCCAGCGCCTGCTGGCAGCTGGAAATCACCTCGATCTTCTGCCCGGCCGAGGCGAGCGCGTTTTGCGCAGCGCAAATCAAGCTCTTGCGGGTGCCCCAGTCAGCCGTATCCAGGGCGCGGCGGTAAGCCTCGACCGCTGCCGGATCCGCTCCGCCTTTGGTCAACATGCGGATCGCCCCCAGCCCCGCCTCGCGCTCAGGGCTGAGCGCCGATTTTTCCTTGCGATAGACCGATTCCAGGTCGCGCAGCACCTCGCCGTTGGCCAAGGCCGACCGGTAGACCAGCAACTGCCCGGCCTTCTTACGCAAGGGCTCGAGATCGGCCTGGATGGACTCCAGTTGCTTTTCGGTATCGCTCAGCTTGGTCACCGCAGCGGCAGCCTGGGGAGCGACCTCGGCCGCCTGCGCAGCCGCCCCCGCCCCGGCTTGATAGCGCAGCCAGCCCAGGGCGCCAGCGGCGACCAGGGCTATGACGAGGAGGGCATCGAAAATCGTGCGCTTCATGATGGAGATACCACGAGATATCGGGGATTCGACTCGAGCGCATGAAACTTGAATGCATTAACGGACGCGGGTCGACCGAAAAAGCCTCCGAGAACGATCACCACTGCACTGAGGATCCAAAGGTCTCTAAAGCGCATGATCACTCCGAAATTCTAGGCAGGGCCCGATAGACCCGGCTGTTCTGCGGCCAATTCAAGGCCGCGACTGACTTTGAGGCGCTCATCGTCCGCCCCCATGTTGATAACGCAGGGTGCCCAGTTCATCGAGCTGACGGCGCTCACGCCGGGCCTGACTCTCGCGCACCTGACGCTGATCATGCTCCTGCAGCGATTGCATCTTCAGGCGCTCCCGCTCAGCTGCCACCAAGCCGGCGCGAGCCTTGGCCTGAGCCGCCTCCACTTGGGCAATGTCTTTGTCCACCCGGTCCACCAGCGTCAGCAACTGGTCGGCAAACTGCCGGCGGTTGAGCGTCTCGACCATCCCGGTGCTCACCGTGCCCGCCTGCGGAGGACGCGCGTAGTCCTCATGAAGCTTGAGCAAGCGCTGACGGGTCGCTTGCAGCGACTGCAGGCGATCACGCAGCAAGGCCAATTCGGCCTGGATACGGGCCACCTCTTCTTGCGCCTTGTCTTGCAAAACGCCCCAGCAGGATCGAACTTGATTCATGGTGTGGAGTCGCTCATCAAGCGCCGCAGACTGTCGCGGGTGGTCGGGTCAGATTCACCCAGGTGCATGTCTTGCCGCAAAAAGTTTTCCATGGCGGGCCGCAGCCGTATCGCCTCATCGAGTTCAGGGTTGCTACCCGCCTCATAAGCCCCGACCTGAATCAGATCGACATTCTGCTGATACAGCGACCACAGCCGCCGGAATCGATTGGCAAGCTTCAGGTCTTCGGGGCCGAGCAGGGTCTGCATCAGACGCGAAATCGATCCATTCAGATCGATGGCCGGGTAGTGAGCGGCATCGGCCAACTTGCGTGAAAGCATGACCTGGCCATCAAGCGAGGCGCGGGCGATATCAACAATCGGATCCTGCGCATCGTCGCCCTCGGCCAGAACGGTGTAAATGGCCGTGATGGACCCATGGCCATGTCGACCGGGTCCGGCCCGCTCGATCAGGCTGGGCAGCAGGCCAAACACCGACGGCGGGTAACCCTTGGCAGTGGGCGGCTCACCAATGGCCAGGCCCACCTCGCGCCGCGCGTGGGCCACCCGGGTGAGGCTGTCCACCAGCATCAGTACATCCTTGCCTTGGTCGCGAAAATATTCGGCGATGAGGTGTGTCATCTGGGCGGCCTTGAGCCGCAGCACTGGCGAGACATTGGCCGGCGAAGCCACCACCACAGCTTTGGCCAGTCCTTCGGCCCCCAAGGTCTCCTGGATGAAGGCCTGTACTTCGCGGCCGCGCTCCCCAATCAGGCCAATCACCACCACCTCGGCTTCGGTGAATCGGGTAAGCATGCCCATCAGCACACTTTTGCCCACGCCAGAGCCTGCCACCAGGCCAATGCGCTGGCCGCGCCCGAGCGTGAGCAAGCCGTTGATGGCCTTCACGCCCACATCCAGGGCCCGATTGATCGGACCGCGCTCCATCGGATTGACGGGCAGCCCGGCCATCGAGAGATGGCTGTCGCACTGGGGCGCAGGCAATCCGTCCAGAGGATTGCCCCGACCATCGATCACCCGCCCGAGCAATTCATCGCCCAGACAGACCTCACCGGCGCCCGGCATGATGCGCACCGAAGCACCCGGCGCAACGCCCACCGGATCGGTGTAGGGCATCAGAAAAAGTGTCTTGTCCTGGAAGCCGACCACCTCAGCCTCAAGCCGATGACCGCCCCGGCCCATGACCTCACAGCAGGTCCCCACCGGGGCCATAATGCCGCGAGCCTCCAAGCGCAGTCCCACCAGCCGAACCAGCGTTCCGCAGCGCTCAGGTTCGCAGACGCGTATGGCAGCGATCTTGCGCTCGACTTCGTCAGCAAAAGCAATCATGAGTCCACCCGGGAAGCCGCACCCTCGCGGCTGTGGCATGGCATGTTCATCACGGGGTCTCCCCCTCATCCGCGCCCTCGGCCGTCGCGCCCGGGCTTGTATCGCCCGTCGACGCGCCCGCGATGGGCGATGCATCGGCATCGATGACCGGCGCAAAACGCCCCCCGCGCGGCGACTCGGACATGCGCGGCTGGGCATCGAGCACCTGCGAGACCTCAGCGCGTCGAGCCACCAGTCGCTCAGGTTTAAAGGCCGACTGGGTCCGCGCACTGGCGGGCACCTGCAATAACTGGCGGGCCATGGCCTCCAGGCGGTGCTCAATCAAGTCAGTGATCATGGCATCGTTGGCGCTCGCTCTGACACTGCCGGGCAACACAGTGGCATTGGCCTTCAAGATCCAAGGCGGCGCCTTGGCTTGAGGCACTCCCTCGCCCCCCGCGGATAAGGAAGCCATCCACTCCTGCAAGGGTCCGAGATCGTCAGGGTGCAGTTCGATTCGTACGGGGGTTCCCCGTGGCGCGTCGAGCTCATCGACGCAGCGCCTGATCAAACGCTCTATGGCCTGCGGCGATATCGCCAGCTCACCAATCACCAGTTGCTCGGCCAGGTGCAAGGC
>Ga0194133_10000735_pt1 | contig 62683 bp, 67 predicted proteins | sample TA2KigOf40mmetaG_FD_155448 | JGI IMG/M metagenome (GOLD analysis project Ga0194133, IMG submission 155448) | Freshwater microbial communities from Lake Tanganyika, Tanzania - TA2015055 Kigoma Offshore 40m | ecosystem: Environmental > Aquatic > Freshwater > Lake | place: Tanzania: Lake... | reverse complement strand
CACGACGACCGGACTTGCCGAGACCGATCTCGATGTCTGCCATGACTGCTCCTACCCCGGCCGATGCGGAGGGGGGTCCACGCATCGACGCCGACGACGCTCGATGTCCGAGATTAGCCCGCGCCGCAGTCCGCCCTCGGCGTGTTTCGGGCCGTTCTCAGCGACTTCGCACGAGAAGATCCCCACAGAACGCCACGACGCCGCTACAGAACGCGTGCGGTGCCTCCCATGGCACGAAGTGTCCGCAGTCCCGGAGCAGGAACGGCCCGACGTGATCCGGGAAGACCGTCGCCGCCATGCGGTCGAAGTCGGGGTAGAGCACGTGGTCGGACGGCCCGAACAGCAGCAGTGCCCGCACGTTCGGGTTGCGGCGCAGCACCGGCGCCGTGCTGCGCGCCGCCTCGCCGAAGGACGCCTCGTAGGCCCGGAACCCGGCGCGGAGCTGCGCCGACGCTGCGAAGGGCTCCGTGTGGAAGGCGACCGCAGCGTCGTCGAAGGACCCGGGATGCGCCCAGAAGCGGGAGGTGTAGAAGGTGGCGACGTAGCGGCGACGCTGCTCCGGCGTGGCCAGTTCGGCGGCCAACGCGTCGGCGTCGGTGCCCTGACGGCGGAAGTAGTCGGCTGCGTCGCGTGACGCGCGGGTCGCCATGGCGGCCATCGCCTCACGGTCGTAGGGCAATGGGCTGTTGAACAGCACGAGCCGATCGACGAACGCCGGGTGTCGCAGCGCGAGGTCCTGCACGATCGGACCGCCGAAGTCACCACCCGCGAGCACGACCCGGTCGTGACCCAGCACCTCGGTGCACAGTGCCAGGACGTCGGACGCGCACGCGGGGGCGTCCCCGAAGTCGCCGGGTGACGAGCCGCCGAAGCCGCGGAGATCGGGGGCGATCACCTCGAACCCGGCGTCGACGAGCGGTGCGACGACCCGCCACCAGATCCTCCGGGTCTCCGGCCACCCGTGGACGAGCACGATCGGCACCCCGCCGATCCCCTCCCGCAGGTAGGCGACCTCCACCCCCGTGGAGAGCGTCGCCGTGTGCGTGGCGAACCGGTTCGGATCGATGTCGGGGTCGGCCATGGGCGCGGACCCTAGCGGCGGCGATCAGGTGCCGGTGCCGAGACGGAGGAACTGCACGAGCATCCGTGCCGTCGCACCCCACACGGTGTCGCCGACGAGATCGAAGAAGTACATGTCACGCCACGACCCGAGTTCGGGCGGCATCGGCCAACGTTCCGTACGGAACGTCGCATCGTCGAGCAGTTCCCGCACGGCGACGTCGAGCACCGCAGCCACCTCGTTCGGGTCGGCCCGGAACCGCGGGCGGCGCGGGAGGACACCGACGAAGGGGTTGATCAGCGCGCCGCTCGTGAGGGTGGCGAGCGGATCGAGCGGCCCGAGGAGGCGCACGTCCTCCGGAGGGAGTCCGATCTCCTCCCAGGCTTCGCGCAGCGCCGTGTGCAAGGGCGACGCGTCGTCGGGGTCCTGCCCGCCGCCGGGGAACGCGACCTCACCCTTGTGGGTGCGGAGGTGCGCCGTGCGTCGGGTGAGGATGATCCGCAGCTCACCGTCGTCGTCCTCGTAGAGCGGGACGAGCACCCCCGAGGCGCGTCGGTGCGCGATCGGGACGATCTCCTCCGGCGGGCCGGGCACCCGACCGTCGAGCACGTCGGCCAGGGTCGGGAGCGTGACCATGCGATCGGTCGGGGCGACGTGCGCCCAGGGCGCCGGCGGCCCTGGGACGAGCGCACCGTCGGGCCGGGGGATCACCTGCGGGCCGCCTCGCATGAGGTCGAACCTAGCGAAACGGCCGGCCCCGAAGGGCCGGCCGTTCACGTTCTCCAGGCGTCGAATGCGCCGGGGATCACATCATCCCGGGCATGCCACCCATACCGCCCATGCCACCCATGCCGCCCATGTCGGGGGCGCCGGCAGGCTCGGGCTTGTCGGCGACGAGCGCCTCGGTGGTGAGCAGGAGCGCAGCGATCGACGCTGCGTTCTGCAGCGCAGCACGCGTCACCTTCGCCGGGTCGATCACGCCGGCAGCGACGAGATCGGTGAACTCACCCGTCGCCGCGTTGAAGCCGACGGAACCCTCGCGGGAGCCGACCTCGCCGACGATCACGCCGCCCTCGAAGCCGGCGTTCACGGCGATGTGCCGTGCCGGGGCGTCGAGCGAGCGCTCCACGATGGATGCACCGAGGGCCTCGTCACCGCTGAGGCTCGAGACCATCGCGGCGACTGCCGGACGAGCCCGCACGAGGGCCGTGCCTCCACCGGGGACGACACCTTCCTCGATCGCAGCCCGGGTCGCCGACAGCGCGTCCTCGATCCGGTGCTTCTTCTCCTTGAGCTCGACCTCGGTGGCCGCGCCGACCTTGATCACGGCGACACCGCCGGCGAGCTTCGCGAGGCGCTCCTGGAGCTTCTCGCGATCCCAGTCCGAGTCGGTGTCGTCGATCTCACGCCGGATCTGGGAGACCCGGGCGGCGACCTCGTCGCTCGTGCCGGCACCTTCGACGATCGTGGTCGTGTCCTTCGTGATCACGATCTTGCGGGCCCGTCCGAGCAGGTCGAGGGTGGTCGTCTCGAGCTTGAGGCCGACCTCCTCGGAGATCACGGTGCCGCCGGTCAGGATCGCCATGTCCTGCAGCATCGCCTTGCGTCGCTCACCGAAGCCGGGCGCCTTCACGGCAACGGAGTTGAACGTGCCGCGGATCTTGTTCACGACGAGCGTGGCGAGCGCCTCGCCCTCGACGTCCTCGGAGATGATCAGCAGGGGCTTGCCCGCCTGGATCACCCGCTCGAGCACGGGGAGTACGTCCTTGATCGAGGTGATCTTGGCGCTGTGCAGGAGGATGTAGGCGTCCTCGAGCACGGCTTCCTGCCGCTCGGCGTCGGTCATGAAGTACGGCGAGAGGTAGCCCTTGTCGAACTGCATGCCCTCGGTGAACTCGAGATCCATGCCGAACGTGTTGGACTCCTCGACGGTGACCACGCCGTCCTTGCCGACCCGGTCGATCGCGTCGGCGATGACCGCGCCGACCGTCGGGTCCGCCGCGGAGATCGATGCGACGTTGGCGATCTGCGCCTTGCCGTCGACTTCCTTCGCAAGGTCCTTGATCGACTGGACCGCAGCTGCGACCGCCTTCTCGATACCCTTCTTCAGGCCCATCGGGTTGGCACCCGCTGCGACGTTCCGGAGGCCTTCGCGCACGAGCGCCTGGGCGAGGACGGTCGCCGTCGTGGTGCCGTCGCCGGCGACGTCGTTCGTCTTCGTGGCGACTTCCTTGACGAGCTGGGCGCCCATGTTCTCGAAGGGATCCTCGAGCTCGATCTCACGGGCGATGGACACGCCGTCGTTCGTGATCGTGGGAGCGCCGAACTTCTTGTCGAGGACGACGTTGCGCCCGCGCGGGCCGAGCGTCACCTTGACCGTGTCGGCCAGCTTGTTGACGCCGGCCTCGAGGCGCCGACGGGCATCCTCGTCGAAGATGAGGAGCTTCGCCATCAGCCGACGATCGCCAGCACGTCGCGGCTGTTGAGGATGAGGAGGTCCTCACCCGCAACGGCGATCTCCGTGCCGCCGTACTTCGAGTAGACGACCTTGTCGCCCACCTTCACGTCGACGGGGATCAGCTCGCCACTCGTGTCGGAACGCTTGCCCGGGCCCACCGCGAGGACTTCGCCCTGCTGGGGCTTCTCCTTCGCGGTGTCCGGGATCACGAGCCCGCTAGCCGTACGCTCTTCCGCTTCGAGCGGACGCACGACGATTCGATCTTCGAGGGGACGAAGGTTCATGTTGAGCCTCCTGGCTGCGACCGGTGCTTCGTTAGCACTCTCGGATTGCGAGTGCTAACGATACGCAGCCGTCGTCGGCCTCGGCAAGCCGGGGAGGCGATCGATCGGATCGCCGCCGGCTTCAGCCGCCGACAACGACGAGCGGCAGGTTCGGATCAACCGCCGCGTCGAGGGGCGACGATCCGGTCCGGCCGAGGCGCCACGCCCCGGCGGCTGCGACCATCGCCGCGTTGTCCGTGCAGTACGCCCGGCTCGGCAGATGGGCGCGCAGCCCGTCCTCCTCGGCGAAGGCCACCCAACGGTCACGCAGGCGACTGTTCGCCGCCACGCCACCGGCGAGCGACACCCCCACGGCTCCGATCTCGGCCGCCGCTCGACGTGCCTTGTGCACGAGCACGTCGACCACCGCCTCCCGGAACGACGCCGCGACATCGGCGCTCGACACCGACGGGTTGCGGCGCACGTGGTTGACGACGGAGGTCTTCAGCCCCGAGAACGACAGATCGAACCCCTCGTGCAACATCGACCGCGGGAATGCGATCGCCTGCGCGTCGCCCTCCTCGGCGAGCCGATCGATCACCGGTCCACCCGGGTACCCGAGACCGAGGAACCGGGCGACCTTGTCGAATGCCTCCCCCGCGGCATCGTCGACCGTGCGACCGAGGAGCCGGTACTCGCCCGGGCCGTGCATCGCGAGGAACATCGAGTGGCCACCCGAGACGAGAAGCACGAGGAGCGGGTAGGCCACGTCGGGCTCTTCGAGCATCGGCGCGAAAAGGTGCGCCTCGAGGTGGTTCACCCCGACGAACGGCACGTCCCACGCGAGCGCCAGGGCCTTCGCTGCGCTGACTCCGACGAGGAGCGACCCGACGAGACCCGGGCCGATCGTCGCCGCGACGGCGTCGATGCCGTCGGGACGCTGCGGTGACATTCCTGCGTCGGCGAGTGCTTCCACCACCACGGGCGTGATCCGCTCGATGTGGGCACGCGACGCGATCTCTGGCACGACACCGCCGTAGCGGGCGTGCAGGTCGATCTGGCTCGACACCACCGACGACCGCACGACGAGGTCCGACCCGACGACCGCGGCGGCGGTCTCGTCGCACGACGTCTCGATCCCGAGCACGACGGCACTCACGCCTGCACCACCAGCGGCGAGGGCAGGCCCGCCTCGATCGTCGCCAGGCGACGGGCGTACTCCGGTCCATCGACGTCGTGGGCCCACATCACCAAGGCATCCTCCCCGGTCTCCGGGTAGTAGTTCTTCCGCACCCCCGCCGGCGCGAACCCGAACCGACGGTAGAGCTCCTGGGCGGCCCGGTTCGAGACCCGCACCTCGAGCGTGAGCGCCGTCGCCCCGCGGGCCACGGCCCGCTCGACGAGGACGAGGAGCAGACGGGTACCGATCTTGTGCCGGTGCAGCCCGGGCTCGACCGCGACCGTCGTGACGTGCCCCTCGTCGAGTGTGAGCATCACGCCCCCGTACCCCACGACCGTGCCCTCGATCCGGGCGACGACGTAGTGGCGCGTGGTCGGCAGGGCGAGCTCGCCCAGGTACAGCCCGAGCGTCCAGGGACGCGGGTACACCTGCTTCTCGATGCGGAGCACCCCCGGCAGGTGACGTCGTCGCATCGCGGTGATCACCACCGGGGACGTGTCCGGCTCGGCGGCCACGCTCACGCCGGGCCCCGTTCGACCCAGTTCGCCTCCGCATCCGGGCGCCGCAGGTAGCGCGGGACGACGGCGTCCTGCGCCACACCGCCCCCGAGGTCGAGGCGCTGCACGGCGATCTGCACGAGGGCCGACGCCGATGGGTACGCCGGCCAGTCCGCCGCGACGTCGCCGCCGACCGGCAGGAACGGCGCCGCGTGGCGGAGCGCGCCGTCACCGACGATCCGCACCGGACCCGCATCGGCGGCGATCGCCCCGAGGCGTTCGGCCGCGGCGTCGGGTCGGCCGACCGCCGGCTCGACGACGGTGCGCACCCCCCGCCGATCGGTCTCGTAGACGGCCCAGAACACCTCGCTGCGTCGCGCGTCCATGACGGCGGCCACCCGGCCGGCGCCATGCCGGGCGGCATGGGCGAGCAGGTCGAGGGAGCAGACCGGCACGACGGGGAGGTCGAGGGCGAGGGCGAGCGTCTTCGCCGTGGCGACACCGACCCGGAGCCCGGTGTAGAGCCCCGGGCCGTCACCGACGGCGACGGCGGCGAGGTCAGCGAGCCGGGTCGACGTCGACCGCAGCATCTGCTCGACGAGCGGCGCGAGCAGCTCGGCGTGGCGCTGGTCCCGACGGACACGGGCCGAAGCCGTCACGCCGTCCGGTCCACCGATCGCCACGCTCACCTGACTCGTCGACGTCTCGAGACCGAGGATCAGCACGGCGCCACCCCACCGGTCGTCCACGGACGCAGCGCGTCGACGACCTCGCCGAGCCGGTCGTGCCACCGGGATCCGTGCCCACGCACCGTGACGACCCGATCGTCGTCACCGGGCCCGAGCTCGAGGGTCACCTCGAGCTCGTCGACGCCGAACGCCTCGCGGATCGTCGCCCCCCACTCCACGACGGTGACCGCCCCGGAGTCGAGGAGTTCCTCGAGCGCGAGATCGGTCGCCTCGGCGATGTCGCCGATCCGGTACACGTCGAGGTGGTGCACATCGAGCCGCCCCCGGTAGAGGTTGTGCAGGGTGAAGGTCGGGCTCGTCACCGGTGCGTCGACACCGAGTGCCGCAGCGAACCCCTGCGTGAACGTCGTCTTGCCTGCGCCGAGATCGCCACCGAGCACGAGCAGGTCGCCGCCTCGCACGACACCGGCTAGTGCCGCGGCGAGGGCCCTCGTGCCCTCGGCGGACGCGGTGCGGGCGACGATCACCGACCGCCTCCCCGGTAGACGCGCTCGACCCGGCCACCGATGCCGGTCAGCACCTCGTAGGTCAACAGCCCCAATCGACCCGCCCAGTCCTCGACGGCGACGCGTTCGCCTCCCTGGGCGCCCACGAGCACCACGGCGTCGCCGACACCCACCTCGCCCGTCGGCCCGACGTCGACCACGAGCTGGTCCATCGTGACCGCGCCGACGATCGGCACCGCCCGACCGCCGACGAGGACGGTCGCCCCGACCATGCCGCTGCGCCGGGGGATGCCGTCGGCGTAGCCGATCGGGACGGTCGCGAGCACCGTGTCCCGAGCCAGCCGATGGTGCCAGCCGTAGGAGACCCCCTCACCGGCGAGCCCGCGCTGCACGTGCGTCACCTCCGATTCGAGGGAGAGCGCCGGGAGCAGGTGCAGGTGCCCGGCGAGCTCGTGCGCAGGTGCCACGCCGTAGACGGCGAGGCCCGGCCGGACCATGTCGAAGTGCGCGTCCGGACGGAGGATCGTCGCCCCGGAGTTCGAGGCGTGCACGAGCGGCGGTTCGATCCCGGCGGCGCCGAGCCCGGCGCGGACCTCGGCGAACCGCTCGAGCTGCACCGCCGTCGCCGAACTGCCCACGACCTCGCCGGACGCGAAGTGCGTCCAGAGACCCTCGAGCTCGAGTCCGGGAGTACGCGCCACACGCACGGCGAGGTCCGAGACGTCCTCCGGCCGCGCCCCGGCGCGGTTCATGCCCGTGTTGACCTTCAGGTGCACACGGATCGCTTGCGCCGAGCGTGCCGCCACCGCCGTCAGCCGATCGAGTCCCTCCACCGAGTACACGGCGACCCGGAGATCGTGCTCGACGACGGCATCGAGCTCGTGACTGAGCGGCTCGGTCAAGAGCAGCACGGGCGCGTCGATGCCGGCGGCCCGGAGTTCGGCGCCCTCGAACGCGTGGGCGACCGCGAGCCACCGTGCGCCGCCGTCGAGCGCGGCACGGGCCGACGCGACGGCGCCGTGCCCGTAGCCGTCCGCCTTCACCACGGCACACACCGCCGCAGAGCGCACAGCGTCGGCGAGTCCTCGGACGTGCGCGTCGATGACCCCCACGTTGTGGCGGATCGCCCCAACGTCGACGATCGCCCGGGCGCGGCTCACGTCGCGCTCCTCGTCGGGACCACCGTGGGCAACAGGTCGAGGAGATCGCTCGCGACGAGCCCGGCGGGCGGACCGGCTTCGGCCGCCGCCCCGTGCAACCACGCAGCGGCCGCCGCCGCACGGCACGCCTCGACACCGCGTGCGAGCAGGGCACCGCACACGCCGGCGAGCACGTCACCGGTCCCGGCGGTGGCGAGCCGCTCGTCCCCCCGCAACGACAGCGCGACGGAACCGTCCGGCGCCGCCACCACCGTCGTCGGCCCCTTCAACAGCACCACCGCGCCGGTCTCCGCAGCGAGCGACCGGGCGGCTTCGAGCCGGTCGGCGCCGGGCGGACCGCCGGTCAGCGCCGCGAACTCGCCGTCGTGGGGAGTGAGCACGGTCGGAGCGACCCGACGCCGCACCACCTCGGCGACGTCCGGCCCCAACGCCGCGAGCGCGTCACCGTCGACGACGGCAGGGACCGGGCACCCGGCGAGGAACGCCACGACGTCGGCTCGCGCCGTCGCAGCCCGGCCGAGACCGGGGCCGATCACGGCGGCGGCGAAGCGGTCGACGTCATGCAGCGCGTCCGCCGCCCACCGCTCGACCGGTCGGGACGTGACGACCGCCTCGAGCGGGAGCCCGTGCGACCCCGTGCCCTCCGGCGCGACGAGTCGGACGTAGCCGGCGCCCGCACGGAACGCCGCCGCGGTGCACAACGCCGCCGCCCCGACCATGCCGGGTGCCCCGGCGACGACGAGGCATGCCGTCCGCCACTTGTGGGCATCGACCGGCCGGGTCGGCAGCCATGCGGCGACGTCGTCGCCGGTGACGACGAACGCCCGGGCCGACGTGGTCGACAGACCGATGTCGGCGACCACGACCCGCCCTGCGAGCGAGCGACCCGGGTGCAACAGCAGCCCCGGCTTGAGCGCAGCGAAGGTGATCGTCTCAGTCGCTGCGAGCGTGCCCTCCGACGCTACGCCCGTGAGCCCGCAGACCCCGGAGGGGATGTCCACGGCGAGGACGGGCGCCCCACCGGTCGGGACGTCGACGAGCGGGCCACGGGCGACGTACCCGGTGCCGTAGGCCGCATCGACGACGAGGTCGATGTCGCCGCTCGGCAGCGGCTCCCCCGGCGCGACCACACGCACCTTCACACCGATCGCTGCGAGTCGTCGGGCCGCCACGCGTCCGTCGTCCCCGTTGTGACCACGCCCGGCGATCACGACCACGCGCCGCCCGTAGGTGCCGCCGAGCAACGCCCGGGCCCGACGGGCGACCGCCGCACCGGCACGTTCGACGAGCACCTCGAACGGTTCGGGCGCCACGGCGTCGATCGCCGCCATCTCCGCCGGGGTCACGACGGGGATCACGGTCGCGCCACCGCCCGCACCGCGACGGCGGTCGCCGTCGCGACGAGATCGCTGTGGCTGAGGCTCAGGTGCCAGCCCCCGACACCGTGGCGATCGGCGAGGCCCGCCGCCGAACGGCAGAGGGCGACCGACGGGCGACCGGCCTCGTCACGCACGACCTCGATGTCCCGCAGCGCGCAGGCCCCCAGGCCGACGCCCATCGACTTGAGCACCGCCTCCTTTGCGGCGAACCGCGCTGCGAGACGTCGGGTCGGGTCGGCCTGCCGCGCCGCGTACGCCCGCTCCGCGTCGGTGAACAGGCGATCTGCGAGCCGTGGTCGCCGACGGAGCACCCGACGGAACCGGTCGATGTCGACCACGTCGACGCCGACGCCGATCACCTCGGCGAGCGCGCCGACCGTGGCATCCGCCCCGCCCACGTCAGGGCCGCCAGCGGTCGGCGAGCGTCGCGACCGGCACGGTGAACAGCTCGTCCAGCGGAACCGTCGAGAGCAGGTCGTCGCGGAAGGTCGGCTCGGTCTCCGTCACCGCCGCCTCGATCGCTCGGAAACGGTTGCGGTACATCGTCAGCGCCGTGCGCAGCGTTGCGACGGGCAGGGCGTCGACGAAGCGGACGTGCAGCAGGGTGATCCCCACCGAATCACCGTCCTTCACCTCCGGGACGATGACGATGAGCCTGCCGTCCGCCCGGCCCCGCCCCACGAGCACCTTCTGCTCGGAGGCCACGAGCCGCTTCGTCCCCCGCAGTCGCGGGTCGCGTTCGGTCCGCAGCGGCAGGTCGAGCGCGATCCCGCCCCGGTCGACCACGGTGACCCGATGATCGTCGGACGACGGTCCCGGCTCGATCCGGTACCGGGTGAACCCGATGGTCTCCCCGACGAGCGGCGACAACGCGGCGAGCGTGCGCAGCGTCTCGTAGCTGAGCCGGTCGCGCCCCGCGCCGGCGTCGAGCGCCGCCCGGACGAGCCCGGTCTCGAGGAGGGTCTCGTCCGAGCGGGAGATCCCCACGGTGACCGTCTTCGCCTGGTGCTTGATCGCGTCGACCGGTCTCGTGAGCTCGTCGATCGCCTGCGTCAGCGCCTGGGTCAGGTCCTCCACGACGACCGCAGGCGTGCCCACCTTGCCCCACTCGAGCTGGTAGCTGTCGAGGGGGACGACCCCGGTCGCGTAGCGGAACAGCGAGGCGAGGCGAGCAGCAGTGGAGGCGTCGAGCTGTCCGTTGTGCTCCCCCGCACGGAGGTCGGCGAAGAACTGTGCGGCTGGCGCTTCGAAGCGCTCCCGGAGCGCGATCAGCGCATCGGCGTCGGCGCCGTCGGTGATCGCCGCCTCGATCACCGCACGAGCCGTCCGGAGGGGCACGGCGAGAGCGTCGATGGCGAGCGCCGCCTCGTAGCCGAAGAGGTGCCCGGCCATCGCGGACAGGACGAACGCGAGCAGCGGGTGCGTGTCGGGGACGCGGATCTCCGCCAGCGCCGCGGGGAACGGGACGGAGCTCTCCGACGTGACCACGATCGGTGCAGCCCGGTGCGCCCGGTAGATCCCGACCTCCTTGGCGACGTCGTCGGCGGTCGAGCCGACGAGCCCGGTCGCGCACACGAGGATCAGTGGCTCCGAGGACAGATCGATGTGCTTCTTGTCCTCGGTGACGTCCGCAGCGATGGACTTGTAACAGAGTTCGGACAGCTTGATCCGCACCTCCGCCGCAGCGATGCGATTCGGTCCGTTGCCGACGATGGCCCAGTGACGTCGCTGCGGCGCGAAGCGTCGAGCCGCAGCCGCGATCTCGGCGCGCCCTTCGAGAACCGCCTCCATGCAATCGGGCAGACGAGCCAGGCCGACGAGGAGTTCCTGGGTTGCAGGGTCCGATCCGTCACGAGCGGGATCGACCGCCTCGGCGATCGCCTGGGCGAGCAGGAACCCGGCGGCCACCTGGGCGTAGAACGCCTTCGTCGACGCGACCGACATCTCGACGTCGCGCCCGTCGGAGGTGTAGAGCACACCGTCTGCACGGTCGGTGAGGTCGGAGTTCCTCCGGTTCACGATCGCGAGCACACGTGCACCGCGCGCCCGAACCAGGTCGACGGTGCGGTTGGTGTCCGTCGTCGTGCCCGACTGACTGATCGCAACGACGAGCGTGTCCCCGAGGTCCGATCGGAGGTGGAAGGCCGAGAGCTCGGTGGCCGGCAGGCACTCGACCACGGGGCCGACGCCACCGAGTGCCCGACCGAGCGCAAGGGCGACCGCCTGGCCGGCGACCGCCGCCGTCCCCTGCCCGATCACACAGACGCGACGGATCTCGCCGCTGCGCAACGCGTCCCGCACCGTCCGGGGGAGTGCCTCGTGCCCGACCTCGACGTGCAGACGGTCGTCGCGTCCGAGGAGCTTCCCGCGCAACGTCTTGCGGAACGAGCTCGGGGACTCGGAGATCTCCTTCAGCAGGAAGTGCGGAAAGCTGCCGCGGTCGATGTCGCGCGTCGTGATCTGGGTCGCGGCGAGCTCGGTCGCTGCGACCGGCAGGACCGAGCCGTCGAAGGACCGACGCTCCACACCGTGGAGCGTCCCTGCGGCGCAGCCGTCGAGGACCACCACCTGCCCACGACTTCCCGTGGGATTCCCGGGATCCGACGGCGTCTCGCCGTCGAGGCGGAGGTACCGGTCGGCGAGTTCCACGAGCCCGTACGGCTCACTCGCCACGACGTAGAGGTCCTCGGCGAACCCGACGTAGAGCGCCTGCCCGCTCCCGCGCAGCGCCAGATGCAGTCGGTCCGGCACCCCGGCGATCTGGGCGGCGATCGCCACCGATCCCTCCATCTGCTCGACGGAACGGCGGAACGCCTCGACCACGTCGTTCCCACCCTCGATCGCTCGGGCGACGAGCGTCGGGATCACCTTGGCGTCGGTGGTGATCTCGGGGCGGATCCGCAGACCGTGGGTGGCCTTGAGGTCGGCGAAGTTGTCGACGTCCCCGTTGAGTGCCGCCGTCACGTGGACCCCGGTCGGCCGTCCGACCTCTTCGGCGTCGAGCGGGTGGGCGTTCGCGGCCGAGATGATGCCGACCGACGCCCACCGCGTGTGTCCGAGCACGGCGACCTCGGCATCGGGACCGGACACCGCCTGACGGAACAGATCGTCGGCGACGATCTCGGCCCGTATCGCCCGGACGTTGTCGCCGAGCTCGCCGATCTCGGCGGCGGCCTTGTAGACGAAGCCGATCACGTCCCCGAGGACGCGCACCGAACCCGAACCGAAGAGTGGGTCGGTGGACCGGGCAGCGACGGCCGCGGCGACCGTCGGCGACGACAGGTCGATGCCGGGACGGCGCACGTAGACGTGGACGCCCGCGGAGTCCCGGCCGCGCACCTCGAGCCGGTCGAGTCCGGAGAGCGCCTCCTGCACAGCCAGATACGCGGCGAGCGCCGACGACGTCGCCGTCGGGCCGGCCAGCGCAGCGACCTCCCGGGCGGTGCGCAGCCGGTCGTTGCGCAGCGCCCACAGGACGTCGCGCACCTCGACGGCGCGCGCGCTGCGCCGCTCGAGCTCCTCGGGTCCGAGCTGCTCGAGACCGTCGAGGTCGTCGTCGAGCTCGTCGAGCCGACCCAGGAGATCGTCGAGTCGGGAGGCCATCAGGTCGACGACCGTGCGATCGCGGGCGAGCAGCTCCGCCCCGGGGGCTCCTCGGAGCAGCTCGTCGGCGCGGCGCAGCGCAGCGGACGCCGCGGCGAGCGCAGCGACCCCGGCGACCTCTGCGGCGAGCTCCCGCCCAGCATCGGCTACCAGCTCGAGGATCTCCGTCGCCAACGGTGCCGGGCGCTCGGCGCGGCGGCGTAGCACTGCGATGATGCCGCACATCGGCGCGCCTCCTTCCGGCCCAGGGTGGGATGGAGCCTACCGGTCGTGTCCGGACGGCCCTTCGCTCATCCCACGACGCGTTCCACTGCGGCGACGAGCTCGGCCACCGCTGCGGTGGCGGTGTCGAGGTCCGCGGCCTCGGCCATCACCCGCACCACCGGCTCAGTCCCCGACGGCCGCACGAGCACGCGCCCCTGCGTCCCGAGCCGCGCCGCCACGACGTCGATCTCGGCGCGGAGCGCCGCGACGACCTCGGCCGCGTCCCGCTGCACGGTGACGTTCCGCAGGACCTGGGGAAGCCGATGCATGGCCGTGTCGGCGAGCTCGGCGATCGTCCGACCGCTCCGAGCGAGGAGATCGAGCACCTGCACTGCGCTCAACACCCCGTCGCCGGTCGTGGCGAGGTCCCGGAACACGAGGTGACCGGACTGCTCCCCCCCGAGCGTCCAACCACCGGCCTCGAGCGCCTCGAGGACGTGTCGGTCGCCGACGGGGGTCTCCCGCACCGTGATCCCACGGGCCGCCATCCCGATGCGAAGCCCGAGGTTCGCCATGACCGTTGCGACGACCGTCTCCCCGCGGAGCAGCCCGCGCTCCGAACGATCGATCGCACACATGGCGAGGAGTTGATCGCCGTCGATCTCCCGGCCGTCGGCGTCGACCGCGACGAGCCGGTCGGCATCGCCGTCGAAGGCGACCCCGGCATGGGCACCGGTGGCTACCACGACATCCCGCAACGCAGCGGTGTCGGTCGACCCGCGTCCCTCGTTGATGTTGCAGCCGTCGGGCTCAGCACCGAGCACCACGATCTCGGCGCCGAGGCGGCGCAGGATCTCCGGCGCGACGCGGTACGCCGCGCCGTGTCCGGCGTCGACGACCACGGTGAGGCCGTCGAGGCGGCGACCGTCGATCGACCCCGTGACCGAGTCGATCCACGCCTCGACGAGCTCGGGATCCGACGTGATCGTCCCGACGTGCCGACCACTTCGCGTCGACGTCGCCGGCACGCCGGCTGCGACCGCCGCCTCGATCGCCGTCTGTTCGGCATCGGTCAGCTTGCGGCCTCCGGAGGCGAAGACCTTCAAACCGTTGTCCTCGAAGGGGTTGTGCGACGCCGACACCACGACCCCGACGACTCGACTCGGTTCCGGGCCCGAACGTGCCGCACCCCATGCGACCGTCGGCGTCGGGCAGACGCCGAGCCGACGCACGTCGACACCCTCCGCAGCGAACCCCGCGGCGAGTGCGGCCTCGAGCATCGGGCCGCTGCGACGGGTGTCCCGACCGATGAGGGCGACGTCCGGCGCGAGCACTGCAGCGACGGCGCGTGCGAACAGGAGCGCGAACTCCGCAGTCACCTCGACATTGGCGACGCCACGGACCCCATCGGTCCCAAAGCGGGGCGCCTCCATACTGCTGGGCCTTCGTCGGCCGTCAGCGCTTGGAGTACTGCGGAGCCTTGCGGGCCTTCTTGAGGCCGTACTTCTTCGACTCCTTCTTCCGGTCGTCACGCGTGAGCATTCCGGCCTTCTTGAGGGTCGGGCGGAGCTCGGGGTCGAGCTCGATCAGCCCGCGTGCGATCCCGAGACGGAGCGCACCGGCCTGACCCGTGATCCCGCCGCCGTCGATCGTGCAGTCGACGTCGTACACCTCGTTCGTGTTGGTGAGGCGAAGCGGTTCGGCGATGACCATACGGTGGGTCAGCGAGGGGAAGTACGCCTCCGCGGGGCGACCGTTCACGGTGATGGTGCCGGAACCGGGCCGCAGACGCACGCGCGCCACGGCTTCCTTACGACGACCGGTCGACTGGACGAGGGGCTTGGGCATCGTGCGTTCCTTCTCAGCGAGCCTTGGCGTGGTCCAGCGCGAGCGGGCTCGGCTGCTGGGCGGCGTGGGGGTGGTCGGGGCCGGCGTAGACCTTCAGCTTGGTGGCCATCGAACGACCCAGCCGGTTCTTCGGCAGCATGCCACGGATCGTGCGGCGCACCGCTTCCTCGGGCTTGGTCTGCAGGAGGTCACCGTAGGTGGCCCGCTTGATCCCGCCCGGATAGCCGGAGTGGCGCCACACGTCCTTGCGGGCAGCCTTGCCCGACGTCAGCACCACCTTGTCGGCGTTGATGACGATGACGTGGTCGCCCGTATCGAGGTGCGGGGCGAACATCGGCTTGTGCTTGCCGCGCAGGATGCGCGCGACCTCGGTCGCCATCCGACCGAGGACCAGACCCTCGGCATCGACGACGTGCCAGCTCCGGGTGATCTCGCTGGCCTTGGGGCTGTACGTGCTCACGTTGCGTTCCTTCCGGCACGGGCGCGCGGCACCCGTGAAGCGGCTCTAGAGCTTAGGGGGGTCGGGCGGAGGAGACAAACCGAACGACGACGGATACCGAACCTCCCACAACACGAGGCCGTGCGGTGGCGCGATCTGCCCTGCTGCGGCGCGGTCGCGCGCCCCGAGGACGCCGAGCAGCTCGCCCGGCCGCGGTCGCCCACCGGTCCCCGTTCCGACGAGCGTTCCGGTGATCGACCGCACCATCTGGTGACAGAACGCGTTTGCCTCGATCCAGAAGTGGAGGATGCCCTCCCCCGCGTCCTCCCACGAGGCGTCGAGCACCCGTCGCACGAGGGACACCCGGTCGCCCGTACCTCTGGGGCGGCGGCAGAAGGAGCTGAAGTCGTGCTCCCCGATCAGCGGGTCGACGGCGAGCCGGAGCAGGTTCAGGTCGAGTGGCTCGGGGACCCACCATGCGCTGCGACGCAGCAAAGGGTCGGGGACGTCCCGGTTGCAGATGGTGTAGCGGTAGCGACGACTCGTCGCCGAGAACCGGGCGTCGAAGGACGCCGGCGCCTCCTCGATCGACACGACGGCGAGGTCCGCCGCCGTGAGGCGACCGACACGCCGCCGAAGCGCCGCGAGATCGGTGTCCTGCACGACGTCGAAGGACACCACCTGCGCCCGGGCGTGCACCCCGCGGTCGGTCCGCCCGGCACCGACCAACACCACCGGATGACCGACGACCCGCTCGATCGCCGCTCGAAGGGTGCCGGCGACGGTCCGCAGCCCCGGCTGCTCGGCGAACCCATGGAACTCCGTGCCGTCGTACGCGAGGGTCATCCGGACGCGCACGAGCGGCCCACCGGGGGCCGCTCGCCGTGGTTCGAGAACCGCTTCGGGGGTCACGCGACCCGCGTGGTCGGTCAGACCAGCTCGATGCGCGCCATCGGCGCGTTGTCACCGGGTCGCGGGCCGAGCTTGAGGATCCGCGTGTACCCGCCCGGGCGGTCGGCGTAGCGGGGCCCGATCTCGTTGAAGAGCTTCGACGCCATCTCCTTGTCCCGGATGAAGGACACGACGAGCCGCTGGTTGTGCACGCCGCCCTTCCGGGCCTTGGTGATGACCTTCTCGGCGATGGGGCGGAGCGCCTTCGCCTTCGCCTCGGTCGTGACGATCGCCTCGGCGGCGATCAGGGAAGCGACGAGGTTGGCCATCATCGCCTTCTGGTGGGCAGCGTCCCCGCCGAAGCGGCGGGCCTGCCTGGGGGTTCCACGCACGGCGGTCCTCCTCAGTCCTTGGAGCGGAGCCGCAGGCCCCGCGCATCGAGCTTCTCGAGCACCTCGTCCAGCGACTTCTGGCCGAAGTTGGTGATGTTCAGGAGGTCGTCCTCGGTCTTGTCGATGAGCTCACCGATCGTGTTGACCTGCGCCCGCTTGAGGCAGTTGCGCGGCCGTTCGGAGAGGTCGAGCTCCTCGATGGCGACGTCGAGGTCACGGGCCCGGGCGGGCTCCTCGGCGCCGGCGAGCTCGAGCCCGGCCGGTTCGTCGACGAGCTCGGACACGAGCCCGATGAGCGCTCCGAGCGTCGCGCCCGCCGAGGCGAGCGCTTCACGCGGGCTGATCGACCCGTCGGTCTCGATGTCGAGGATGAGCCGGTCGTACTCGGTCGACTGCTCGACCCGCGTCGGCTCGACCTCCACGGCGACCCGGCGAACCGGGCTGAAGATCGCGTCGACGGGGATGATCCCGATGGTGTTCGCCGAGTTCGAGCGATCGGCGGAGAGGTACCCACGACCCCGCTCGACGGTCATGTCGAACGCAAGACGACCCTTCGCCGACAGCGTGGCGAGGTGGAGATCCGGGTTGAGCACCTCGACGCCGGTCGGCACCGAGATGTCCGCCGCGGTCACCTCACGAGGGCCGCGGATGTCGACGTGGACCGTCACGGCGTCGTCGGTCACCGACGTGACCACGAGGTCCTTCAGGTTCAGGATGATGTCCGTCACGTCTTCGGCGACGCCATTGATCGTGTCGAACTCGTGCAGGGCGTCCTCGAACCGGACCTGGGTGATCGCGGCGCCGGGGATGGAGGAGAGCAGGGTCCGCCGCAGTGCCGCACCGAGCGTGTACCCGAAACCGGGCTCGAGCGGTGAGATCTGGAACTGCTGACGATTGCCGACCTGCTCCCCGGCGGGCTCGACGGTGGGACGCTGAATGACCAGCATAACGACCTCTTCGGTGGGGGCTGGGCGGGATTACTTGCTGTAGAGCTCAACGATGAGCTGTTCGCGCACGGGCACGTCGATGTGCTCGCGGAGCGGAAGCTCTCGGACCGTGATTCGCTGGCCCCCCTCGGTGGGCTCCAGCCACGGCGGCGGTGTGCGGTCGAGCACGTCGACGTTCTGGCGGATCACGATGAACTCACGGGCCTTGGTGCGCAGTTCGACGACGTCGCCCTTGCGTACCCGGTAGCTCGGGATCGTGACCCGACGACCGTTCACGTCCACGTGCCCGTGGGAGACGAACTGCCGCGCCTGGGGACGGGTCGCCGCCCATCCGGCCCGGTAGACGATGTTGTCGACCCGGAGCTCGAGGTAGCGCAGCATGATCTCGCCGGTCACGCCCTCCCTGCGGTTCGCCTCCTCGAAGAGGTTGCGGAACTGCTTCTCGGAGAGGCCGTAGGTGAACCGGGCCTTCTGCTTCTCCTGCAGCTGCAGGAGGTACTCGGAGGGGTTCGACCGGCGGCGGGTGCGCCCGTGCTCACCGGGCGGGTAGGGACGACGGTCGAGTGCGATGTTCTCGCCGCGCGTGCCCCAGATGTTGGCGCCGAGACGACGCGAGACACGGGCCTTGGGTCCGATATAGCGCGCCATCTCAGACCCTCCGCCGCTTCGGGGGACGGCACCCGTTGTGCGGCACCGGCGTCACGTCCTTGATCCCGGTCACTTCGATCCCCGTGTTCTGGATCGAACGGATCGCGGTCTCACGACCGGAGCCGGGCCCCTTGACGAGCACGTCGACACGACGGACGCCATGGTCCATCGCAGCGCGGGCCGCCTTCTCCGCTGCCATCTGCGCAGCGAAGGGGGTCGACTTCCTCGAGCCCTTGAATCCGACGTTTCCCGCCGACGCCCACGAGAGCACATTGCCCTCCTGGTCCGTGATGGTCACGATCGTGTTGTTGAAGCTCGACTTGATGTGCGCCACCCCGTAGGCGACGTTCTTGCGTTCCTTGCGCCTGGGCCGACGGCCGCCTGGCTTGGGCTTCGCCATGGATGCGTTGCTCTCCTACTACCTGGTCGTCCCGGTCCTACCGCTTGGCCTTCTTCTTACCGGCCACGGTCTTCTTCGGCCCCTTGCGGGTCCGCGCATTCGTGTGGGTCCGCTGTCCGCGGACCGGCAGGCCCTTGCGGTGACGGAGACCCTGGTAACACCCGATCTCCATCTTCCGCTTGATGTCCTGCGCGACCTCGCGTCGCAGGTCACCCTCGACCTTGTGGTTCTGCTCGATGAACGCCCGGATCCGGTTGACCTCTTCGTCGGTGAGGTCACGCACCCGGGTGTTCGGGTCGATCCCCGTCGCCACGCAGATCTGATGCGCTGCGGTGGGGCCGATGCCGTAGATGTAGCGAAGCGAGATCTCGACGCGCTTCTCGCGCGGGACGTCGACGCCGGCGATTCGTGCCATGGTCGGCCTTTCCTCAGCCCTGTCGCTGCTTGTGCCGCGGGTTCGCGCAGAGGACCCGCACCACACCGTGGCGGCGGATCACCTTGCACTTGTCGCACATGGCCTTGACGCTTGGACGGACTTTCATCAGGGATCTTTCGGGCTGGAGTGGATGCTTCTGCGGGATCGCGGCGCTCGTGCGGTCCCACCGAAGTGGGGATCGCAGCGCGCGCGGCCGGCGGAAAGCCGGAGCGCCACGCTACCGGCTTCGTGCCGTGTCACCAAATCGTCTTCTCCGACGCAGGTGACGGGAGGTCAGAGATGGGTGTCGATCACCGTCCGCACTCGGTCGAACACCTCGTCCTCGGCACCGACACCGTCGACCTCGACGAGCTTGCCGATGCCGGAGAACCACCGGACGGCCGGGACCGTCTTCGCCTCGTAGTCGGCGAGTCGTCGCTCGACGGCCTCCGGCGCGTCGTCACCCCGGTTCCGACCGGCGATGCGGTCCTTCACGACGTCGAGCGGTACCTCGATGTTGACGGCGAGGTCGAAGCCGTCCTCGCCGATCGTCGCGGCGAGGGCCTGCGCCTGCGGCTCGGTCCGCGGGAAGCCGTCGAGGAGGAAGCCCTTCGCCCGCACGTCCTCCTGCGCGAGCCGGTCGCGCACCACGCCGATGATCACCTCGTCGGGCACGAGCTGGCCAGCCGACATGAACTCGTTCGCCTTGCGGCCAAACTCGGTTCCCTCCTCGACCGCAGCGCGGAGCATGTCACCGGTGGAGATGTGCACGGCGCCGTAGTGCTCGACGAGCTTGACGCACTGCGTCCCCTTGCCCGCACCCTGGCGGCCGAAGATGACGAGTCGGACGGGCTTGGTCATCAGCGGCTGCTCCGATCGGGTCGCACGGTCACTTGAGGAACCCCTCGTAGTTGCGCATCATCAGCTGGCTGTCGATCTGCTTCATCGTCTCGAGGGCCACGCCGACGGCGATGAGGACGGACGTGCCACCGAACGCAAGCTGCTGGCCCGACAGGTCGACGCTGAGCACGTAGTTGATGAACAGCGGCGGGAGCAGCGCGATGCCGGCGATGAACAGCGCCCCGGGCAGGGTGATGCGCGAGACGATCCGCTGGAGGTGCCGCTCGGTCTGGGGTCCGGGTCGGATGCCCGGCACGAAACCACCCTGCTTCCGCAACTCGTCGGCCCGCTGCACCGGATCGAAGCTGATGGCCGTGTAGAAGTAGGCGAATCCGATGATCAGCAGCCCGTAGAACGCCAGGTAGAAGATGCTCGTGTGGTTCACGAGGTTGTCCTGCACGAGACGCCGCACCGTGTCACCCCAGCCGGTGGCCGGAACGAGGTTGGTGAGCAGCACCGGCAGGTAGAGCACGGAGCTCGCGAAGATCACCGGGATCACACCGGACTGGTTCACCTTCAGCGGGATGTACGTCGACTGTCCGCCGTACATGCGGCGGCCCACCACCCGCTTGGCGAACTGCACCGGGATGCGCCGCTGCCCCTGCTCGATCGCGACGATCGCCACGAGGAGCGCGATGAACATCACGATCACGACGAGCAGCGCCACCGTGCCGCCCTGCGCCCGGATCAGCGCGCCCTGCGACGGCAGGCTCGAGACGATCGAGGTGAAGATGATGAGCGACATGCCGTTGCCGACGCCGCGGTTGCTGATCAACTCCCCCATCCACATGATGAGCGCCGTTCCGGCGGTGATCGTGAGCACGATCAGCATCACCCGGAACGGGGTGAAGTTCGGAACGAGGTTGAGGTTGTTCGACGCCTCGCCCGTGAGGCTCCCGCCGCCGTTGTTGAACAGGAACACGAGTCCGGTCGATTGCAGGACCGCGATGGCGATCGTGAGGTATCTCGTGTACTGGTTGATCTTCCGCTGGCCGACGGCTCCCTGCTGCTGGAGGGCCTCGAGCTTGGGGATCACGACGCCGAGGATCTGCAGGATGATCGACGATGTGATGTACGGCATGATGCCGAGGGCGAACACCGCGAAGTTCGTGAGCGCTCCGCCGGAGAACAGCTGGAGCAACGCGAGAATCCCGCCCTGGTCCGCGTTGTCCTTCAGGATCTGCACGGCGTTGAGGTCGATCCCGGGGGCCGGGACGAACGCGCCGAAGCGGTAGAGCAGGATGATCACGAGGGTGAACAGGAGCTTCCGACGCAGGTCGCGCGCCTTGAAGATGTTCGCCATCCCACCGAGGCGGGGGCCGCCCGTGGAGGAGGATCGTCCGGTACCGGTCGCCACGTGGTCGGGGCTCCTTCGGTGTCGTCGTGCTCGTCGGGAGACGAGAGCGTCAGCGGTTCGTGTGCTGGTTGCCCTTGGCGGGCGGGCGGCCGTTGCCGAAGGGCAACGGCAGGATCTCGACGCGACCGCCGCGGGCCTCGATGGCCTCTCGCGCCGAGCGCGAGAACGCATGGGCGGAGACGTTGACCGAGCGGTTCAGCTCCCCACGACCGAGCACCTTGACGAGTGCACCCTTGCCGACGAGGCCCTTGGCGAGGAGCGCCTCGGGGGTCACGTCGGTGAGTTCGGCGTCGGAGAGGACGTCGAGATTGATCGCCTGATACTCGACCCGGAAGGGGTTCGTGAAGCCGCGCAGCTTCGGGATCCGCCGCTGCAACGGCATCTGGCCGCCTTCGAACCCGATCGGGATCTGACGGCGGGCCTTCTGGCCCTTGGTACCACGGCCGGCGGTCTTGCCGCCCTTGCCGGCGATACCGCGACCGACGCGCTTCCGACGACGGTTCGAGCCCTCGGGGGGCTGGAGATCGTGCAACTTCATGACTCAGGCCTCCTCGACCGCGACCAGGTGCGGGACCCGGGCGATCATGCCCCGGATCTCCGGCCGGTCGGGCAGGGTGTTGGACTTGCCGATACGGCCCAGGCCGAGCGCCCGCAGCGTCCCACGCTGCTTCGGCTTCGCCCCGATCGCCGACCGGACCTGGGTGACCTTGAGGTCCGCCATACCGATCCTCACTCCCCAGCGGACGCCGCGCGAGCGTGGCGTCCCTCGTTGTAGGCCTTGAGCAGTCCCGCCGGGACGAAGGTGTCGGCCGGCAGGCCGCGCAGGCGGGCGATCTCGTCGGGGCGCTTCAGCGCCCGGAGCGCAGCGATCGTCGCGCGGGCGACGTTGATGTGGTTCGAGGAACCGAGCGACTTGCAGAGCACGTCGTGGATCCCGGCCTCCTCGAGAATGATCCGGGCAGCGCCGCCGGCGATGACACCGGTACCGGGCGACGCCGGCTTGAGCAGCACCCGTCCGGCGCCGGTCTCCCCGATGACGGGGTGGATGACGGTCGAACCGGCGAGGGGGACCTCGAAGAGGTTCTTCCGCGCTTCCTCGGTGCCCTTCTGGATGGCAAGGGGGACTTCCTTCGCCTTCCCGTAGCCGAGACCGACGCGACCGTTCCCGTCACCGACGACGACGAGGGCGGTGAAGCTGAACCGCCGACCACCCTTGACGACCTTGGCGACCCGGTTGATGTTGATGACCCGGCTGTCCCGGAGCTGCATGTCTGCTGCGGCCATCGGATTCAGAACTCCAGTCCGCCCGCACGGGCGGCATCGGCGAGGGCAGCGGTCCGCCCGTGGTAGGAGAAACCGCCCCGGTCGAACACGACCGAGGTCACCCCGGCGGCACGCGCCCGCTCGGCGAGAAGGCTGCCGACCTTGGAGGCGGCGTCGACGTTGCCCGTCGAGCCGGCGCGGAGGCCGGTGTCGAGTGTCGACGCCGCTGCGACCGTCCGCCCTGCGACGTCGTCGATCAGCTGTGCATGGATGTGCTTGTTCGACCGGTACACGGCGAGGCGCGGGCGCGCCGCCGTTCCGGTGACCTTCTTGCGGATCCGGCGGTGCCGGCGCAGGCGCCCTTCGCGCTTCTTCTTCGCTGCGTCGCTCATCGTGGCTGCCCTTACTTCCCGGTCTTCCCGGCCTTGCGGATGACACGCTCGTCGACGTACCGGATGCCCTTGCCCTTGTACGGCTCGGGCTTGCGGATCGCCCGGATATCGGCGGCGACCTGACCGACCTTCTGCTTGTCGATTCCGACGATGCCGATGCGCGTCGCGCTCGGCACCTCGAAGGTGATGCCCGCCGGAGCATCGACGTTCACGGGGTGGGAGAACCCGAGGGCGAGCTCGAGCTCCCCCGGACCCTTCGCCGTGGCGCGATAGCCGACGCCGATGATCTCGAGTTCCTTGCGGAACCCCTCCGACACGCCGACGACCATGTTGCCGACGAGGGTCCGGGTGAGTCCGTGCAGTGAGCGCGAGCGGCGTTCGTCGTCGACGCGCTCGACGAGCAACTGGTCGCCGTCCTGACGGACGGAGATCTTCTCGGGGAGCTCGTGGGAGAGCTCGCCCTTCGGACCCTTGACGGTGACCGTGCCTCCGTCGACCGCGACCTGCACGTTCGACGGCACGGGGATCGGTGCCTTACCGATGCGGGACATCGTCGCTCCTACCAGACGTAGCAGAGGATCTCGCCGCCCACGCGACGCTTGCGCGCCTCGCGGTCGGTCATGAGCCCCTGGTTGGTGGACAGGACGGCGACACCGAGGCCACCGAGTACACGGGGCACGTCCTCTGCCTTGGAGTAGACGCGCAGCCCGGGCTTGGAGACCCGGCGGATGCCGGAGATCGTGCGAGCACGCTCCGGCGAGTACTTGAGCCGAACGGTCAGGACGGTGCCCGGACCCTTCGACGCAGGGGCCACGGTGTGGCCGGCGATGTAGCCCTCGCGCTCGAGCAGCGCTGCGAGCGACTCCTTCAGCTTCGACGACGGCATGGCTACCTCGTCGTGCATCGCCACGTTGGCGTTGCGCAGCCGGGTGAGCATGTCGGCGATGGGGTCGGTCATCATCTCGAACGAACCTCCTTCACCAACTGGCCTTGGTCACGCCGGGGATCTCGCCGGCATGGGCGAGCTCCCGCAGGCAGACACGGCAGAGCATGAAACGCCGGAACACCGCCCGGGGACGACCGCAGCGCTTGCAACGGGTGTACCCACGGACCTTGAACTTGGGCGTCCGCTGCTGCTTCTCGATGAGCGCCTTCTTGGCCACGCTCAGTCCCTCCTGAAGGGGAAGTTGAACGCATCGAGCAGGGCCTTGCCCTCGGCATCGGTGCGAGCGGTCGTCACGATGGTGATGTTCATGCCCCGGGGAACGTCGACCTTGTCGTAGTCGATCTCCGGGAAGATCAGCTGTTCGGTGACCCCGAACGTGTAGTTCCCGGTGCCGTCGAAGGCACGGGGGTTGAGGCCGCGGAAGTCACGGATTCGGGGGATCGACAGGCTGATGAGCCGGTCGAGGAACTCCCACATCCGGTCACCCCGCAGCGTGACGCGAGCGCCGATGGCGTTGCCCTGACGCAGCTTGAAGCCGGCGATCGACTTCTTGGCCTTCGCGATGACCGGCTTCTGGCCGGTGATGGCCGTCAGATCGGCGACCGCGCCGTCGAGCAGCTTGGGCTGTGCGAGCGCCGCGCCGACACCGACGTTCACGACGATCTTCTCGAGACGAGGGACCATCATGATGTTCGGCAGGCCGAGCTCGGTCTGGAGCTTCGCCCGGATCTCGTCGTTGAACTGGCGCTTGAGCCGCGGTGCACTCTCGATCGTCGACATCAGAGGTCGTCCCCCGTGCGCTTGCAGATGCGGACCTTGGTGCCGTCGGGCCCGACCCGGAAACCGACGCGGGTCGGCTTGCCGTCCTTCGGGCTGATCACGGCGACGTTCGAGACGTCCATCGGCATGTCCTTGTCGATGACCCCGCCCGGCTCGTTCTTCGAGGGGTTGGCGGCCACGTGCTTCCGTGCGACGTTGATCCCGTCGACGATGACCTTGCCCTCACGGGGCAGCACTCTCGACACGACGCCCTCACGGCCCCGGTCCTTGCCGGTCAGCACGCGGACCCGGTCACCCTTGCGGATGCGGAGACCAGCCATCACAGCACCTCCGGAGCGAGCGAGACGATGCGCATGAACTTCTTGTCGCGCAGTTCGCGACCGACCGGACCGAAGATGCGGGTGCCTCGCGGCTGCATCTGGTCGTTGATCAACACGGCGGCGTTCTCGTCGAAGCGGATGTAGCTGCCATCGGCGCGACGCCGTTCCTTCTTGGTACGGACGACGACACACTTCACGACGTCGCCCCGCTTGACCGCGGCGCCCGGGATCGCATCCTTGACGGTCGCGACGAACACGTCGCCGATCGACGCATAGCGACGCTTCGTACCGCCGAGGACGCGGATGCAGAGCACCTCACGGGCGCCGCTGTTGTCGGCGACCTTGAGACGGGATTCCTGCTGGATCATCGGGCACGCTCCAGGACCTCGACGACCCGCCAGCGCTTCAGCTTCGACAGCGGACGGGTCTCCTGGACCCGCACCCGGTCACCGATGTTCAGGTCGTTCGACGGATCGTCGACGAAGAGCTTCGCGGTGCGCTGGACGGTCTTGTTGTATCGGGGGTGTCGCACGCGGCTGACCACGGCGACGACAGCGGTCTGGTCCATCTTGTTGGACACGACGATCCCGTCCCGGATCTTCCGGTTGTTCGGCCGGGTCTCGGCCGTTGCGATTGTCTCGGCCATCACTTGCCTCCGGCGGCGAGGGCCTCGGCGGCCTTGATCTCGAGGGCACGGTGTGCGGTCAACAGCCGCGCCACCTCCTTGCGCAGCCGACGGATGCGCTTGTAGTCCGTCAGCTGCCCGGTGGCGTGCTGGAAGCGGAGGTTGAACAGCTCCGCCTTGGTGTCGGCGAGCCGGCTGACGATCGTTCGGTCGTCGAGCTCGGCGAGGTTCTCCTTGCGAGCCATCAGAACTGCTCCTCCCGGGCGACGAACCGCGCCTTGATCGGCAGCTTCTGGATCGCCCGCTCCATCGCCTCGCGGGCGATCTTGGCGTCGGGGTAGCGGAGCTCGAACAGGATCCGTCCGGGCTTCACCACGGCCACCCACTTCTCCGGGTTGCCCTTGCCGGAACCCATGCGGGTCTCAGCGGGCTTCGCGGTGATCGGCTTGTCCGGGAACACGTTGATCCAGACCTTGCCGCCACGACGGATGTGTCGGGTCATCGCGATACGGGCGGCCTCGATCTGGCGGGCCGTCAGCCAACCCGGCTCGAGCGCCTGGATCCCGTAGTCACCGAAGGTCACCTCGGTGCCGCCCTTGGCGTCACCCTTGAGACGTCCCCGCTGGTGCTTGCGGTGCGCAACCTTCCTCGGCATCAACATGATCAGTCATCCCCCATTCGGAAGTGGGGCGTCTCGCTCGACGAACGCGTCGAGCGCTCGATCTCCTCCTCCTCGGCGAGGAGGCGTTCGAACTCGGGGTCCGCTTCCTTCACGAGCGGTGCCGCAGCGGTGGCGAGCTCCTCGTCGACCTGCTCCGGTGCGACCGGCGCAGCCTCGGGACGCTCGGGTCGGCGGCTGCGGCCGGCGCCCGAGGACACCACGCTCCGGGGACGCCCGGCACCGGAGGTCTCGCCTGCGGCCATCGCCGCCTCGCGGCGGATCTTGTCCTCGACCGTCGTGCGGTAGGGGACGACGTCGCCCTTGTAGAGCCACACCTTCACGCCGATCCGCCCGGCGGTCGTCTTGGCCTCACGGAACCCGTAGTCGATGTCGGCTCGCAGCGTGTGCAGCGGGACCCGACCTTCGCGGTACCACTCGGTCCGGCTCATCTCGGCGCCGCCGAGGCGACCCGAGCACTGGACCCGGATGCCGAGTGCGCCGGCCTTCTGTGCGTTCTGCACGGCCCGCTTCATCGCACGACGGAAGGCGACGCGGCCGGCGAGCTGATCGGCGACGCCCTGGGCGATCAGCGCCGCGTCGAGCTCGGGCTGCTTGATCTCCTGGATGTTGAGCTGGACCTTGAGGTTGCCGGTGATCTTCGCGAGGCCGCCCCGGAGGCGATCGGCCTCGGCACCACGACGTCCGATGACGATCCCGGGACGTGCCGTGTGCACGTCGACGCGGAGCTTGTCGCGCGTCCGCTCGACCTCGACCCGGGAGATGGCCGCGTGCGGCATCTGGGTCATGAGGTAGTTGCGGATCTTCCAGTCCTCGATGAGGTAGTCGCTGTACTGCTTGCGATCGGCGAACCACCGGGACTTCCAGTCGGTGGTGATGCCGAGGCGGAAGCCGTACGGGTTGACCTTCTGGCCCATTACTTCGCCTCTTCCTCGGTCTCGGCGGCGTCGGTCTCGGTCTCCTCGACGGTGGTCTCCTCGACCGCCGCCTCCTCGATCACCGTCTCCTCGATGACCTCCGCCTCGACGACGGGGGCCTCGCTCCGGCTCGCCTCGACGCGGCGGCGACGGGCCTCTGCCGCGGAACGGACCGGGCGGGCGGCGCCACGCGCTGCTGCGGACGCTCGGCGACGCGCCAGCTCCGCATCGTCGTACCGGCTCACGATCAGGGTGATGTGGCAGGTGCGCTTGCGGATACGGGTCGCACGACCACGCGCACGAGGCCGCCAGCGCTTCATCGTCGGGCCCTCGTCGGCGAAGCACGCCGACACGTAGAGCTCGTCGGCCTGCTGGCCGTCGTTCACGACCGCGTTCGCTACCGCCGAGGTCAGCGCCTTCGCCACGACGTCGGCGGCGCCACGTTCGGTGAAGGCGAGGATCTCCGCCGCCTCACGGACCGGCTTGTTGCGGACCAGGTCCAACACGACCCGGGCCTTCCACGCCGACATGCGCACGTTGCGCACGACACAGCGCGTTCCCGGACGCTCGTTGGTCTTGACTCCGAAGGCCATCAGCGTCGACCTGCCTTCTTCTCCTGGCCGGCGTGGAAACGGAAGGTCCGGGTCGGCGCGAACTCGCCGACCTTGTGACCGACCATGGCCTCGGTGACGTAGACCGGCACGTGCTTGCGGCCGTCGTGGACGGCAAGCGTGTGGCCGATCATCTCCGGGATGATCGTCGAGCGACGTGACCAGGTCTTGATCACTCGCTTCTCGTTGCGGGAGTTCAGGTCGTCCACCTTGCGGAGCAGGTGGTCGTCGATGAACGGACCCTTCTTCAGACTGCGCGGCATGACTCGCTACCTCTCACCGACGCCCGCCGCGTCCGCGGCGTCGACGGATGATCAGCTTCTGGCTGGGCTTGTTCGAATTACGGGTACGGGTTTCCGGCTTGCCCCAGGGGGACACCGGGTGGCGACCACCCGAGGTCTTGCCCTCTCCACCACCGAGCGGGTGGTCGACGGGGTTCATGGCGACACCACGGGTCTGGGGGCGGACGCCCTTCCACCGGTTGCGGCCCGCCTTGCCGATCTTGACCAGGTCGGCCTCGGCGTTGCCGACCTCACCGACGGTCGCCTTGCACTCGATGGAGACGCGGCGCATCTCGGAAGAGGGCAGGCGTAGCGCCGCGTAATCGCCTTCCTTGGCGATGAGCTGCACGCTCGTCCCGGCACCGCGGGCGAGCTTGCCACCCGCCCCGGGCCGGAACTCGACGTTGTGCACGACCGTACCGACGGGGATGTTCCGCAGCGGCAGGGCGTTGCCGGGACGGATCTCCGCCGCCGGCCCCGACGACACCAGGTCGCCGACGCGCAGACCGTTCGCCGCGAGGATGTACCGCTTCTCGCCGTCGAGGTAGTGCAGCAGGGCGATCCGGCAGTTGCGGTTCGGGTCGTACTCGATCGCTGCGACCTTCGCGGGAACGCCGTCCTTGTTCCGTCGGAAGTCGACGATGCGGTACCGACGCTTGTGACCGCCGCCACGGTGCCGGGCGGTCTTGCGGCCGTAGTTGTTCCGACCACCGGAGCCGGACTGCTTGGCGATGAGGGTCCGCTCGGGGCGGTCCTTCGTGATCTCGGAGAAGTCCGAGGACGTCTGGAACCGACGTCCGGGGCTCGTGGGCTTGCGCTTGCGGATGGCCATGATCGACCTACACCTCGAGGAATTCGATCGTCTGGCCCTCGGCCAGGCTGACGATGGCGCGCTTGGTGTCGGCGCGCTTGCCGAACACGCCGGTCCGGCGGTTCCGCTTGCGCTTGCCCGAACGGTTCAGCGTGTTCACCTTCCGGACCTTGACGTCGAAGATCGCCTCGATCGCGTCACGGATCTCCGGCTTCGACGCGTCGGGGTGAACGACGAACGTGTAGACGCCGGCATCGAAGAGGCCGTAGCTCTTCTCCGACACCACCGGCTTGATGATGATGTCCCGGGGGTCCTTCACGACTGGGCCTCCTGGTTCGTCGGCAGCGTCGCGGACGTGAACACGATCCAGTCGTTGACGAGCACGTCGTAGGTGTTCAGCTCACGGACGTCGATGACCTGCACGTCGCCGAGGTTGCGGAAGCTCTTCCAGATCGCCTCGTCCTCGCGCCGCAGCACGACGAGCGCACGTCCGTCGATCCCGAGCGAACCGAGCGCCGCACGTGCGGCCTTGGTCGACGGACCGTCCCAGCCCCACTGGTCCACGACCACGACCCGACCCTCGGTGGCCCGGTCGGAGAGCGCCGAACGGAGGGCGAGCCGGATCATCTTCTTCGGGGTCCGCTGCTCGTAGGAACGCGGCTTCGGGCCGAGCGCGACGCCGCCGCCACGCCAGTGCGGCGCACGGATCGAGCCCGCACGGGCACGGCCGGTGCCCTTCTGCTTCCACGGCTTCGCGCCGCCACCGGAGACCTCGCTCCGGGTCTTGGTCGACTGCGTGCCGGCTCGGCGTGCCGCGAGCTGCGCGGTCACCACCTGGTGCATCACCGGCACGTGGGGCTCGATCCCGAAGATCGTCGGGTCGAGCACGGTGTTCGCCTTGGTCGGTGCCATGTTCCCTACTTCGCCTTGACCGCGTTGCGTACGAGGACGAGACCGCCGTTCGGCCCGGGCACTGCGCCCTTCACGAGGAGGATTCCCTGCTTGGCATCGGCCCGGACCACCCGGAGGTTCAGGGTGGTGACCGTCGTGGCGCCCATGTGACCGGCCATCCGTGTCCCGCGGAACACCCGAGCCGGCGTGGCGCAGGCGCCGACCGAACCCGGGGCACGGTGCGAGCGGTGGTTACCGTGTGCAGCGCCCTGGCCCTTGAAGTTGTGCCGCTTCATGCCGCCCTGGAAGCCCTTGCCCTTCGACACGGCGGTCACGTCGACGGTCGCGATCTCGGCGAAGCTCTCGGCGTTCAGCTCGTCGCCGACGCTGTAGCCGTCGATGTCGTCGAGGCGGAGCTCGACGAGGCGGACGCCCGGCTCGACCCCGGCGTGCTCGAAGTGACCGGCCTCGGGCCGCGTGAGCTTCGAAGCGGCCCGGCGACCGAAGGTCACCTGCAGCGCCGAATAGCCGTCGCGCTCGGGCGTCTTGATCTGGACGATGCGGCACGGGTCGACCCGCACGACGGTCACCGGGACGACGCGGTTCTCCTCGTCCCAGATCTGGGTCATGCCGACCTTCTGGCCGACGATTGCCTTGCTTGCCATGACGGTGGTTGTCCGTTTCTCCCCAGAGGGACCCGAACCGGGTCCGTGGGCTCGTTTCGATGCGGTTCCCGTCCCGGAGGACGGGTCTCATGCGAACGCTCCGCCCGACATCGGGGGCGGAGCGCCTGCTCGGTTGTGCCGTACGGTTCCCGGAAGGGCCTGTTCGGACGTCAGTTGGACGATTTCGCAGCATCCACCCGTGAGGGCGGAGCGCAGCCCGGAAAGACTAGCGACCGGGAGCGGTGGTCACCAATCCGCGGGCTCGGGTATCACTGGATCTTGATCTCGATGTCGACGCCCGCCGGCAGCTCGAGCCGCTGGAGTGCGTCGACGGTCTTCGCCGAGGGATCGACGATGTCGAGGAGGCGCTTGTGGATGCGCATCTCGAAGTGCTCGCGAGAGTCCTTGTACTTGTGCGGCGACCGGATCACCGTGAACCGGTGCTTCTCGGTCGGCAGCGGCACGGGTCCCCGTACCGTCGCCTGGGTCCGCACGACCGTCTCGACGATCTTCCTTGTCGACTGGTCGATGATCTCGTGGTCGTAGGCCTTCAGCCTGATACGGATCTTCTGTCCGTCAGCCATGACTCGTCGCTCCCTTGTCAAAGAACCGGAGAGGTACCCTACGGGGGGCCTCGGGTGGTGGGCAAGCCCGGACGCGAGACCGGGCCGCCCCGGAGGGGCCGGCCCGGTCGACGCGACGCAGGTGTTACTTCATGATCTTCGTGACGCGCCCGGCACCGACGGTGCGGCCACCCTCACGGATGGCGAAGCGCAGGCCCTCGTCCATGGCGATGGGCTGGATGAGCCGAACGGTCATCTCGGTGTTGTCACCGGGCATGCACATCTCGGTGCCGGCGGGCAGCTCGATCGTTCCGGTCACGTCGGTGGTCCGGAAGTAGAACTGCGGGCGGTAGTTCGAGAAGAACGGCTTGTGGCGCCCGCCCTCACCGGTGGTGAGCACGTAGACCTGGGCCTCGAAGTCGGTGTGCGGGGTGATCGAACCCGGCTTGGCGAGCACCTGGCCGCGCTCCACCTCTTCCTTCTTCGTGCCACGGAGCAGTGCGCCGATGTTGTCGCCGGCCTGACCCTGGTCGAGCAGCTTGCGGAACATCTCGACACCGGTGCACACCGTCTTCTGGGTGTTGCGGATGCCGATGATCTCGACCTCGTCGCCGGTGTTGATGATGCCCTGCTCGACCTTGCCGGTCACCACGGTGCCGCGGCCGGTGATCGAGAACACGTCCTCGATCGGCATGAGGAACGGCTTGTCGAGGTCACGGGTGGGCTCGGGGACGTAGGAGTCGACCTGCGACATGAGCTCGAGGATCTTCGGGGTCCACTCCGGATCGCCCTCAAGCGCCTTCAGCGCCGAGACACGGACGACGGGGACGTCGTCACCGGGGAACTCGTAGCTCGACAGGAGCTCACGCACCTCGAGCTCCACGAGGTCGAGGAGTTCCTCGTCGTCGACCATGTCGACCTTGTTGAGCGCGACCACAATCGAGGGCACGCCCACCTGGCGGGCGAGCAGCACGTGCTCACGCGTCTGGGGCATGGGACCGTCGGTCGCGGCGACCACGAGGATCGCGCCGTCGACCTGGGCGGCACCCGTGATCATGTTCTTGATGTAGTCGGCGTGACCCGGCATGTCGACGTGCGCGTAGTGCCGGTTGCCCGTCTCGTACTCGACGTGCGCGATGTTGATGGTGATACCGCGCTGGCGCTCTTCCGGCGCCTTGTCGATGTCCTCGAACTTGGTGAACGCGGTCTTTCCATCGCCGGCCTCGGCGAGCACCTTGGTGATCGCGGCGGTCAGCGTCGTCTTCCCATGGTCGATGTGGCCCATCGTGCCGACGTTGAGGTGCGGCTTCGAACGCTCGAACTTCGCCTTCGCCATTGCTGTTTCCTTTTCTGCTTTCCCGGGTAGGAGGATTCGTGGTTCAGGCGCCTCGGACGCGGCGGACGATCTCGTCCTGCCGGTCACCTGGCATCTGCTGATAGGAGTCGAACTGCATCGTGTAGGTCGCCCGTCCCTGGGTCCGGGAGCGGAGGTCGGTGGCGTATCCGAACATCTCCGAGAGCGGCACGTGGGCACGGATGACCTGCGCGTTACCGCGCTGCTCCATACCGCCCACGCGACCGCGCCGGGAGTTGAGGTCGCCCATCACATCACCCATGTAGTCGTCGGGCGTGACCACCTCGACGCTCATGATGGGCTCGAGGAGCACGGGCTTGCCCTGCTCCGCAGCCTTCTTGAACGCCAGCGAACCGGCGATCTTGAAGGCCATCTCCGAGGAGTCGACGTCGTGGTACTGACCGTCCGTGAGCGTCACCCGGACGTCGACGGTCGGGTAGCCGGCGAGCACACCCGAGGTGAGCGTGTCCTGGATACCCGCGTCGATGGAGGGGATGTACTCCTTCGGGATGCGACCGCCGCTGATCTTGTCGACGAACTCGTAGCCCCCACCGGGACCGGAGGGCTCGACATCGATCACGACGACGGCGAACTGGCCGGAACCACCCGTCTGCTTGATGTGGCGGTACTCGACCTTGGTCGCCGGCTTCGTGATCGTCTCGCGGTAGGCGACCTGCGGCTTGCCGACGGTTGCGTCGACCTTGAACTCCCGGAGCATCCGGTCGACGAGCACCTCGAGGTGCAGCTCGCCCATGCCGGAGATCACGGTCTGGGCCGTCTCGTGGTCGGTCCGGACCTGGAAGGTCGGGTCCTCCTCGGAGAGGGCGTAGAGCGCCTTGGACATCTTGTCCTGGTCGACCTTCGTCTTCGGCTCGACCGCGACGTGGATGACCGGCTCGGGGAACTCGAGCTGCTCGAGCACGATCGGACTCGACGGGTCGCAGATCGTGTCACCCGTCCGGACGTTCTTCAGGCCGATCGCAGCGACGATGTCACCGGAACGGGCGACCTCGATGTCCTCCTGGTTGTTCGCGTGCATCTCGAGGAGGCGGCCGATGCGCTCCTTCGACTCCGTCCGCGTGTTGAGGATCGTGCCGCCCTTCTCGATGGTTCCCGAGTAGACGCGGAAGTAGGTGAGCTTGCCGACGTGCGGGGCCGTCATGATCTTGAAGGCCAGTGCGGCGAAGGGCTCGGAGTCGGACGACTTCCGCTCGAGCTCCTCGGTGCCCTTGAGGTTCATACCCGTCGTCGGCGGGATGTCGAGCGGCGAGGGCAGGTAGTAGGTGACCGCGTCGAGCAGCGGCTGGACGCCCTTGTTCTTGAAGGCCGACCCGTTCAGGACGGGGATGAGCTCACCGGCGATGGTCCCCTTGCGGATCGCCGCACGGAGCTCGCCCTCGGCGATCTCCTCCTCCATGAGGAACTTGTCGGCGATCACGTCGTCGACGAGGGAGACGGCGTCGATCAGCTTGCTCCGCCACTCCTCCGCCTGGGCCTGCAGCTCTGCGGGGATCTCGACGATGTCGAACGTCGCGCCGAGATCCTCGCCCTTGTCCCAGACGATGGCGTTCATCGCGACGAGGTCGACGACGCCCCGGTAGCCCGACTCCGCGCCGATGGGGAGCTGCAGGACGGCGGTGGTCGCCTCGAGGCGGTCGTGGATCGAGTCGAGCGCACGGAAGAAGTCGGCGCCGAGTCGGTCCATCTTGTTCACGAAGCAGATGCGGGGCACGCCGTACTTGTTCGCCTGGCGCCACACGGTCTCGGTCTGGGGCTCGACGCCCGCCACACCGTCGAACACGGCGACCGCGCCGTCGAGCACGCGCAGCGAGCGCTCCACCTCGACGGTGAAGTCGACGTGGCCGGGCGTGTCGATGATGTTGATCCGGTAGTCGTTCCACGACGCCGTCGTGGCGGCGGAGGTGATGGTGATCCCCCGCTCCTGCTCCTGGACCATCCAGTCCATCGTGGCGGCGCCCTCGTGGACCTCACCGATCTTGTAGTTCCGGCCGGTGTAGAAGAGGATCCGCTCGGTCGTGGTCGTCTTGCCCGCGTCGATGTGGGCCATGATCCCGATGTTCCGGGTCTTCTCGAGCGGGTGACGTTGCGGGGCCATCGTTCTTCTACGTTCTCTCGTGTCGGTCAGCGGGGCGCCACGGGCGAGGGCATCGTGCCGGGCGGATCCGGAAGGTCGGCACGTCTGCGGGGGGTGCGGACGCGCTCGGGAAGTGTACCGGCCAGGACCGGGGAATCCGTCGGCCGGGGCCGACGGACGGTCACCAGCGGTAGTGGGCGAACGCCTTGTTCGACTCGGCCATCTTGTGCAGATCTTCGCGTCGCTTCACCGACGCACCGATGCCGTTGGCGGCATCGAGGATCTCGTTGGCCAACCGGAGCGCCATCGAGCGCTCACGCCGCGCCCGGGAGAACCCCACGAGCCAGCGGATGGCCAGGGTGTTCGCCCGACGGGGGCGCACCTCGACGGGGACCTGGTAGGTGGCGCCACCGACCCGGCGGCTGCGGACCTCGAGCTGGGGCTTGACGTTGTCGACCGCCCGCTTGAGGGTTGCGACCGGCTCGGAGCCCGTCTTCTGTTCGACCACGGCGAGCGCCTCGTACACGATGCGCTCCGCCACGGAGCGCTTGCCCCGGAGCAGGATCTTGTTGACGACCTGGGTCACGAGCACCGACCGGTAGATCGGGTCGGGCATGAGCTCGCGACGGGGTGCGGGACCCTTGCGGGGCACGTCTACTTCTCCTTCTTCGCGCCGTAACGGCTGCGGGCCTGCTTGCGGTTCTTCACACCGGAGGTGTCGAGCGTGCCGCGGATGATCTTGTAGCGGACACCGGGGAGGTCCTTCACACGGCCACCGCGGACGAGCACGATCGAGTGCTCCTGGAGGTTGTGGCCCTCACCGGGGATGTAGGCCGTCACCTCCATGCCGCTCGAGAGCCGCACACGGGCGACCTTGCGAAGCGCGGAGTTCGGCTTCTTCGGCGTCGTCGTGTACACGCGGGTGCACACGCCGCGCCGTTGCGGCGCGCCCTTGAGCGCCGGCGTCTTGCCCTTGGCGGGCTTCGACTCTCGGCCCTTGCGGACCAGCTGCTGGATGGTGGGCACGGATACCTCGGGAATTCGGTTCGACGACGTGGACGCGTCCGTCAGGCGCGCGTGCAGTCGCCAGCGAAGCGGCTGCTCACTCTACGACGGGCGGTGCGGGGGAGCAAAAGGGGCGGGTCAGCCGACGTTCTGATCGGGGACGAGGTCGACGACGTTGCCGGCGTCGACCTCCTCTCCTGCCTCGTACGTCGACGCCAGGAATTCGGAAGGGTCCTCGGAGGAGTAGTACTCGAGGTGCTGGTAGTCGGGCGCCGTGATGGCGACGTCCCGGTAGACCTCGAGTCCCGTCCCGGCGGGGATGAGCTTGCCGATGATGATGTTCTCCTTGAGGCCGAGCAGCGAGTCGGACCGCGACTCGATCGCCGCCTCGGTCAGCACGCGGGTCGTCTCCTGGAACGATGCCGCCGACAGCCAGCTGTCGGTGGCGAGGGACGCCTTGGTGATGCCCATGAGCTCGGGCCGACCCTCGGCGGGCCGCTTGCCCTCCTCGACCAACCGTCGGTTGGCCTCGGTGAACACCCGGGTGTCGACCCGCTCACCGGGCAGGAAGTCGGAGTCCCCCGGTTCCTGCACGGCGACGCGACGCGTCATCTGCCGGACGATGAGCTCGATGTGCTTGTCGTGGATCGACACACCCTGGTCGCGGTAGACGCGCTGCACCTCGTCGACGAGGTACTGCTGGGTGTCACGCACGCCCTTGATCTCGAGGAGTTCCTTCGGATCGCGGGGTCCGCCGACGAGCGCATCGCCGGCCGTCACCTGCTGGCCGTCCCGCACCTCGACGCGGGCGCCGGGCGTGATGATGTACGCGTCCTCCTCGCCGTCGTCGCCGACGACGCGGATCACGCGTCCCTTCGGATCCTCCTCGTCGATCCGCACCACACCGGTGCGGCGGGCGAGGATCGCCTTGTTCTTCGGCGTGCGAGCCTCGAAGAGCTCGACCACACGAGGCAGACCGCCGGCGATGTCGCCCTGCGCACCGGCGACGCCACCGGTGTGGAAGGTCCGCATGGTGAGCTGGGTTCCCGGCTCGCCGATCGACTGGGCGGCGATCACGCCGACCGCCTCGCCGATCTCGATCTCCCGGCCGCTCGCGAGCGACAGGCCGTACGCCGCCGCCGAGACCCCGAGGCGGGAGTCGTCGGTGAGCGGCGACAGCACCCGCACCCGCGTGACGGTCTCGTCGTCGCGCAGGCGCTCCATCAGCTCCTGGTCGACCTGGGTCCCCCGTTCGATCACCGTGCCGTCACCGAGGGTGACGTCGTCGGCGAGCGTGCGGGAGAACAGCCGGGTCTCGAGATAGGTCCGCTTGCCGGCGGTGTCCGGGCCGATGTCCTCGAGCCAGATGCCGCGCACCGGACCGGGCCGGGTGAAGGGATCCTCGTCGTTGACGATGAGCTCCTGCGCCACGTCGACGAGTCGACGCGTCAGGTACCCGGAGTCGGCGGTCCGCAGCGCCGTGTCCACGAGCCCCTTGCGGGCGCCCGGCGTCGAGATGAAGTACTCGAGCATCGTCAGGCCCTCGCGGAACGAGGACTTGATGGGACGCGGGATCATGTCGCCACGGGGGTTGGCCATGAGGCCACGCATGCCGGCGATCTGGCGGATCTGAAGGCGGTTCCCTCGGGCACCCGAGCCGATCATCATCTCGACGGGGTTGAAGGCCTCCGCCCGCATGACCTTCTCCATCGCCTCCGTGATCTCCTCGGTGGCGTAGGTCCAGATCTCCACTTCCTTCTGGCGCCGCTCACCGTCGGTGATGATGCCCCGGCGGAACTGGGTCTCGACCTTCTCGGCCTCGGCCTCGAACTTGTCGAGGATCGCGTTCTTGTCCGGCGGCGTCTTGATGTCGTCGACGGAGATCGTGAGGCCCGAACGCGCCGCGAACCGGAAGCACAGGTCCTTCAGGGCGTCGAGGCTGCGAGCCACCTCGGCGTTGCCGTAGTGGCTGGCCAGCTCGTCGACAACCGTGGTCATCTCCGCCTTGCGGATCGACCGGTTGCGGAACCCGAAGCCGTGCGGGAGCGTCTCGTTGAACAGCACCCGACCAGCCGTGGTCCGCTCGTAGGTCGGACGGCCACCGTCCTCGGTCGACACCGCGAGCTCCGGCGTCCGGAACTCGATCGGCGCATGGATGTCGAGCTCGCCGGCGTCGAGTGCCCGTTCGATCTCATCGATCCGACGGAACACCCGACCCTCGCCGGCGGCGCCGGGGCGCTCCTCGGTGAGGTAGTAGGCGCCGATGATCATGTCCTGGGTCGGCGTGACGAGCGGTCGGCCGTGGGCGGGCGACAGCAGGTTGTTCGACGACAGCATCAGGATCCGCGCCTCGGCCTGCGCCTCGGCCGACAGCGGCAGGTGAACGGCCATCTGGTCGCCGTCGAAGTCGGCGTTGAAGGCGGTGCAGACCAGCGGGTGGATCTGGATCGCCTTGCCCTCCACGAGGATGGGCTCGAACGCCTGGATCCCGAGGCGGTGCAGCGTCGGGGCCCGGTTCAGCATGACCGGGTGCTCCTTGATGACGTCCTCGAGGACGTCCCACACCTGCGGGCGACGACGCTCCACCATCCGCTTGGCGGACTTGATGTTCTGCGCGAGCTCCTCGTCGACGAGTCGCTTCATCACGAAGGGCTTGAAGAGCTCGAGCGCCATCAGTTTCGGCAGACCGCACTGGTGGAGCTTCAGGTACGGGCCGACGACGATGACCGAACGGCCCGAGTAGTCGACACGCTTGCCGAGCAGGTTCTGACGGAACCGGCCCTGCTTGCCCTTCAGCATGTCCGAGAGCGACTTGAGCGGGCGGTTGCCCGGCCCCGTCACCGGACGGCCGCGGCGGCCGTTGTCGAACAGCGCGTCGACGGCCTCCTGCAGCATCCGCTTCTCGTTGTTGACGATGATCTCCGGTGCGCCGAGCTCGAGCAGACGCCTGAGGCGGTTGTTCCGGTTGATCACCCGGCGGTAGAGATCGTTCAGGTCGGAGGTGGCGAAGCGGCCACCGTCGAGCTGCACCATCGGCCGGAGCTCCGGCGGGATCACTGGGACCGCGTCGAGGATCATCGCCCGCGGGTCGTTGATCCGGCGGCCGTGCTCGTCGCGGCGGTTGAACGCCGCCACGATCTTCAGCCGCTTGATCGCCTTCTGCCGCTTCTGGACGGAGACGCCCTCACGGTCGATGAGCTCGCGGAGCTTGACCTCTTCCTCGTCGAGGTCGAGCCGGGTGATGAGCCGCGCGATCGCGTCGGCGCCCATGCCGCCCTCGAAGTAGTCGCCGTAGCGGAACTGCAGTTCACGCCAGAGCTGCTCGTCGTCGAGGATCTTGCGGGAGTGGAGCTTCGCGAACTCCTCCCACGTGCGGTTCAGCGATTCGATGTCGGCGTCGTGCTCGTCGCGGATCGCGGCGATGTCCTTGTCGACGGCCTTCTGCCGGGCCCGGATGTCGGCGTCCTTCGCCCCCTCGGCCTCGAGCTGGGCGATCTGCTTCTCGAGCTCCTCGTACCGACGTGCGAGCGCCTTCTCGCGCTCACCCTCGAGCTCACGGCGCTCCTCGAGGAAGTCCTTCTCGAGCTCGGCGTGGTCCTTGTCGATCCGCTCCCGGTCGACCCACGTCACGAGGTTCGCCGCGAAGTAGATGACCTTCTCGAGCTGCTTCGCCTTTAGTTCCTCGTTGGTCTCGGTGCCAGACAGCAGGTAGGCGAGCCACGACCGGGTGCCACGGAGGTACCAGATGTGCACCGCCGGCGCGGCGAGTTCGATGTGGCCCATGCGCTCGCGGCGGACCTTCGACCGGGTCACCTCGACGCCGCAGCGCTCGCAGATGATGCCCTTGAAGCGCACACGCTTGTACTTGCCGCAGTAGCACTCCCAGTCCTTCGTCGGACCGAAGATCTTCTCGCAGAAGAGCCCGTCCTTCTCCGGCTTGAGCGTGCGGTAGTTGATCGTCTCGGGCTTCTTGACCTCGCCGTTCGACCACGTCCGGATCTGGTCCGCTGTTGCGAGGCCGATACGCAGCTGGTCGAAATCGTTCACGTCGAGCACTGGGTGCCTACTTCGCCTTCGTTCGCGGGAGCCTGGTGGTGGTCGGGTCAGCGGCCGAAACGCCGCATGTCCTCGTCGTCGGAGCCACGCTCCGGGCGGGACAGGTCGATGCCGAGTTCCTCGGCGGTACGGAAGATGTCCTCGTCGAGTTCACGCATCTCGATCTCGGCACCGTCGGCCGCACGGACCTCGACGTTGAGGCACAGGGCCTGCATCTCCTTGATGAGCACCTTGAAGGACTCGGGAATCCCGGGCTCGGGGATGTTCTCGCCCTTGACGATCGCCTCGTAGACCTTCACACGGCCGAGCACGTCGTCGGACTTGATGGTGAGGAGCTCCTGCAGGCAGTAGGCGGCGCCGTACGCCTCGAGCGCCCACACCTCCATCTCACCGAAGCGCTGGCCGCCGAACTGCGCCTTCCCACCGAGCGGCTGCTGGGTGATCATCGAGTACGGACCGGTGCTGCGGGCGTGGATCTTGTCGTCCACGAGGTGCGCGAGCTTCAGGATGTAGACGTAGCCGACCATCACCGGGTTGTCGTACGGCTCTCCGGTGCGGCCGTTGTAGAGCTGCGCCTTGCCGTCGGGCCCGATGAGGCGCCGACCGTCGACCGCCTCCGGGTAGAGGTTCTCGAGGAGACGCTTGATCGTCGGGTGCTTCCCGGCGAGCTCGACCTCGTCCCACTTCGCCCCGTCGAACACCGGCGTCGAGATGAACGTCGCCGGCGTCGTGTTCGGGCGGGTCTTGGTCTCGGTCCCACGGATCGGGGTCGACCCGACGTCGACCTTGCCGTCGCCGGCGAGGTCCCAGCCCCAGCGGGCGGCGTAACCGAGGTGCGACTCGAGCACCTGACCCACGTTCATCCGGGACGGCACGCCGAGGGGGTTGAGGATGATGTCGACGGGCGTGCCGTCGGCCATGTGCGGCATGTCCTCGAGGGGCAGGATCTTGGAGATCACGCCCTTGTTGCCGTGACGACCGGCGAGCTTGTCGCCGACGGAGATCTTGCGCTTCTGCCCGACGTACACCCGGACGATCTGGTTGACGCCCGGCGGGAGCTCGTGGCCGTCCTCACGGGTGAAGACCCGGACGTCGATGACCTTGCCGCTCTCGCCGTGGGGGACCTTCAGCGACGTGTCCCGCACCTCGCGGGCCTTCTCGCCGAAGATCGCCCGGAGCAGACGCTCCTCGGGAGTGAGCTCGGTCTCGCCCTTCGGGGTGACCTTGCCGACGAGCACGTCGCCCGGACCGACCTCGGCGCCGATGCGGATGATCCCGCGCTCGTCGAGGTCGGCGAGGATCTCCTCGGAGAGGTTCGGGATGTCCCGGGTGATCTCCTCGGGGCCGAGCTTGGTGTCACGGGCATCGATCTCGTGCTCGTGGATGTGGATCGAGGTGAGCACGTCGTCACGGACGATGCGCTCGGAGAGGATGATCGCGTCCTCGAAGTTGTAGCCCTCCCACGGCATGAACGCGACGAGCATGTTCTTGCCGAGCGCGAGCTCGCCGAGATCGGTCGAGGGACCGTCGGCGATGATGTCGCCCTTCCGGAGCTTCTGACCCTCGACCACCCGCGGCTTCTGGTTGATGCAGGTGTCCTGGTTCGAGCGCTCGAACTTGAGGAGCCGGTGCGGTTGGCGCCCGAGACGGGCGTAGTCGACCGTCACGACCCGGCCCGTCACCTCGGCGACCACGCCGTCGTCGAGCGCGAGCACCATGTCGGCGGCGTCACGGGCCGCCCGCGCCTCGACCCCGGTGCCGATGTAGGGCGCTTCCGCCCGGACCAGCGGCACGGCCTGGCGCTGCATGTTCGCGCCCATGAGCGCACGGTTCGCGTCGTCGTGCTCGAGGAAGGGGATCAGCGCCGTGGCGATCGAGATGATCTGCTTCGGCGACACGTCCATCATCTGGACCTCGGCCGGGGTGACCGAGGAGATCTCGGTCGTCGCACCGAAGAACACGTCACGCTCGAGCTGGAGCTTCAGGTCCGACAGCGACGCCGCCTGCGGGGAGCGACGGGCAAGCACCCGGTCGTCGAGGAAGGTCCCGTCCGGGCCGAGGGGCACGTTCGCCTGGGCGACGACGTAGTCCTCCTCCTCGTCCGCTGCGAGGTAGACGATGTCAGAGGTGACCCGACCCTCGACGACCCGGCGGTAGGGCGACTCGATGAACCCGAAGTCGTTCACCCGGCCGAAGCTCGCCAAGCCGCCGATCAGGCCGATGTTCGGACCTTCCGGGGTCTCGATCGGGCACATCCGGCCGTAGTGGCTGAAGTGGACGTCACGGACCTCGAAGCCGGCACGCTCGCGGCTGAGGCCACCGGGGCCGAGCGCCGAGAGGCGACGGCGGTGGGTCAGACCCGACAGCGGGTTGACCTGGTCCATGAACTGGGAGAGCTGCGAGGTTCCGAAGAACTCCTTGATCGCCGCCACCACCGGGCGGATGTTGATCAGGGTCGTCGGGGTGATCGCCTCTTCGTCCTGGGTGGTCATGCGCTCGCGCACCACCCGCTCCATGCGGGAGAGCCCGATGCGGACCTGGTTCTGGATCAGCTCGCCGACCGACCGGATGCGGCGGTTCGCGAAGTGGTCCTGGTCGTCGAGGCGGTAGCCGGGCTCCGGCTTCACGAGGTGCAGCAGGTAGCTGATCGCCGCGAGCACCTCACAGCGGGACAGCACCGGCTGATCGGCCTCGGGACGGTCGAGCTCGAGACCGAAGACGCTCTCGAGCTTGACGAGCTCGGCGCCGAGCTTCCGGTTGAGCTTGTAGCGACCGACCCGCGAGAGGTCGTAACGCCGCGACTCGAAGAAGGCGTTGCGGAAGTACGCCCGGGCGGACTCCACGGTCGGCGGTTCGCCCGGCCGTGCCCGCTTGTAGATCTCGACCAGCGACTCGTCCTGGGTCGGGGCGACGTCGCGGTCCTTCTCCCACTGGCCCTCGAGGAAGTCGAAGTACCGGACGAAGGCCTCGAGGAAACCCGGGGCGTTCTCCTCGTCGTAGCCGAGGGCGCGCAGCACGGTGAAGATCGAGAGCCGCCGCTTGCGGGCGACCCGGCAACCGGCCGTGACGTCCTTGCCGGGCTTCTGCTCGACGTCGAACTCGATCCACTCGCCGCGGTAGGGGTGGACCGTGCCCGTCACGAGCTGGTGCTTCTGCAGGTTCCGCAGGCGGAACCGCTCACCGGGCTGGAAGATCACGCCCGGGCTCCGCACGAGCTGGGACACGACGACCCGCTCAGTGCCGTTGATGATGAAGGTTCCCTTGTCCGTCATCATGGGGAAGTCCCCCATGAACACGGTCTGCTCCTTGATCTCGCCGGTCTTGGCGTTCATGAAGCGGGCCCGCACGAAGATCGGCGCGGAGAAGGTCATGTCCTTCTCCTTGCACTCCTCGACGGTGAACTTCGGCGGCGGCCTCAGGTCCTCGTCGTCGGGATCGAACTCCAGCTCGAGCTGCAGGTTCTCGGTGAAGTCCTTGATGGGGCTGATGTCGGCGAACGCCTCAGCGAGGCCGTGCCGGAGGAACCAGTCGAAACTTTCCCGTTGGATCGCGATGAGGTCCGGAAGATCGAGGACCTCGTCGAGATTGGCGAAGGAATACCGTTCCCGTTCGACGGAGCGAGAGGACAAGTGAGAGCTCCCCGGGTGCGCGTTGACCCACGATGAGGATGGCGACGATGACGGGCCGTCATCTGCACGCCGTTCCGAACCACGGGGACGCGCGACGACACGAGGAAGACGCAGCGGCAACGGGGCGCGGGGACGGCAACGGACCAGACTAGCCACGGTCTGCTCCCCCCGCAACCGGCCCTCCAGACCAGCGCTTCGACCGCACGAACGGTACGAGCGACCACCCCGTCGGTCAAGCGTCTCCGCTGGTGAGCGGGACGACACCCTGTCCTAGACTGTCGCGCCTTGATGGACGACCACGGGACGGCCGGTCCCCCGCCGAAGAGCCTCGATGACGAGCTCCGCGTCGAACAACAGGCCGTCGACCGCGCCTACGAGCGACTCGCCGCGATGCGCGAATCCGCGCTCGACGTCGTCCGTCACCACCGCGAGCTCAATTCGACCGCCACCGGACAGGCCCGGGTCGAGTGGGAGAGCCTGCTGGCGCTGACCGATCAGCGGCTGCACCACCTCGAACTCGGCGGGGCCGCGCTCTGCTTCGGTCGCATCGACACCACCGACGCCGAGAGCTACCAGATCGGTCGTCTCTCGATCCTCGACGAGACGGGCGACCCGCTCGTGATCGACTGGCGAGCACCGGCGGCCGAGCCCTTCTACCGGGCGACCGGTCGGGACCCGATGGGTCTGGTCCGCCGTCGACACCTCCTCAGCCGTGGCCGACGCGTCGTCGACATCGACGACGAGATCTTCGACCTCGACCGCGCCGACGACGCCCGACTCGGCGTCGTCGGGGAAGGCGCGCTGCTCGCTGCGCTCGGCCGGTCACGGACGGGCCGAATGGGCGACATCGTCGCCACGATCCAGGCCGAGCAGGACCTGGTGATCCGGGCGCCGTTCCCGGGGATCCTCGTGGTGCAGGGCGGGCCGGGTACCGGCAAGACCGCCGTCGCCCTCCACCGGGCCGCCTACCTCCTCTACGCGAACCGGCAGCGGCTCGAGGACGCCGGCGTGCTCGTCGTCGGCCCCAACCGGACCTTCCTCCGCTACATCGAGCACGTGCTGCCGTCCCTCGGCGAGAACGGCGTCGAGCTCATGACGGTCGACGGGCTCTACGGGCGCGCGCTGGTCGCCGGGACCGATACCCCCGACGCCGAGCGGGTCAAGGGCGATGTGCGCATGGTCGAGGTGATCCGCAACGCCGTGCGCGACCGGGAACGGGTGCCGCCCGACGATCTCCGCGTCCCCTACGGCACGCGGATCATCCGGGTGCGGCGGAACGAGCTGCAACGGATCGTCGACCAGGTCCGGCAACGGCCCGGCACCCACAACGAACGGCGTGCCGTGTTCGCCCGACGCCTGCACCGGGCCCTGTGGCGGAACCACCGCCCCCATGTCCGGTCGGGACTCGACCGCCTCCCCGTCGAACTCCCCCTCGACACCGACGACGATCTCGACCCCCTCGACGTCGTCCGCGCCTCGGCGCTCGCCCTCGAACGGGAGGAGGAGAACTTCCTCGCGGCGATCGGCCGGGCTCCCGAGGTTCGCGTCGTGCTCGAACGCATGTGGCCGCTCCTCACCCCCGAGGACCTCCTCAACGACCTCTTCGGATCCCCCGGCCTGCTGCGGCTCGCAACCGCCGGGGTTCTGCGCGACGACGAGCGCGACGCGTTGCGCCGCGCCCGGGTGACGGACAGCGGCCTCGTGGCGTGGACCACCGCCGATGTCGCCCTGCTCGACGAGGCGGCGACGCTCCTCGGACCGCTTCCGAGCCGCGTGCAGCGTCGACGGCGGGCCCAGCTGCGGGAGAACGCGCTCTGGCGCATCGAGGAGACCGTCGCCGACGTCACGTTGCAGACGGGTGAGCTCGACGCGACCATGCGTCGGCAGCTCGTCGAACGGCTCACCGACCGGGAGCAGGCAGCGCTCGCCGAGGACGAGGACGAGGCGTTCCCCCCGGTGTTCGGCCACGTGATCGTGGACGAGGCGCAGGACCTCTCGGCGATGCAGTGGCGCGCCGTCGCACGACGGTGCCCGAACGGTTCCATGACCATCGTTGGCGACCTCGGGCAGGCGAGTCGACCGGCCGCGCTCGCCACCTGGGACGACGCGCTCGCCCACCTGCCCGCCCGCCGTGAACCACGTCGGGCGGAGCTGACCGTCAACTACCGGACCCCGACGGAGATCATGGAGGTCGCCGCAGCGATCCTCGCCCATACCGACCCGGGTCTCACCCCGCCATCATCGGTGCGCAGCGCCGGTGTCAGCCCCCGGACCACCTGGGCACCCGCGGAGGATCTGCCCGGCGCAGTCGTCACCGCGGCGACGCGGGCCCTCGCCGAGGTCGGCGACGGGCGTCTGGCCGTCATCGTGCCGGACACCCTCCGGACGGCCGTCCGTGACGCACTCACCGCTGCCGGGCTCGCAGTCGCCGCCGGCGGCGACACCCTCGAGACGCCGGTCGCGGTCTACTCGGCAACGGAGACGAAGGGCCTCGAGTTCGACGGCGTCGTCGTGGTCGAACCGGCCGCAGTCGCCGGTGACACGATCGCCGGCCTGCGATCGCTCTACGTGGCCCTCACCCGCGCGACCCGCGTGCTCGAGATCGTCCACCACGCTGCGCTCCCCGAGCCGATGCGATGACCGCTGCGCCGCCGGTCATCCTCACCATCGGGGGCTCCGACTCCGGCGGCGCGCACGGCGTGCAGGCCGATCTGCGCGCCATCGCCGCGCTCGGGGCCTTCGGCACCTGTGCGATCACCGTCGTGACCGCACAGGACAGCGTCGCGATCCGTGGCGCGACGGTCGTACCCACGGAGGCCGTCGTCGCGCAGGTCACGGCCGTGGTGGACGATCTGCCGGTCGCCGCGGTGAAGACCGGGATGCTCGGTCGGGTCGATCTCGTCGAGGCGGTCGCCGCGCTCGCTGCCGCCGGACGACTCCCGAACCTCGTCGTCGATCCCGTCCTCGTGGACCGGCACGGTCGACCCCCGTTCCCGTCGGCGGTGACCGACGCCTACCGGGAACGCCTGCTGCCGGTCGCGACCGTCGTCACGCCCAACCGCGACGAGATCGCCCTGCTCGCCGGCGTCCGGGCGGACGACATCGACGACCTCGAGGCGGCAGCCCGACGACTCGACGCCCGGGCCGTGTTCGCGAGTGGCGGGCGCCTCGTCGGCGACGAGGTGGTGGACGTGTTCGTCCGTTCCGGGGAGGCACGACGAATCGTCGGCGTCCGCACCCCGACGCCGAACAACGCCGGCACCGGCGACACCCTCAGCGCAGCGATCACCGTGGGCCTCGCACGAGGCCTCGACCTCGACGACGCCGTCGATCTCGCAGTCGACACGGTCCGCTCGGCGGTCGCCCGGTCGGCGACGTGGCGTCTCGGCGCCGGCCCCGGTCCGATCGACCCGACACCCCGAGTCTGACCCCGGACGCGCCGGAGCCGGGCCCGAAGGCCCGGCTCCGCACGACGGATCGTCAGATCACTTGACTTCGACGCTGGCGCCGGCGCCCTCGAGGGCTTCCTTCGCCTTCTGGGCGTCTTCCTTCGACACCTTCTCGAGCACCGGCTTGGGCGCACCGTCGACGAGGTCCTTGGCCTCCTTGAGGCCGAGGTTCGTGAGGGTCCGCACCTCCTTGATGACCTGGATCTTCTGGGCACCGGCGTCGGTCAGGATGACGTCGAACTCGGTCTGCTCGTCGCCTCCGGCGGCGTCGCCGCCGGCGGCGGCAGCACCCGGAGCGGCCACGGCGACCGCCATCGGGGCGGCAGCGGTGACGTCGAAGCGCTCTTCGAACGCCTTCTTCAGCTCGACCAGCTCGAGGACGGTCATGCCGCCGATCGCGTCGAGGATCTCATCGATGGAAACAGCCATGGTTCTTGCCTTCTTTCGGATTCGTGTCGGTTCGTACGTTCGTGCGGATTCGTCGCGTGCTCACGCCGCCTCGGCGGACCGCTTGTCCGCCAGGGCCTGCACGGCATAGGTGAACGACCGGGGGACGGCGTCGAGCAGCGCGGCGAACTGGGAAGCAGGCGCCTCCAGCAGACCGGCGATCTGGGCCAGCACCTGGTCGCGCGACGGCATGTCGGCGAGTGCCTTGGCATCCTCTGCGTCGATCACCGACGTGCCGAGCACGCCGCCCTTGACGACCAGCGTGGGCACGTCTCGGGAGAACGATCGCAGCACCTTCGCCACCCCGGCGATGTCACCAGCGGTGCCATCGGGCCGGTTCGCGACGATTGCGAGTGCAGTGGGGCCGTGCAACAGCTCGTCGATGTCGACGCCCAGGTTCCGGGCGGCGAATCGCACGAGCGTGTTCTTGTAGATCCGGTATTCGCCACCGACGTCACGCAGCTGCCTGCGCAACGACGAGATGTTGGCGACGGACATGCCGCGGTACTCGGTCAGGATGACCGCCTCTGCGGAGGACATCCGTTCCTGGACATCCGCCACGACGGCGACCTTCTCGGGTCTCGGGTTCTCCACCTGCACCTCCTTTCGGTTCTTGTTCGGTTCGGACATGGCTCCGGAACGCAACAGGACGTGGAGCCCGCAGGAGCGGACATCCACGTCCTGGATCCGACACGGTGGAGCCGTGTGACGATCCGGCCGAGGAGGGTCCGCCTGCTCCGGCGGGCCGAGGCCCATTGAGCGGTTGCACCGGAGGTCTTCGGCGAGCGGCGCCGGTTGTGTCTCGGGTTCGCCGACCGGTTGCCCGGCCGACACCTTGGCCCGCGCTGCGCAGGCACGAATCAGCGTTCTGCGGCCACCTTGGCGGGGTCGACCTTGACGCCCGGACCGTGGGTGGTGGACATGACGACCTTGCGGATGTAGCGACCCTTCGACGACGACGGCTTCGCCCGGTTCAGCTCGTCGACGACAGCCGTGAAGTTGGCGAGCAGGGCGTCGGCCTCGAAGCTCGCCTTGCCGATCGGCACGTGCACGTTCCCGTACCGGTCGGTCCGGTACTCGACGCGACCACCCTTGAACTCACCGACCGCCTTCGCAGGGTCGGGGGTGACCGTTCCGGTCTTCGGGTTCGGCATGAGCCCTCGGGGGCCGAGCACCCGACCGAGCTTGCCGACCATCGGCATGAGGTCGGGCGTCGCGATCGCAAGGTCGAAGTCGGTCATGCCGGCCTCGATCTGGGCGACGAGGTCGTCCGCACCGACGTGGTCGGCGCCCGCTTCACGGGCTGCGGCGGCGGCCTCACCGGCAGCGAACACGGCGATCCGGACGTCGCGACCGGTGCCGGAGGGCAACGCAACGGTGCCGCGCACCATCTGGTCGGCCTTGCGGGGGTCGACGCCGAGTCGGACGGCGAGCTCGACGGTCTCGTCGAAGTTCGCCTTCGCCAGGGTCTTCACGACGTCGACGCACTCGCCGGGGCTGTGCAGGTGATCGCGGTCGAACCGCTTCACCGAGTCGTCGTATCGCTTTCCTTGCGCCATGGTGGGCTCCCTCGTGGTGTCGGCGCCGGAAGCGAGGTCCTCCCCCGGTCGCTGTCGGATGTTCGGTCGTTCAGGACTCGACGCGCAGGCCCATGGACCGGGCCGTGCCGGCGACCTGCGCCTTGGCGGCGTCGAGGTCGTAGGCGTTCAGATCGTTCAGCTTCGTGCGGGCGATCTCGGTGATCTGCGCGTCGGTGACGACGCCCGCGCTCTCCTTGCCCGGCTTCGTCGAGCCCTTCTCGAGGCCCGCGGCCTGCCGCAGCAGCACCGGGGTCGGCGGGGTCTTCGTCACGAAGCTGAAGGTCCGGTCGGCGTAGACCGTCACCTCGGCCGGGATGATCGTGCCCGCCTGGGACTCCGTCGCAGCGTTGTACTGCTTGCAGAAATCCATGATCGCGATGCCGTGCGGACCCAGCGCGGTACCGACCGGGGGGGCGGGGTTCGCCTTCCCAGCGGGGATCTGGATCTTCACGACGGCCACTACCTGCTTCTTGGCCACAGCACCTCAACCTCACTCGGCGGCCTACCAGCGTCGCGCACTCGCGACCCGGTGACCAAACGGAACTTCGTGGAACGACGACGTGCGTCGGGTCAGAGGCGGGCGATCTGCCCGAACTCCAGCTCGACCGGGGTCTCCCGGCCGAAGATGTTGACGAGGACCTTCACCTTGAGCTGGTCCTCGTTGATCTCGACGATCTCGCCCGAGAAGTCCGAGAACGGCCCTTCCTTCACGCGGACGGTGTCACCGAGCTCGTACTCGAGACGGGGCTTGCCCTTCTTGGTCGGCGCCTCGCCGGCCGGCTTGGTGTGCAGGAACTGCTCCACCTCGTGACGGCGCAGCGGCGACGGCTTGTTGCCGGCACCGACGAATCCCGTGACCCCGGGCGTGTTCCGGATCACGTACCAGGCCGGCTCGTCGAGCGTGCACCGGACGAGCAGGTACCCCGGGAAGACCTTGCGCTGGACGACGACCTTGCGGCCGCCCTTGAACTCGACGACGTCCTCGGTGGGGATCGCCACCTCGTGGATGCGCTCCTCCATGTTCATGGAGACGACGCGTGCCTCGAGGTTCTGCTTGACCTTGTTCTCGTACCCCGACTGCGAATGCACGACGTACCACTTGCCGGGCCGGTCGAAGGGGCTCTGCTCCTCGGCCGCAGCCTCCTCGACGAGGAGGTCCTCGGCGGCGATCACCTCGGTCGCGCCGAGCGCGACGTCGTCGTCGGCGTCGGTCTGCTCGCCGAGATCGGCGGCGAGGTCGTCGAGTTCCTGATCCACGTTGTCCACGTCCCTGTCGATGCGTTCAGTCGATGGCGAACAGCCAGAACACGGCCCGGGCGAAGCCCCAGTCCACGACGCCGATCACCGCGGTCACCACCACGAGGAAGACCAGCGTGATGATCGAGTAGTTCACGACCTCCGAGCGGGTCGGCCACGCCACCTTGCGGAGCTCGGCGACCATCTCCCGCACGAACCGGCGAGGTGAGGTGCGCTCGCGCTTCGGAGCGGTCTGCGCCGGGGTCGCCCGAGTGCGTTGGACCTCGCCGTCCTCGCCGAGGTACCCGGCGCGCTGGAGCATGCGCTTCTGCTCCCGGTTCATGTTGCTCGCCATGAGATCCTCGTCGGTCGGGTTCGGGGGTCGGGGTGTTGGGTTCGGAACGGGACGGTCCCGCGCCTACGGGTCGGGTCCCCGAGGAGGCCCGACCCTTCGCCACGACTTGCAGGGCAGGAGGGACTCGAACCCCCAACCTACGGTTTTGGAGACCGTTGCGCTGCCAGTTGCGCCACTGCCCTAGGGGACCGCCAGCGTAGCCGACCGGCCCCGACCTGCCCAAGGGGGCGGTTCAGACCCGGGGTGACCGGCGACGGGCGAGCACCACGACGACCACCAGCAGGGACGCCACGACCGAGAAGGTCGCGGCGGCACCACCGGCGTAGACGGCACGGCGACCCGAGACCAGCCGGCGCAGCACGTGCCGCTCACCTGCCACGGACAACCCGGCGAGCACGTCGCTGACGAGACTGGGGCTGGGCTCGAGTACCTCGGTCCGCAGCAAGCGCAGTGCCCGGAGGAGCTTGCGGTACTGGGCGAGTTCCGCCTGGCAGCGGAGACACTCCGCCACGTGCGACCGCTCGTCCTCGTCGAGCGTCACCGTGCCGTCGGCCACCCCTGCGAGCCGACGGCGCAGGGTCTCACACCGCACGCCGACGACGCTCTTCGGTACCGAGCGGGTAGAGCTGCTCGCGCAGCTTTCGGCGGGCGCGGTGGAGGCGCACCTTCGCCGCCGACTCCGAGATGCCGAGCTGCGCGGCGATCGCCTCGTGCGGCAGGTCGTAGACATCACGGAGCACGACCACGGCGCGGAGCCGGTGCGGAAGGGCCGCCAACGCAGCCGTCAACTCGTCACGGTCGGCGCCACGGTCGACCTGCGCCTCGGGATCGCCGTCGGGCGAGGACTCGATCAGGTCGCCGTCCTCGTCGAGCTCCTCGTGACGGTGGCGGGCCCGCTTCCCGAGCGCGGTGGCGGCGCAGTTCGCCGTGATGCGGTAGAGCCAGGTCGTGAACTGCGCATCCCCTCGGAACCGACGCAGGCCCCGGTACGCACGCAGATAGGCCTCTTGGACGACATCCCGAGCGTCCTCCTCGTCGCCGGTGATCCGGTGGGCGAGGGTGAACGCGTCGACGTGGGTCGCCCGGACGAGCTCCTCGAACGCCGCGTCGTCGCCCGCTCGGGCGCGATCGACGAGTGCGTCGAGCGGCCCCGGGACGACCGGGAGTTCGGTGGTGGTCGCAGGCTCGGCCATGGGAACCCGGTCATTCTGCCCCATCGGCGCCGTCCCGTCCTGCACCGGCACCGCAACGGACCGTCACCTCGTGCAGGTGACGGTCCTCCGCGTGGCGGCGGTCAGAATCGAACTGACGACCCCTCGATTATGAGCCGAGTGCTCTCACCAACTGAGCTACGCCGCCGAGTGGATCCTGCTCTACTCCGAGCACGGCATCGATCCGGCGAGCCCCCTGTCAGAATCGAACTGACGACCTTTTCCTTACCATGGAAACGCTCTGCCGACTGAGCTAAGGGGGCAGGCGGACCGGCACCGGGCAGGTCCGTCGGAGCGCTGACGTTACACCCCTACCGACGGGAGTGCGAACGAGGCGGGCGGTGTCGGGGCCCGCCGCCGGTATCGTCAGGACGATGTTGGTGCGGCCTGCCGTCCTCGAGGACGCCGACGCGATCCGGACGATCTACAACCACGAGGTGGAGACGTCCACGGCGACGCTCGACCTGGTGCCGCGCACGCTCGAGGTGCAGCGCGACTACCTGCGCTCGCGCATGGGCACCTACGTGGTGCTCGTCGCGGTCGACCACGACGAGATCGTCGGGTTCGGTTCCCTCTCGCCGTACCGCGAGCGGGCCGGGTACAACGCCACGGCGGAGGACTCCGTCTACGTCCGGCGCGACCGACACGGTCATGGCGTGGGCCGGGCGTTGCTCACCGGGCTCCTCGACATCGCCACCGCGCACGGGTTCCACTCGGTGATGGCGAAGATCATCTCCGGCAACGACGCCTCACGCGCCCTGCACGAGGCGCTCGGCTTCACCCACATCGGCACCGAACGCGAGGTCGGACGGAAGTTCGGCAGGTGGATCGACATGGAGCTCTTCCAGCGGATGCTGTGAGCGGCCCTCAGGCGACGGCGGCCTCGACCCGGGCCGCTGCCGTGAGCAGGACGTCCTCCGCACCGTCGTCGGCGAGGAACTGCAGCGATGCCGGGAACCCACCGCCACGGCGCGGGACCGGGAGCGAGATCGCCGGGGTGCCGGAAGCGTTCGCCGCGCGCGTCCAGCCGGTCAGCACCGGGGCCGCGACCTCCTCGTCGATGGGGGGCGGGACGACGGCGAGGGTCGGCATGGCCAGCAGGGGTGTGGTGCGGAACACGGCTCGGAGCTCGGCCCGCCATGCCACGAGGACCGCCCTCGCCCGCTCCACCTCGTCGGCGTCGATCGCGGCGCCGGCGGCGAGCCGGCCCCGGACGTCGGCGCCGATGAGGTCGCCGTGCGAATCGAGCAGCCAGGACCAGTGCCGGTACGCGGTCGCGGCGGAGACCACCGTCGCGGCGCGGTCCGCTGCATCCCACCCGGGGAGGTCGACGGGCACCGTCCGCCACCCCGCGGCACGGATCGCGTCCTCTACGGCGGCCGTGATGCCCGGATCGGTGTCGGGCCCCTGCCGGGGGATGCCCACGACATCGGGCAACGCTGCTGCCGAGGACGGGACGAACCCGGGTTCGAGCAGTGCCATGCCGAGCGCGACCGCCGCGACGTCCCGACCGAGCGGGCCGACCGTGTCGAACACGGGGGCGAGCGGACGACACCCCTCGAGGGGGATGCGTCCGTGTGTCGTCTTGAGGCCCACCACGCCGCAGCACGCCGCCGGGATCCGCACCGATCCGCCGGTGTCGGATCCGAAGGCGACGTCGGCGTCGCCGTCGGCGACCGCGACCGCGGAACCGCTCGACGATCCCCCGGGGATCCGGGTCGGGTCGATCGGGTTCCGCGGCGTCCCGAAGTGCGGGTTCACCCCACGGCCACCGAAGGCGAGCTCGTGCAGATTCGTCTTGCCGACGAGTCGGGCGCCGGCGGCACGCGCCCCGGCGAGACACGCTGCATCGACGTCTACGACGGTCGCACCCGGCCCCGCCGCGACGAGCGCTCGGGACCCGTACGTCGTCGGCGTCCCGGCGACGTCGATGAGGTCCTTCACCGCGAGTCGGGGGCCGACTGCCGTCGGGTTCGGGTCGAGGCGCAGCAGGAACGTCGTCATCCCGGAAGGAAAGCACAACGGCCGCCCGTCTGGGCGGCCGTGCACACCTGATGTGGGCCGGGAAGGATTCGAACCTCCGTAGGCGTAAGCCGGCGGGTTTACAGCCCGCTCCCTTTGGCCACTCGGGCACCGACCCCGATCGGAAGCCCAGACTCTAGCGCCCGGCCCAGCCCGGCCGAAACCGCGACCGAGCGCCACCGGATGCAGCGGTAGCGTTGCGGCATGCCCACGTTCGATGTCGTCTCCCAGGTCGATCTGCAGGAAGTCCGCAACGCCGTCGATCAGGCCCGGCGGGAAATCGCGACTCGCTACGACTTCAAGGGCACCGATTCCGGCATCGACCTCGACGACACCGGGTTCACCCTGAACTCGGCGAGCGAGGACCGGCTCGCGGCACTCCGCCTCCTGCTCGAGGAGAAGCTCGTGAAGCGCAAGGTGTCCCTCAAGTCCCTCGATCCGGGCAAGATCGAGGAGGCCTCGGGTGGACGTGCCCGCCAACGGATCGCCCTCGTCGCCGGGATCTCCTCCGACAAGGCCAAGGCGATCAACACCCACATCAAGGGACTGAACCTCAAGGGTGTGCAGAGCCAGACCCAGGGCGAACAGCTCCGCGTCACAGGGAAGAAGCGCGACGACCTCCAGGCGGTGATCGCCGCGCTGCGCGAGCACGACTTCGGGATCCCGCTCCAGTTCGAGAACTTCCGCGACTGACCGCCCGTCGTCGGCGCGTCAGCGCCAGGCGAACGTCGGCTGCTCGAAGTGGTCGACCCGCTCGTCTCGACCTTCGAGGGCGACGAGCCGGAACTGGTACAGCACCGCAGCCGTGGGGGCGTGCACGAGATCGCCGCCGAGTGGGAGCTGCAGCACCGGGCGGTCGCTCTCGGGGATCGTGACGAGACGGGGCGAATCCGGTCGGCAGAGCTCGCGCACCGACACCCGGTGCACGGAAGCGACCTCGCGGGGATCGGGTCGGAGCTCAGGGTCGGCCCCACCCCAGAACACGAAGGGGCGCATGAGGTAGCCCGATCTCGTCGGGTAGTCGTCGAGTCGGCCGAGCAGCCGGTCGAGCCCGAGATCGAGGCCGAGCTCCTCTCGGCACTCTCGACGGGCGGCATCGAGGGGCGACTCCCCCGCATCGACCCTCCCGCCGGGGAGCGCCCACTGCCCTCCGTGGTCCCGGAGCTTCGGTGCCCGCCGCGTCAGCAGGACCGCCGGGCCGCCGGCGACACCGTCGAGCCGGCCCGAGAGCGTCGCCGGGTCGACACCGGGGATGTCGACGAGTCGGGAGACGTCGACGGTTCCCGGGTCGGTGCCGTGCAGGTCCGGGTCACTGTCGACCACGACCACGGCCACGGCGGCGAGTCGCAGTCCGTCAGCCGCTCCGTCGAGCGCCTCCCGGCGACCGAGGTTCTCGAGCAGGCGTCGACGCAGCGCGTCGTTGTAGGTGAGGTGCACGGACGGCATCGTAGGGAGCGCCGTCGAAGGGACGGTGAAAAGAGCACCGGCCGGCTGCGACCCGGGGGGAGTGGTTGCAGCCGGCCGGTAAGTTCCGCTACGTCGGGTGAGGGGGGATCGACCCTCGAGCGGTTACGAGAGGTGTAACCGAGGCTCTCCCGAGATCATTCCCGACCCGGAGAGATTTTTCGCGGGACGGTCAGTCCTCCTGGGAGGCATCCGCGGCACGGGTGCGGATCGCCTCCACGACGTTGGCGTCGGCGAGGGTGGTGGTGTCTCCGAGGGTCCGTCCCTCGACCACATCCCGGAGCAGGCGGCGCATGATCTTCCCCGACCTGGTCTTGGGGAGGTCGGGGACGATGATGACCGCCTTGGGACGGGCGATCGCCCCGAGCTTCTTCGCCACGTGCTGACGGATCTCCTCCCGCAGCCCGTCCGACGCCTCGTTCCCGCCACGGAGGATCACGTAGCCGTAGATCGCCTGACCGGTGACGTCGTCGTTCGCACCCACGACCGCTGCCTCGGCGACGGTCGGGTGATCGACGAGGGCCGACTCCACCTCGGTGGTGGAGATCCGGTGCCCCGAGACGTTCATGACGTCGTCGACGCGACCGAGCAGCCAGAGGTACCCGTCGTCGTCGAGCTTCGCACCGTCACCGGCGAAGTACCGGCCGGGGAAGCGGCTCCAGTAGGTCTCCGCATACCGCTCCGGCGCACCCCAGATACCCCGCAGCATGCCCGGCCAGGGACGGGTGATCGTGAGGTAGCCGCCGCCGCGCTCCACCTGGGCACCGTCGTCGTCGACGAGCTCGATGAACACCCCGGGGATCGCATGGGTCGCCGAGCCCGGCTTGGTGGTGGTGACCCCCGGCCACGGGGTGATCATGTGCCCGCCGGTCTCGGTCTGCCACCACGTGTCCACGATCGGGCAGGAACTGCCGCCGATGTGTTCGTGGTACCACATCCAGGCCTCGGGGTTGATCGGCTCGCCGACCGTCCCGAGCACGCGCAGCGTGGACATGTCGTGTGCCGCCGGCCAGGTCGCGCCCCACTTCATGAAGGTGCGGATCGCCGTCGGTGCGGTGTAGAGCTGCGTGACCCCGTAGCGCTCGACGATGTCCCAGAGCCGATCCTTGCGCCACGCGCCGGGGTCGGCGCCCTCCCGGAGCTCGGGTCGCGGCGTGTCCGGTGTGCCTTCGTAGAGCACCGACGTCGCACCGTTCGCGAGCGGGCCGTAGACGATGTAGCTGTGCCCGGTCACCCAGCCGATGTCGGCGGCACACCAGTACACGTCGGTCTCGGGGTGCAGGTCGAAGGTGTACCGGTGGGTGAACGCGACCTGGGTGAGGTAGCCCCCGGTCGTGTGCATGATGCCCTTCGGCTTGGCCGTGGTCCCCGAGGTGTAGAGCAGGTACATGAGGTGCTCGCTGTCGAGCGGCTCGGGGGGGCACGAGGGTGCCGCAGCGGCCATCACGTCGTCCCACCACACGTCCCGGCCCTCGACCATGTCGACGGCGACCCCGCAGCGGTTCACGACGACGACCTTCTCGACGCTCGTGCACGACGGCAACGCGAGGTCGACGTTCGCCTTGAGCGCAGAGGGAGCGCCGCGGCGGTACCCGGCGTCGGCGGTGATGATGAGCCGGGCCGCTGCGTCGTTGCAGCGGTCGACGATCGCGTCGGGGCTGAACCCCCCGAAGATCACCGAGTGCGCCACACCGATGCGCGTGCAGGCCAGCATCGCCACGGGGAGCTCGGGCACCATCGGCATGTAGATGGCGACCCGGTCGCCGGACCGAAGCCCGAGGTCCCGAAGTGCGTTCGCGAACCGCTCGACGTCGGCGAGGAGCTCGGCGTAGGTGATCGTCCGGGTGTCACCCGGTTCGCCCTCCCAGTGGAACGCGACCTTGCTGCCCTTGCCGGCCTCGACGTGCCGGTCGAGGCAGTTGTAGCTGACGTTCAGCTTCCCGCCGATGAACCACTTGGCGAAGGGGACCTCCCACTCGAGCGTCGTGTGGAAGTCCTCGAACCAGCTCACGTGCTCACGCGCCTGGCGCGCCCAGAACGCCTCGTAGTCCCGCTCGGCCTCCTCCCACATCGACCGGTCGGTCAGAAGAGCGCCGGAGCGGAATGCATCGGAGGGCGGGAAGGTCCGGTCCTCGCTGTAGTAGTTCTCGATCGTGGGCTCGGCCACCGTGCTCTCCCCCGTGCGCAGGTCGATCGTCGACGTGAACGGCAGGGCGAGCTTACGCGGCGCCCACGGCGCATCGCCCCTCACAAATCCGGACGCTGCCACTCCGCAACGACGAAGCCGCCCAGACCCGCCGGGTCGACCAACGCCTCCGCCTCACGGACTCGGCTGCGCGCCCGCAGCGCCCCGAGGTCGGCCACTGCGGCCCGTTCCGCCCAGATCCGCCGGCCCTCATCGACGAGAGCGTCGATCCCGTGGCGACGGAGCCAGCCGGCCTGCGTCGTCCTCGTGCCACCGGGGAGCTGGTCGAAGGGGACGTCGTAGGTGATGTCCTGGGAACCGGGATCCTCCTCCGGCGGACCACCGCGCCCGTGGGAGCGATAGGTGCGCAGCCACCCGGCGGCGGGCCGTCGGGCGAGCTCGGCGGTGTCCGCGCCGTAGTCGATGACGACGAGGCGACCGCTGTCGATCCGATCGAGCGTGGTCCGGACCCACCCGACCGCCGCTTCGGCGATCGGGATGCGGGCGCCGACGGGCACCTCGTCGGGCCCCACCAGCTCGGTGGGTCGTACCACCGCCCTCCCCTCCACGACGTGGAGCTCCCGCCATCCCTCCGACGTGCGCTCGAGGACGCGCACCGGGAGGTTGTCGAGCAGTTCGTTGGCGATCACGACACCGACCTCAACCCGCGGCACCTCGTCGCTGCTGCGGACCTGCGGGGGGAGACCGGGATGCTGGGTCCGTGCGATCTCGACGGCGACGAGGTCGAGCGCACCGGCGCACCGGGGTTCGGCGGCGAGGATGCTGCGCAGCAGCGTACCGACGCCGGCGCCCGCATCGACGACGGTGAACGTCGCCGGCCGGTCGTGACGGTCCCACTCGGTGTCGAGCATGCGGGCCATCACGGCGCCGAACAGCGGACCCACCTCCACCGAGGTCAGGAAATCGCCGCGCCGACCGGCCGAGCCGCGCCCCGACGTGAAGAACCCCGTCTCCGGCGCATAGAGCGCCCGCTCCATGAACCGGTCGAACCGCTCACCCTCGGTGGTCACCGCGGGCGGACTCGGGTCAGCCGCCGGGGAGAACGGCGATGATCCCCTCGAGGCTGCCGGTGAAGTGACCGAGCAGCCCGGGGAAGACCCCGAACAGGATCGTCGCCCCAGCCGTCAGGCCGGTCGCCGAGATGAGCGACACGGGGACCCGTACCGGTGATGTGTCGCCGTAGGGCGCCTCGTCGAACCACATGGCCTTGAGGACGAGCGCGTAGTAGTAGAACGCGACGACGGAGTTCACGGCCATCACCACGGCGAGCGAGTAGCCCCAGGGCGTGCCGGCCGTGGCGAGCGCCTTGAACACGACGAACTTCGCGAACCAACCACCGAGCGGTGGGATGCCGGCGAGCGAGGCGAGGAAGACAGTCATGGCCACCGTGAGCCCGGGGGCGTAGCCGAACAGCCCTCCGAACGACGAGATCTCACCGGACTGCGTCTTGCGGGCGACGGCGATGACGATGACGAACGCCCCGAGGTTCATCGCCGCGTAGATCACGAGGTAGGTCACCACCGCCGTGAGGGACTCGGTGGCGCTATCGCTCATGACAGCGAAGGGAGCGAGGATGAAGCCCGCCTGCGCGATACCGGAGTAGGCCAGCATCCGGACGATGTTCGTCTGGCGGAGGGCGATCAGGTTGCCCACCGTCATCGACGCTGCGGCGAGCACCCACATCAGCGGTTCGACGACGTCCGTTCGACCGGCGAACCCGACGAACGCGAGCTGGAGCAGCGCCACGAACCCGGCCGCCTTCGACGCGACCGCGAGGAAGGCCGTGACCGGGGTCGGTGCGCCCTCGTAGGTGTCCGGCGCCCACGAGTGGAACGGGACGGCGGAGACCTTGAACGCGAACCCGACGATCACGAGAACGATCGCAAGGGACACGATCGGCGTGGAGCTGTTGCCCTCGGCGATCCGTGCGCCGATGTCGGTGAGCAGCGTCGAACCGGAGATCCCGAACAACAGCGACATCCCGTACAGCATCAGCGCCGACGCGAACACGCCCATCAGGTAGTACTTCAGGCCCGCTTCGTTCGAACGCAGGCTCCGCTTCTCCCAGGTCGCCATGAGGTAGGCAGGGATCGACAGCAGCTCGAGCGCCACGAAGATCGTCACCAGGTCCCGTGCCGACGACATGACGACCATGCCGAGCAGAGACGACGTGAGCATCAGGTAGTACTCGCTCTCCCAGAAGTCACCTTCGGCAAGGTGGTTCGTGGAGAGGAGCACCACCACGTAGCCGGACAGGAAGAACATCGCCTTGAGCAGCAGCGCCACGTTGTCGACCACGAACGCCCCACCGAACAGCGTTCGGTCCGCACCATCGAGCGCGAGGGTCATGATCGGGATGAGCGGTGCGAGCAGGGCGAGACCGGAGAGACCCGGCATCAGACGCCGCCCGTCCTCGAGCTTGATCATGTCGACGAGGTACAGCAACGCGACGCACGCGGCGAACGTGATCTCCGGCGCGAGCGCGTGGAAGTCGAGCGTCGGCGGCTCGAACGTCGACGAGACCTGGGCGAGGAGGGTGGCGATCACGGATCAGCCTCCGAACGCCGTGCGGACCATGTTGGTCACGGCACCGTCCATCATCCCGAACAGCAGACCCGGCATGAGACCGAGGACCACGAACGCGATGACCATCGGGATCCACGCGATCCACTCGGTCACGTGCATGTCGTGGACGTGCTCGTGTGCGAACTCCTCCTTCGGCTCACCGAACGCCGTGCGCTGATAGAGCCACAGGAGGTAGGCCGCGGCGAGGACCGTTCCGAGCGCAGCGATGACCATGTACGCACGGAACAGCGTGACGTTGAGACCCTCGGCGGGGTTGTACGCGGCTAGGATCGCCGGGAACTCACCCCAGAACCCGGCGAGGCCGGGGAGGCCGAGCGAGGCCATCGTCGTGAGACCGAGGATCCAGCCCATGCGCGGGGCCTGCTTCAGCAGTCCGCCGAGACGCTTGATCTCGAGGGTGTGGAACCGCTCCTTGATCGAGCCGGCGATGAAGAACAGCATGCCGGTGATGAGACCGTGGGCGACCATGCCGAAGATGGCGGCGTTGATGCCGAAGTCGGTGAGCGTGGCGATCCCGAGCATGACGTAGCCCATGTGCGCAACCGACGAGAACGCGATCAGTCGCTTCATGTCGGTCTGGGCGAGACAGCCGAGTGCGCCATAGATGATGCCGATCACGGCGAGCAGGCCGATCCACGGTGCCCACTCGATCGCCGCGTCGGGGAGGATGGGCAGTGCGATGCGCACGAAGCCGTAGGTGCCGAGCTTGAGCAGCACCGCCGCAAGGATCACCGATCCCTGGGTCGGGGCCTGCGTGTGCGCGTCGGGCAGCCAGGTGTGGAACGGGAACATCGGCACCTTGATGCCGAAGCCCATGAACATGCCGCCGAAGATGAGCACCTGGGTCGAGAGCGCGATCTCACGGGCGGCGACCTGCTCGGCGAGCTGGACCATGTTGAAGGTCTCGGCCCCGGTGAGCACGAACAACGCCAGGAAGCTCACGATCATGAGCGCCGAACCGAACAGCGTGTAGAGGAAGAACTTGATCGATGCGTACTGTCGCTGCTCGCCGCCCCAGACGCCGATCATGAAGTACATCGGCAGGAGCACGACCTCGAAGAACACGAAGAACAGGATCAGGTCCTGGGCGACGAAGGATCCGAGCATGCCCGTGTGCAGGATCATGATCAGGATCAGGAACGCCTTGGGGTTGTGCGGCTCGGGGAAGTGGTTCCAGCTGTAGATGATCACCAGCGGAACCACGAACATCGTGAGCAGGATCAGCGGCAGGGCGATGCCGTCGACGCCGATCGTGAACCGGGACCGGATGATGTCGATCCAGCCGATGTCGACCGCGAACTGCAGGTCCTTCGTGCGGTCGAAATCGAAGTTCAGGAGCAGCAGCACGCCGAAGACGGCGACGACCAGCGATGTGGCCAGCGCGACGACCTTGTGCGTCTCCTCTTCGGCTTTGGGGATGAGCATCATTACGACGGCCGCCACGAGTGGCAGCAACGTCGGGATCGTGAGTCCCCAGTCGTTCAGGAAGTCCGTCATCTCGGTTGCTCTCGCCTCTCCTCTCGAACCTCGGGGCGGACCCTGCTGGTGCCGTCCTCCGGTGTCGAGTTCCTGCAGTTGCGCCCCGAAGGGCCTGTCGGTGTGTTCGTTCGCGTGGTCGTTGGAAGGTCAGATCACCAGGACGAAGATCCCGGCGAGGACGGCGGCTGCGGCGAACATGAGTCCGGCATACGCCTGGATGCGTCCGGTCTGCAGCTTGCGCAGCACACCGCCCGCCTCCGACGCTCCCGCACCCGATGCGTTCACCACGCCGTCGACGACCTGTTGGTCGACGTAGGTGTACAGACCGCCCGCAGCGACTCGCGACACGCTCGCTGCGCCGTTGACCACACCATCGAGCACCTGCTGGTTGAACCGGTCCGTGGCACGGGCGAGTGGGCCCTTCGTCGCCCCGGCGATGATCCCGGTGTAGAGGTGGTCGAGGTAGAACTTGTTCTCGAGAACCCGGTACGCCGCACGGGCGAGCGGGATCCGGGTGGTCGGACCGTCGGCGAGCTCGGTGGCGAGCGGGTCGATCGACTGGACCTTGCGGTAGTAGGCGATGGCCGCGCCCGCGCAGACCGCAGCGATCACCATCGACAGCACCGCGAGCGCCGGGCTGAACTCGGCGTGGCTGATCTTCGGGAAGTAGTCCGCCCGCGGCTCGACGTAGTGCTCGAAGCGCAGGGTCCAGCTCTCGGGGATACCGAGGTAGGAGGAGAACTTGCCGGGGATGTTGGTGAAGGTGGCGAGGAACGCCATGACGGCGAGGATCAGCAGCGGGGTCGTGATGCGCGTGCCCGACTCGTGCGGCAGCCCGCCGTGTGCGTCGTTGGCGTCGTGCGCGTCGTGACCGTGGGAATCATGGCCGTGGTCGTCATGACCGTGCGCCGCGTGCGCGTCATGACCGTGGTCGTCATGACCTCCGTGACCGCCGTGGCCGTGATGGGCGTTCGGTGAGTTCGCACCGCGCCACTCACCCATGAAGGTCAGCCAGTAGCAGCGGGTCATGTACGCCGCCGTCATGCCACCGGTCGCGAGGCCCATGATCAGCATGAGGTGGTAGGTCCCGTTGGCGCCGGTCGAGAGTCCGAGACCACCGGTTCCGGCGAGGATCTCGTCCTTCGACCAGAACCCGGACAGCAACGGCAGACCGGCGAGTGCCAGCGTCCCGACGAGGAACGTCGCATGCGTCTTCGGCATGTACTTGCGGAGCCCGCCCATGTCGTACTTCATGTCGAAGCTGTGGTTGCAGGCGTGGCTGACCGATCCCGAACCGAGGAACAGGCAGGCCTTGAAGAACGCGTGCGTGAAGAGGTGGAACATCGCAGCGGTCCAGGCACCGACGCCGAGCGCCATGACCATGTACCCGAGCTGTGAGACCGTCGAGTACGCGAGCACTTTCTTGATGTCCCGCTGCACGAAGGCGAGTGACCCGCCCACGAGCGTCGTGAGGCCACCGACCAGGGCCAGCACGTTGAACGAGCTGCCGGCGACGTCGAGCCCCTGGA
>Ga0194133_10000725_pt1 | contig 63165 bp, 45 predicted proteins | sample TA2KigOf40mmetaG_FD_155448 | JGI IMG/M metagenome (GOLD analysis project Ga0194133, IMG submission 155448) | Freshwater microbial communities from Lake Tanganyika, Tanzania - TA2015055 Kigoma Offshore 40m | ecosystem: Environmental > Aquatic > Freshwater > Lake | place: Tanzania: Lake... | reverse complement strand
TGAATTTACAAATAAAAATTGAACACAAGGCCAATTTTGAATTTACAAATAAAAATTAAGCATAAGGCCAATTTTGAATTTACAAATAAAAATTGAGCACAAGGCCAATTTTGAATTTACAAATAAAAATTGAACACAAGGCCAATTTTGAATTTACAAATAAAAATTGAGCACAAGGCCAATTTTGAATTTACAAATAAAAATTGAGCACAAGGCCAATTTTGAAATTTACAAATAAAAATTGAGCACAAGGCCAATTTTGAATTTACAAATAAAAAATTGAATAAAATATAAAATCATCACAATATATATATAATAAATAAAATGACTACAGAAGTTCCTCAGTTACTACCCATAGAGAAAAGTAATTATCAGAAAATAAACATGATAAAGACCAATATAGTAAAGATGTTTTTCCATCGTGGTTTTATAAATGAAGGAAATTTACAAAAAAGTATTAAGAAACTTATAGAACAAGAAAATGATGATTATGAATATACTCTTCCATTAGATGTTAATACAAATTACAATACAACAATTAAGGATAAACAAATTATAATTAAGTTATTTGATTATAAAATTTCATCAATAAACAAGACATCATCTATAGGTGAATTTATTACAAAATTCAATAATTCGTATAAGTTTATGGTTGTTGAAGATATTAATTCTAAATCTGTTAAAATTATTTCTGGATACAGTACACCTTGTGAAATATTTAAAATAAGTGAGCTTATGATATGTATCGTAGAACATCCGTTAGTTCCAAATCATAAGGTATTAACAAAAGAAGAAGGTAATATTGTATTAAATGAATATTGTGCAAGAAAACGCGATATGCCTTTAATATTAACAACTGATCCAGTAGCGAGATTTTTCAATATGAAGCCAGATGAAGTATGTAGAATAATAAGACCATCAATATTAACGGTTGAAACTCCATTTTATAGAATTGTTGTTAAATCTAAAGAATTTAAAGCAAAAACATAAAAAATAAAAAAAAGTATAAACTAAATTTAATTAGATGCAGAATATTTCAGGAGTAATAGGATTATCTATATTACAAAATAAAAAAAACAAAATTTTTATATTCTATGATGATCATCAAAATATAAAATATTGTGGAGATAAATTTTATATAAGTGATTTATTTTCAGACTTATTAAAAAATGAAAAAATTAATAAAGATATATGTTTATTATTGGAAGAACCATTTTTTGATAATTTAAATAAAATAAAAATTTTATGGGGTGAAAGTAGTCATTTATATAATTTTAGACAGTTTTACACAAAAATTATTAATAAATGTACCAAAGATAGAATATGTTATGGATATCCAGTAGATATAAGATTAGTATTAGCTGATTTTTCTATAGAAGAAATAATGGATACTCAAAATACATCAAAAAAGTATACTACTATTGATATAAAAAATTATTTTAATCCAATACTATATTTATTTAATATTCATAAAACATTATTAAAGAAAAATAGTATAATTGATTTTTTAAAAAATATTTTTTCAAATTTTACTGATTCGCAATTTTATAAAGAATTATATAAAAGAATTATAATATTTTATAAAAAATTTATAAAAGATAATGAAAATTTATTATTATATGAATATATTAAAACATTAAGTCCTGATAATTTTAATTTTAAATATATTAAAGGTTATCCTTTTATAAATGAAAATAATATTTACTTTTTTGATGAAATAGATAAAATATTATCAGGAATAATGGAATTTTTTACATTTATTATAATTTTATTATTACCCCAAAAATTTAAATTTTTTTATGCTGGCTATTATCATTCAAATAATATGAAATATATATTAATGAAATATTACGGATATCAATTAGTATCTGAATATGGTATAACAGAAGACATTGAAACAATTAATACTTCTAAAATAAATAATTGTATAGCAGTTGAAAAAAAATATTTAGATTTATAAATATATATATTTATTATATATTTATGAATAATGATTTGGATTTATCATTATCATTATTAGAAGGTATTCATGAAGATGATCATGAAAAAATTATATCCTTAAAAAATAATTCTTTTACTGATCTTACAAAAATTAAAGATAATTCTAAAAATATAGAATTATTATTTTTTCATCTAAATTCTACAACTAATCTTAATGAATTATATTATAATCTAACTAATAATAAAAATTTATTTTATATCGGTTTTACTTCTATTATTATCGGTTCAATAATAAAATTGTACTAAATTCTTCTAGTATTATAACATCCACAATTAGAGCATTTTAATCCAAATGGATGAAAAAATAATTCTGTTATAGCTTCACAATCATTACAGCATATTTTAATTTTATTTCCTGTTATTTCAACTGGTATTGGTGTAGCAGCTATTTCAGCATCTAAACTTTCATTATACATATTCTCAAATTCTTTCATCATAATAGATTTTCTGCATATAGGACAATTTATAGAACCAGATTTTACATATGATTCAAAACAATCAACATGCATAGTATGATTACAGTTTAGAATTATACTTGATTTAGTTGATATAAATAAATTTTCTAAACAAACTGGACATTCTTGTTTCAACAATTCTTTTCTACATTTATGATTATCTTTAATATCAATTCTTAAACAACATCCACAATCATAACAATGAAAAAAATTACCTTCACCTCCTACTCTACATATTCCACAATCATCACAATGATAATAATTTTTTTCAATATTATTATCATAAAAATTACATTTAGAACAATAATATTTACCAAAAACTGTATTACAATTTATACATAAATTAGAAATATCTTGTCTAGTATTACATAAATTACATACTACTTCTTTAATACTAGTTCTATCTAATAAATGTGATTTAGGTTTATTTTGTAATAAATCTTCTGATTTTTCTATTATATTACCTTCTATTTCATTATGACAATGTCTGCAACTATATATCTTATTGCAACATGGAGTTATAAAACTACAATTTCTATTATAATGAGGACAATATGTCATTTTATTAAATATATTTACTATAATACTTTAATTTCTAAATATTTTTATCTTGTATAAATATTATTAGTAAAATCATAATTATGATGTAATATAATATTAAAGAATAATTTAATAGCTAAAAATAATCCAAAAAATCTTAAACAATTATATAATGTTTCTTTATAAATATAATTTTTAGAAAGATTTACAATTTCTTGTAAAGATTGTTGAATAATATTTTCAAAGGTAGAAAATACTAATCTACATTCTTGAAAATTATTATTTTTTAAACTTAAAAGTATTAAATTTTTATCACAATACATATATTCAAAAAAATGTTTTTTACAAACTATTTTTAAATTACTTCTGTTATTTACAAAATAATTATTAAAAAGTAAATTATTAACTTGACAAGTATCAATATTATCAAATAATAATCTATTAAAATAAATATTAACCGTATCTTCTTGTAATACTAAAACTTTTACAGTGCTTAGATTTGTTTTTGTATATTCATAAGATGTAGAATAACCATAATTTACTAAACATAACAAAATAAATAGCTTTAACATGATATAAATATATTAATTATATATTCTTTAAATCTCAATTTTTTTTGTAAATAAAAAAATATATATAGAAAAAGATATTCTTATTAATAATTAGTAAAATATGAATATTATTAATCTTATTAAAAATAATTTACTATTAATAATAAATAGTTTTTTATTTGTATTTACATTATCAGAATATTTGATATGTATGAAATATATAAATTATACTTATGATTATAAGAATACATGGTTTAATATACTATTAAATTGTTTTTTTACACCATTTTATTTATTATTTTTATTTAAAGAAAGTAATAGAGAAAAAGTAAAAACATTTTTAAAAAAAGAAAATTTAAAAAATTTATGTTATCCAATATTTAATGGTGTACTATATACGATTGAAACAGCTTTATTATTTTATACAATTAATAATCTTAGTTTAAGTTATTATACTATATTAAGAACTGGATTTATTATTTTTAATATACCATTTTTTAAATATTTATTAAAAAAAAAAATAACTAATATTTATTTAGTAAGTTGTTCTTTTTTAGTTTTATCATATATTTTAATAATTTACAATTATATAAATCAAAATAATAATGATAATAAACTATTAATTTCAAATACTGGAATAATATTTTTAACTTGTTTTATGAATTCAACTTATAATAATTTGATTGAATATTCTATTAAAAGAAATGTATTTACTAGTGTAGATTATCAAATAATTTTTCAAATTACATATTTTATACTTATTATAATACCATCTATTTATTATACTATATTGGATCCACCACCTATTAGTGGTTTAACTATTATACTATATTTTTTTATAGGAGGAGGTCTTCAATTATATATGTATAATAAAATATATATATTAAATACTAAAAATAATTATTTACCTGCTAATATATTATTAAGTGGTTTAGATCTACTTAGAAGAATTATACAATTATTATTTTCATTTTTATTTTTTTATGAATTATTTGATACTTTTATTATAATTTCTATAACATTTATGGGTTTATCAAGTTTGTTATTATTATATCAATATTTAAAAGATAATAAACAAGATGAATATATAAATCATTTTGAATTAGAAGAAATATAATTTTGTTATTTATTTTATTTTTTTCATAATATAATCCTTATTATTATATAATAATAATTTAATATATTCTTCCGCTTTTTCTCTTAAATATTGTCTTCTTTCTTTATCTTCTTTTGTAATATTTATTTCATCATCGCTTGAATCAAAATCTTTCATAAGTTCCATAATTTTTAGACCATATTCAATTTTATTTTTCTTTTGTTGATTTAGTTCTCCTTTATCTAATTTACAATATCTATTTTCAGAAAAGTCTATTGATTTTTCTAATAAATTTGTTGTTATATTATTACTTGGTGTTAAGATCCAATCATTACCATTATAAATCATAACTTTTTCTCTATTTATGTCTGATATATATATATTTTTAAATTCTGGATATTTATTATTAAAATGAATACCTTCTATAATTTTCTCTGGTATCTTTGCACCTGTATTTCTTAAAAAAGCATCCAAAAATACTTTATTATCTATTTTTGATAAATCCTCTTTTCCATGTTGGATTATTATATTATTTATTATACCATTATTTTGATTTTTAATATTTTTGTTATTTTGTATATTATTCTTACTTTGATTATTCTGTTCTAATAATCCTATAATAAATTTGTTTTGCTCTAATAACTGATTATTTAATTTTTCATTCTGATCTTTCAATAAAATATTTTGTTGCAATAATTCTTGAAATATTGCCTCTTTTTCACGAACTTCTTCTTTTCTAATCTTACAACGCTCTAACAGATGTCGTTTTAATGTTGTGCTTCTCGTAAAGGACGTCTTGCAAAAATTACAAATATAACCTTTATTAGTATCATTATATTCTTTTTGCTCTTCAAAATTTGAAAAATTATCATTTTCCTCGGTGCATTTTGTTGCTTTTTCGGTGCATTTTGGTGTTTTTTGGTGCATATTAAGCTTTAATTGCGCACACGGTTTCTTTTTATTTTGAATATGATTTAAATAGTTTGATTTTTTATTAAATTCTTTTTTACAGTTTTCACAAATATATACAACCATCACAATTATTTTTAATATATATAATTATATTTATATATTAATTTTATAAAAAGCTTAAAAAGCTTAAAAAATCGGCTTAAAAAGCTTAATTTGCACCAAAAAAAGCTTAAAAATGTAAAAAATAAAACTTGAGAGAGTTGCACTGTTAAAAAAACTGCCAAAAAATGAAAATTTATTTTTCTTTACTTTTTATAGAAAAATAAAAAAATTGAATAAAAAAATGAAATACTAAATAGTATATATAATATAAGCATGAGTAAAATATTTAACAATGAAGAACAAGAAACTCTTAATTTTATACAAGAAAAAAAGAATATAATTATATCAATACAACAAAGAACAGCTAAAAAATCACTTACAAAGATTGAGGGATTACAAGAAATAGATCAAAAAAAAGTTATGAAAGACTTGCAGAAAATATTACAAACAAGTGCTTATATTGATACTGAAGACAAAAAATTAATTGTTTTTCAAGGAGATCATAGAATTAAAGTATTAAATTATCTTATTAAAAATAATTTAGCTGTTATAGAAAATATAAAAATTAGAGGCTATTAGGCCTATATTTATTTTTTTTATTCTAAAGAGTATATTGTTTAGTTCTAATTCTACTAGCAATATTCATAGACATTAATTCTTGAATTAATAGTTTAAAAGCATATGGTATAATAATTTTTGAAATTCTTGTTTGATTTTTACAAGCATTACAATAATACGCATCTATATCAGTTGGATACATCTTATTTTCTTTTTTTAATCTTCGTTGAGCAAATAAACCACATACATCACATACATAAGTGGAATAAGCATCAGATGTATCTAATAATCTTTCTTTTAAGAATTTTGACATACCGTGAGAAATAATTGAATCCCTTTCCATTTCACCAAATCTTAAACCACCATCTTTACTTCTCCCTTCTGGAGGTTGATGGGTCAACATAGTTATTGGACCTCTACTTCTACTGTGAATTTTATCGCTTACTAAATGCTTTAATCTTTGGTAATATGTAGGGCCAATAAATATTGGTATTTTAATTCGTTGTCCTGTCATACCATTATATAAGTATTCAGTCGCATTTTTTTCATATCCTAATTTTTCTAATTCATTTTTAACTTGTTCTATATCAATATCATTAAATGGTGTACCGTCGGCTAACATTCCTTTAATAGCAGCAACTTTACCAACTAAAGTTTCTACTAATTGACCTATAGTCATACGACTTGGAATTGCATTTGCGTTCATGATTATGTCTGGATATATACCTTCTTTAGTAAATGGCATATCTGATTGATGAAGTGTAAGTCCAATAGTTCCTTTTTGAGCATGTCGTGATGTAAATTTATCTCCAATTTCAGGAATTCTTTCAGATCTTGTTCTAATTTTAATCATATCATATCCTTCTGTATCTTGAATATCTTTAAAAACTTTATCAATAATAGCAGGTTTCTGAACTTTATAAATTTCAGAGGAATCTTTAAAACATTTATTTGAATTAGGTGCTGGTTGAATTGGTGTTACTTTACCAATAATAACATCACCATATTCTACTATAGTTTCTTCAGGAACATAACCCTTATCATTTAATTTATCATAAACAGCATGACGAATACCTGCTAATTTAGAAGGATCAGGTTTCATAAATATATCATCCTGAGAAGTAGATTGATTTTTTTCAATTTTACTTTCCCATTTTTTAAGAGATGATGATCTGAAGAGTCCTCTATCAATAGAAGTCTTGTTAAAGATTAAACTATCTTCTTGATTATAACCAGTATAAGTTCCAATCATAACAACCGCGTTTTCTCCACATGGTAGAATATCAGTATGAATATATTTAGAAATTCTTGTAGAAACAAGAGGTAGTTGTGTATGATATAAGATATAACTGATATCTAATCTATCACGATAATTAGAAGTATAAATACCCATAGATTGTTTACCTTGAGCAAAAGAATAAATATTTCTAGGTCCTTGATTATGATTAGCAAATGGAATAATTCCAGTCATCATTCCTTCAACTAAAAATGGATGAATTTCACAATGAGTAAATTCTTGTATAAGTGATTCATCGTATCTATTAATAATTGGATTATTATCATCAGGAAAAACTAATTTTTCTCTTTCTTTCATAGTTTTAACCATATTTTTATCACAAGCAATATGAGTATAAAATTGTTCATCACTATCAATAAAATCGATAGCTTCTGGATATTTCATAATTAATTCTTCCCATTTACTAGTATTGCTAATGTTTTTATTTTTATTATTAATAACATCTTCAATCATTTTATTTGTTAAAACAACTTCATTATTTTTAACATTTAATACAGGACGATATAATCTACCAGTATCAGTATACAATCTAATTTCAGCCCTTTCAATATCATAAATAATACCAACCATATTACTAATAATACTATTTTGTTTTAGAGTTTTAAAATCAATATAAAGTTCAAATGGTTTATTAGTAACACCAATCCATTCACCATTTAAAAATACTTTAATTAATATTGGTAAATCAATAGATTGATGATTATCTAAATGAATAAATTTTTCGTTTTCTAATAACATCCCATATATAATATTATTTTGTGTGATAGAACCAATTGTTATACTTCCTAAAAGGGATAAATGTTTAACTAAACCAATATTTGTATGTTCTGGACTTTCAACAGCACTTAAAAATCCAGTTTGACTTGGATGTAAATGTCTAGGTCCTGTTAATTTCATTGTGCTTGCGTCTGAACCAGGAGCATCTACCCTTCTTAATACAGATATAGATTGTAAAAATGTTAATCTAGGATACATTTGTGCTACACCCTTTTTTTTACCCCAATTACCTGTTAATAATGATGATTTTAAACCTTGTTCTACTGTAGAAGGTTTAATTTGATTAATAATATTTAAAGGTGTTTCATGATTAGTAGATCTTTTCTTAAAAAATTTATTACATTCATTTAACATTTTTTTATAATGTTGTTTAAATAATTCAAATAATAAATCACCAGGAAGATCTATTCTTTTATTAGTAAAAGAATCACGATCATCAGGTTTAATTCTACCTAACACACAGTTTAATAATTTATTAATCATGTAACCTAAATAATAAGCTTTTGCTTTAAATACATCAACATGTCTATCTGATGAGATATGTGGTAAAAAAGCATTTCTTAATAATCCTTCCAAATGTTCCTTTTTCTCTTCATATTGTAATTTTTTATCTTTATCTGTATATTTTTTAACAACACGAACTTTATTACATAAACTAAAGTAGGCATCTTCTTTTGAGAGAATTAATTTTTTACCTTCTGTTTTTGATAAATCTATAGCTATTTTTAATATATTTATCATATCTATGTCATCATCATTATATGTAATATATCTAACGATTTCTTTATCTTTTTCTAACCCCAATGCTCGCATTAATGTAAAAACAGATACTTCATTAAATATTGGTACTCTTATTGTAATATCAAAATTCTTTTTCATTCTAATTATAATACCTTGCATCATAATATTTGGATTTGGTGATAAAGAATTTATCTGTACTTGATAGGATATTATTCCTGAATCCTTTTTTATAAATACTAATGGCTTATTCGGAGACATTTTTTCAATACATAATACAATCTTTTCAGAACCATTAACAATAAAATAACCACCTGGATCATATTCACAATCTCTTTTATTATAATCCCTATTAATTTGTAAAGAACAATATTTTGAATTTACCATAACAGGTATTGATAAAATATTTTCTCTTTCTACAATATTACCTATAACCTTAGATGAAATAATCTCCTTTTTATTTAAATCGTAAATTTCTTGTATTTGACTTACTTTGGCAATGATTTTAATACTATAAGTTGATTTTTTATCTCTAGCATCCATTGGATACATTAAAGATAATCCATTTTCATTTAAAGGTGGACGAACATATATGTTTTCATATTTAAATCTATATCTATATACTTTATCTCCCACTTTATTCTCATCAAAAATATTATCATTTGTTTTTAGAAAGTTAATGATTTGATTATCTATAAAATCATTATAGGAATTATATAAATGTTCGTATAATATATTCTTTTTTGTAAATCTTGCATCAACAATATCAAATATTCTTTTATATGTTAAAGGATCGGTTTTATTATCTTCTATCTGCATAACGAATATTATATATATATATTTAGATATATTTAAATCAATTTTTTTATATTTAATAGGCTATTAACTTTTTTAATAAAAAATATAATAATTTATAATTTTTATTTTTTTTTATTTAATTGTATAGATGAAAAAACATCATTCATTTTTTTATATAAATTAACTAATTCTTCAGAATTTTTTTCATCTTTATTTTTACTATTTTTTTTTTCATCTTTATTTTTTCTATTTTTTTTTTTTATTTTTTTTTTTTTTTTTTTTTTTTTTTTTTTTTTTTATTTTTATTTTTTTTTTTTTTTTTTTCATCTTTATTTTTGCTATTTTTTTTTTCATCTTTATTTTTACTATTTTTTTTTTCTTCTATATCATTTATTTCAATGATTTTATTATTATTAAGATTTGTTATTTTTTTAAAATCTTTATTAGAAACTATATTACTAAGCATATATTTATCTAAATTATCAGTAGAGCTTTGAGTTGATCTTTTAAGCCATTTTGGATCTGAAATTTTTTTATTAGAAAGTGATTCATTGGTACTAGATGAAGATTTAGAAGAGCTTTTAGTATCTTCAAAAAGCTTATGTAAATCACCCAAATCTCCAAAAATATTCATTATATTTCCAATACCTTCATCAATATTTTTTTCTTCATCATTCTTTTTATCATTAGAAAATCCTAAAATAGGTAATAAACTACCATATTCTGTATTTCCCAATCTTTTAATAAATAAATTTTTGATTGAATCAAAATTATTATTTTTTTTAGATTCTAATCTTTTGTAAAATGGTTTAAAAATAAAAAATAATGATTTACAAATCCAATAAAAACTAAAATATAGTGCTTTTATAATTATATTATTATCTAATACATATAGAATATCAATTAAGGATTCATCAAACTTCTGACACATTCTTAAAATGAATATAACTATAATACTAGTAAAACAAATAAAAACATTAAAATTCATATAATAATATAATAAACTAACCAATAAAAAATAGATAAAACTTAATAATCTTTTAGGTAACTCTACTTTTTTAATTTTTTTTTTATTTGTTTTTTTTGAAACAAATACACATTCTTTTTCTACTATACAATTATCAAAAAAATGTTTATAAAAATAAGTAAAAGCTACAAAGCACATAAATATTCTAAAGTAAGAATATATATCAAAAAATGTACTTATTATATATTCCATATTAATAAATATATATAAGGTATTATTTATTGAAATTTAAATTATTTTATAATTAATTTAATTTATAATAATCTTTCTATTATTAATTTATTTATAATGAAATATGATTTTTTAGTAAAAGAAAATTCTAAAAATCTTTCTGATAAAAATGATAACAATCAAAATGAAAATGAAAATAATAATAAATCATTTATAGGTTCAACGATGTTATCAACTTATGAAGATTTTAAAATATTTTTAAAAAAAAAGCAAGAAAATTCATCAAATGATATAAATAATAAAAATAATAATGAAATTAATAAAGTCAAAAACAGTAAAGATGAAGATAACAAAGATAAATCTACATATTTTGAATCAGAAAAAAAAACGGTAGAAACCATAGTTAAATATTCAAGTAGTTTTATAAATTTATTATTAAAATTATTTGAAATGTTAAAAAATATTTTAATAAATTTAATATCTAAAAAAAAAATAAATACTGAAATAACTAGAGATATAGAAATTATTAATAAGTTTAACAGACATATAAAAAAAAATAAAAAAAGAAAATTAGCTAATAATGATTATAAATATAATGAAAAAAAAGACAAAGATATAGATAAAAAAAAATATATAGTAAAAAAAGAAGAAGATAACATAAAAAAAATGAATTCTTATTTAATAGAATTAGATTAAAAAAGTATATATAAAAATTGATTAATATATAATAAATAATATAATATAAATAATAATGTTTACGGTATCACAAGATAATATTAAAAAAGATATATCAATAGAAGAAAAGTTAAGAAATTTTGACATAAATGATGATATAGATGAATTAAGTAAAATATTTGAAGAAATATATAAAGAAAATATAGATAAACCAAGCAATAAAAATACATTATGGTGTGATAATTGTGATTATAATGAAATTATTGAAGATACATCATTAGGAATCTATGTATGTAAAACTTGTGGAGTAGTATTAAATACAATTTTAGATAGTAATCCTGAATGGAGACAATATGATGATGATAATAAAAAGGATATGAATAGATGTAGTTTACCAATAAGTAAATTATTACCTCAATCATCTATAGCTACAAGCATAGGTGGTAGTTGTTCAAGTAGAATAAAAAAACTACACGATTGGAGTTCTATGCCTTATAAAGAAAGAAGTAGAAACGAAGTGTTTAAAAAGATTACTCAAAAATGTTCTGAAGGTAAAATAATGAAATGTATAGAAGATGATGCCAAAATTATGTATAATAATATATGTGATTGTAAGCATTTGACTGGTAAAAATAAAGGAAAGAATATTATTATTAGAGGAATCAATCGTGAAAGTTTAATCGCAGCATGTGTATTACATGCTTGTAGAAAGAAATATAAAACTAGATCACCAAAAGAGATTGCTAAAATATTTGGTTTAGTATATACTGATATAACAAGAGGAAATAAATTATTTAGAAAATTAGCAAAATTAAAACAAATGGAATTATCAATTAAGCCTACATCACCAGAACATTTTATACTTAGATTTTGTGATGAATTAAAAATTAAAAAAGAGTATGTAGATCAAGCAATAAAAATATCTAATAATGTTATTAAATTATCCATAGCATCTGTTCATACTCCATTATCTTTAGCGACGGGTTCAATATTTTTAATGATACAATTAAATAAATTAAATATTCAAAAGAAGACAATTGCAGATAAATTTAATGTATCACAAGTCACAATATCAAAAGCTTTTAAAAAACTAGAACCATTTATTAATATATTAACAAATGATTTTATTTGTGATAAATTAGGTGTTGAAATAAATAATTATAAAGAGAAAGTAGAAGTATTTGATTATTTAAAACCAAAATTTTTAAGATTTGGCATTGATTTAGATAATTGTTTAAATGGTTATAATCAAGAAACAAAACTTATAAATGAAAAATTATTATTAAATCATTCATATGAAATTGATACTAAAAATAAACAAATAGAAAATGAATATATTCGTATAAATTTAGAACATACAGAAAAATTATATGAACTTATAAAAAAAAATTTTAATTTTATATAAATTATAATAAAACATCATCTTGCCAGTCTATTAATGTTTCTTTAGCTACATCTACTACTGTTTCAATAAATTTACATTCATGATTATCATTAAATATTTCTGGTAATTCTTTTTTTAATTTATCAACATCTTCTTCATTATCTTTAGGAAGATATACAATATTTACATTTGCTTTAAATGCTCCCTGAACTTTATATCTTACACCACCAATTTTTGATACATTACCATGTAAATCAACTTCACCAGTTAATGCTATATTATGTTTAATTTTTTTATCTAACATTATTGATAAAAATGCTAATGTAAACGCTACTCCTGCACTTGGACCATCTTTTGGTGTTGATGCTTCAGGATTATGTATATGTAAACCACCTGGATATTTATTAAAAAATATTTCTTTATATTTTAAATTAATAAGATTAATAGCAGTTGTAAAAGAATATAAGATTGATTCTCTCATTATTTTTTTTTGATTTCCTGTAAGTTTTAAAACAAATTTTCCTGTTTTACCAAAATGATGACCAGTTATTTGTATAGGAACAATACCACCACTACTCATATTAGTAGCATATAATCCATTTACAATACCAACCATATCTTTTTTATGAATAGTTTTATAATTAATCTTAGATTTACCTAAATAATCTTCTAATATTTTTTCATTAATTGTTAATGGATTTATTTCAGTATATTCTTTAGTTTCAAAAAGATTTTTTTGATATATTCTATCTAAATTAAGTTTAAGTAGAATATTTTCAATACATCTTTTTAATGCTCTTACACCAGGTTCAAATGTATGTTCTTCTATAATTTTAGTTAATATTTCCTTATTAAAGATTATACTATTTGGTATAAATCCAACATCTTTACATATATCTTTTAATAAATGATCAGTTGCTATATTAATTTTTTCTTTGATATTATAACTTTCTACATTTAATATTTCCATTCTATCAAGTAAAATTTTATCTATTTTATTTACATCATTAAATGAAAATATAAATATTACCTTATTTAAAGGAAAAGTTATTTCTTGAAAAAATCTATCCTGAAATGAACCATTTGTCATAGGATCTGTTAAATGTATCAATATACTCATTAATTCATTTACTTGACCATTTTTGGCAACACATTTATCTAATTCATCAAAAAACATTATACATCTTGATGATGATGCTTCTACCATTTTTTTTATTATTAACCCAGGTTGTGCTCCTGAATATGTATATCCATGACCATGTAATAGTTCTCCATCATTTTGACCTCCTAATGTTATTTGTACGAATGGAATATCTAAACATTTAGCTAAAACTTGAGCAAATTTGGTTTTTCCTACACCAGGAGGACCAGCTAAACCTATAGGATGAATATTACATCCTTGAACTGAAATAATCTTACCTAACATTTCTAATGTTTTATTTTTGGCTTCTTTATGTCCATAAATTAATGAATCAAGATTTATTTCTGTTTTTTCTAAAAATTCTTTAGATTTAGATTTATTTATAGATAAAATTTTAAAAAAATTATCATCTACTTCAGATGGCCATGGAAATTGAATTAGTAAAGATACATACATTTTAATTTTATAAGTTTCGTTACTACTATTTTTTAATTCTTCTATCTTTTCTAAACATATTTTTTTAATATGATTAGGCATATTTTTGGATAGTAAAACTTGTTTTTTTAGATCAATATCAGCTGAAGTAATATCTTTAATTTTCTCTAATTCTTTTTTAATATTAAAGGATGATTTTTTTATTTTAAGTTGTGCTATATAATTTAATTGATTATATATAATATTAGCTATACAATCATTACTTTTACTTTTTTTATCTTTTAAAAGATTAAATAAAAGACTAGCAATAGAACAATTTTCTTCACTTCCTAATAATAATAATTTAATTGTATTAAACATATTATAAATATTATCATTAACATCTTTTGTAAAATTTTTTAATAGCTTTACAAATTGTAACTTATTTAATTCAATAAATTTATAATAATCATTTATCATTAATTCTATAAATTGCTCTTCATTTATTATAAAAATTTCAATTATAGTCATATTTTTTAAATATATATCAGCAAAATCTTTATTTATATTCTGTATTTTTTTAAAATTTTCTTTTGAAATTATATTATTATTATTATTTGAACCAATTAAATTAACAATATTTTCAAATAATAATTTTTTTTTATATAAAAAATTATTAGATATTTGAGATGTTCTGATAAATATATTTAATGGATCTGATAAAATATATCCACTTATTGATAATATCTTATTATTTATTATTAATTTTAATTCACATTGATTATTGAATAATGTTATATAATTTGAATTATTTATTTTACTTATTGTTAATTTATTATGATTTTTATTTAATTCTATATTTTTAATATCATAATTTAGAGGACATAAAATTCTATTTATTAATTTAAATTTTTCCAAGTCCTCGTCAATTAAATGAATGCTTTTTATATTATGTAATAAATATATTATATCTTTAACACTTGTAAATCCAACAATTTTACCTAACAGTAATATTTGTTCTTTAATATTTTTTAAAGGATCGTAGGATGCTAAATTAATTAATTCATTATATTTATCATTATCATTACTTATAATTATACTTTCTATTAATAATTTTTTAATATCTTCAATAATTTCTAAATTATAATTTACTAAATCATAATTACTATTAGTATTTTTTTTCTTTTCTTTTTTAATAACTTTATTTTGATGTATTTTTTTATTATTTTTTTTCTCATTGCTAGAATCACTATCTTCTGTATTTTCAATTTCATCATCAACTGATATTTCTGATTTTATTTCTGGTATATCAGAATATAATGAATCGTTCCTACAATCTAATGCTATTTCTTTTTTTATTTTTGGTTTATCTGATAAAATTTCTTCATCTTCTCTTACAGATTGGATTTTATTATTTGTTGAAAATATATCTATAATTGATTGATTATAGGTTTCATTTAATTTTTTTATCATTTCATTTAAATTTTTCATACAACTATTTTTGGAAAATATTAAAATATTTTCATTTGTAATTATAACATTCTGTAATTTTGTTATTATTTTGCTTATTTTTTTGTAATCATTCTGCAAAATATTACAATTTATAATTTGATTTTTTTTTAATATTTTTACTTCCATTTATTATTTACTTGATAAAAAAAATAATTATTTTTTTTCATATTAATTTACTATATTAAAATAATTTAAAATTTTAAAAAGTATATTACTTATTAATATGGAACAAAAACAGACTAAGCAACGAAACATGAAATCTTCTACTACAAAAAGCGAAGCTGCTACTGAAAACATGGTTTTAAAAGCAGAAAGCGTTGTTGAAGTTAAAAGTAAAACAGCTAAATCTACCCCTAAAGGTGGTGCACAAGTAGCAGCTCCTGTCCCTGTACAAGCTCCTGTCCCTGTACAAGAAACAAAATCTAAGGCAAAGAAGACTCCTGAACAATCTGCACCTGTTCAACAATCTGCACCTGTTCAACAATCTGCACCTGTTCAACAAGCTAAAACTACAAAAACAGTAAAATCAACAGCACAGGTAGTACAACCTGCACCTGTAGCAGCCAAACCTGCACCTGTAGCTACTCAGCAAGCCAAAGGTAAGAACGTAGCTCAAAAAGCTGGTGCGGAAACAGCAACAAAAGCAACAAAAGCAACAAAAGCAGCAACTACAACTGTAGTAAAAGCAGAAACATCTACGAAAACACCTAGAACACCAAAGAAAGCAGAAGCTACACAAGTACAAAAAGCTGGAGCCAAAACTACAAAAAAAGCAGCTGAACAAGTTGTCAAAGCCACAAAAAAAGTTCAAAAAGTAAATGTAGAAGAAGCACATGAAGAAAAACAAATGGATGATAAGCTAAGATACTTTAAATTATATTATAATGACAATATTTGTGGTAGATATTCAGGTAAGAAACCTAAACAAGCAGCAAACAAAGCTTTTTCATCAATCATTAAAGATATGAGAAAGACGGATAATAAGGAAGGTGTTAACGTTGATATTACATTTACCATTAAAGAATGTACAAGAAACAGTTTTCATAAGGAATATAAATATGTTGGAAAGAGATTATTACTTAAATCTCCAGTTAAAGTAACAATTGAAAACGGAGATGGTACTTCCAAGGATATTGTTTATAAATACCATAATGAGCTTAAAAAAGCTCCAAAAGTTTAAAATTAGAACATAAAATTTTTTTGAATTTTATAAAATAATATTTATAAATAAAATATTATTTTAATATAATAGTTATATTAATCATATATGTTAAATACTAAATCTTTAATAAAAAGGAAAAAAATAACTCCAGTTCAAAGTGATAATGAATTTGAAGAAAAAAATATAGATGAAAATGAAAAGATAATAAAAAATATAGAAACTGAAGTAATTAAACCATCAATTTTTACTTTACCACAAAAACAAGAAAGTGAAAATATATATATAGAAAATGATGATATATTTAATAAAAATAATTTAATAAGAGAAGGTAGAATAGGTAATATTTTAAATACAGAATTAAAAGAAGAAGTTAAAAAAGAATTAAAAAAAAAAGAAGATATAATTTATGATGATCAAAGTAGTAGTTATATAATAATTGATTATGATAATGAAAAAAAAATTTTAAAAAATGAAGATATATTAAATTATATTTTTAATAATAAAGATAATGAATTAATAAAAAAATATATTTTTACAATTAATTATAATATAGTAAATAAGCAATTTGAATTTAATTTAATTGTATCAAAATTTACTGAAAATATAGATATAATGATTAAATTATTAAATTTTATCAATGATTATATAAATAATAATGAAAAAGATAGGATGGATGAAAATATTGATAAATTAATGATTTTTTATTATCAAGTAATTATATTCTTATTTAAAAATATTATCCAAATTGGCAAATATGATAAATTAAAATTAGCTAAATATTCTTCTTATCTTTCCTATAAATATTCTACTATGGTTCTAAAAAAAATTTCAAATATAGAAATTAGTAATCAAATAATTAAAGATAATTTACAAAGTCTTTATGAAATAAAAAAAGATTTATTGACACAATTAAATCAAATATGTTCTTTTCAAAATGTAAGTCTTGAAAGACATATGAGTCTTAATAAAAATAATACTAAAAATACAACTGACCAAATTCTTAATAGATCTGCTAAATATAAATTATCTTCTGAAATTTTACAAGATTTTAAGGAAAAATCAATTACTGAAAATCAAGAAAATATTATTAATTATGATAATATTATTTCAGAAAGTAATAGTAAAGAAAATATTATGACTATGTTTACAGATTCAGCCGCAAAATCTGAAAATAAATATAATATTAATAATTTAAAAAATTTTTTTAGTGATAATTTTTCAGATAATAATACTTCAGATAATAATATCTTATATAATCATAATACATCTGATAATACTTCAGATAATGATAATAATTATCAAGAAGTAGATATGTCAAGTGAACAAAACTTATTAATTACAGAAGATAAATTGGATATAGAAGAAATTAAAGAAGAATTAAATAAAATTAGTAATAATAGTAATATACCATTGGAATTATCAAATAAAGATACTATATCTGAAAATTTGTATGTTAATAATTTTGAAAGTAATAAAATTAAATCTAGTAATATAAAATCAAAATCTGAATATTCTTATAATACAAATAGTGCACTTTTAAATTCTAAATTATATGAACTTAATTTATAATATATTTATATATAAATGGAACCAAAACAAGTTCTTGTTATTTGTTCAAGACCAAAAGGAAGAGATTTTAATAATCCATTAAATGTTAAAGTAAAAGAATTATTTGGTGATAATCCAGTCTATACATTCTGTGATGGTATAGAAAATAAATTTCCTATATATCCTATATCAAATGACAAAATTTACGATTTTATCTGGTTTGCAGGTTGTAATATTTTATCACATTTATTTTTAGATTTTGATTTTACTCAAACAAAAATAAAAAATATATTAAAAATAGGTGGTAAAATACTTTTTACAGAAAGTTTAGAATATAAAAAGATGTACATAAAAAGGGAAATAAAAAGTTTAACGCTTCCAATATCAGTGCTATTAATTCATCATCAAGATAAATTTAATAATGATGATTATAAGTTATTTAAGAAAAATTTATTAGATTTTTTTCAAAAAAATTTTATATTTAGTTTAGATGATGATTTATTTTTATATCAATATAATCAAAGTGGATTAGAAAAAAAATATTTAAAATATAAAAAAAAATATTTACAATTAAAAAATAAAAATTTTAATTTATAAAAATTATATATATTAATATCATATGGATAACGATACAATCCTTGAAATTAAAGAATTACTTAAAAATATTGACTATTTTGAAATTAATCTTTCAAATCAATTTAATAATAATAATAAACAATTATTAAATCTAAAAAATAATATAAATAATATTAATGAATTATATCATTTACTTTGTAAACAAATTTTCTAAATTTATAAATTATCAAGTTTTTCCAACATCGTATTTAATTTTTCAATATCAACTACTTCATAACCATTATTCATTTTATATATTATTGAATCATAATCAATTAATAAATCTAATATTCCATTTGTTAATTGTATTTTTTTATTTGTTTCTTCATTATTTATATTTTCATTTAATTCATCTAATAAGATAATATATTTATCTTCTTTTTCTTTAATCTTCTTATTAATTTGTTTAAAGATATTAAAACTTTCACTAAATTCATTATATTCTTCTCTAAAATTATGATATGCTGTCTTTATGGTTTCTATATTTTCTATAACATACTCTTCTGATAATGCTTTTTCTATAAAAAATTTTACTAGCAAATCATTAGCTAATTCATTTACGTTGTCATATTGTTCTCTAATATTATTATATATTTCATCATTATTTACATCTGAATTCATTTTTTCTTTATAATAAAAAATTTTTAATTCTTTATTTATATCATTTAATTCATCAATTATATTTCTAATATATTTAATATGTTCTACGTATTTTTTATTATCTAATTCTTCATCATATATTTCAATACCTTTAGTTTCTTTATGATTTTCTGCAGAATCTAAATTTTTGGTTGTTAAGTTACTATTAATAATAATAAACATACTATAATTAGTCTTAAAATCCGTTAATAATTCTTTGTATTTTGCTATTTCTATATCTTCATAATTAGTATTATTTAACCATGAATCTATTTCTTCTACATTTTCTTTAACATCATTTTTAATTATTTCTGTTATTTTTAATTCTTCACTAATTAAATTTTCTAATATTCTTTTACAATTTTCTTTTAATTGTAAATATGACTCTTTTTTATATTTATCTATTCTATCTATTTCATCCATTTGTCTAGCATTGTCAATAATTTTATTTAATTCCTCCTCTGATAAATTATTTTTATTACTTGATATTTGTATTACTTTTTTATTTAATGAATTATTTAAATCTTCTGCTTTTATTTTAATTATTCCATCTGAATCTATTTCAAATGTTATCTGAATTTCTGGTATTCCACGTTTTTCTTTTTCGATACCACTTAATACGAAATTACCTATCAAAAAATTATTTTTAGTTAACTTTCTTTCACCTTCATATATCTTAACTATTATAGAATCCACATAATCTGTATCTGTTGTGTATTTTTTGTATTTTTTTACTGGTATTATAGTGCCTCTTGGTATTAAAATATCCATAATACCACCACTAGTTTCTACACCAATTGATAGTGATGTTCTATCAATTAATAATAATTTATCTTCAAGATTATCTTTATTATTTATCATATATCCGTGAATAGCAGCCCCAATAGATACAACACTATCTGGATCTATAGAACAATTAACATCTTTATTAAAAAATCTTTCTACATTATATCTTATAATAGGTATTCTTGTCATACCACCTACCATAATAATTTCATCAATTTCAGATTTTTCAATATTACATATATCTAAAATATCATTTAATGGTTTTATTGAAAAATTAATTAAATCCTGACATATTTCATTAAATTTTTCTCTAGTAATTTCTATTACTAAATCCTCTTTATTATAAAAATTATTTATTCTTATTTTTGCTAATAAATTTTCAGTTAGAGTTATTTTAGCCTGTTCTGCTAAGAATTTTAATTTTTGTAAATTTTCTTCTTTAATATTATTCATAAAATTATCTATTGTATTTTCTTCTTCTTTTTTTATAAATAATTTAGTCTCTATAAATTTTTTTATACAGTATTCCATTATAACTCTATCAAAATCAGAACCCCCTAAATTTGAATTACCACATGAACCTAAAACTTCAAATACACCTTCTGAAATATTTAATAAACTAATATCTAATGTTCCACCTCCAAAATCATATACAAGTACATTCGTATTTTTAGTCATATTCTTACCTAAACCATAACATAATGCTGCTGCTGTAGGTTCATTTATTAATCTAAGCACATTTAAATTTGCCATTTCAGCACACTTTTTTATTATTTCTCTTTGATTTTTATTAAAATAAGCAGGCACAGAAATAACAGCATCTTTAATATTTATTTGTATATCTTTGTTATCAGTATCAAATTTTTTAGATAAATATATTTCAGATTTATGTTTAAAAGACATGAATAATTGTGTGGCAATTTCTTCTGGATAAAAGTAACTATCATTGGTTTCATTATAAATTTTAACATAATCATTTTCATCACTTACTAAATTATAAGCAAGCATTTCTAACATTTCTTTATTTAATTCACTATACTTTTTACCTAATAATTTTTTTATTTCATAAACAAGAAATATAGATTTATTTTCTGTATTATTAATATTAGTTTTTTCAAAAATATTTTTTCTTAAATAGGCTTCTTTTCCAATAATTTTTTTTTTATCATTAATTTCAATAACAGAAGCAATAGTATTTGAACCATCAATATCAGGAATAATAATATTTTTATTATTATGCCATACAGATAAACATGAGTTAGTTGTACCAAAATCTATACCTAAACATAAATTTAAATTATTCATTATTGTTTATAAATAGTATATATTTTTAAACAATTTTTAATTTTATTTATTTAAATTTAAACTGGAAAAATATATAAAAGAATATTAAATTAAATGACTGGAGGATTAATACAAATAGTAAGTTTTGGAAATCAAGATATAATGTTAAATGGTAATCCAGAAATAACTTTTTTTACTACAATATATAGAAGATATACTAATTTTGGTAAAAATTTTATATTATCAAGTTTTGATAATGAAGTTGGATTTAATAGAACTTCAACACAGATAATATTAAACAATGGTGATTTATTAAGTAAAATAATTTTACGAATTAAATTACCAAATTTTAATCTTAGAAATTTTATAAATTTAGTTGAAACTGAATTAAATTTTGAAAGTAAAAGTAGTAAAAAAGATGATATATTACTTTTAATAAGTTATTCAGAATATATAGTTAAATTTCTAAATAAGTTAAGATATTATAGTAATTTATTTTTTTCTGAAAATTATCCAAAAACATATATAACTTATATTAAAGATTATAATAAAATTATTCAGGATAATTTTACTACTGATGAATTTAACTACTATTTTACAATAATTAATTATATTTATTCATATGGTAATAATACTGAAGTTAATACTAATTTTTTTAAAAATACAATTGATTATTATAAAAATGCTTCTATGTATACAATTGAAGATAGTGAATTAATATTTTTATATTCTGATTATACTTATATACAATTAAGTTATGAAGGTTTTAAATTTACAGTTTATGATAATTTAAATACACTTGAAAAAGTTAATATTCAGGTTTATAATTTAATTAAAAATTATGTAAATATTAATTATAGTATTAAAGGTTCATGGGTGGATAAGATAGCAATATATCTTTTTGAAAGTATAGAAATTTATATAGGAAGTAATTTAATAACCAGATTAAGTGATAATTATAATAATATTTATGGTGAATTAGCTTATCAAAATAAAGATGTTTATAATGAACTAATTGGAAATATAGATTCATTAATTACACCATCAATTGAAAATAAATTAAATATAATTTTATATTTGCCACTTCCTTTTTGGTTTAGTAGTAGTTATGGTTTATCTTTTCCTCTAGTATCATTACAATATAATGATATGCAGTTAAAAATAAAAACTAAAAAATTATCACAATTATTTTATTTAACTATAGATGGAACAATAAATAAAAATTTAAATACAAGAATTATAGAAAAGTTTTTAGAAGAACAAGAAAATATATTTACAAATAATTTAGAAATAACAACATTACTTGAATATATTTATTTAGATGCTATAGAAAGGAAAAAATTTGCTCAAACAGGACATGAATATTTAATTACTCAACAACAATATGTATCTTATAAAGATGTAGTCCAAAATACTTCATCGTTTGAAATTAATTTTTTTCATTGTTGTAAAGATTTATATTGGTTCTTAACCACTAATTATAACTATTTTGATATTATTAATAAAAAGATGTATGACAGATATTATATAAAATTACCTCTTAATTATTCTTATAATAATAATTATTATATTGATTATCTTAATTTTTTATATAATGATTTAAATAGATTTGATTTAGTTGATTATTTTAACATTATCATAAATATTAATAATCAATTTGAAAATAATATATTTGATTTTGATAATGTTAATAAAGATATATCTATACTATTTAATAAAAATAAATTACTCTATAATCCTATTAATTACTCAATATTAAGATTAAATGGTGTTTCTTTAGCATCATATACATCAGAATATTTTAATTATATACAACCATATAGTTATTATAATTGTAATCCATCTGTAGGTGTTAATGTTTATTCATTTTCATTAAATCCGTTAGAAGTTCAACCTTCAGGATCGTGTAATTTTAGTAGAATTCCAAAAATATCCTTAGAAGTTAATTTATTAAAAAATATAAATGATTTTATTCTTAATAATGAATTAAATTTAGAAATTATAGGAACTAATTATAATATTTTAAGAATAATTGGAGGTATAGCAGGTTTAGCATATACTTATTAAATTTTAATATTTTAGTATAAATATATATTTATTTTAATTATTAATTATAATTAAAATAAATGCCAAGTGGTTTTATTCAGTTATTATCAGTTGGATCAGAATATGAATATTTAAATAAAGATCCTCATATATCATTTTTTAATGCTGTTTATAGAAGATATTCAAATTTTTACATGACAACTGTACAATTATATAATAAGGAATTTAGTAATATTAAAGATATTAATTACAGTTTAAATAATTATCAAACATTTTTAATACCATCAAGTGGTGATTTATTAACAAATACACTTGTTAAATTAAGTTATAATGATAAAAATTATTTAGAAATATTAAAATCTTATGTTGATCAGATAGATACAAAAACTTTTAATATATTTTCATTTTATGATAATTATAATATATTAAAAAATAAATATTGTAAAGTTGAGATAAAAGATATTGAAATTATAAAAATTAATTTTATTAATAATAAACAGAATTCTACTTCTTATAATTATAATAATAAAAATATATATGATGATAATTATTTAACAATATGGACTTCTAATACAAATAAAAATAAGGAAGTAATATTAAATTTTATAAAATTTAATAATGATATTTTTATCCAAAAAGATATAACTAATAATTATTATAATATTTATTTAGAATATTTATATTATAGTTTTATTTATTATATTAATGTTGATGAATTAAGTAATAATCAATTATTATTTAATATAATAGATTGTATAAATTATGATAAAATTGATTATATAAGAATAGATTTAAATGAAATAACGTCTTATAAATTATATACTAAAAATAAGTTAATTTATTCAATTTTTTATAATTTAGTTTCTACTAATTATTCAACAAATACAAAAACTCAAATTAAAATATTTGAAAATAATATTTATTATAAAATAAAATCGGAAGATATAAGTATTTATAATAATTTTATTAATCAAATTATAAATAATGTTTCAAAATTTTTAAATATTGAAATAATTACGGATAAAAAAAAAAGTAAAAATATTATTATTTCTTATGAAGAATATATTAAAAGTTTTAAAACAAATAAGATAAATACAAATACAATAATATATTTACCTATAATTCCATCAAATACACAATTAATAATATATTATTATCCAAAAAATATATATTTTGGAAATACTGATAATTATGATTATAATGAAGCTTTAATATTAATAGAAAAAAATCATATTAAAATATCAAATTATAATTTGATTAATAATTTAAGTTTAATTACTTATATTAGATTATTTTTAAAAATAGGTTGTATTACTGAAATTGATATTTTAAGATTTCTAACTAATATTAAAGAACCTAATTTTTTATATAATCTTGAAAATTATTATTCAAAAAATAATAATAATATTTTATTCTTTAAAAATATTCTTGATATATTAGTTAATAAAAATGTATTAATATTTAATAATTCATCATATAGATCTCTAATTTTTCTTTATGAAAATTACGTTTATCAAACCAGTAAAATGAATTCTTTTTTTTATTCAAAAAAAATATCAACAATTCAAAATATAATATGTCTTAAAAATTTATATACAAATATTATAACTTCAATTAATTCATTATATTTATCAACTACTGGATTACTTAATTTTAGTATAAATTCATCAATTTTTCTAAATTTCTTAAATCAAACAAAAAATGAATTTATTACTTTTAATGAACTTTATAGTATTATACTTAATTATGATTATAATAATTATTTTTTTAATAATAATGCTATAATAACTTTTAATAGTCCAGATAATACTATTTTATTAAAAGAAAATATTTTTTTATATAATTTTTTTGTTATTATTCTAATAAATTTAATTCTAGGTTCAATTGAACCTATTAGTAATATATATTATAATTCATCAAAAATAAGAAGTTCTACAAATGATATTGATACTGATAAATTTAATATTTATAACAATCTTGGAAAATATAAAAATATTTTAAATTCTTTTAGCTATTCATTAAATATATTTCCCTTAACAAGTTATTTATATCTTAATCAAACAACTGAAACAACTATAGAAATTTATACGTTTTCTAATATAGATCAGGATACATATTATGATAATATTTTTGGTAGTATTTTAAAATTATTCAATATTTATGATGAATTATACGATACAAATATATATAAAAGACTTAATAATTATACAATTGAAGATATTAAAGAAATTATTAATTTATTTAGTTTTAAGTTTATTGATATTGTAGAAAATTATTATAGAAATAATGATTTTTATTTAAAATCCATAGCCTTAGAGGATATTAATTCATTATTTACATATTTTTATAATAATAAAGTAATATCTTTTTCAAATGGAACTCAAAATGATTTAAATATTTTACAAAAAATATTTTATAAAGCTGATAATCAATTATTTGGTAAAAGTTTCTATACATTTATTAGTATTAAAACTCCTAATTTATTTGCAGAAAATTTATATTTTTTTAAGTTTTTATTTATCGTAAATTCACCATTTTACAGAATTTATTTATTAATAAGATTTCTTTATACATTTAGTGATTCTATTTTATCACCTGATTTTATTGTATTAAGAGATTATTTAACATTTTATTTAATAGTCTATATATCACCAGATATATCTTCAGTTAAAAAGGCTAATATAAAATATCAAAATTTTGATATTTCAACAAATAATTTTGATAATTTAGAATTAATTGATAATTTTATTTCATATGATGAAATAAATTCAATTAATGATGAAACATCTAATACAATTAATAATATAAATACTGAAAATTTATTAATATATACTAACTTTTATTTTATAAAATCATTTATAAAGATTTCTTCAAATATTGACAATATATATCCAAATATATATAATACATTAAAATATAATTATGATGATTTAATTTTTAATAATCTTATAACTCAACTTCAAAGTAATAATGAATTATTTTTTAATATTGATTACATAAATAATTTTTTAAATATATTCTTTGATAAAAATAATTATAATCTGAATGAAGTTTTTAGTTTAGTTTTAAATATTAATATAAATAATATCCAAAGTCAAATTTTAAATAATAAAATAGGAAAAGATTGTTATTATTCAGCATATTCAATAGGGACCTATTTTGATAATACAAATAAATTAAATATTGATACTATTAATAATATTTATAATTTATATTTAGATTTTAACTTGATATCTAATTTTAATGATTTATATTTAATTAAAACATTTGATGTTAAGCGTTATGAAGATTTCATTAAAAAAGATAATATTGTTGAAGGATTTAATTATTACTATACTTTATATAATAGTATAAATAATACAGCTACAATAAAAAATATTTATAATTATTATGATGAAATAAATAATTCAATTTTTAAGTATATAATAGATAATTTTAATTATTTAAATAATTATTATATTTCAGTTGAATTATTTAATTTATATTTAGGATATTTTAAAGATATTTCAGATTTATTTAATTCAACTAATGATACTAATATTAATTTATATAATTATCTTCCTAATAAATTGAATACTTATAAGAGATTAATAACTAATAATAAAATTATCATTGTTTATTTTCTTTATAAATCTTTAATAGAACAATGCCTATTTATTGATATAAAATATTATATTCAAAAAGTTAATTCTTCACAAAATTATAATTTAAAATTTAAAAATTTTATAATTGATAAATATGGATATTATATTTATACAAATATTTTAAATAAATTAGTAGTTAATATTACCAAAAATATTACTAATCTATTTTTAGATTATAGTAGAGTTGAAATATTTTATATTTCAGATGATGTATCTCAAAATTTAACTAATTTTATAACTTTATCAAAAGATGTTTATTTAAATAATTATGTAAATGGACCAAAAGAATATTATGATATGAATACCGAAAATATAATATATATTACAAGCACAGAAAGAGTATATATAAAAAATGAATTTAATAATTTTTTTATTAATTTATTTCAGAGTAATTTTAATATACAAGTATTAACAATCGCTTTCTATCAAAATTTAAATAATTTATTAACAAGTTTAACTAATGAATTAATAATTTATTTATTTTTTATTTTAAATAACAATTTAATTAATTTGATTATAGAAACAGATATTAATAAAAATCTTAATGAAATTAATCAATCTAATAAGAATGATTTTTATAATACTAGTATTACATTTATAAAAAATACTTATGATGATTTAAAAAATTTATATGATAATAATTTTTATAATTTAATAAATAAAACAAATCTAATTAATAAAATATTTGAATTAGTTGCTAATTTTTATGGAAAAAATAATATTAATTATTATAATGTTTTATTTTATAAATATAATATTACTTTTGATAATACTGTTTTTGATATTAGAATTAATATAAATAATCTTATTAATAATAAAATATCCTATTCAACAGTTTGTGAAAAAGAAATTAACAGATTTTTGTATTATTATATGACAATATATGCTACTAAATTAATTAAAAAAATACCTAATATTAGTATTTCTGATAGTATTAATTTTATAAAAAATAATACAACCTATGAATATGTTAAAATGTATAATCCAATATTTATAAATAGTTCAAATATTGTATATGAACAAAATTTAGAAATTTATCAAAATGAACAAATTTTAAGTTTATTAAATATTGATTTTTTTACAGATAAATTATCAACAATTAATAATGCATATTTTATTGATTTTATATCTAGTATGTCAACTGATTACTATACTGATTATATTTATTTTTTTAATTACATGAGTGATAATTTAGGAAATGATTTTAACAATTTTTTTAATAGTGTTTTAATAGATGGACAATATTATTTAAATGCTTTTGATTATTTTACAGATTTAAATAATATTGATGAATTAAATGATTATGTAAATAAATTTTTAACATTAGAAGAATACTTTTCTCCATATTATATTTACGATGATATTGTAAAATATAGTTTTAATAAAGATAATATTGATACTAAATTACAATTAATTACTGAAAAAACTTTAAAAAAAATTATTATTTATTTATTTATGTTATATTTAATATTACAAAAATTACCAATTTACATAAATGAAAATTTAAATTTTAATTTGAAAACAGATTATATATTAGAATATAATATAATAAATGATAAAATATCTTTTTTGATTGATGATGCTTTAAATTCTATAATAATAGATGATCTAAAAAAATTAATTTATGATATGTATAGTTTAGATCCAAAATATGATTATTATACAAATGATTATGCTTATAATGATATATATATTGTAAATATTATTAATAATAATTTAAAACAGGTTAGAGTAAATAGCTATTTAGATTTTGCTAGAAATTATCTGAATTCATATACTGATAATATAATTTCAGTTAAAAATAAATCATCATTCTTTAATTTGGTTAAAGAAATTAATGATGTATTTGATTATGATGCAATTTATAATAATTATCAATTATTAATTTATTCAGGTTTTATAGATCGCTATTATTATGAATATAATTTATATGATTTTAATAGTTATACTAAAGATAGTATTAATAATAATTCATCAAATTCATTATTTTTTGAAAACTTAATTTATTATTATGATAGAACTGATTTATATAATATTAACATTTTATTAATTAGATTTATCTTGTATTTAGAGGCATTTGGTATTATATTAAATAAAACTCAAAGAAACAATATTGATGGTATAATATCTTATACAAGATTAAATGCTATTAATATTAATCCTACATTAGAAAATATAAAAGGATTTAATGGTTATAATGACTATTTATTTATGTATCAAGAAAATAATGATTATACAAATTCTAATAATTATTTAATGAGAAATGATATGTCATGGAATTATATTTTAAATTTAATGGTTAATAATTATGATAATGATTTATCATTAATTACTCCAATAGATTATGACTATGATACTGCTTTTGTTAATTTTGGAAATATTTATAATAAAAATATTAATTTATATAAAAAATTTTATAATTATGATTATAATTTTTATATGTATCCTAATAATTTTGTTGGCATATATCAACAAAAAGAGGTTTTTTATAATAAAATATTAACAAATCAAAAAAATTTATTTAATATTAAAAGAACAAATTATGGATTATACAAATTATTATTTGATAATATAGTTCTAACTAAATATTCAAATATATATTTAGAGTATAATGCAACATTACCAGATACATATTTTATACCAATATTTAGAGAAATTATTAATTTATATTTATCATGTAAAAATATTTATGTTTACAATAATGATAAATTTTTGAATATATATTCTTTAAATAATTATTTTAAAATAAAATTAGAATCTTCAAATAATTTAGATAATTTAATATTAGTTGTAAATGAAATATATTTTTATCAATTATTTAAAATATTATATAAAGATTACAATAAAAATACAGTTCAATTAGAATATTTTGATTTTATTAATCAAATTAGTAGTATTTATAACAATAATTTTATTTACATAAATAATTATAATTTAATAACAAAGTTAATTATACAATTTATTGTAGTTATTAATTACTTAAATAAAACAAAAAATTTGAATATAATCATAGATAATGATATTAATACTATTAAAACAGAAATAGTAAATATAATTTCAACGAATACTATAAATATATTAAAATCAGATAATATTAATAGTATTTTTGATGCTTTAAAAAAATATATAATATCTGAAGATAATATTAGTGAGTTTATTTACAAAAAAAAATTAGGATATTTAATAGAGATAGTTGAATATGAAGAATTATTAAAATTATTATCAATTAGTATTGAAATTATGATATTTTATGAAGATTATAATTATGAATATTATTTAAATTTAGTATATGTAAATAATTTTAAAAATAAAGTTTTTACAACTTTTAATGATAATAAAAAAATTTTATCTTTTTATGAAATAAGTTATACAATAGAAAATTACTTAGTATATATATTATCCAAAAAAGATATATTAATTAATCAAATATTATTTAAATCACTTGATGAGTATTTTATTGAAAATAATTTTAAAAATTTTACTGTAGAAATTATAACATTATTATATGAATTACAAAATGATAATTTTTATGGTTTAGTAATTAAAACATATGATAATATTATTAATAATGATTTATTAGAATTAAAGATAACATGTTTAAATTTATATTTTATAAAAATGTCAAATAAAAATATAATAAATCAAAATCTATTTGATGAAATAAATAATAATTTATTAATTTTGTATAATATTTTTATTGTATTAGAAATGACTAATTTTATAAAAGAGCAAGTATATTATTCATTATTGATTAGTGTTATAACTAATTCACAAACTATAATATATGAAAATAGGTTAATATCTGTAATTAATTTAACAAATGATATTATAATTAATACTGAATATTCTAATTACGTTAAACAATATAATATTTTAAATTACAATAAAGATATTTTAAATAGTAGTATAAATTTGACTAGAGATTATGGTATAAATAATTTTAATAATTTAGTTGATGATTATGATTATAATAATATATTTAATGTTATTTATATAAATAATCTATATCAAACAGCACCAAATATTAATTCAAGTTTTTTTGGAAATTTTATATTGAATTTATTAAATAAAGATAATTTAATAACATACTATACTGAATTAGAATTATCAGATCAAACTTTAATTAAGAATTCAATAAATATTATTATAAGAATGATAAATGTATATTTAGAAGAGTTTAAAATATTATATGGTGGTTATTACAATAATATTGATAATAATTTGTCAATTAATGTATTTACAGATTTTTTTAAGGAAGAAAATAACTATGATAAAAATACTAATATAAATATTTTTACATTAATATATACTAATTTTTCAAATGAGTTAAATAAGATAAATTTTCAAATGTTAGTTGTTTTATTTTATAATGTTTTTATGTTGATATATTTATATAATTTTGGTAATACAATTATTGATGATATTGACAAGATAATATTATATTTATGTAATTTAATATACAAAAAAATATTAATATATTATGATAATAATATTAATACTACAGAATATATTGAAACTGAACTATTTTTTAAAAGATTAAATATATTAATTGAAAATAACTATAGTAATGGTGAATTAATCAAGTTATGTTATAGTTTTTTTAATACAATAATAAGTAATGATTTAAATAAAACAGATGATACAGTTATTACAAATATAAATAATTTTATAAATAAAACTTATAATGGTTTAGATGAATATAGAGTTAATAATTTATTTAATATTGATAATTTTTATAAAAAGTATATTAAAAATAATAAAATAATAATTTTTAAGCATTTATTAGATAAAGTATTTGATGTAAATCAATCAATATTAATGCTACATTTTAAAAGTGTAGTACCAGATGATTTAGTAAACATACAAAAAGATTATATAACTAGATTAAGAAATAAAACAAAAGGTTTTATAAATAATGATGGTATATTAAGTATTATAGAAAAGATTGAATTATACTTTAATGATGAATTAATAGATACATTAAGTAAAGAAATGTTATTATTATATTATAGTTTAATAGAAAATATTAATAAGATTAAAACATTGAATGAATTTTATGGTAAAGATCAAGATTATATGTTATATGGATTACGAGATTATATATTAAATTATACTAAAGATTTTTATATACCAATATACTTTTTTTATAAAGAAATATCTAAATCATTATCATTAATATCATCAATGTATGTGAATAAATATATAAAAGTTAAAATAAACGATGATAATATAATAAAATCTTATTATAATGTATCTATTATAGAAAAAGGATTAGAATTATCATTATTAGTAGATTTCATATATGTTGAGAAAGATGAAAGGAAGAGTTTATCAGAAAAAAGAATAGATAATTTAATAAATACACATTATAATTTTATAGCATCTAAAAAATACGAACCAAATAACAATACTTTTAATATTAATGAAATATTTAATATAAATGATACAATAATCTATTTAAATTTTGAATTTAATGAAATGACGAATTTATGTTATCAATTATATTGGGAATTAAATCTTTATATCAATAATATAAAAGTTAATAATATTATAAATGTGAATAATCTAATATTATCTACAGTTATATATTTTGATGATGCTAGAAGAGATGGAATTAAAATTATAGATAAAAGAAATTTTAACAAGATTACTACAACACTTAATAAATATAAATACTGTACAAGAGCGTATGAAGATGATATAAATACATATAGTTTTTCTTATGAACCTAATAATACACAACCAAGTGGAGCAGTTAATTTATATAAATTAGATAAATTTACGATAGAAATAGCTATAAATAATAAGTTATTGGTTGATGCAATTAATAGAATAAGTAATTTTTGGAATATAGAAAGTATAGATTGGAATTTAAATTTACAAAGTTTGAATTATAACATATTAAGATATCAATCTGGATTATCTGGATTATTATATAAAAGATTTATTAAGAGTTATTAATTATATATATTTATTTAAATAAATATATATAGCAATAATTATTTATGCCAGGTGGAGAGGTTCAACTAGTTGCATATGGAGAAGAGAATATGTTTTTAAACGATGATCCACAAATAACATTTTTTAAAATAATTTACAGGAGATATACAAATTTTTCAATAGAAACAATAGAACAAAATTTTAATAGTAATTTAGATTTTGGAAAAAAGTTTTCAATAGAGTTAAGTAAGATTGGAGATTTAATTCATAAGATGTGGTTAGTAATAGAATTACCAAATATTCCAATATTATATGATATTAATAATATTGTTGATAAAAGATTAAGATTTGCTTGGGCTAGGAAAATAGCATATGCTTTAGTAAATTATATAGAAATAGATATTGGAGGTGTTGTAATAAATAGAGAATGGGGCGAATGGATGAATGTATTAAATGAGTTAAATATAACTAATTTTAATAATAATATAGATGAATTAACAGGCAATGTGCCTGAAGTATATTTATTAAAGACAATATATAATAGTAATATACCAAGTAGAGTATTATATATACCGTTACATTTTTGGTTTTGTAAATATGCTGGTTCAGCTTTACCAATGTTAGCGGTAGAATATAATTTAGTAAGATGTTCAGTTGAATTAAATAGTTTTGATAGTTGTGCCATATTTTCACCAACAAACTATATATATGTATCATCATATTTAGGAAATGGGATTAAAGATGAGCCATTATTACAAGTATCAGAATTAGGATATTCATGGGGTATATATGATTCTATAGAACCGTATAAAATAAATGGTTCAGAAATAGTTTATAAATTATATTATAGGAAAATATCAGATATTCCTTTTATATCAACAACATCAGCATTTTACAGTAATTATTCAGCATCAACGATATTAGATAATTTATTAAATCAGCCCATAGAAAATTACACAAGAAATTTTATATATGGAATGGATAGTAAAACTATATATTATCCAGAAGCTATAAATAATTCTTCATTTAGATTTGTATCAATAGAAAAACCATATTTTATACCTACATTAGATTTATCTATAAGAAATGCATATTTATTAATAGATTATATATATTTAGATAAAGAAGAAAGAACAAAATTCTTTAATAATAGACATGAATATATTATAGAACAAGTATATTTTTCTGGTAATAAAATATTAAAAAATTTAAATAATAAAATAAATATAGAAGTTGTTAATCCTTGTAAATGGATGGTATTTATGGGACAATTAGCTTATTATACAAATTCTAATGTAAATGATTTTTTTAATTATAATACAACATTTATAAGAAATATAAGACAAGAAATATTAGGTGTACCATTAATTAAAGAAGCAAATATTACATTAAATTCAAATCAGAATAATCAAATATTTGATATGAAATTTTATTCTAGATTAATGCCATTTTTATATTTTCCAAGAACATTTAAAACTGATGGATTTGGTATTTATACATATTCATTATATCCTATTACACCCTCACAACCGTCTGGTTCTATTAATATGTCATTATTTAATAATATTAGTATTAATCAAAGTTTTAATATTGTTGATAGAAATTATAATAATTATATTTTCAAGTCTTATTTTGTGACTCATAATATATTAAGAATTTATCATGGCGTATGTGGTCTAGTATTCAGTAATAATTTGTAAACTATAATAATTATTTAATATAGTTTATTTATAATTTATCTTGATTATATTGTCTTAAGAAAGAACTAATATTTTTTAATTCTAAATCTTTAGCAGAATATTCCTTAAAATATTCTGTGTAGTTGGCAATATGTTGACGAATTTTATCTAATGAAACATATTCATTATTATTATCATTCATTAAATAAGCAATTTTAATATATTTATTGATTGTTAATATTTTTTTATAAAGTTCTATTTCTAATTCTTGGAATCTATTTAATTCTTCATTAATCTTTTCCATTTCTGATGATCTAAGAATTTTATTTGTAGATTTTAAATTAGCTATTAAATGTCTGATTTCTTGAGCAACATTTGTAGTAAATTGTGGAACAACTTCTGCTTCATTAAGAACAACTTCTGTTTTAGGATTTCCACCTCCTCCTCTTAAACCTAAGCCAAATTGAAGTCCAGAAAATATTAAAGGAGTTGTTAATAATGAATGTGGTGTTTGTTGTACTGTTACAGCACGCATTATATCTTTCCAATTCCAGTTAATTGTTGGTGTAGCATGTTGTGCTGCTCTGTATCGTGGCACACCGCGTTCTTTTAATATTGGATTCTCTATATTTGTTCCTTCAAAAGGTTGAACATTTGGATTTAATATCTGAACGTTATGATTTATAAAAGATACACACATATTTAATACATCTCTTAATTGTGCATTTTGCTCAAGAGCAGCTTTTTCTTTTGTTGATAAATTTTCATTAGGAAGAACATTCTTAACCCAGTATCTAAAGTTAGGGAATTTTTTTAATTTACCTTTTATAAATGGATCCCATACTGATATTTCTGGAAATTTAAAACTTCTAAGAATTTGTCTTATTGTAAAGGGATTTTGTTTTGAAAAGTTTTTATCAAGAGCTCCAATTGTAATTGTACCTGCGGCAATTTTTTTCATAAATTCTTCACCATTACCTTCAATTAATTTATCAATTACATCACAGCATTCATCACCTGTAATATTTATATATGAATTAAAGCATTTTTCTGCTGATCTAAAGAATTCTCTGTATTTAGGATCTGATGGATCAAAAGTTTCAAATGTTCCATCATCTTTCTTTCTTTGAAACGCTCCATCATCTCTTAATTTCCAATTATTTAAAAACTTAGCATTATCTTTATCATAATCTGTACGGAAATCATATACAAAACCATCATCAATATCTATTTCATTCTTTCTTACTTTATCTAAAGTTCTTTGATCACAAGAATAAACTTCATCAAGAGAATTAACATTTTCTGTTATGATCATTTCCCCACCTAAAACTGATTCACCAGCATCACCTAATAACTGGTCATAATTTGGAAATTGGTCAACCATAGCACCCACACCCAATGTAAAGCGTTCAGCTTCTTCACCTCCTTCTGAGTTTTCACGACATACATCAACAGAAGAAAAATAAAATGAAGCATTTTCTCTTAAACCTTTCGGTAACATTTTTACTAGTATAAGTTCTCCTCTACTTCCTTCTCTTTTTAAATTAACACGTAATTCACAATCTTTAATAGATGATGGTAAATTTCCACGTGTAATAGGTGTAAAATGTTCTGGTCCAGCATCTGGATTTGATGCAACACCACCATCTGTCCGTACGTAATTTCTTCTATACATAAACTGGGCAAAACTTTCAAATACTTCTCTCTCTTCAGAAGAAGCACGAGAATAAGCATTCCATAATTCCTTAACTTGTTGTGAACCACCTCCACCAGTTTGATTAGTTAAATAATTTTTATAATATCTTTTTTTAATTGAACTTATAACTTGATTTTCAAGATCAGTTCTTAATAAAATATCAAGATCTTTTAAGGATCCAGTTATTTCTTTAGTGACTTTTTTAAATCCTCCAAATAAATTATCATATTTTTTAATTTCAGAATTCATTTTATTTAAATAATCATCAGTATAAGAACCAGCTAATTGATAAACCTTGTATGGAACAAAACCAGATTCCTCTTTTTTTGATATTGTTATTATATTAGATAAATCTTCACTTTTATTATTACCTTTACCACCACCTAGTGCTACAGCTTCAGCTTCAGCTTCTCGTCGAGGAAAACCTGGTACGACTGCTTCACACTGAGCTGTATGTATAAGTGGTGCTCCAACTTCTACTTCAGGTAGATTATCAACTGACCAGACAAGGTTTTTTACATGCTGATCTAAAGGTATTTGCTTATAATGGGAATCACTACCGTTTTTTAAAGGTGGATCTAACATTTTAAATTGGCGTAAATCGTATACTATAGCCTTTACAAAAGGTGCTGGTAAAACTTTATGTCTTGTGTATTTTGGTTTAAGGGAAGATTTATATGAGCTGCTATCTAAAAAAGCTTTAACAAGTTCTTTTTCAGTATTTCCTTTTTCCATACAATTATCAAATGTTGGTTCAGAAAGACCAGAGCAACATTTGTTTAATTGTTCAAAATACTTAAAAGATTTAATTTTTTTTCTTAAATCTGACATTAATTGTATATAATGATTATAGAAAATATTTTTAAATAATTAAAATAATATTTTCTATATCATTTTAATTTTTTATAAATTATATATATTATATAATGGATAAAGTATTAATTATTTTATTACTATTGTTGTTATTATTATTAATAATTTATTTTTATACTTCTGGTTGTTTAGAAAATTTTACAACAAATCAAGAAATAAAAGGAGATAAAATATCTTTATATATTTTTTTAACTAAAAATTGTAAATTTTGTCAAGAATTTGATAAAGATATATATAATAAATTAGTTGAAGAAATAGGAGAAAAAATAAATATAAACAAAATATATTTAAATGATGAAACAAAAGATTTGTTTGAAAAATATAATATAGCAGCAGTTCCTACAGCTATTTTAGAAAAAAATAATCAAATATTACAAATAAAAAATAAAATAAATAAAGAAAATATTATAAATGATATGATAAAATTAGAAAATATGATTGAAGTAAATAATAAATTAATAGAAATGAAAGATAAAAATAAAGAAAAAAAAGAATTATTAATATTTTTATCAAAAAAATGTCCCTATTGTAATGAATATTTAGATAATACTCATAATAAAATAATTAATGAATTAAGTAATGAGTATAATATTAATATAATATTTTCAGATGAAGATAAAGATAAATTATTTACAAAATATAAAGTTAATTATGTACCAAAAGCAATAATAGTTGATAAAGATGTAGTAAAGGAAGTAGATGGTTCAATATCATCAGAAAATATACTTAAAACTGAAAAAGTAGCCCCAAAAGATAAAACAGAGCATATGACAGAAATAGAATCAGACGATAATAAAAAGAAATTATTAATATTTTTATCAGATGATTGTCCATTTTGTCAAAAATATGAAGAAGAAGAACACGAAAAAATATTAGATGAATTAGGGGATAAGTATAATATACAAAAAATTTATGAAAATGAAGAAAATGAAGAATTATTTAAAAAATATGGAATTAAATATGTTCCTAAAGCAATTATAATAGATAATGATAAAGTAAAAATAGTAAATGGTAGTATAACATTAGAAAATATACTCAAAACAGATGAAAAAGAGGATATAGAAGAGAATAAAGTAGAAAAATATAAAGTAGAAGAAGAAGAAAATAAAGTAGAAGAAGAAAATAAAGTAGAAGGAAATAATAATAAGATATTAGTATTTTTATCAAAAACATGTCCAGCCTGTATAAATTATCTAGAGAATGTATCTAATAATATTAAAAATGAATTTGGAAATGAATTTATGATAGAAAATAAATTTATAGATGAAGATAAAGATATGATGTTTTTAAAACATAAAATAATATATGTTCCACAAATGGTAATACAATATAATAATGGTGAAGAAAAAGTAGAGAATGAAATTAATATAAATAATATAAGAAATACGATTAGTAAGTTAAAAAATAAAAAAAATCCACGAATGTTAATGATAGATAATTCTAGTGATTATATATCAAATGATAGCATAAACTATGATAAAATAACAAAAGAATCATTTTCCAATATATTAGATAATAAACCAATAGAATTATTAGTATTTTTATCAAATAGTTGTCCACATTGTATAAGATATGAGAAAGAAGTGCATGAAAACTTATCAAATGAATTAAAAAATAGATGTACAATAAGGAGAATATATTCAAATAATGATAATAACGATATGTTTAATAAATACAATATTGAATATGTTCCAAAAGGAATATTATTATCAGAAGATAGATACGTGCCAATAGAAGGAGCATTAAATAAAGAAACAATAATAAAGTATTTAGAAAAAATAAATAATTAAATATAAAAAATAAATTATAGAATTTATAATAAATGAACGAAAATTTTGTTGATTATTATAAGGTATTAAATATAGATATTGAAGCTACTTCAACAGAGATAAAGAATAGTTATTTAAAATTAGCGAAGAAACACCATCCCGATCATTCAAATGGAGGCAATACAAATTTATTTCAATTAATATGTAATGCTTATGAATGTTTATATAATAAAGAAAAAAGAAAAGAATATGATTTAATATATTTAAAGAGGTCTTTTGATGAATTAAAAGATGATAATTTAGTAAAATTTAAGGGAGAATTTAATGAGTTTGTCTCAACGAATATTAAACCATTGAGTAAGGAAAAAATAGATGAAATATTTAGTGAAATATTTAAAGATACTGAGGAAATAAAAGAGAATAAATTCAGTGATAAAGAGTTAGAAAAGAGATTAGTAGATATAAGTTTAGAAAGAGAGACTCAAGATATAGAGACGAAAGATGACAGTATAAAAGAATTATTAGAAAAAGACAGAGAAATAGATTTAAATGATGTATTTGAATATAAAAAAAGTAAGATAAATGAAAAAAGTAATATAATAAGTAAGGAAGTAGGAACAGTAGATATATTACATTTCAATAAATATGGAAGTTTTGAGTTATTAAAAAACAACGATAATAATGTAGAATATGTAAGTAATATATATAGTGATTTAGGTGAAATTAATTTTGACACTGTAGGTAGTAAAATAAGTTATGAAGATATAAAAGAATGGAAAAATAATAAAGATGAAATTAATCCAGAAAGAGTAAATAATAAAAAATTATCATCAGATGAGATAGAAGAATATATAAGAATAAGAAAAAGGGAGGAGAATAATTTATTAGAGGATATAGGTAAAAATTTTGTAGATAATAAAAAGAAAAGAGAAATAAATTCGTTTATAAAAAATGAATATAATGAAGAATTAGAAATAGTAGAAAAATTAGATAATATAAAAAAGAGAAATTAAATTTATTTTTTTTTATAAAATTCATCTACAGTATTATAACCAAAGTTAAACAATATTTTTTTTTGTTCTTTAGTAATATCAAAAAAATTATATTTACAAGAAACTTTAATTTTGATTGTATTTTTTTGATATTTATCATATTTTCCATAATTAAGACCCTTTATAACACATTTAAAAACTTGTATAATATAAGAGGGTATATCGTCAAAAGTGTCAATACATGTTTCATCATCTTCAAGGCGTATACCAATAACATCATCTAATTTATCAAAAAAGTAATCAATAGGATAATTATTAAAGCATCCTCCATCAATCCATATTTTATTATTATATTCAACTGGTTTAAAAACAAAAGGTATAGAACAAGAAATTCTAATAGCGGTAATAATTTCCATATCAGGCGTATTAATATAATTAAAATAGAATAATTTAGCATCATTAACAGAAACACCAGTAATAATTAAATCTTTTTTAAATTTATTAAATAATTTTTTAAAAGTTATTTTTCTACTAATATTTTTTTTTTTAGTTAATATAGTAATTACAGAAATAAAAGCGTCTAAATTAGCTATACCAAAATGAGGGTCATTAAAAATGGTATCAATATTATATTTTAATAACATATCAGAATCAATATCATATAGGATAGTAAAAATATCTTCACAACTATAACCAATAGATAATAGAAAGCATATACTAGAACCAATAGAAGTTCCACAATAAACATCAGGTTCATCGATAATTTCAAGTTCTTTTAACTTTGTGACAGCACCAAGTGCACAATAACCTTTCATACCACCACCGCTAATAATTAAAATATTTTTTAATTTACCAGTATAAATAGGTATTTCTTCCATATTTAAATTCTAATAATAATATATTATTAAATGGATAATATAAATATAAAAAATATTTTTGTAAATAATAATACTTATAGAAAAGATAATAAAGATAATGTTACATTTATAAATGAGATTAATACTTATAATTTAATAAGTAAAAATAAGTTAATTGATGTAGTTGATGATAATTTTATAGTAAATAAAATAAAATATGTTCAAAAATATGAGAATGAACAAGTATTAGAAGTATATGAAGAAAAATTTAAAGAATGTTTATTAAAAATAAATGATGCTATAGATATAAATTTAACAGATATATTTTTTACAGTAAGTAAAGGTTATTTTGGATGTAAAAAATATGAATCATCAGAATGTCTTAAATATATTGAAGAGAAACTAAGGAAGAAGAAATTTGAGACATTAATAACTTCTAAAATAGAAATATTTATATCTTGGAAAAAAATATAAATAATAATAAAATTTATGATTTAATTCTAAGTATAATATCAATAATTAATAAAATTAATAATAAACAGATCATAATATTTAGAAAATTAATTTCAATAGACATTGGATTTTTTTTATTTTCTAATGATTTAAATATTTTATTAATATTTTCATATTCATCATTTTTTTTTTCATTATTAATAACACTTCTTAATAATGTTTCTAATTCGTTAACAGTTAAATTAATTCTACCTACATTTTCAAATTTTTCTATATTTTTATTAGATTGATTTATAGAAGAAGCCTGTAAAACTTTATTATTATCTTGAATATTCATATAATTATTTTTATGTTGTTCAACTTCTAAATTAGTAGAAGGTTGACATTTTTTATTTATTTCATTTTGACATAAAGAACAACTAGAAATATGTTTAAAAACTATTGGCATATTTGGATTATTTAAATTAGTTGGATCTAAATATAGTTGTATACATATTCTATGGGTTAATTTATTATTTAAATTTTGTAAAGTAGTTCCCTTTAATTCTTCTTCACTTTTTATATAATTTATAGGAACTTTACTATAATCAAATTGTGTATTATTTTCATTTAAATCCTCAGCTGTTATTCCATCAAATGTTTCTAATAATTTTTGATTAATATTTTGATAAGCATTATTAAAACCAGAATAAGACATCCGAAAATATTTGGATATATAATTTTAAAAGATATTTTATTTATATAAAAAAAATATATTTATAATTGAGTTTATATATAAAATATTGTTTCTTTATATATAATATTATATGACTGATTCTACTTCATCAAGAAGCTCACATAGTGAAGATAATAATATAAAAAAAAAAGTATCATATTCAACTGATTACATGCCTAATTTATTACAAGATTCACAAAAAATGTTACCATTAGATCAGAGGATTTTATTTAAAAGACAAGAATATGAAAATTATTCTTCTAGTGAAAAAAAAGAAAAAGATAAAGAGAGAGATAGGGATGATTATTCTCATAATTCAGATAAATTAAGTGATTATATGACAAATGAGGGTGAAAATATATCAAATTCAGTATCCAATAAATATTCAAATACTCAATTATATGGAAATACGAATTCTTTTTTTTCAAATACGAATGGCAATACTCAAAATTATAAATCAAACGATCAAGAGAAAATACAAATAGATAAAAATAATAATGAAAATAAAGAAGAAAAAGAAAATAATATATTTAATGATACTTATGATGATTATAATGATTTATCATCAGATAAGCAAATGTTAAAAAGATTAGATATGTTAAGAAAATTAGGTGAATTAGTTCAGTATGGAGTAAAATTATCACAAAATTACAATATGAATTCTGATTATTTTGCGATGAAATATGAATATGAATTACATAAAAATATTAGAGCAAAACAAAATTCAGTTAATTGGATGTCAAGTTTAATGTTAAATTGTATTTATGGAATTGAAATATTAAATGAAAAATACAATCCTTTTGATTTAAAATTAAAAAACTGGTCTGAACAAATTAATGCAGATATTAATAATTATTATGATATTTTTGGTGAAATTTATGAAAAATACAATCAACCAGGTAAAAATATGGCTCCAGAATTAAAATTAATTTTAATGGTATCAGGAAGTGCCTTAAAATTTCATTTAAATAATACTTTACTTTCTCAAGGTAAGCCTCCATCAAATTTACAAAGATCAGAAGAACAAAATCCTGAATTATTAGAACAAATGAGAGCAAAAGCAGCATATGATAAAATTAAAGAAGAAACATTTAAAAATAATGAGTTATTAAAAGAGAAGGCGAATAAAGAACATGAACAAGCAATAAAACAAATGAGTGATATGATGTATCTTCAAAATAAAAAATTAGAATTACAAAAACAAGAAGAAGAAAATCAAAAAAAAGTAGCTGAATTTGCTAAAATGAAAATGCTTTTAGAACAACAAAATATGACTCAAAATACACAAAATAAAATGGCTGAGATTAGCGGTATGGGTATGATGCCAGCTCCTTCATCCAATGGAAATATTAATGAGAAATATGAAGAAATTAGAAGAAGAAATATTAATGAGCATTTACAATCAATAAAAGATAAAGTTAAAAATATAGATATAAAAGAAGATATTAATACAGAACCAATATATTTAAGAACAGCTAATGCCAGAGCTAGAGAACCTTATAATCAATCTAGTAATAGAGAAGATACAGATAGATCGTCAACATCATCAAATAGAAGTTCTACCGAATCATCTTCAAAAACTAGTTCAGATGATTCAAGAAGGAAAAGTGAAAAAAGTGTAAGTACTACACTGAGTAAGAGAAAATATAATAAAAAAGGTATTACAATACAAACTAATTAAAATATATAATACAAACTAAATAATTTATAAAATCATAATAAAATTGATTTTTATATATAAAGACATATCACTATATATATATAAAATGGATGGTAATCAATCATTGAATACACAAGATATATTGGATTCTATAGATATGAATATGATAAATATGACGGATAAGAAAAAACGTGGAAGACCTAAAAAAAATAATAATATAATAAGCACAAATTTAACAAAGATTAAATTAGATAATCAATTAAATAACAATGAACAAGAAGAAATTATATTACATTTACCATTGACAAAGAATGATATATTAAATTTTAAAGAAGGTGATGTAAATATTTCAGATATTGAAGATGTTGCTGAAGAAAGTTCTATATCAAATGAACAAACTGATATCAGTAATAAACATTTAATATTTATAAAAAAGTTAAAAGATGAATTAGAAGAATTAAAAAAATTTTTAACAGAAATTACACCAATGTATTTTACGGAAGTTAAAATGTATCCAGTTGATTTAAAATTATTTGATAAGGATAATGAACAATTTATTCCTAAAAAAACTAATATATGTTGTTGGTGGTGTACCTATAATTTTGATTGTTATCCTACATTTATTCCAGATAAATATTATGATGGTAATTTTTATGTTTATGGTTGTTTTTGTTCATTTAATTGTGCGGGAGCATATAATTTAAATTTGAATGATTCCAGAGTATTAGAAAGATATTCATTACTAAAACAATTATATTACTATATTAATAAAACGAATATAGTATCAATAAAAGACATAGAGATTAATATAGCAGGTCCTCGTGAATTATTAGAAAAATTTGGAGGAACCATGAAAATAGATGATTATAGAAAGAATTCGAAAATCATGGGTAGAGAATATCATAAATTGATGCCACCATTTATTCCTTTAAATTTTTGTTTTGAAGAAACAACAAATAGTTTAAAAAATAATAAAATGATTAATATAAATAATATATTGAATAATAGTTCGATTAGAAATGATGTATTAATGAAGAGAAATAAACCATTAAATAACGTAGCATCAAAAGAAATAGATAATTATATAGATTAAATAATTATAAAATATATAATACATATAACACATATAAAAGAGTATCAGCTAAATCATCTTTTTTTTTAGAAAATTCGTATATAGAAATAGCAGCAGCATTAAAGAAAGAATTATTTAATTGATAAACTATATCTTTAGTTATATCAATACAATATTGTTTTCTATTTTGATAGCTATTATTAGAAATAAGCTTAGTTACTAAATTAAAATTTTGTTTGATATGATTATATAGATTAGATTTAGTTTTTACAGTAGCAGAAACAAAATTAACTGATTTAATTTTATTAGGAAAATTAATTTTTTTTATATTAAAAAAAGCGAATAAAACTATAGAAATTGTTTTCATAATAGGATTTTTAAGTACAGGTTGATTTTCAATATAAATATCTAAATTATAAACAATTCTATTATCAATATCATAAATAGAATCAATAAATTGGTTATAAAATTTATCAAGTTCAACTAATAATCTTTCTACTTGTTGATTAAAATTATCTTTAAGTTTTGAATTATTAGAAATTTTTTTTAATTGATTAAAAAGAATAATATTATTATTTTTTATTTTATTTGAATGAAATTTACAATAGGATACGTATTTATTTTCGTTATTATTAGGTAAGTAAAAATAAGAATTATTAGTACAACAAATAGCAATATTATTTTTTTTTGAAATATCAATATTATAATCACAAATTAACCCTTTATAAGAAATATCTAATATACCCCAATAAATAACATCAAAGTTTTTTTTATCCATAATATTGTATCTAACAATACAATAAGCAAGATTTTTAATACCTATATCAAAAGTTAATAAATATTTATATTTTATCATTAAGAATTACTACTTAAATTATTTTTAGATAGTTTTTGAATAATTAAATCTAATTTATTAGAAACTAATTTATAATCATTAAAAATATGTTTTATAGTTTTATTTTTATTATTTATTGATAAACTATAATTTTCATTTGTTTGTAAAAAAGATGTTGTAGATTCCATATAATAATAATAAATATATATTTTTATATAAAAATTGATTATTTAAATTAATAATTAGTAATATAAGAATATTAGAATATAAATAATAAAATATGACAAGTTTATTAGATGGAATAAATATAGCTAAACAAGATTTATTAAGTATACCGCCTGATTTGGCTATATCTACTACTACAGTTACTATGAAAGTTAATGTATTTTTTAATGTAGAAAATATTGGATTATACTTTGATGATTTTGATCACATATTAATTGGAAAAAGATATGGTAATAGAGTTGTAAATAATTTAATAAATATAAAAAAAATAAAATCTGATAAAAAGAAAAAAAGAAAAGAAAAAAAAAACTTTTATAATCAAGTATCATTAATATTTAGAACATGTACTTTAATGGGTTTAGATCCATCTAATATATCACAAAAAGAGGGTTTAAAGACAGTAAACGTTAAATTATTTATTAATGGTTCTATTCAGATGACAGGATGTAAGCATTTAGAAAATATACGGAGTAGTTTAGAATTATTATTTGAAAAATTAAAGATAACTAAAGTGATATTAAATAGAAATATGGAATATATAGAGAAACCTTTTGTAATAGATACTACATTATTAAATATAAATAATGTAAATAATTTCTACATTCAAATGATAAATACAAACTTTAATATACAATTTCATATTAATAGAAGTAAATTATTTCAATTATTATTGGATAATAATATTGATGCATCATTTGATCCTATTATTCACGCGTGTGTTAATATAAAATATTATTTATCTTCAAAAAAAACAAAAACAATATCTATATTTGTTTTTGAAAGTGGTTCTATAACTATAGCAGGTTCTAATTCTTGTAGTGAAATTTTAGAAGCATATAATTTTATTAACAAATTTATTCTTTCAAATTATAGTGTTTTATTAACTAAAGATATTACACCAAATCTTATTATTGATTTTATTAAAAAAATTGATTTTAACCAAAATAATATTCGTTTTTAATACTTGCATTTGGTTTTACTCCACTAAAAATTGGTATTTCTGAAGCATTGTCGTTACAAAATACATATTGAGTAAATACTGCTGTAGGCCCTTTATTATTTTTAACTGGCACTGGTGCTCTACCTTGTGCTATTACTTCTTTTTCTATATTTAATAAAGCATTATTATAATCTAATCTCGATCTATTTTGTTCGGCATTACCTTTAGTTCCTGATATATTTTTAGTAATAGTTGTTTGATCTCTATTCGTATGATCTGGTATTCCAGCATCATAATTAAACAAATATTCACCATCATAATTTCCTTTTGTTCCTGTTATATTTTTTGTAGTTGTTGTTTGATCTCTATTTGTATGATCAGGAATTCCTGAATCATAATTAAACATTTTATCACTAATATAATTCCCTTTTGTACCAGTTATATTTTTTATAGTAGAAGTTTGATCTCTATTAGTATGTTCAGGTATTCCTGAATCATAATTAAACATTATATCACTATTATAATTTCCTTTTGTTCCAGTTATATTTTTAGTAGTTGAAGTTTGATCTCTATTTGTATGTTGAGGAATACCAGAATCATAGTTAAACATATATTCTCCTTCAAAATTACCTCTATATCCAGTTATATTTTTTGTATTTGATGTTTGGTCTCTATTAGTATGTTCAGGAATACCAGATTCATAATTAAACATATATTCACTTTCAAAATTTCCTCTAGTACCAAGTATATTTTGGGTTTGTTCATAAATTTCTCTTTGTGTTATATCAGGAACAGCATTTTGAAAATTAAATAATTGAAATTGTTCATGATTTCCTTTTTGATTATTAATATATTTATTATCTTCTGTTAACTCTTTGATAGTTGTATCTGGAATTGAATTTAAATAATTTAATAAATATCCTTTAACTTTTAATGGATTAATATTTAAAATATTTCTATTATTTTCTGTCATTTCTTTCATTGTAGCATCTGGTATTGAATTTATATAATTAATTAAATATCCAGTTTTATGATTACCATTAAAATTACCAATCTTTATAATATTACTAATAATATCTCTTAGTGTAGTATCAGGTATGCTATTATCATAATTATATAAATAATTATTTGTATGATTTCCTTTTTGATTATTTATATAAGTAGTATTTTCTGTAAGTTCTCTAAGTGTAGAATCAGGTATAGAATCTAAATAATTAAATAAATAATTTTTCATTTGTATTGGTTTTATTGAATTTAAAATTATTTTATTTTCAGTTAATTCCTTTATTGTTGTATCTGGTAGTGAATTAATATAATTATATAAATAACCTTTGATCTGTCCTGATGGACCAGTAATATTTGTTAATTTTATAATATCTTGTGTTAATTCTCTTAAAGTTGTATCAGGAATACTATTTTCATGATTAAATAAATAATTATTATTATGATTACCTTTAAAATTAGCACCACCACTTCCCCATAAGGAATTAACAACATCTCTTAATGTTGGATCTGGAATTGAATTTAAATTATTAAATAAATATGATTTTTGTTTATTAGATAAAGTTGTTAAAATTAAATTATTTTCAGATAAATTTCTCATATTTGTATCATTAACACCATTTTCCATATTAAATAAATAACCATTTGTTTTATTTCCTGTTGTATTTGTTATAATAATCTTTTCTGTTAAGATTGATCTTAAGGTTTCATCAGGTATACTATTAATAGAATTAAATAAATACCCTTTAATAGAATTACTAATATTTGTTAAATTATTTTTCCCATTATCCTCTAATAATATTTGTCTTTTAGTAACATCAGGTATCATATTCATAAAATTTATTAAGGGAACTTCTGAATAATTTCCTTTAGCATTATTTAAATTTTTTATTTCACCAGTTTGTTCTCTAATTGTCACATCTGGAACAGCATTATCATAATTTGTTAAAAAAGTTTCATATTTATTACCAGTTGCTGTACCAATAACACTTGAACTCATATTACGATTCGTTTCATCTATTATATAATTTCTATTTATATTTTGTCCCTTAGTATCATAAGTAACATTTCTAGGACCATCGTCTGTAAAACTTTTTTTAAAAGGTTTTTTGTATAATCCTTGTAAATATTCAGGAGTATTATTTTGTTTATTACTAATTGGATTTAAATGAGTAGTTGTTTCGGCTATACTTCTATTAGTTTGTGGTGCTAAATATTTACCATATATAGCTGGTGCAACAAAATCACCATTAGTTGGCAATAAACTATCTTTTGTATTAAAGTAGAATCTATCAGGAGTATATTGTACGGTTTCACCAACAATACCTCTATTGTTACCCTTTTGACCAGGAATAATTTGATTTTTATAACTAACTTTTGGATTAGTTAGTGGACGAAGTTCATCAACAGTTTTAGGGAGTGAACGATATAAATCTTGTCTACCTGTTGCACCTGTTTGATTATAACCTAAATTTAAACCTGGACTTACTCTAACAGGTTGGAAAGGTTTTTCACCTTGTCTTTTATCAGAAGGAATATATCTTGATTCATAAAAATCAGTGAAAACTGGTGTACCTGTAACAGAATCTACTTTATTTGTAACTGGATTAAACAACGGTTTTACTTCAGCTTTATGTTTAAATTGTGGATTTTGATCACTACCTGTAAATAATTCAACTTTACGAGATGACATATCATTCCATTGTTTATTCATCATAGGATTAAATCCTTTATCTTTTGATTTAAAATTAGGCTGCATATTTTCATGATTCATATCAGATGTAACTCCATATCTACCATCATCATTAGGATTAAATTTACCATCAATCACAGGTTGATTATTAAATAATTTTACAGTAGTTTTCATATTATTAAAAGTATTTGGCAATCCTTTGTGTTTAAATTCTAATGGTTCAAATTGTTTTTGAAATTCATTACAATAACTTTTATCATCATCAGAATTAGGAGCATAATCAGATATAACATCATCCATGAATTTATCTCTTATATTTAATACTTTTGTATTAATATTATCATCTTTATAGAAATTAGATAATCCATCATCATTTGTAAATGTGCTATCTTTATCATTATTAATCATAGTCATATTCTCTATAATATTATTAGTATATTTTAAATTTTTTAAATTTTTTAAATCCTTATCAATATACGATTTAACCTTATTTTTTTTTATTTTATTTATATAATTATCATTTTGTATTCTCCAATTATCATTAATTATATTACTATCTTTTTTTAATGAATCAGAAAAATTTTTGTTAAATTGTTTATAAACTTTTTCTCTATTATTTAATATTTGCTCATTAGAATAAATATTATTACAATATTGTGGTATATTTTCTATTCCATCATTTATATCAATTTCTCTTTTTATCGGTTTATTCATTATACTACCTGCTAATCCTAAACCTAAACCAATATCCATTATTATTCTATATTTAATAAAATATATTTTTTAATTTATATTCTTTATAAAAATATAAATTAAATATTAACTAATTATTTATTTCATGAATGAATCAGTATTTCTATTATAAACATTTACACCTTCACTTGGCACACATACTTTATTTTGTGTTTCATCTGATATACATGTTGGTATTGCTTCATCCATGCCTAAAAAGAATGGATAAGGATTATCATAATTATCAGTTGCTTCTAATTGAGAATTAATGGCCCAATCATAATATATATTCTTTTGTGGATTTAAATTTAAATCATAGAATCTATTTATAGACATTTCTCTATATAATTGTTTTGGAAATGTTAATATTGATGATAATGGATCTAGTTCTCTGTTACATTCCTTACTATCATATGTTTTAAATTTAAAAACATCTATATCATTAACTTTTCCTCTTTTACATCTTGATTGTTTTACATTTCTATTTGACATTATTGAATCTATATCAACTAATTGTTGTGCAGGTGTTAAACCAGGATTTTCAATTGGTATATTATTTCCCCAACCATTATGACCAGCTCTTGGACCAAATACAGATAAACATTGTTCACAACTCTTTACTCTATTTGGATCTAAAATAGATCTTAATGGTGCTGTACTTTGTTCAATATCATCTCTAATAAAACAAGGATCATAAACTAAATTACCTGAAGTTCCAAAATTAAAACCAGAATTTGTGCATCCACTTTTTTTTATATTAGGCGGACTACAAAATTCTCCACAATCAGAGCAATCGCTTTGATATGATAAATATTGATTTGAATCCATTATTATTATATAATTATAATAATAAAAAAATTAATAATAATTATTAATTTTTTTATCTATATATTTATTTTTATTTATTTCTTAATATTATCTATTATACTAAACAAAATATTTAATTGTTAAGATTATCTATTCGGTAAATATAATTATTAGCGCCGAGGTGGGTGGCGTTCTTCTCTTTTTGGTGCTGCTGTATTTATTGGTGCATACATCTGTGTATTTGATGAGGTATTCATCATAGTAAAAGATTCACTTGAAGAATTCATATTAGGCATCATATTATTTGAATTATTCATATTAGGCATCATATTAGGCATCATATTATTTGAATTATTTTCTTCACTACTAGTCATTAAATATGGTGCTGAATTATATATATCGCAATAAAATGGTCTAACTTTTTCCATAGAACCATCATAAAGTGGTTGTTGATTGCAATTATTTAAAAACATATAAACATTTTCTGGTTGTTTAGAATCTTGCAAAATATTTTGAACATTATTTTCATAATCTTTATAAGTATTCATATTTGATGCCTTTCTCCATGTATCATCACAAATATTGGGATTTGGTACAGTATAGCCAGGTGAGGTTTGTTTAGGTATGTTATTATATACTATAGGACATAAACTGGGTGATAATATTCTTGGCACACCATTCGCAAAAGTGCTTATACAAGAATCACTTGTTTGGCAATTAGGATTATATTTATATTGATCACAATCAGATAAAGGTCTAGTTATATTCCATAATTCAGATTCAACATCAACAACCTCTCTGTCTTGTCTAAACCATGCTTTATCATCTATACATTTAGAACAGTTTTCTTGTGCTCCAAAATATAAATTATATTGTAATGGATCAACTGATTGTTTTAAATCTTGAGCATATTTGCAACAATCATAAACTTGTCTATTAGAAGCTCCTTGTGTAGAGTAACTCATTATTTATATATTTATATATACAAAAAAAAAATATATATATATTATTTATTTTTAATAAATAATAATCTATCAAAAAAAATAAGATATCATCTATATTAAAATTTTATTTATTATTTCAAATAGATTATATCTTATTATCTAAAATACGATCTATTATCTTGTCGTGATGACTCTCCTAATAATCTAGGATCTAATACTCTGTTATAATTTGAATCTAAATATTGAAATTGATTTTCAAATGGTTGTTTATTTTTAATACAAGTATTTCTAGTAGTTAAATTAGTTTTTAATATATCTTGATCTTGCCAAAATCTATTATTATTACTATTTTCTCTTATTTCTTTTTCCTCATTATTATATAGTTCTTGTCCTGATAAATTGTTTTCTATAAATGTTACTTTTTTTCTAGAATTTATATTAGGAATAGACTTTTTGAATTCTGTATCAAATTCAGAACTTTCTTGATTATAATCTAAAATATTATTTATTTTATCTAATTTACTAGCAACACTATTATTTCCTGTTAATCTTGTATTCATTAATTTTGATTTAGCAAAACCTAATACATCATACTGTATATCTGGTCTTTCAGAATTTAAACCATTATTATAATATCTATCAGGAACATCTTCTACTGAATTAGCTGGCACATTAAAAGATCTTTCATTACCACAATTGTTTAATGAAGAATTAATTTTTCTATTTTTTAATTTTTTCATTCTTGTATAGTAATCATTCATCGCACCCTCAACTTGTGATAATAATTCAAATTTATTTTGATTTGTTAAATCTTCATTCTCATCAAAATTAGAGTAACTAACTAATGAATCACCAGAATTAAAATAATTTCCATTTATATTATAATTCATATTGTGATGTAAGTTTTTCCCACTTCTAATACGATTTATTAAATCATTTATAATATTAATATCTTGATTTGTTATATTAAATCTTTTATAAAAAAAATAATCCTCATCAATATTATTCATTCTGTAATATTTTTTGGCTTTTAAAAATTCAATATATATAGGTATTTTGGAATCTAATAATGGATTACCTTGATTAATATTTAATTCAAATGAATTAACTAATATATCAATATCTTCATTACTAAAATGATCTTTATTTTGATTCATAATTATATAATGAATTAAGAAAAAATAAAATTAATCTAATCTTAATAATTTATTAATCCACTACAAATAATTCTATTATTTATAGTTTTATCTTTAATATAAAAAAATAATTTATGATTTAATATTATTTCATCTATATATCTTATATTCTTTTTTGTATAATCTTTATTATCTTCTAAATTATTAATTGCTATTTCTAAATTTAAATTACTTATTATATCCATATTATACATTTTACCATATAAAACTTCTCCTAAATGTAATTTATCTAATGTAAATTTTTTCCCATAATTATTTCTAATCTTTTTATTTAATTTAGGAAATATAATCATTTTTGCTATTGTATTATAATCTTTTTCCTTTAGTAAAATATTATAGTCTAACTTATCTACATTATTTTCATCTTTCTTAAATGTAAAACCAATTTTATTATGTATAAAATCAGCTTCAATTAATACATTGTCTTCTATTATTTGAATTGAAACTGGCACATTTATAAGTTTAATAAATTTTATCTTATTATCTTTTAATTTACCACTTACTATTTCTGGTTTATATAATTCTGGTATTTGTAAAGTATAATTAAAATATAATTCAAATTTAAATTTATTATTATCATTTTCATTATCTTCATTTTCGTTATTTTGACTAACTTTTATATTATAAATATCTTCAATCTTACTTATAAATGTTGTATTTATAATTGTTTCTGTATAAGGTAATTCACATTTAACCAAAATTATATTTTTTATTAGTTCTGAATGATTTTTCATATCATTTAATAATACTTCCTTTTTTTTAAATCCAAGCATAGTTAACAATTTATCTGTTGTTGGATTTTTAGATAATAATATTATTGATTTCCATAAATATGCTAATGAAAATGGAGAAAATACATTAAATATTTTTTTATTATTCAGATTATTTGTGTATTCTTGACTAACTATATCTTTTTCCATTAAATCTATGCTATCATTTAAATTCATTATTTCAGCTTCTAATTCTTCATAATTCTCATTTATAATTGAAAATTCTTGATTTGCTGTATTAAATTCGTTTATACATGAAATTTTATTACCTTCATTTTTCTTTTCATAAATATATGGATTATTTATTAAATTTTTCTTGTTGTTTAATATTTGCATATTTTTTATTGGCATACCTGAATAATCACAAAATTTATTATCAGTAGTATCAATATCCTCTGTATTATTTGATAACTTAAAAAACATATCTCTATCATTTAAATAATTTTTATTTGTATCTTTATTAAATAATACTTCTCTGTTCAAACCAAGATTTTCATTTCCTCTTCTATTTTCTAAATTTGTTATTGTTCTTTCTTTTATTTTTTCATCATTATTATTAAAAACACTAAAATTAGAATAATTCATTAAATAGATATTTATATATTAATTCTTACATTTATATTAAAAATATTAAAAAAACTAAGTTATATTTTAATTTAGTTTTAATTTATTTTAAATTACGGAGATTACTATAAAAGTAATAGTGTAGAGGATACTCTTTTGTAACATAACTTTCTCTAGTTTTTATTGTTTCTTGAACAACTTTCTTAAAATGATTACAAAAAATTGTTTGTAATTCTTCCATAGATATTTCTGGTTTTTTTTCAATATCAGGTTGAGGAATTTTATTAAAATATTCAGTCCATCTTCTTATTAATTTAATTTTATCATTTTCTTTATTTTCTGTGCCTGTGGGGTCTGCTTTATCATAAGTAGCTAAATCTTGAAAATGACCCATTAAAAATGTCCATAATTCATTACAAATGTTCATTGTTTGATTCTCATTATAAATTGTTCCTCCTACTAAACAATTACACCAATCCTTAAAATAATTATTATCAAGCACATTAAAATTACTCTTATCATCATTTAGAACATAGCTTGATAAATAATCAGCCACTATCATATTATTCTTTTTAACTAAACATTTATTTTCTGGATTTTTTCTAATTACTAGTATATCAAATATAACTGGGTTAGTATTAGTATTAGTATTAGAACCTGCAACTTGTTTATTTGCACTAATTTGATTTTTTAAATTTAAATACCGATCTTTGTATTTTAAGTATTTCTTTTGTAATAACATATATATATATATATATTATAAAAATTTTATTTATAAAATAAAAAAAATATATTCATAAATAATTATTAATATTAAAAAAATATGGTTTGGATAATTACTGATAATTATTTATTTCTTAATAATAAAAATAATATTAAAAATAATAATAAAATATTTTTATTTGATCTAGATTATACACTTATATTAACTTCAAGTGGTAAAGTTTTTCCAGTTAATGAATATGATTGGAAATTTATCTATAATTCAGTTGAAAATAAAATTAATTCATTACATGAAAATCATAATACAATTGGTATTATAACTAATCAAATGGGACTTAAAAACGATTTTATGATAAAAAAGTGGATATTTAAAATGAATAATATATTAAAAAAAATATGTGTTGATTTTGTATTTGTAGCATTAAAAAACGATGGTTATAGAAAACCATTATTAAAATCTTTAAACGTATTATTAGATAACGGTATAAATATTAATAATTATATTTTAAAATATTATATAGGTGATGCTTGTGGAAGAATAAACGATCACACAGACACAGATTTAAAATTTGCTCTAAATGCGAAATTACGATTTCGCACCCCCGAAAAGTTTTTTAATATTAAAACAGAAAATAAACAAGAATTATTTATAACCTATCCAGAATTAGATTATTATACAGTTAAAAAATTTAATATAATTGTAAATAATATTATAAAGTTAGTAAATAATAATAAAAAAGTTATGATTATGATGATTGGTTTTCCTGCTTGTGGTAAATCATATTTAAGAAATTTATTATTAGAAAAAATTAATGATAAATATGATATAAATAATTTATATTATTTTAATAATGATGATATAAAAGATGGTGTAGAAAATTCTACTTTATGTAAAAATTTAATTGATTGTTATAGTAAAAATAAATTTATAAATGATAATACAAATTTATCTTTAAAAAATAGAGATATATTTTTAGATAAATTTAATAATTTTTTAAAAATTGGAATATTTTTTAATTATGATATGGAAACTTATCAGTATCTTAATTATTATAGAATGTATTATTATAATAAACCATTAATTAATAAAATGATTTATAATAAATTAAATAAAGATTTCGTTGAACCAAATAAAAATGATTTTGATAAATATTTTATTATAAATAAAATATTTCCATCTTTCAAATCAAAAATTAAATATCTTTTTTAATTATTTTTTTAATATCTTTGAGAAACCATATATGGCTCTTCAAAGTAAGTGCATTTAGAAGTATTTTCCTTACACTGTGGACCAGTTTTGTAAAGCCAATCAGCAAATTCTCCTTGTTTATTAGGAATAGTCGTAATTGGTAGTGTATAAAATAATCTTTGAGAATTTTGTCTTTCATAAACATCTTCTATATTTCTGTAAACAGTACTATTATATAAATATTGCGCATCATCTTTAGTTTGATCTGAATTACAAGGTTCAGGAACATTTGCTGCATCTAAATAATCTGAAAATACAATATTCATATAGGGATTATCTGCTGTTGGTTTTTTACATTTACTTTTATTATATTTTTCATTAAATTCATAATTTAATTTTTTTTTAGTATCTATTTTTGTATCTAAATTATATTCTTTTCCAATTCTATAATTTCCATCAGAATCTAGATAACCCGCCTCTAATATAACATTTTTAGATGAACCATCCTTCATTATTAAATCTCTATAATTTGGATCATTATATATTGAATTAATTGGACCATTTGTTTCTGATAATTCTTTAGGACAGTCATCCTTACAATTTATTTTACATCCATTTTTTGGACAATAAAAACTATCAGGTGTATATTGTTCAATATCATCATCAGATACTAATATATCATCATTTATTCTTTCATCATTTATATACATATAATAAAATATTATAATTAACATAATGAATACTAAAACTAAAATTATATATATTGATTCTCTTTTAAAAAGAATGATTAGAATTAAAAATATTATTAATAATCTAGTTATAGCATTTAATTTTTGAATCATACTCATTTTATTATTTGGAATTATTTCCCAACAATTATTAATTATCATAGATGGTTCTTTCAACCAAAATTTCTCCATCTTTATATAATATCAATTATATAAAATATTATTTTAATAAAAATATTTTATTTTTTTTGAACTTGTTTTTTTAATTCTAATAATGCTTTGAGCTTTTCTTTTTTTTTATCTATACTAAGTTGATCTAAATCTATTTTACTTAAATCTACCTTACTCAAATCTACCTTATTCAAATCTACTTTACTTATATCTACTTTATTTAAATCTATTTTATCTTCTTTATTTGTATCTTCTTTTTTATTTATTGGTTCTACATTCCTTTTTTTAATATTATTAATTAAATTGTCTTCATTATCTTCGTTATTTTCATTATTTTCATTATTTTCATTATCTTCATTATCTTCATTGTCTTCATTATCTTCATTATCTTCATTATCTTCATTATCTTCATTATCTTCATTATCTTCATTATCTTCATTATTTTCATTATTTTCATTGGTTTTATTATCTTGATTATTATTTTTTTTATTAAATTCTTCTTTTTTATTATAATTTACATCTTCTTGATTAAAAGATACAACTAATTTTTGGATATAAGAAGTATTTATTTTATTAATTATATCTTTTATAGATGAAATAAATAATTCTCCATTTTTTTCTAAATTAGAAATACTAGATATTTGTTTTCCCTTAAAATAAGCAATAAAATTAGGAGCATTTTTACGCATTTCACCAAAAAAATTAATATTATCAATAAAATTATCTAAATTAATTAATAAATGCATACAATATGTATTTTGCTTTGATATATTTTTAAATAGATTTGCGATATTATCTTCCAATTCTTTATCTGTTTCTTTATTTGTAAAGATTATACAAATAGGTTTAAAAAAATTATTCTTTATAATTTCATCTAAATCGCTCTTTTTACACACTCTATATAAATTTTTTGACATGTTATATAATAAAAATATTTCTACTCATTTAAATATTTTTATTTATTTTTTTTGTTTTTCTTATTTTCATTTATTGAATTATTGGTTGTATCATTTGGTGTTTCTGTATTTGGAGTTCCTCCATTTTGTGAATCTAATCCTTTTTGGATATTAGATCTAATTAATAAATCTACATATTTAAGTGCATCACTATTTGTGGTAGTTTGAGCTAAATTACTAGTAGCATCCCATAAATCCATAACATTAACATTTTTATCTTTAATAGTATGCATCATATCCTTAGCAACTTTTTGCGCAATACCCAATAATTGTTCAACTCCTTTTTTACCACTAGTTTGTTCTTGAGGCTTATGTTTCATATCAATAACTTCATGTTTAATATTATCTAACATTTCTGATAGAATATTACCAGTTTGTTTTGTTCCTTTAAAAGAATCACTTTGTAAAACATCATTTAATTTATGAGCTGCTGTATTAACATCATCTTCTTTAATATTTTCCATATAATTGGACATTTTATCATTCATTTGTTGATTAACAATGCTTTCCATTAACATTTCATAAGCAGATAAATTCTTTATTTCTACACCATCATATAATGTTTTAATATCCATATTATTAACAACATTTCCAACAGTTTCAAAAGGATTAAATCCTTCAGCAGTATTACTTGAATTAATACTTTCAATAACTTTTGTATAGGTGTATGCACTAATATGTAAAGCATTAAGTTCCTTATACAGTTCTTGTCTATCATTTACAGATAAACATAAAAATATTTTATCAATATTAAAAGCTGGCATTAATGACCAACATTTTTCATTTTTATCTATTAATTTATTTAAAATTTCATCAGAAAAATTATTATTAGCCAAAAACATTAAATTTTCTTGTAATTTACTATTTACAGCAACTTTTTTAATAACTTTTTCAAAATCTAATTTTGAAATAATAGATGATATTTTTTCTAAATCTTTTCTACATTCTTTATTATTAACTTTTTGTATTGATAAATTTAAAATTGAATTAAATAAATTTGTAAATTTATCAAAAAAATAACTTTTGTAGTCAGATGGGGTTTGAGAATTATCCATATATAGTTAAACATATAATTATTTTTTAAATGTTTTATTTTACTTAAAAAAGAACATTTATTTTTTCTAATATTAAAATCATTATTTCAATATAATTTTTAATTATAATTATATCATCTTTAATTAATAATTTTTTAGCATTTTTTTTTATTTCAATTATAAGATTAATAATTTCTAATTCATTTTGATTTGTATTTTTAATTAATTTTTTTAATTGATATATATTATTTAAATTATCTGATTTATCATGATTATCTGATTTATCATGATTATCTTCTAGACTATCTAAAGAAAAATTTAATATTGTTTCTTTATTTTCTAATACATAATGAAGACTATTTTGAATTATTTCAAATTTATTTTCATTTAAATTCTTTTTTATTGTATCTAAAAAAAATATTATTTTTTTAGGTAAAATTTTTTTTTGTTCACAATAATTTATTAAATTTATAATTAATTCAATATATTGATTAGTTAAATAATTAAATTTTTCAACTACTAATTGTTCCATAATAATTATTGTATTTATTTATCTTTTAATATATTTTATATTATTTCTATCTTTTATTTAATATATTATAATGTTCTGTTTCATATATTTTTTCTATTTCGTTTTTTTCATTTATTCTCTCATTTTCTAATGTTTTTATAAGCATTTCTTGTGTTCTTCTATCTAATTTATTACCTTCAGGTGCTGTATAAATTGCTTGTTCTTTATCGACAGATGTAAATGATTTTGGTAGTGGATTGTCTGTCATTAAATAAGCAAACGAATCTGAAAATCCATCCATTTCATCTTTTAAATATCCAAAAGGTGATTTTTTAACAGTAGGACCTTTTGATGTTTGTGAATTATCATTATTTAAATTATTATTTTCTTGAATAATTTGCACATTTTTATTAATTTTTATATTATTATTCCTAACATTACTATTATTAATTATAACTGGTTCCTCTATATTTCTTTTAACTATATTTGTTGCTAAAGGTTTATTATTAATTTTAACAGATTCATTATTATTCATTTTAATAGTATTTAATAAATTATCAAGCCATGAAAATACATTTTTCCCTTCAATCGGTGCATTATTACCTTGAACAATTAGTGTAGGAACTAATTTAAGACCTTTAGCAGAATAAGTACTTATATTATCATCAATACAAACTAGTTTTAAATATTTTAGAACACCATTATTATGACAAGTATTAATAAATAGTTCACAAGTTTTACATTTTTTACTATAAAATAATAAATTAGGATTATTTTGATTCATATAAATAATATTATTATTATTTTTTAAAACGATTTAATAAAAAAATTTGATAATTTAAATATATATATAAAATCATACTATATATATTATAATAATATGAATATAAGGGAAATAGAAAATTCAATTGATGATTTTGAATCTACAATTTTAAAATTAGAAATATCAGGTAAAAATATTAGTTTTCCAATTATAAATGCCCTTAGAAAAGTATGTATAAATCAAATACCTATTTATGCATTTCATACTGATAAAATTAATATTTTAAGAAATAATTCAGTTTTTGATAATACCTACATGCGTGAAAGATTATCACAATTACCAATTACAAAACTTAATGATTTAAAACTCTTAAACTTTTTACCTTTAAAATATTATAAAGATATTAATTTCAATGATAAAAATTATGAAAGACATCCTGAAGATACAACTAATATAGAATATTATATTAAAGCTAAAAATGATGGTCCTGAAAAAATATTAAATATTAGTACTAATGATTTACAAATCAATATTAATAATGAAAAAATAAATAATAATAAAAAATATTCAGAAAAAAATCCATTATTACTCATTCAATTAAGAATTGGTGAAGAATTTGAATGTTCTATGAAGGCTGTATTAGCTGTTGGTGAATATAATTCTATTTTTAATGCATCAAGTTGTTATTATGATGAGATTTCTGAAAATAAATTTATATTTAATATAGAATCTAGTGGTCAAATTAATGAATATAATATTTTAATTAAAGGATGTGAAATATTAATAGAAAAATTAAAAATTATTAAGGAAAATATAAATAATCAACAATATAAAAATATTAATATGGAAAATAATTCCATTATATTAGAATTAATAAATGAAGATTATACATGCGGTGGTCCAATAAATTATTTACTACAGAATATGAAAGAAGTAATATATTCAGGTATAACTAAACCTAACTTTATGGAAAAAAATTTAATTTTAAAGATTAAAACAGAAAAATTATTTACTCCATTAAAAATATTAAATAATGCAATTGATGAAAGTATAATATTATATGAAGAATTTAAAAATAAATTTTTAGAGTTATACAAAGGTAAGAAAAAATAAGGTTTTATAAAATTTTATTATTAATATAATATATTATATTAATAACAATGTATATAGATGATATTAATGAAATATGGGAAGAAACTATAAACAACTATTTTACAGTTTGGATAGTTCAAAAAACTCATGAATTAATAAATTTAGATTCACTAATTAATGAACCAAATTTTGTAAAATTTCAAAAAGAAATTAATAAAACTCTTGATTTATCATTTAGTATTATTTCACAAGACAAAATTAAATCTATTGTTACTAAAAATTCAAATATTGAATTAATTAATAATATTATTAAAAAATATTTATGTTATTATTTTTTTACTTTTATTGGTATTAATTATAAAGATAAATTAGATCTTTTTAATAATAATATTATAGAATTTAGTAGAAATCAAGCTAACTATGAAATAAAAGTAGATAATTTCTTCACTTCTGATAGTAATTCAAATATTATAAAAATAATTTTACTTATTAAAGAGTTTATTGACTTTATTGAAAAAATTTATATTCAATCTAAAAAAGATAAAAATAAATCTAAATTATCTAGAACAACTGTAGCTAATACAAAAAAAAATACAAGTCTTAAAGTAAAAAAAAATAATAAAAAAACAAAAACTAAATCAAAAACTAAATTAGAAACTAAATCAGAGACAGAAACAGAAACAGAAACAGAAACAGAAACAGAAACAGAAA